>Ga0210033_1000144_pt1 | contig 60633 bp, 49 predicted proteins | sample CryGeymeta201501_FD_185465 | JGI IMG/M metagenome (GOLD analysis project Ga0210033, IMG submission 185465) | Groundwater microbial communities from Crystal Geyser aquifers in Utah, USA - Crystal Geyser metaG 2015-01 (SPAdes) (version 2) | ecosystem: Environmental > Aquatic > Deep subsurface >... | reverse complement strand
GGGCCTTCCATCGTCGCCAGGAACTTCATCGAAACCACCTCAGCCGCTACGCCGAGACCGAGTTCCCGGCCCTCAGGGCTGCAGCGTGACCCGCGGTGCCAGCCGTCGCCCCAGGAGAGCCGCACCCAAGTGGGACCGCCGCCGGACCCGCTCCACCGTTCGGTTGTGTGACTCGGCCCTCAACGTATCCGATGCGGCCGGCGAGGGGCCTGGCGGCCCGGATCAGGCGGGCGCGTCCAGACCCAGCTGCGTGAAGTCGGCCACCTGGCGGAACTCCTGGGCGACGCTGCGCAGCAGGCCCAGGCGGTTTCGTCGCAGGGCCGGGTCCTCGGCCATGATCATGACCTCGTCGAAGAGGCGGTCGACCGGCGCCTTCAGCTCGGCCAGCGCCGCGAGCGCGGCGGGGTAGTCCAGGCGTGCCGCGTCTGCGCGGGCGCGGGGCGCGACCTCGGAGAGGGCCTCGTGCAGGGCCTGCTCGGCGGGGGCCTCGAAGGCCGAGGTGAAGTAGTGGGCGTCGTGGTGATCCTTCACCAGTCCCATCGCGCGCTTGAAGGTGATCTTCAGCGGGCCGAAGGCCGGCGTCTGCGCCAGCTCGGCCAGGGCGGCGACCCGGGCCTGCATGGTGACCGGGTCCTGGGCCCCGTTGGCCAGCAGCACGGCGTCGACCAGCTCGGTGTCGAAGCGCTCGCGCAGCAGCGAGCGCAGGCGGGCGGTGATGAACTCGACCAGGTCGTCGCGGTCGGCCCCGGGGCTGTTGCCGGTGCGCTGGACGTGGTCCTCCATGTCCTCCAGGGCAGCGCCGAAGAGCTCGGCCGGGGGCGTGGTCAGCCGCGCGTCGAGCAGGAGCTGGAGCAGGCCGTGGGCGGCGCGGCGCAAGCCCAGGGGATCGCTGCTGCCCTTGAGCCGGATCCCGGCGGCGAAGCAGCCGGCCAGGGTGTCCAGGCGGTCGGCCAGGGCGACCGCCCGCCCGGTGGGCGTGACGGGCAGCGCGTCCCCGGCGAAGCGGGGCAGGTAGTGCTCCTCGATGGCCAGGGGCACGCCCTCGGCCTCGCCGTCCAGGGCGGCCAGCAGCCGGCCCACGTGGCCCTGCAGCTCGGGGAACTCGCCGACCATCTGGGTGGCGAGGTCGGCCTTGCACAGCCGGCCCGCCCGCTCGGCCAGCTCGGGATCGGCCCCCAGCGAGGGCGCCAGGCGCGCCGCCAGGCGGGCGATGCGCCGGGCCTTGTCCTGCATGCTGCCGGCCTTGCGGATCCACTGCATGCGGGCGAGGGCGCCGTCGTGGGCGTGCAGGGTCTTCTTGCGGTCCTCGGCGAAGAAGAAGCGCGCGTCGTGGAAGCGGGCCCCGATGACCTTGGCGTTGCCGCCGGCGATGGTCTGCGCGGTCTCGGGCTCCCGGCCCAGGGGGTGGTTGCTGATCGCCACGAAGTGGTGGTCCAGCACCTCGCCTCGCCACAGGGGGAAGACCCGCTGGTGGACCCGCATGGACTCGATGAGCAGGCGGGGCGGCAGGTCGAGCAGGGCGGCGTCGAAGCGGCACAACACGCCCACCGGCCACTCGACCAGGTCCGTGACCTCGGCGACCAGCGTCTCGTCCTCGGCGACCCGCAGGCCGGCGCCCTCGGCGACCCGGGACAGCTCGTCCTGGATCCGGGCGCGCCGGCGCTCGCGGTCGGGCTCCACGTGGTGGGCTCGGAGCTGCGTCACCCAGTCGTCGGCCCCGGAGACCTGGATGGGGCCGGGGCTCAGGCGGTGGCCCAGGGTGCTGCGGCCGGCGGCGATGCCGGCCACGGTCGCCGGCACGATCTGCCCGCCGTAGAGGGCGATGAGCCCGTGCAGGGGCCGCGCCCAGCGCACCGGGCTCCTGCCCCAGCGCATGACGTTGGGCAGCTTGATGCCCAGGACCACGGCCTCCAGGCCGGCCGCCACCAGGTCGACGGTGCGCTCGCCGCCCGAGCGGACCCGCGCGGCGATGACCAAGCCCCGGGGGCCCTCGACCACCTCCAGCGCGCCCACCTCGATGCCCTTGCCCCGGGCGAAGCCCTCGGCGGCGCGGGTCGGCGTGCCGTCCTTGAAGGCCGCCGCGGCGGGGGGCCCCAGGACGAGCTGCTCGACCTCGGGGCGGGCCGCTGCGACCGCGGCGACGGCGACGGCGATGCGGCGCGGGGTCGCCCAGGTGCGCAGCGCCCCGTGGTCCACGCCCTGGAGCATCTCCCGCAGGCCCTGGGCGAGCTGCTCGCTGGCGAGCTGCACGAAGCGGGCCGGCAGCTCCTCGCAGCGGATCTCGACGAAGAGCTCCTGCGGCCCGCTGGTCTCGGTCTCGCTCATGCCTCACCTCCGTCCGGGCTCACGGTCACGTCCTGGGTCTCGCCCATCCAGGTGCGGGCGCTGAGCAGGGCCAGGTCGCGGACCCGGCCGATGAAGCGGGCCCGCTCGGTGACGCTGATGGCGCCGCGGGCGTCGAGCAGGTTGAAGGCGTGCGAGGCCTTGATGCACTGGTCGTAGGCCGGCAGGGCCAGGCCCTTGGCGGCCAGCCGCCGGCACTCGTCCTCGCAGCCCTGGAACTGGTGGAAGAGCAGGTCGGTGTTGGCCTCCTCGAAGTTGAAGCGGCTTTGCTCAACCTCGTTGCGGTGGTAGACCTCGCGGTAGGTCAGCGGGCCGTCGGGGGTCTCCACCCAGACCAGGTCGTAGACGTCGTCCACGCCTTGCAGGTACATGGCCAGCCGCTCCAGGCCATAGGTCAGCTCGACGCTGATCGGGTCCAGCTCGTAGCCGGCGCACTGCTGGAAGTAGGTGAACTGCGTCACCTCCATGCCGTCCAGCCAGACCTCCCAGCCCAGGCCCCAGGCGCCCAGGGTCGGGCTCTCCCAGTTGTCCTCGACGAAGCGCAGATCGTGCTTCTTGAGGTCCACACCCAGCGCCTCCAGGCTGCCGATGTACAGGTCCTGGATGTTCTTGGGGCTCGGCTTGATGAGCACCTGGAACTGGTAGTAGTGGCCCAGCCGGTTGGGGTTGTCCCCGTAGCGGGCGTCGCCGGGGCGGCGGCAGGGCTGCACGTAGGCCGCACGCCAGGGCTTGGGACCCAGGCAGCGCAGGAAGGTGGCGGGGTGAAAGGTCCCCGCGCCCATCTCGATGTCCATGGGCTGCAGGATCGCGCAGCCCTGGGCACCCCAGTAGCGCTGCAGCTGCAGGATGAGGTCCTGGAAGGTCACGGCTCCTCCGGTGCCGGTTCGGGGGAACGGCGCTGTGGCGGTATCACCCGGCGGCCGCTCCGGCCCGCGCCAGGCCGCTGGGGAGGGCGGCCGGGCTCAGCGGGGAGCCAGCTCGCGGCGGGCCAGCTTGACCTTGGGGTCCACCTGCACGTACAGGGCGTACAAGGCGATGGGCACGCAGACCAGCACGGGGCTCACGCCAGCGCAGCAGGCCAGGTCGATGAACAGCATGCTGGCGGCGACCATCAGCGGCAGGACCAGGTTGGCTGCGATGGCGATCCACGGCAGCGCGCTGGCTTCACAGCGGGAGAGCTTGCGGCCGCCCAGGATGCCCGCGATGCCGCCGCCCAGCAGCAGCAGGCCGAAGCAGCCGCTGCCCGCCATGGCGGCGGGGCGGTCCACCAGGAACAAGGCGACGGTGAGCAGGGCGTTGAGCAGGGACACGCCGCCGAGCAGGGCCAACACGCCCGAGGCGAAGCTCAGGGCCCGGCCGGCCGGTCCGGCCTTCTTCAGCGCCTGCTCCGTCGGAGAGGCGCCCCCGCCCGCGGCGCGACCGGCCACGGCGACGGCACCACCCAGGGCGGCGATCGGCGCGATGGGGCGCCCCGCGGCGGCGGCGGCGGCGGCCTGGCCGGCCGGGGGGGGCAGGCTGTCGCGCCCCAACCACCAGCCCTCGGTCGGGCCCGTGTCGGCGCCGCGGCGCATCCGCACCAGCTCGTCCACGAAGCGGGTCATCGCGGCGGAGCAGGCCTCGCCCTCGATCTCGGGCAGGCCCTTGCGTTGGGCCCAGGACAGCTCTCCCCCCTGGAGCCGCCAGCCGACGAATTGCGGCACGTAGGCCGTGACCGCCTGGTGGACGTAGCCGGCCACCCAGGTCGGGTTGCCGGGGTCGAAGGGGAACTCCTGGATGAAGTTGGCCTCGGGGCAGCGCACCCCGACCATCCAGGCGCCGTCCCGTCGGAAGCAGCGGACGGAGAAGTCGTAGACCCCGTCCTCCTGGCATAGCTGCGGGCCGGAGGCGGCCACCATGAGCAGGTGCAGGCCGTCTCGCCCACCGCTGTCACGGAAGCGGGCCAGCTCCATGCCGCCGGCGCGACCGGCGGGGATGCGGCCCCCGAAGGGCGTGAGGTCGGGCCACCCGTACTCGACGAGCCCGCGGATCAACCACGCGTGGGGCTCATCGAAGCTGGCAAATGCGGGAGGCACGTGGGGGCTCGGGGTCGGGGCCCGCGGGGACGGGCCGGTGCACAGACGACGACGCGCGCCCCCCCGGGTGGAAGGGCGCGCGCGCGGCGAACCGAGGGGAGCTCAGTCCTTGAAGACGGCGTTCAGGAACTCGAGGCCGTTCTCGTTCTCGCCGATGGCCTGGCCGCTCTGGAGCTTCTGGCCGAGGAGGTAGGCGTCGTAGGCGGTCAGGATCGGGATCAGGAAGCCGATGCCGACGCAGGAGAGCAGGATCGTGGCGACGATGGAGATGATGCCCTTCTTCTTCTGGCCCATCATGATGTAGCCGACGCCGCCGAGCAGCCACAGGTTGAGGATGGCGACCACGATCGGGTTGGTATCGGGCTTCTGAATCATTTCACCCATGGCAGGGTCCTCCGGAAGGGGTAGTCGGTGTGGAGTCCGGGGCATCTGTCGCGATGCTCAGGGGCCCTGGGTGGGTTCCCGCCAGCGGACTGCGCAAAGCTACGTCAGGTGATTCATTCGTGCAAGGTGCGGCGTGGGGTGCCGAATGTCGCGGGCCGCCTGCGGCATCCTTCAAGGGCTCTGCACCCAGGCCGGGTACATGGGCGCGACGCCCTCTGCCGGGGCGCGCACGATGTACCAGGACTCGGTCTGGACCGTGTCCGTCATCTGCCACTGCACCCGCACCGAGAGCGGCCCCTCGGGTACGCCGAAGACGGCGAAGCGGCCGCTGTTGGTGGTGGCCGTGCCGTCGGCCATGCTGGCGCCGTCGTCATCCAGGTAGCAGGCAGCGAACTCGTTGTCGTCCACATCGTAGACGGTGACCGTCGCCTCGGTGGCGATGGGCAGGGTCTCGGGATCGTCGTCGACCGGCAGGTAGACGCGCACGATGCCCTCGACGACGGGGCCGGCCTCCTGCGCGGTGGGGCAGGCGCTGAATTCCGTCCGCAGCGCGGCGAGCTCGTCCACGCTGCGCAGGTAGAGCACGCCGTCCGGCGCGACGAGGTCCGAGGCGCCCGCCAGGCCGGTGAAGGCCGTGGGCACGAAGCCCTCGCCGCTGAAGGTCAGGTAGAAGGACTGGCTGGCCGGCACCTTGATGTCGAAGGCCCCCCCCTCTCCCGACAGACCGTCGGAGATGAAGGTGTCCAGGGCGTCATCGACCTCGATGTCGACGCCGGACAGGCCGCTGCCCTGGTAGTGGTCGAGGACCGTGCCCGACAGCTGGACCTCGGTCGGGATCGACCAGCAGCCGGCGAGGAGAATGGCGAGCACGAGCGCTCCGGGAGGCGAGGGGTTCGGGCAGGCAGGGGCGGGGCGCAGCCTCAGCCCTGCGGCAGGGCCATGTAGAAGGCGCTGAGCAGGTCACCGCCGCGCGCCGGCCAGGTGGTCTCGGTCACGCTACCGTCCGCCGCGGTCACCCGCAGGGTCACGGGCCCCGGCGCGAGGTCGGGGGCCACGAAGAGGTCCACCGGGCCGGTCCCGGCGTCGATGAGGGCGCCGTCGGTGTCGGTGGTGAAGGCCGCGACCTGGCGCGCCCCGTCGACGTCTTCGACCTCGATGGTGGCGCCGGCCCAGGCGTCGGGCTGCCAGGTGGTGCCCCACAGGTGGGCGACCTCGCCGTCGTCCAGGGCGTGGGGGTGCAGGCCCTGCCAGCCGTCCAGCGAGGGGAAGAAGTCCGCCTGGGTCTGGTCGAGGACGGCGAACAGGCCCCCGCTGAGCCAGTAGGCGTCTCCGGTGGGCGTCCGGCTGCGCCAGACCGTCGGGACCTGGTCCCCACCGTCCACGCGCAGCGCCACCTGGGTGTCCACCGGGACCGTGACCTTCCAGTAGCCGGGCGTGTCGGCGAGCTGCTCGCCGGTGGCCAGGTCCTGGTCGTCCAGGTCGACCACGCTCAGCGTCCCGGCCTCCAGGTAGGGCGTCTTGGTGGCGGGCACGTCGGCGTAGACGTAGCCGGCCCAGCGCACCTGGTCGGGGAGCTGGCGCTGCTCCTCCAGGAGGGTGCAGGCAGACAGCAGCAGCCACAGCGGATTCCACAGCGGATTCATGGCGCTTCGCTATCCCGTCCCGTCCGCAGTCGGCGCAGGGGCCAGCGGTGGAGCCAGCGGTGGAGCCAGCAGTGGGGCCAGCACCCGGCGGGCCTGCAAGGCGCGCCCGAGCTGGACCTGGACCATGTCGGCCAGGAACCATTCGGGGCCGACAGGCAGCGGGGTGTCGACCAGCTCGCGCAGCGGCGCGCGCCGGGCGGCCTCGACGGCCCGGAGCCAGGCCGGGTCGACTGGGGGCAGGCCCGGCCCGCAGCGGTGGTGGACGGCGCCGCCCCGCAGCGGGTCCAGGGCGAGCTCTTCCGGGCCTTCTTCCGGGCCCTCCTCGCCCTCCCCCCCCGGCGCGGGCTCGGGGCCCTCGTGCAGGACCAGGAGCTCTCCACAGGCCACGCAGCGGGTCAGGCTCGGCCCCAAGCCGGCGAAGGTCAGGGCCTTGGCCTCGAGCCCCAGGCGGAAAGCGGCGCCGGGGGCCCCGGTCATGGCGTCGAGCAGCACCAGGGCGGTGTCCAGCAGCCCGAAGAGCCGCGGCTCGGGCTCGTGCTCCCGGGCCAGACCCCCGCACAGCTCGCAGGCGTAGGCCAGCAGGGTCAGGCGCAGCAGGTCGTGGCGCGCCCCCTCCCGCCCGGACTCCAAGGTCGCCTCTTGGATGTGCCACAGCTCGCCCTTGCCCGGCCGCAGGAGCACCTGGACCCGGTTGCCGGTGTCCAGCGCCCCGCCGAAGCGGCGCCGCGAGCTCCGCACCCCTCGCGCCAGGCCCGAGACCCGCCCGTGCTCGGGGCTCAGCAGGCGCACGATCCGGTCCCGCTCCCCGAAGTCCACGTGCCCCAGGACGATGGCCGTCCCCTGGTGGCTGTCCCGGCTCACGACGGGTCGCTCAGCATCCGGGCCCGCTCACCATGCCGGCAGCGGGAGCTGCAGGATGGCGGCCGCCGTCGTGAAGAACAGCGTGATCCCGATGAGGTCGAGGCCCGTCGAGACGATGGGCCCGGTGGCCACCGCCGGGTCGACGCCCAGGCGCTTCATGCCCAGGGGCACCAGGGTGCCCACGGTGGCAGCGACCGCCAGCTGCACCAAGGCCGAGGCGGCGATGGCCAGGCCGATGCGTGGGTCGTGGTGGCGCAGTGACGCGAAGATGCCCAGGCACAGGCCCAGGAAGCTGCCCATGAGCAGGCCGACCCGGCTCTCGCGCAGGATCAGGCCCAGGGTGCCGCTGATGTCGGCGCGCCCCATGGCGATGTTGCGCACGGTGATGGTGGCGGCCTGGCTGCCGACGTTTCCGCCCATGCCCAGCATGACGGGCACGAAGGTCACGACGGCGATGAGGGACGCGTGGCTGGCCTGGTAGGACGCGAAGACCTCTGAGGTGGCCGTGCCGCCCAGCATGGTCACGAAGAGCCAGGGCAGGCGCTGCCGGGCGCTGCGGAAGACGCCGGCCTGGTGGGCCTCGATGTCGTCACCGACACCGGCCATCAGCAGCATGTCCTCGGCCGCCTCCTCCTTGATGACGTCCACGACGTCGTCGATGGTGACGATGCCCAGCAGCTTGCGGTGCTCGTCCACGACGGGCAGGGCCAGCAGGTCGTAGCGGCTGACGATCCGGGCCACCTCCTCCTGGTCGGTGGTCGGGGAGACCCAGATGACGTCGGTCTCCATGATGTCTTTGAGCAGCGTCGTCGGCCCGTGGGTCAGCAGGGCCCGCAGCGAGGTGACGCCCACGAGCTGCCCGGACTCGTTCTCCACGTAGCCGTAGAAGACCATCTCCAGGTCTTCCTGCTGGTCGTGCAGGGCGCTGATCGCCCCCCGGCAGGTGTCTTCCATCTTCAGCCGGAAGGCGACGGGCTGCATGATGCCGCCCGCGCTGTCTTCGGGCCAGGACAGGATGTCCTCGACGATCTCCTTGTCTTCGCCGTGGATCGAGGTCATGACCCGCCGGGCCAGGTCCTCGGGGAAGCGGGCGATGACGTCCGCCTCGTCGTCGACCTCCATCAGGTCGAGCAGGGCCACCAGGCGATCGAAGGCAAGCTCGGCGACCAGCACCTCGAGCACGTTCTGCTCGACCCGGGTCAGGACCTCGGCGGCCACCTCGTCCTGGGTGACCTGCTCGAAGACCAGCCGCACCTGCGAGGGGGCCAGGTTCCGCATCGCGACCGCGATGTCCTCGGCCCGGCTCTTGCCGACGGTGCGCGCCAGCGACGCCGTGGCGCCGCGGCGTGCGAGCCGGCGAATCGCCTCGACGAGCTGGTGAATCTCGGCCATCTGCCCTCGGCTATTCGCTGTCGCGAAGGAACACCAACCGGCGGCTTCCGGAGAGGTTGCCGAGGGGATCGACCTTGTCGCCGTCGTAGTGGATGGCGACCCGCGTGAGGTCGCCGACATCGACGGCGATCTCGTCCTGTCCCAGGAAGTCCTGGCTCTCGCCCGCCTTCATCCAGCCGGAGAAGGCCTTGCTGCCGTCCAGCTCCACGTCGACCCGCACAGGCTCGGAGGCCCGCAGGTGTACACGCATGCCGGGCATCTGGGCCGGCGTCTCGGGGCTGGCCGGGTCCTGTGGCCTGGGCTTGGCGGGCGCGGGCGGGGCCGGGTGGGCGGTGGCGGGAGCGGCGGTGATCGTGGCCGCCGCCGTCGGGGCGGTCGCCGCGGGGACCACCGCGTCCGCGGCAGCGTCCGCCGTCGCGTCCGCCGTCGCGTCCGCCGTGCCGTCCATGAAGCCCGAGACCAGCTTGAGCGTCAGGACCAGGGCCATGGTGACCAGGAAGCCGGCCAGGACCAGGCGGATTACCGGCACGTTGTCGTAGTGCCGCGTGATGGTCCGGGTGTGCATATCGTCCAGGGGGACCAGGGACGGCTCCTCGGCGCCGGTCGGGGGCGGCAGCGGCTCCTCGAGCCGGCTCCGGCCTGTCCGTGGGTCCAGGTTCGGGTCCAGGCTCACGGGCACTCCAGCGCCCGGGTCTTGCGCACGCTCTCGGAGAGGTCGCTGCCGGCCGGCGCCTTGTCCAGGGCGGTGCCCAGGTAGGTGCAGCCGGCCTCGCGATCCCCGCGGGCGATGAGCAGCGAGCCCGCGTGGGAGTAGGCGCCCGGGTTGTCGGTCCCGCAGATGTGGATGACCTGCTCGAAGCCCGTCAGCGCGGCGTCGTTGCGGTCCATGGTCTGGAAGAGCAGGCTGCGGGTGAACCAGGCGTTGCAGTTGTCGGGGGCCCGCTGGACCGCCAGGTCGAGCACCTGCAAGGCGTCGTCGTAGCGGCCCTCCTGGTACAGGGCGCTCCCGAGGTTGGTCAGGACCACCGAGGGGCGCCGGTACAGCAGGTCCTTGCGGGCTACCTCGAAGTGCACGATGGCGTCGGCGTTGCGGCCCTGCGCCATGAGCATCAGGCCGTAGTTGTTGTGGATCTCGGCCTTGTCCGGCACCAGCTTCACGCCGTGCTCGAAGGCCTCCTCGCTCTTGCCGAAGTCGCCCGAGGCCCAGTAGGCCAGGCCCAGGTGGTCCCAGGCCTCCCAGTTGCGCGGGTCCTTGTGCACGGCCTCACCCAGGACCTGCAGCGCGGCGGGGGCGTTGCCCTCCCGCAGGTAGGCGGCGCCCAGGTTCGTGCGCGCCGCGGCCTGGGTCTGCCGGGTCGTCGTGACGCAGCCGCTCATGCCGCCCGGCGCGAAGAGCAGCAGGATCGGGAGCAGGGTCGGGAGCAGGGTCGGGAGCAGGCCCGTGCGCCGATGCGGGCGCAGGCGGGAGGGGAGGCGGGAGCTCATGGGGCGCCTCGGAGGAGGGGGAGGGCAGGATGCCCCGATCCGCGGGCCGACGCTACACGTAGCGACCGATGAGCGGGGCCAGGGCCTCGCGGCGATCGGCCGAGATCCGGTCGCGCGCCGTCATGATCGCCTGGGCCATGCAGCCGCTCATGGGGCTGGGGCCGGGGTGGGCCGCGATCTGCGGGGCCACGGCCTTGACGATGGCCCGCGCCGTCGAGACATTGGCCTGGATTACGGCGATGACGGCCTCGACGCTGACGTCGTCGTGGCCCCCGTACCAGCAGTCGTAGTCGGTGCTCATGGCGACGGTGGCGTAGGAGATCTCCGCCTCGCGGGCCAGCTTGGCCTCGGTCAGGTTCGTCATGCCGATGACGCTGGCGCCCCAGGACCGGTACAGGTGGCTCTCGGCCCGGGTGCTGAAGGCCGGGCCTTCCATGCAGACATAGGTGCCGCCGTCGTGGACGGTGGCCCCAGCCTGCTTGCCGGCCGTCACCAGGTAGCCGCGCAGGGTCTCGCAGACGGGGTCGGCGAAGCCCACGTGGCCGACGATGCCGCCCTCGTAGAAGGTCGCCGGGCGCACGCCCTTGGTGCGGTCGATGAACTGGTCGACCATGACCATGTGGCCCGGCACGATGTCCTCGCGCAGCGAGCCCACCGCCGAGATGCTGACGATCCAGTCGCAGCCGAGCTTCTTCATGCCCCAGATGTTGGCCCGGTAGGGCACCTCGCTGGGGTTGAAGACGTGGCCGCGCCCGTGGCGGGGCAGGAAGACCAGCTCGACCGGGCGGCCGTCGGCGGCCGTCAGGCCCTGGTAGCGGCCGCGGACGTAGTCGTCGCTGGGCGCCCCGAAGGGGGTGCGGACCCGCTCCTCTTGGAGGTCGACGAGGCCGTCGATGTCGTACAGGCCGCTGCCGCCGATGACGCCGATGCGAAAGGGGGTCGGGTCCGTGCTCATGGGTCGGGCTCCAGCGCTCAGGGGAGGTCGGGGGGAGAGGAGGGGGAGGGGAGGGCCCCGTCGAGGCCGGCGGATTGTGCCACAGGCTCCGGGGAGAGCAGGTCCCCCTTGCCGTCGTCCAGGCGTCGGGTCTCGCCGCGGCGGGCCCGGGCGAGCTGCTCGACGCGCCAGCCGATCGAGGGGTCCACCGGAGCCTCCGCGGGGATCTCCACGGCCGCGGCCACCGGGGTTCCCGCCGGGGCGGGCTGCAGGCGCCGGGCGAGGTGCTCGGCGCCGCCGAGCTGGCCGCAGGCGGCCGAGATGTCCCGGCCCCGGGTCCGGCGCACCGAGGTGTGCAGGCCGTGGTGGACCATGTGGTCCTGGAAGCGCCAGACGTCCAGGTCGCTGGGCCGCCGGATCTCCCGCTCGGGGTTCTCGTTGTAGGGGATCAGGTTGATCTTGCAGGGCACGCCCTGCATCAGCGTCACCAGGCGCTTCGCGTCGTCCAGGCTGTCGTTGAAGCCGCGCATCATCACGTACTCGAAGGTGATGCGCTTGGCCCGCGGCACCGGCAGCTCCCGGCAGCAGTCCATGAGCTCGGCCAGGGACCAACGCCGCGTGATGGGCATGACCTGGCGGCGCTGCTCCTCGGTCGTCGCGTTCAGGCTCACCGCGATGTTCACCGGGGTGGCGGCCGAGAGCGCCCGCAGGGCCGGCACCAGGCCCACGGTCGAGACCGTCAGCTTGCGGTGGCTGAGGTTGAGCGCCTGGTCGTGGGTCATGTTCTCCAGGGCGACCAGCAGGTTGTCCAGGTTGTGCAGGGGCTCACCCATGCCCATCATCACGACGTTGGTGATGCGGGCGCCGGGATCCAGGTCCTGGCGGACCTGCAGCAGCTGGTTGGCGATCTCCGAGGGCAGCAGGTGCCGCTTGAGGCCCAGGTCCCCGGTCAGGCAGAAGGTGCAGGCCATGGCGCAGCCGACCTGGCTGGACACGCACAGGGTCAGGCGGGGGCCGCCCTGGTGGTCGGGGTCGGGGATCAGCACGCTCTCGACGTAGGAGTCGTCGTCCAGGCGCCAGATGTACTTGCGGGTGCCGTCGTCGCTGTCCAGGCGGGCCGCCCGCTCCAGCATGGGCAGGGCTGCCCGCGCCGCCAGGTCGCGGCGGCTGCGCTTGGAGATGGTCCCGATCTCGTGGAAGTCGGTGACACCCCGCTGCCAAATGGCCTTGTAGACCTGCAGCGCGGTGTGCTCCTCCTTGCCTGTGCCCTGGAGCAGCTGTCGCAGGCCCGCCAGATCGAGGCTCTTGGCGTCGATCCGCCCGTCGGGCAGGGTCGTGGGGGGGCGCAGGCTCATGCCGCTCCGCCGGGTCTGGGAGGGAGCCCCTATCACGAGGCCGCGCCGGCTCGTCCCGCAGGCACCGGCGCCGCCGCAGGGGCCCTCGTCAGGGGGGCCCCCACCCGATACCATGCCGCCCATGAGCCTGCAGGACGTGCTGGACCAGGTGCCCTTCGTCGCCCATGTGGGCGTCCAGGTCGAGGACTACGCCCCCGGCCGGGTCGTGCTCTCGCTGGCGACCCAGCCCACCTCGGCCAACCACATGGGCACCCTGCACGCCGGCGCGCTGTTCACCCTGGCCGAGACCGCGGCCAGCGCGGCCTGCGCCACCCACGCCGAGCTGCGCGGCCTGCGCCTGCGCGCCCGGAGCAGCGAGCTGCACTTCCGCCGCCCGGCCAGCGGCCGGGTCACGGCCCACGCCGAGGTGACCGACGACATGGCCACCTTGGTGCTGGAGGGCCTGGACAACCACGGCAAGGTCGACCTGTCGGTGGCGGTCGAGGTGCTGGACGGCCACGGCACGACGGTGGCCCGCGTGGTCGGCGTCTACAGCTTCCGGCCCCGCGCCTGAGGGGCCCCGCGCCTGAGGGGCCCCGCGCGGTCTTCAGCCCTCTCCGCCCCGGTTCAGGATCATCATCAGCAAGGTGATCCCCGTCAGCATCAGGCCCGTGGCGTAGAAGACCAGGCTGATCACCGGCACCCCCCAGGGGTGGAAGGGATCGGCGAACAGGGCCAGGGTGCCGCAGCCGAAGGCCGAGACCGCGAAGCCGGCCAGGATGGCGCGGTTGGTGCGGCGGTCGGCGCCCGCCCGGGCGACGGCGGCCTCGGGGTCGCGGACCTGGAGCAGCAGCCGCTGGGCCTGCACGTCGTCCATGAGCTGGGACAGCGAGCCCGGCAGGCGGCGCGCCATGCTGGACAGCGCCAGGCCCGTGGTCAGCAGGTCCTCGCGGATCCGCTCCTCGGAGAGCTGGCGCTGCATGAAGCGGCGGATGTAGGGCTCGGCCGCCTGGATGGGGTCCACCTCCTCGATGAGCGACTTCGCCAGGCCCTCACTGGTCAGGATGGCCTTGAAGAACATCGTGTAGGAGGGCGGGACCCGCGCCCCCAGGCGGGCCGCGCCTGCCGCCAGCTCGACCACATAGGGCCCAAGCTGCATCTCCTTGACCGAGCCGCCGGACCAGTACTTGTCCATGAGCACGATGGTGGCGCGCTCCAGGTCGCGGTAGTCGACCCGCTCGTCCTTGATCGCCACCTCGTAGAAGATCCGGGCGATGGTGCGGTGGTCGCCGCGCTGCAAGGCGGCGATGGTCTGGATGACGTTGGCCCGCATCTCCTCGGTCAGGCGGCCCACCATGCCGAAGTCGAGCAGGCCCAGGATTTCGTCCTTCATGACGACGACGTTGCCGGGGTGCAGGTCGCCGTGGAAGGTGCCGTGCTCGAAGAGCATGTCGTAGGCCACCTCCAGGTAGCGCTCACCGACCTTCTTCATGTCGCAGCCGGCGGCCCGGGCGGCCCGCATCTTCACGCCGGCCAGGAACTCCATGCACAACACGCTGCGGTCCGACAGCGCGTCCACCACGTAGGGGATGTGGACGATGTCCCCCTTGTCGGCGAAGAGGCGGGCGAAGCGCCGGATGTGGTCGGCCTCCTGCACGAAGTCCAGCTCGGCGCGGATGCTGCGCTCGAACTCGTCGAGGACCCCCAGGGGATCGAAGGCCTGGACCTCGGGGTACTCGACCAGGGCCCGGCGGGCGAGGAACTGCAGGATGTGCAGATCGCCGTCGATCTTCTTGGTGATGCCAGGGCGCTGCACCTTCAGCACCACCTCACGCCCGTCGAGGAGGGTGGCGCGGTGGACCTGGGCGATGCTGGCGGTGGCCAGGGCCTGCTCGTCCAGCACCGAGAAGTGCCGGCGCCAGTCCGCGCCCAGGGCGCCCTCGAGCTGCACCTGCATGTCGCTGAAGGGCAGGGGATCGACCTTGTCCTGCAGCGTCTCCAGGGCCGTGATGTAGTCCGGCGGCAGGATGTCGGGCCGGGTGGACAGGACCTGGCCGAGCTTGACGTAGGTCGGCCCCAGGGCCTGGACGGCGGCCACCACCCGGTCGGGGTTGGACTGGAAGACGCGCGAGGCCTCGCCCACCGCGCCCAGCCCGGGCAGGTCCATGCCGGCGACCAGCATGCCCAGCCCGTGCCGCACGAGCACACGCGCGACCTCTTGCAGGCGGCCCAGGTCGCGCACGCGGCCACCCAGGTCGCCCACGGTCTGCACCAGCGGGCGGACGATCCTCACGGCGCGGGACTATCGCGGCGCGGCGGTCGGCGGCTTCAGTGCCCCGGGAGCCTCAGCGCCCCGGGAGCCTCAGTGCCAGGGGATCCAGTCCTGGGGCGGGTAGACCCGGGTGGCATAGAAGAAGCTCGGGTCCAGGGTGCTGCCGCTGGTGCCGAAGTACTCCTCGTTCTCGCTGATCCCGTCGGTGCTGCCCTGGCTGGACCAGTACTGCACGCCGATGATGTTGTCGCTGTCGTCGCGGAGCCAGTCGATGAAGACGAAGGTGTGGCCGCTGCCGCTGTGGCGCCAGATCTGCACATAGTCGCCGGGCCGCACGTCCTGCCAGCGGGTCACGGGCTCGCCGATGCCGTAGTTCAGGACCGCGACGCCGGGCCCGTCGCCGTAGAGGTCGCGCACGAACCAGTCGACGCGGAAGTCGTCCAGGTCGGCGACGCTGAGGCCGTTGAGGCTGCCGTCGCCGCCGGTCTCCCGGTCGATCTCCTGCCAGGCCCGCATGAAGGTCTCCCAGGTGATCCCGCTGCAGTAGCTGAGGTGCTCGGGATCGCCGGTCGCGACCAGGCTGTCCAGGTACCACAGGTCCTGGGTGGTGCCGTACCAGGAGCCGCCGCTGGGCCAGTAGTAGCCGTAGCTGCCGTCGGTGGGGTAGCCCGCGACCAGCGCCAGGACGGTGTCGTTGAAGGTCGAGGGCAGGGGATCGGTGCTCGGGTCGACGGTCAGCGAGATGGAGTCGGTGGCCAGGAGCTCGCCGTCGGCGCTGCTGCCGCGGGCCTCGATGGTGCGGGCGTAGCCGGTGCCGCTGAACTCGTAGCTCAGGAGCTGGCCGGGCTTCACGGTGCCGATGGACCAGCCATCGGCCAGCAGCTCGACCTGCTGGACCTCATCGCTGGCGTCCACGACGAAGGTGACCGGGTTGGGCTGCACCGCCCCGTCGCCGGGGCTGGTGATGGTCACCCAGGGAGCGGTGCCGTCATCGACCCGCAAGCTGAGGGCGTAGTCGGACAGGGTGGCGCCGTGCTCGTCCAGGCCGACCAGGTCCAGGCGATGGCGGCCGACGTCCAGGCGCACCACGAGCTGGCCCTGGCCGTCCCCGACGTCGATGGCCGACAGGTCCGTCTCGCCGTCGATGTCCAGGCGCAGGCTGGAGACGTCGGCCCCGGCGGTCCACTCCAGGACGAAGGGGCTGTCCACCGTCTCGCCGTTGGTCGGCGAGCTGACGACGACGTCGGTGTCCTTGCGGAAGTCGGGTCCGGGCGGGCTGCTGCTGCCGCTGTCGCCCCCGCAGGCCGCGAGCCCGAATGCCACGAAGAGGGCGCAGGGGACGCAGGCGAGGATCGAGCGCATGGCAGCTCCGGAAAGGGGACCTGGACACCCTAACGCAGACCCCACGAGCCGCAGACCCCACAAACAACTGCACGGGAAGGGGGTGAACCCGTCCCGTGCAGTGGAGCGTGCCTGGCGGCTCGGGCAGCGGAACTTCCGCCGGCGGAGAGAACCGGTCCGTCAGTGCATGGATGCTAACCACCACCCCTGCGGGGGCATGTCACGGTAGGCCGTTTTGCAGAGCCGTCACAAAGCTCAGGGGAGGCGCCCGACCTACCCGTGAGCGGTGTTCGGATAGGCTATGCGCACTCCTTCACCCTCCCCACGGGCCACCCATGCAGCGCGACCTGAGCTGGCGTCAGCGCTTCGTCGCTGCCTTCGACCCGTACCGGGCCTTGTCGCCGGACGAGTGCAAGGCGCTCTACGTCGACCGCGTGGGAAGCCCAGCGGCACGCATCGTAGAGGCGCTGGAGGAGGGCGGCGGGCAGGCCCGCGTCGCGCTGGTGGGAGCGCGGGGCAGCGGAAAGTCCACCGAGCTGCGCCAAGTGATGCACCGCCTCTCCGAGGACGGCGCCCCCCTGGTGCCCATTCTTGTTGACATCGGCGAAGGCCTGCCGGAGAAAGCGACGACGGTGGCCTGGCTGCCAGTCGTGGCCGCTGCCGCGCGGGCTGCCCGTGAGGACTGGGACGGCATCGTACCGAAGGGCGATCCTCTTCCTGGGGCCCTGAAGGCGATCGGGATCGGAGCCGAGGTGCTCAGCGGGCTCCTGAGGGTCGTGCGGTCGGTCGGTCCGTGGCTGGGTCCCAAGGGCCTCACGGCGGCTGGGGCGGCCGGAGCGCTGGAGCCTGCCTCGGAGGTCCTCGCCCGGGCCGCGCGGGACGCCAGTGTCAGCGAACCCGCGCGCGCCGAACTGGATGCGGTGGTGGCAGCGCTGCGCCAGGAGCTGAGCTCGTTGGGCGAGGCCGCGGGCCGCGGTGTCGTCCTCCTCCTGGACGGCTTGGACAAGCGTCCGACCGCGGACTCGGTCTTCGAGGCGCTCAGCGAGGCGGACCTGCTGCTTGGACTTCCGGCCGCGGTCGTGGTCAGCGGGCCGATGCAGCTTCAGCTCGACGGCCGCTTCGCCGCGTACCTGACGCCGGGTCGCTTTCAGCCGCTGACGGTCCACAACATCCCGGTCGTGCGGCGGGACGGGGCGCCTAGGCCCGCAGGGATCGCGCTCCTGGTCGACCTTTATGAGCGCCGTTGGCGGGATGCCACGCTCGGACCTGCATTGTTGCCCCTGCCGCAAGTGACGGTGGCCGCACGTTGGTCCTCGGGGATCGTGCGCGAGTTTCTGACTCTGGTTCGCGATGCCGGCAAGGCGGCCCTCCGCGCCGGTCACGACCAAGTGGACGACGACGACCTGGGCCTTGCGGTCCGAGAGCGGCGGCACACCATGGAGATCACCCTGGACGCCACGCGTTGGTCGGTGCTTGCGGCCGTGCTGCGTGATCGGGAGCGACCCAGCCGGGAGCTGGACGACCTGATGCTGCAAAACGCCATCGTCTGCTACCAGAACGACAGCATCTGGTACCGGCCGAACGAGCTGCTCGTGCCCTACCTTGAGCATCGCCCTGGCGGAGCAACGGGGTGAAGGCAGGTCTACCTGCCATCCTCGGGCGGCTGCGCGAGGAGCAGGCGCTCCAGGAGCGCGCGGTCCTTGCCCTGGTGCAGCTGCCCCCGGCGGGTCCGGGGATTCCGGCGGCCGCGCAGGTGGCCGCCGACCTGGCGGGGGCCCTGCGCGGCCCGGTCGAGGTGCTCACCGTCCACGAAGACGAGGCCACCCGCGTGCGGCTCCTCGCGCTGAACACCGGGCGTGACCTGCTGCTCCGGCGGCTGCGTGCCGTGATCTTCGTGTGCGACTCGGGCACTGCGGCGCGCTTCCTTCGGCACACGGCACCTGACCTGACAGCGACCGTCGACCTGGTGTTCGACCTGGAGGTCGAGGTCGACCTGTCCCACGACGAGCTAGGCCGGCGCCTGCAGGAGGTCCAGGGGCAGCGCTTCCGGGAGCTCGACCTGTCGGGGCTCGTGCCGCACACTGCCGACGTGGTGCGGGTGTCGGTGGAGGCGGTGTACCAGGCGCGGCGCCTGATCAGGCCGGAGGGGGGGGCTCGGGTCGAGGGTGGCGCGGGCTTGCTCCTGGCCGAGCCGGGGGCCGGCAAGACGACGTGGATGCGCCACGCGGCCGGACAACCGTCCGAGAAGCTGGCCCTCTACGCGCCGCTGTCGGCCTGGGTAGCGCAGGCGCGTGAGCGCGCGCTTCCGCTGTTCGACTGGCTGGAGGGCTTCACCGGCCGCCTGTTGGGTGGCCAGCCGGTCCACCTGGGCCCCCATCTTGGACAGATGATACTGCTGCTGGACGGCTTGGACGAGGTGCCAGGCCGCGATGCGCGTCGACGCGTCGTTGAGGAGGTCCTGGCCCTTCGCCAGGAGCATCCGGGCTTTGTCTGCATCGTGGCGGGTCGCGAGCACGTGGTCGAGGACCTGCTGGCCGAGCAGCTGCGCCGCCTCAGGGTCCTGCGCCTGGCCCCCGTTCAGCCGGCCCAGCGCAGGCATCTGGTCGATGCCTTGCTTCGGGCGCGGCGCGGCCTGGCCGCCACAGCACGTCTGGCTCCGGATGTCGCGCACCTGCAACAGGAGATCCTGGGCCATCGCGACTTCGCCCGCTTCGGCGCCAACCCGCTGTTGTTGACCTTCCTCGCCGTCCTGGCCGACCTGGGCCGGGGAATGCCCGCCCAGCGGGTCGAGCTCTACGACGAGCTGGTTGGCATGCTCATCGTCTCGTGGCAGAAGGTGCGCACGGCCAGCACCGGGCGAAGGCTCAACCGCGCCGACGTGCTGCGGGTCGTGGCGCCCCTGGCCTGGCGCCTGGTCGAGCGGGGCGTGGGGGGCTTGACCGAGGACGAGCTGCTGGACTTCCTGGTCGAGACGGACGCGCGCGAGTCGGACAGCGGTGCTGCGCGGCGGGCGGCGCGTCACCGCCTGGAGCAGCTGCGTGAGGACTCGGCCCTGCTGCTGGCGACCGACGGCCTGTGGCGCTTCCACCATGCGACCATCGCCGAGTTCCTGGCCGCACGGGCAGTGCTGCAGACGCCCGCCTTCCTGGGTGAGCTGTGCGTCGACCCCTACGAGCCCCGGCGGGTCCAGGTCCTGGCCTTCGCCCTGGCACTGGCCTGCGACCTGGAGCCCCGGGACGACGTGGCCCTGCCGCTGCTCGAGGCGCTCGATGCCAAGGCCCGGCGGCCAGGTCGCTACGACGCCAAGATCCCGCGGGTCCTGGTCACCTGCCTGCGCGAGGCCCACGCCATGCCGGCGGGGCTCCGCAAGCGGCTGGCCGCCCACGTCTTGCGCGTCGCGTTGTGCAAGTCACTGCATCCCGAGCGACGACTCGATGCCTTGGCCTCCGTCGACGAGCTCAGCAGTCTTGCGGATGGTCCCATCCGGGCGGCGCTGGAGGAATTGATGGCGCGCCCCGATCAGGTGGACTCGGTGGGGATCGCTCGCGCTTGGAGCCTCGTGGAGCGCGACTCGTTCCGCCTGTTCTGGTTTTCTTCTGCCTTTCACCTCCCGCCGGTGTCGATCGCGCGCGCAGGCGTGGACGCAACGCCCTTGGTGCGCGCCTGGGTCTCGCACGCGGACCCTTGTGTGCGGGCAATGCTCTGGCAGGCTTGGGCCTGGGACGTCCCTGCGCGCTGGTCCCTTGCGCTGTCGGCCGATCCAACACTGTCGGAGATGGTCCTTCAGTGGGAGGTCCACAATACGGTTGCTTTTGCCCCTCCAGCCGCCTGGACCGCCGTCATCCGGGAGAGCTTCCCCTCGATCCCTGCAGATGCCTGATCACTCCTCCTGCAGCCGCTCGGCCAGCCGCGTCCAGCGCTCGTCGCCGCCCTGCTGCTGGCAGGCCGTCTCGATGGCCCAGGGGTCGCCGACCACGCAGCAGAAGCGCCGGGCCCGCGTGATGGCGGTGTACAGCAGGTTGCGGCGCAGCATGATCCGGTGGGCCCGGTGCAGGGCCACGACCACGGCGGGGTACTCGCTGCCCTGGCTCTTGTGGATGGACATGGCGTAGGCCAGCTCGACCTCGGCCAGGGCCTCGCCGGTGATGGCGACCTCCTGGTTGTCCCCGACCTCCCCGAAGTTGACGACGACCCCGCTGGGCCCGACCTCGACCACGCGCCCCACGTCGCCGTTGAAGATGTCCAGATCGTAGTTGTTGCGGGTCTGGAGCACCCGGTCGCCCACCCGCAGCGAGCGGCCCCCCCGGCTCCAGGTGCGGCCGTCGGGGTTGAGCATGGCCTGCAGCGCCTCGTTGAGGGCCACGGTGCCCAGGGGCCCGCTGTGCATGGGGGTCAGCACTTGGACCTCGCCCAGGGGGTCGAAGCCCAGGCGGGGCAGGCGGCGGGCCACGACCTCGAGCAGGGTCTGGCGCGCCTCGTCGACGTGGGCCCGGTGGATGACGTAGAAGTCGCGGGCCTCGCCCTCGTCCTTCTCGCTGGAGAGGGGGGGCTGGCCCTCGTTGACCCGCCAGGCGTTGCGGACGATGCCGCTGCCGGCGGCCTGGCGGTAGACCTCGCGCAGGGTCGCGACGGGGACCTCGCCCGACGCGATGACATCGGCCAGGACGCGGCCGGCGCCGACGCTGGGCAGCTGGTCTGCGTCCCCCACCAGCACCAGCCGGGCGCCATCGGGCAGGGCCTGCAGCAGGCTGTCGAGCAGGCGCAGGTCGACCATGCTGGCCTCGTCGACCAGCACGCCGTCTGCCTCCAGGGGGTTCTCGCGGCAGCGGGCGAAGGTGCCGTCGCGGGGGTTGAACTCCAGCAGTCGGTGCAGGGTGCGGGCCTCGCGCCCGGTGGCCTCGGACAGGCGCTTGGCGGCGCGACCCGTCGGGGCGGCCAGCAGCAGGCTCGTGTCCCAGCGCCGGGCCGCCTCGACCAGGACCCGCACGATGGTGGTCTTGCCGGTGCCGGGGCCGCCGGTGATGACGCTCACGCCGTGGCCCAGGGCCAGCTGCACGGCTTGTCGCTGGCCGCCGGACAGGGCCAGGCCCATAGCGGCCTCGGCGGCGAGCACGTGGCGGGCCAGGGCGTCCAGGCGCGCCGGCTCCACGGGGGCGACCCGGTGCAGCTCGGCCAGGCGGCGGGCCACGAAGCGCTCGGAGCTGGCCAGCTCGGAGGGGTAGACCGGCCCCCGCTCGGGGTCCAGGTCGGCCTCGACCACGGCCAGGCCGCGCAGGGCGACCCGGTCCAGGGCGGGCTCGGCCTGGTCCCGGGGCACGTCCAGGCTCCGGGCCCGGTCCAGCAGCTGGCCCCGGGGCAGGAAGCAGTGGCCCTGGCCGTCGGCCTCGCGCAGCAGGTGGACCAGGGCGGCCTCGGCGCGGGCCGGGTCGTCGCGGGCGATGCCGTTGGCCTGGGCGATGGTGTCCGCCGTGCGGAAGCCGACCCCCCGGATCTCGGCGCACATGCGGAAGGGCTCGCGGGCCACGATGGCGGCGGACTCCTTGCCCCAGCGCTCGACCACGCGGTTGGCCAGGGCGGCGCCGATGCCGTAGCCCCGCAAGGTGGCCATCACCTCGCGGTTGGCCCGGTCCTTCTCCCACTGCGCCTTGAGGGTCTCCATGCGCTTGTGGCCGATGCCCTCGACCTCCAGCAGGCGCTGCGGCTCCTCGGCGATGACCCGCAGGGTCTCCAGGCCGAAGCGCTCGACCACCCGGCCGGCGAAGGTCGGCCCCAGGCCCTGGACGGCGCCGCTGGCCAGGTAGCGCTCCAGGCCCCGCAGGGTGCGCGGATCCTCGACCAGGACGCCCTCGGCCTTGAACTGGCGGCCGAAGGAGGGGTGGTCCATCCACCGGCCCGACAGCTGGACGTGCTGCCCCTCGGTGACGTGGCCCAGGGGGCCCACGACCACGATCTCGCCGCCGGCGGCCGGGCGCAGGCGCGCCACGGCGAAGGCGCCATCCTCGGTGGTGTAGCTGAAGCGGAGCAGCTCGCCCTCGAGGGACTCGCCGCCGGGCGCTGCGGTCTCGCGGGAGCTGGGAGGGCCTGCCATGGGCGGGAGCCTACCGCGCGCCCGCGCGCTCAGCGGCTGTACACCTCGTAGCGCTCCAGGTGGTAGTGCCCCATGGCCCGCACCACGACGCGCTTCTCGATGCGCTGCTCCAGCTGCTCCATGCTGTCGAACTCGTCGCCGTACAGCATGTCCGCCACCACCGGATGCGCGTTGACGTAGACCGCCTCGGCCTGGGGGCCGCGCAGGGCCTCACGCAGGACCTCACGCAGGATGTCGTAGACCACGGTCGTCCGGCTGCGGGTGCTGCCCCGGCCCTCGCAGTACAAGCAGGACTCGCTGATGCTCTGGACCAGGTTCTCCTGGACCCGCTTGCGCGTCATCTCGACCAGGCCCAGCTCGCTGATCTTCAGGATGTTGGTCCGCGCCCGGTCCTTGCGCAGCTCCTCTTCCAGCCCGCGGTAGACCCGCTCGCGGTTGCTGGACTTCTCCATGTCGATGAAGTCGAGGATGATGATGCCGCCGATGTTGCGCAGGCGGAGCTGGTAGACGATCTCCTTGGACGCTTCCAGGTTGATCGCCAGCGTCGTCTCCTCCAGCGAGGAGGAGCCCACGAACTTGCCGGAGTTCACGTCGATGGCGGTGAGCGCCTCTGCGTGGTCGATGACCAGGTAGCCGCCGCTCTTGAGCCAGACCTTGCGACCCAGGCTGCGGCTGATCTCGGTCTCGATGCCGAAGGTGTCGAAGATGGGCTCCTGGCCCCGGTACAGCTGGACCCGGTCCTTCAGGGCCGGCATGAAGTCGGACATGAAGCCCTGGACCCGCTGGAAGACGTCGCGGTCGTCCACGACCATGCGGTCCACACCCTCGTTGAAGGTGTCCCGCACGACCCGCAGCACCAGGCCGTGGTCGGCGTGGATGCACTTGGGCGCGTTGCTCTTGGCCCGCAGCTCGCCGATGCGGTCCCAGGTGGCGATGAGGTAGTCCATGTCCTGCTTGATGGCGGACAGGGGCTTGCCCTGGCAGACGGTGCGCACGATGAAGCCGGCGCCCTCGGGCCGGTTCTTCTCGACGAAGTCGCGCAGCTTGCGGCGCTCCTTGTCCCGCTCGATGCGGCGGCTGATGCCGACGTGGTCCACCGTCGGCATGAAGACCATGTACCGGCCCGGCAGCGTGATGTGCGTCGTGATCCGGGCGCCCTTGGTGCCGATGGGATCCTTGGCCACCTGGACCAGGATCTCCTGGCCCTCTCGGACCAGGTCGGAGATGGGCGGGTGACCGGTGCGCGGCTTGCTGGAGGGGCTGCTCTCGGCGACCGTCATCTCGGGGTCGTCGGGCTCCTTGTCGTCGACGCCGCCGTCTTCCACGAACTCCGGGTAGATGTCCCCGGCGTAGAGGAAGGCGGCCCGCTCCAGGCCGATCTCCACGAAGGCCGCCTGCATGCCGGGCAGCACCCGCACGACGCGTCCCAGGTAGACGTTTCCGACGACGCCGCCCTTGTCTCCGCGGTCGATGTGCAGCTCGGCGAGCTGCCCGTTCTCCATCACCGCGAGGCGGGTCTCCCTCCCGGTGCGGTTGACGATGATCTCGTGTCCCAAGACGTGCTCCGGAGGGCCGAGGCCAGCCGTGCTCCCGGGGTGACGCGGCACCGCTTGGGCTCTCCCTTCCGGGAGGACCCCAGGGCGCGTTCACGGCGGGGGAGCCGGTGCGCACCGCGGATGGGGCGCGGCTCCGGGCGGCAGCTGCCGATGGCCCGATGAACCAGGGTGAGGTGGAGGTCGAGGTCCATTTCGAGCCGGGGCCCTGTGGCGCAACGGGGGTCAGGACGCTCGATCATGTTCGAAGATTCCGTGAAGCTGTATGCGGTCGGCCGACCTAGGCGCGCCCGAACCGAGGCGGCGAGCGCGTCACCCGGTGGTCCCGATGGGGGACAGGACGGCCGGGCGCAGGCGAGGCCGAGTGACAAACTTGGCACGCCGGACCCACGGCGTCAACGGCGCGGCTGCACGGCGAGCACCAGGCCGGCGCGGAGGCGCGGGTTATCGGCCTGCAACGTGGGTCGGGAGGAGAGCGCATGGCGCAAGTGGGCGAGATCCTGGTGTGGGAGGATCGGCCGTCGTGGAGCAGCGTCGTGGGCGGCCTGGGCTGTGCCAGCGGGCTGGTGGTCCTGGGCCTGGCCGGGCTGTGGCAGGGCCTGCATGAGCGCGATGGGAGCTCGCTGTGCAGCCTGCCGTTGCTGCTCGTGTTGATCGCGGGCGCGGCCGCGCTGGGGCTGGCCCGTTCCCGGGTGGAACTCGATCCGGTGCGGGGAGAGCTGCGTCGATCCCGGAGCCTGGTCGGGCGGCTGCGGTCCTCGGCGGTGCTGCCCCTCGGGCGGCCCGAGCGCGTGCGGATCGAGCCGCTGTCGGCTGCCGGTCGGGTGCTGTACCGGGTCGTCGTCGAGGGGGAGCACCGGATCGACGTCTGGGGCGGCACGGATCTGGAGGAGGCGGGGAAGCGCGCCGACGAGGTGGCGGCCTGCCTGGGCGTGCCACGAGGCTGAGGCGCCCGTACCGGCAGGAGGCGGGCCGACCCTGTGCTATGCAGGCGCTCCGCCCGTGTTGCCCCGGAGATCCGATGGCCCTGGTTACGAGCCTGGTCCTGGCCCTGAGCCTGGCTGGACCGGCCCTCGCCTGCGAGCCCAGCCCCGGGCGCGTGTTGTGGACCCAGCCCCAGGCCGACCAGGCCGAGGTGCCGCCGGACACGGTTTTGCACGCCCTGGTCGGCGACGGCAGCAGCGCGCCCGGCGACTTCAGCCTGAGCCTGAGCCAGGGCGGCGCCCCGGTCGACTTCACGCTGTCCAGCACGAGCTGGGCCGCCTCGGGCACCGAGGACCAGGAGATCCTCTACACCCTCGTGCCCACCGAAGGGCTGAAGCCCGGCGCCGCCTACCGGCTGGAGGTCCTGCTGACGGGGGGGGAGGAGGCCCGGGGGGCGCGGCTGACCTTCACGACCGGGGAGGCCGCCGCAGCCCAGGACCCGGTCGCGCCCACCGTCACGGTGCTCAGCGCCGAGGACACCGTCGGCGCGGGCGCCGAGGGCTGCGACTGGGACCAGGTTCGCACCTTCGAGGTCCACGTCGACCCGGGCCAGGCGGACCCCAGCGGCTTGTCCCTGGTGACCCTGGCGCGCACCGATGAGGCCCGGACCACGCTGCACACCGTGGCCGTGCTGCCCGTCGACGCAGCGGGGAGCGACAGCACGCTGGCGCTGCGCAGCGACCGGGCGCGGGACTGGGGGCGCTGCGTTGTGGCCACGATCACGGACCGCAGCGGGGGCGAGGGGCCCGACTCCGCGCTGAGCTGTGCCCCCGACCCGCTCGTGGCCTCCCCGGCTGGCGACGACACGGGCCGCCCGCCCCTGGGGGGCACCCGCTCCTGCCGGGGCTGCGCCACGTCGGCCGGCCCGCCTGCGGCCTGGCTGCCGGCTGCCCTGCTGGGAGGGCTGCTGCTGGCTCGACGGCGCCGCCGGGGCTGAGGCTCAGCGCCGCCGCGCCCCGAGGGCCAGCAGGGCGGCGAACAGGCCCATGAGCCCGGCCGGGGCGCTGTTGCCGGGAAGGCTGTTGCCGGGAAGGCTGCTGCCGGGCAGGCTGCTGCAGCCGCCGCCGTCGATGGGCTGCCGCGTGCCGATGGGCTCGTGCTGGGTGCCGCCGCTGCCGGCGCCGGGGTTCTCGCCGGGGTCACCGTCGTGGCCCGCTCCGCTGTCCAGGCCCCCGCCGCCGCCGAGGCCGCTGTCGCCGCCGTCGAGGACCGCCGTCTGAGCGTCCACCATGTCCCAGAAGGCGGGGTCGTCCCCCTCGTAGCCCAGGGCCCAGAAGCCGACGCCTTGCAGGCCCTGGTCCATGGCGAAGCCGATCTTGTCGCCCAGGCTCTGGGTGTCGTCGTACCACAGCTGGCTGCTGCCGCGGATCACGTAGGGCGTGTGGGTCAGGGACTCCCACTGCCGGCCCTCGCTGGCGGCGATGGCCTCGGCCGAGGCCATGGTGACCGAGCTGCCGCTGCTGCTGGCCGTGCCGGGCACGGTCCCGGGGCTGCTGCTGGGCCACTCGATGCCGTAGGTGGGCAGGCCCAGCACCAGGCAGCCAGCCGGCGCGCTGCTGCCGAAGTAGTCGGCCACCGTCCAGTCCAGGGCGTAGTCCGACCAGGGGCTGACGCCGTAGAGCGGCGCGCCGGGGCCGGGGTTGCCGCCGGTGTAGTGGTAGCCGTAGCCCATGATGAACAGGCCGTCGGAGGCCGCGCAGAGCTGGTCGTAGTCGTAGGCCCCGCTCCAGTCGACAGCGGGGGTGGCCAGGTAGACGTCGTCCTGGCCGGCGGGCAGGGCGGCCTTGAGCTCCTGGGTGAAGCTGACCAGGTCGGCCTTGTAGGCGCTGGACATGCCCTCGAAGTCCAGGTTCACCCCGTCGCCGTCGTAGTCCTGGACCAGGCTGACCAGCGAGGCGATGACCTGGGCCCGGCGGCTGGATGAGGGCAGCACGCCGGCGTGCTCGCTGCTGCTGAAGGCCGTCACCGTCAGGTGGACGCGGGCTCCGGCGGCGTGGGCCAGGGGCACCACCGTGGGGGCCACGTCGGTCCAGCGGCTGGTATAGGACAGGCTGCCGTCTGCGTTCATGCCGACCGAGAAGACCGCGATGTCGGTGAGCCGGCTGTAGTTGATGGTGCTGGGGTCCTGGCCCCAGTAGGGCTGGTAGCCGTAGACCGTGGTGCGGCCCGGAACGCGCGGCGGGGAGGGGACTGGCGGCAGCGCCACGAGGTGGTCGCGCCAGGCCGGTCGCACGTCGCCGATCCGGCGGACCATGTCGGCGTGGGGGGTGGCGGAGGGGCCCCAGGCAGCGCCTTCCGCGGCAGCACCCTCCACAGCAGCGCCTTCCACAGCAGCGCCTTCCACAGCAGCGCCTTCCACAGCGCTGGCAGGCGGGGCCAGGAGCAGGGCGCAAATGATGACGGCGCGGCGCGACATGCCGGTCCTCGGGGTGCCAGCTCCATCGTGCCCCGGCAGCGCCAGCTCGGCCAGCTCTCGGGAGAACGCCGCGATTTCGGCCAGCAATTCACCTCGGCCCTACCCATTCGGCTCCCAGCAGCGTAGATTGGGGACACGGCGAAAATGGTCAAAAGACCAACCGGTTCGGCGACCGGTCTGTGGGGGTCCCCATGAACGAGCCCGATCTCAGCGATCGTGGTGGTGGTGTCCGCGGCGTGGAGCGCGCTGTGGAGCGCACTGTGGAGCGCGCTGTGGAGCGCGCTGTGGAGCGCGCTGTGGAGCGCACTGTGGAGCGCGCTGTGGAGCTCGGGCCCATGGGGCTGAGGTCCGACCCTTGCGCTGCCTTCCGGCTGGACGATCTTCGCGAGCCGGCCTGCCGGGCCGCGCAGCTGGTGTTCCGGGCCGAGGGCGTGCGGGGCCATGAGCCGGGGGACGCCTGGCGGCGGGCCCGCGACTTCCATGCGCGCTGCATCCGCGCCATGCCCACGCAGCTCCCGGCCGACCCGCCGGAGATCGCGGCTCGCCACGCCTGGGCCCAGTGCTACGCCCGGGAGTACCTGGCCAGCGCCGGCGCGCCGGCGCCCTCGCGGGCCTGCGAAGAGGCCGCAGACATCGCCCGCGCCTGGGTCCGGCGGCTGCTGGGACCCTGAGCCCGGGACCCCGCGCCTGGGGCCCCGCGGGGCCGAGTGACGGCATATACATGGGCGCTCTTCACCCGAGGCGCGTCATGGACCTCCGTCCCATCCTCGAGCTCGCCCAGGAACTGGGCATCCCAGCCGAGCACCTGCTCCTCACCGGCCGCAACAAGGCCAAGATCGCTCTGGAGGCTCTGGACGCGCCGCGTCCCCGCCCCGGCCTCGGGCGCCTGATCCTGGTGAGCGCCATCACGCCGACGCCGGCTGGCGAAGGCAAGACCACCACCAGCATCGGCCTGGTGCAAGGCATGAAGCGCCGCGGGGCCCACGCCGCGGTCGCCTTGCGCGAGCCCAGCCTGGGGCCCTGCTTCGGGGTCAAGGGCGGCGGCACGGGGGGCGGGAAGTCCACCATCGAGCCCTCGACCGACATCAACCTGCACTTCAACGGCGACTTCCACGCCATCACGGCGGCCAACAACCTGCTCGCTGCCGTCATCGACAACCACATCCACCACGGCAACCAGCCGGCCCTGGACCCGCGCCGGGTGTTGTGGCGCCGGGTGCTGGACATCAACGACCGCTCCCTGCGGTCCTGCATCATCGGCCTGGGCGGTCCCCCCAACGGCCACCCGCGGGAAGCCGGCTTCGACATCACCGCGGCCAGCGAGATCATGGCCCTGCTGTGCCTGGCCGACGGCCCCGAGGACCTGCGGGCCCGCCTGGACCGGATCCTGGTGGGCTTCACGCCGGACCGCAAGCCGGTCCTGGCCCGGGACCTGGGTATCACCGGGGCCCTGATGGCCCTGCTCAAGGACGCCCTGCTGCCCAACCTGGTCCAGACCGTCGAGGGCGTCCCGGCCCTGGTCCACGGCGGCCCCTTCGCCAACATCGCCCACGGCTGCAACAGCGTCCTGGCCACCCGCATGGCTCTGCACTACGCCGACTGGGTCGTGACCGAGGCCGGCTTCGGCTTCGACCTGGGCGCCGAGAAGTTCCTGGACATCAAGTGCGTAGAGGCCGACCTGCGGCCCTCGCTGGTGGTGCTGGTCGCCACGGTCCGCGCCCTCAAGATGCACGGCGGGGTCGGGCTCAAGGAGCTGGGCAAGACCGATGTGGAGGCGGTCCGTCGCGGCCTGTGCAACCTCGAGAAGCACCTGGAGAGCATCCGCGCCTACGGCCTGCCCGTGGTCGTGGCCCTCAACCACTTCACCGCCGACAGCGAAGAGGAGAACCAGGTGGTCATCGACGCCTGCGCGGCCTGGGGCGTGCCCTGCGCGCCCAGCCGGCACTTCGCCGAGGGGGGGGCGGGCGCCCTGGAGCTGGCCGACCGGGTCATGGCCACGGCCCTGACCGACCCGGGCCCCGTGCGCCCGCTGTACCGGCGCGAGGACTCGGCGATTGTCAAGATCGAGGCCGTCGCCCGCACCGTCTACGGCGCCGACGGCATCGACCTGACCCGCGACGCCGAGCGCGCGCTGAAGCGGGCCGAGCACCTGGGGTACGGCCAGCTGCCGATCTGCATCGCCAAGACCCAGAACAGCCTGTCGGACGACGCCGAAGTGCGGGGACGGCCCATGGGCTTCCGCGTCACCGTGCGCGATGTCGTGGTCAACGCAGGGGCGGGCTTCCTGGTCGTGCTGACCGGTGATCTGCTGCGCATGCCGGGCCTGCCCCGCAGCCCCCAGGCTGAGCGGGTGGACGTCGTGGACGGCGAGATCACCGGCGTCCAGTAGGGGGCGCGGCGAGGGCGGATCCGTGGCAGGATGGGGGTTCAAGGAGCCGCCCATGCGCCATCCATCCCTCTTCCTGCTCCTGCCGGCCCTCGCCGCGTGTAGCGACTACAACTTCACCGGTGGCAAGCCGCACGGCTTCGGTGACGACACCGCGCCCGGCGACAGCGCCAGCCCTACGGAGTGTGGTGAGCCCGACCTGTCTCCAGGCACGGTCGCCATCGACGAGAGCTGCGAGGCGCCGCCCGCGGTGGGGAGCTGGACGCCCCAGATCGAGTGGGTCAGCACCGCGCCGGGGGATGTCTACACGACCCCGGTCGTGGGTGAGCTGACCGACGACAATGGCGACGGGATCATCGACTCCAGCGACACCCCCGACGTGGTGGTCGTGAACACCAGCGGCACGATCTACGCCCTGTCCGGCGACGGGGGCACCGTGTTGTGGAGCTACCCCGGCCTGGGCAGCGAGCCCTCGACGGCCGCCATCGGTGACCTGGACGGCGACGGCCGCCCCGAGGTCGTGGCCACGGGATCCACCGGCTGGGTGGCCCTGCACGGCAGCGACGGCTCCTTGTACTGGCGGGTGGGCGGTGGCAGCAACCTGCTGGTCTGCGGCGGGGTCGGGATCTACGACCTGGACGGCGACGGCAACCCCGAGGTCGTCCAGGGGCAGACCATCCTCAACGGGCAGACCGGCAGCACCCGGGCCAACGGCGCCCACGGGCACGGCACCGGCCACAGCGCCGGCTACGCGGGCTTCGGGGTGGCGGCCGACATCAACCAGGACGGCAAGCAGGAGGTCGTCGTCGGCAACGCCCTCTACGACGCCGATGGTCACGACCTGTGGTTCAACGGCCAGACCGACGGCTTCGTGGCGGTCGGCAACTTCGACGACGATCCCGAGGGCGAGATCGTGGTCACGACCTACCCGGGCATGGTCCGCCTGCAGGGCGACGACGGCACCGTGTTGTGGAGCGGCAGCTACACCGGCTCCACCGTCGGGCCGCCGACCATCGCGGACTTCGACGGGGACGGCAAGCCCGAGATCGGCGTGGCCGGCAACGGCGTCTACGTGGTCATCGAGGACGACGGGCGCACCAAGTGGTCCCGGCCGATCGCCGACTACAGCAGCGGCTTCACCGGCTCGGCGGTCTTCGACTTCGAGGGCGACGGACGGGCCGAGGTGGTCTTCGCCGACGAGAACGATGTGTGGGTCTTCGACGGGGCCACTGGCGAGGTCAAGATGCAGGAGCCGCAGCACAGCAGCGCGACCTGCAGCGAGTATCCGGCCATCGCCGACGTGGACGGCGACGGGCACGCCGAGATCATCTTCAGCAACAGCGCCTACAGCGGCTCCGAGCAGGGCGTCACGGTCGTCGGCGATCGGGACGACAGCTGGCAGCCGGCCGCCGGCATCTGGAACCAGCACGCCTACTCCATCACCAACGTCGGCAACGACGCGGGCTCCATCCCCAGGCACGTCGAGACCAACTGGCTCAGCTACAACAACTTCCGCTCCGGCGACCTCGCGGCGGCCACCGGCGGTGCCCTGGCGGACGCCGTGCCCCTCAAGGCGGACCTGTGCACCATCGAGTGCGCCGAGGGCCACGTCTACCTGACCTTGCAGGTGGGCGACGCCGGCCTGGCGGCCCTGCCGGCCCGGGTGCCGGTGAGCCTCTACGCGCGGCGCGGCGACAGCCTGGAGCTCATCGAGACCCGCTACACCAGCGACATCATCGAGAGTGGCTCGACCAGCGAGGGCTTGGCCTGGGACCTCATCCCGCGGGACGTGGACGAGGGCGTGGTCTTCGTCGTCGATGACGAGGACGGGGTCCAGCGGATCTCCGAGTGCAGCGAGGGCAACAACGCCCTGGTCATCGATCGCCTCTGCCCCTGAGCGCCTGGCTCGCGGGGGGCGGGGCACAAGCCGCCGCGTGCCGGGCGAGGGCCTGCTCCAGGGCAGCCTCGGGGAAGTCCTCGACCTCGCGCCACAGGCGATCGACCACCAGCTCGGGGCCCTCCATGTGGGCCTCCAGCCGCCCCACCAGCCGGCCGCGGTGCAGCAGGGGCACGACGTACCAGCCCCAGCGACGCTGGGCGGCGGGCTTGTAGACCTCCCAGACGTAGGCGAAGGCGAAGAGCTGCTCGACCAGCTTGCGGTCCCACAGCAGCGGGTCGAGGGGCCCCAGGATCCGCAGGCGCTCGTCAGGCGCCTGGAGCGGCGCCTCCACGAAGGCCGGCAGGGCCAGGTAGGGGCGGCGGGCGCTGCCGACCTGCACCTGGCGCAGCCGGCCCTGCTCCAGCAGCTGGGCCGGTAGCCCCGCGTCGCGCGCTGGGCGCAGGCCCGACCACCACGGACCGATGGCCAAGGCCATGAGCCCGCAGGCCGCCACCCGGTCCAGGAGAAGCTCGGCCTCGGGGGCATCGGGCAAGGGGGCGGCGGCGGCGGCGGGCAGGGCCCGGGTGGGCAGGTCGTAGATCTTGCCCCGGCCGCTGCGACCACAGACCACGACCTCGCAGCGGGTCCACAGCACCTCCAGGGCCATGGTCACGGCCTTGGTCGTGCCCTTCCACCCCGACCAGTCCAGGGGCTCGACCCGGCCGTGGTCCGACAGCTCGCCCGCCCCGATGGGCCCCCGCTCGGCGACCTCGGCCAGGACCCGGTGCAGCAGGCCCTCGGGCAGGCGCTCCAGGCGCTCTCCCAGGCGCCACCAGGGGGCTTGCAGCGCTCGTGCCCGGTAGGCGGGCAGCCGATCGGCCGGCACCAGGCAGCGCTCCTTGGCGAAGTGCTCGAAGGCGTGGCCGGGCAGCAGGGCCTCGTAGACCTCTCCCCGGCGCAGGCCGTCGACCCGGGCCAGGGCCACCAGGTCGGCGTTGGTGCCGATGCGGTCCAGGGGGTCGAGCTGGATGCAGCGCAGGCGGCGGAGCAGGGCCTGCGCGCCGCCGAGGCCCGGCGCCAGCTCCGGGCGGGCGAGGAGCAGCCAGCCGAGCATGCGGGCGCGCGCCTCGTCGATGGACAAGTGGATCACAGGGGCTCCGGGGCAGGGGCATCCTGCCACGAGGTCGGGGCGCGCCGGGCAGGGCCGTCGGCGTGGTAGACCTGCACCCCTCGCGGAGGGCGCGTGCTGCTATTCGGTGGCCTGGTGCTGACGCTGTCCCTGGCGGGCCCTGGGGCCCGTGCGGCGGCGCCCCGGGATCCCTTCGCCGAGCCCGACGAGAGCCAGCTCTTCCGCGCCGAGCAGGAGCTGGTCACCGTCGCCAGCCGCTACGCCCAGACCGTCCGCCAGGCGCCGAGCATCGTGACCGTGGTCACCGCCGGCGACATCCGCCGGGCCGGCCACCGCACCTTGTCCGACGTCCTGCGCAGCCTGCCGGGCATCTACATCTCGGTCTCCAAGGAGTCGCGGGGTCTCGCCTGGTTCCGCGGCACGACCAGCTCGGACAACAACAAGTTCCTGCTGCTGGTCGACGGGGTGCCCTGGTACGACGGCGTCTACACCCACGCCTGGATCGACGACTACATCCCCCTGGACAACGTGCGCCAGGTCGAGGTCATCAAGGGCCCGGGCTCGGCGCTGTACGGCACCAACGCCTTCTCCGGCGTGGTCAACGTCGTGACCTGGGACGGCCGCAGCCTGGGCGGCGGCTTCGTGCGGACCCTGGCGGGCAGCGACGGTCGCTTCGGGGCCTCGGCGGTCTACGCCGACATGGTGCAGGCCCGGGGGCAGGAGATCGAGGTGCGGGCCTACGCCCGGGCCCTGAGCTTCGACGGCCAGGGCATGGACGTGGTCCCGCGCGGCCGGCGCAACGTCAGCGGCCTGGACCCCAAGCGCAGCATCAACGGGGGCATGCGCCTGGGCATCGGAGGCTTCAGCGCCTCGCTGGACGTCGTCGACTACCGCCACACCTACTTCACCAACGAGCAGGACGACGCGCTGGACGTCATCCTCCAGAACCCGAACAACTTCGCCCTGAGCTACCACGACCTCTTCTTCTCCACCCGCTACGAGGTGGATCTGGGCACCCTGGGCAAGGTCACGCCCTACCTGTACTCCCAGCGGCACGACAACCCGGGCTCCTACGCCTGGTTCAACGACCTGCCCGTCGACGGCAGCACCGCGTCCTGGAGCACGACCACGGTCGAGACGGTCAAGGACACGGCCCGGCACGGGGTGGGCGTCGAGGCCACCCTCACGCCAGCGCTGAACCACGCCGTCACGACCGGCGTGGGCATGGAGGCGACCCACATCCTGCAGCTCGAGGACATCTACTACGTCGACCGCAGCCACGATCCGACGACACCCTCCACCTTCCATGCGGATCCCGGCTGGATCACCGACGCCTTCGTCTTCGCCCAGGACACCTGGACCGCGACCTACTGGATGGAGCTGACGGGCGGCGCCCGCGTCGACTACCACAGCTACTTCGGGCCCTTCGTCAGCCCCCGGGCGGGGATCCTGCTGGTCCCCGCCGACCAGATGCTCATCAAGCTGCTCTACGGGCGCGCCTTCCGGGCCCCCAACGCCCGCGAGCTCCTGGTCCAGGTCGGCACCGACGGCCAGGGCCAGAACCTGTTCACCAACGGCAACCCGGCCCTGCTGCCCGAGCTGACCGACACCCTGGAGGCCGAGATCACCCTGACGCCGGAGCGCGACCTGGAGCTGCGGGCGGCCACCTTCGCCTCGGGCATCGACCAGGAGATCAACAAGGCCACCGGCAACAGCCCGAGCTTGGGGGACAGCTACTACGCCAACGTGGGCGGGGCCCTGGCCGTGGGCGGAGAGCTGGAGGGGCGGGTCGAGCGGGGGCCCATCGAGCTGCAGGCCAGCTACGCCTACACCCACGCCACCGACCGCGAGACCGGCCGCCCGATCTACGAGTTCCCGGCGCATATGGGCCACGGTCGCCTGGCCGTCCACCCCGTGGACCTGATCAGCGCCTCGCTGCTCGCCGACGTCTATGGCCCGCGCCCGCGTGCCGACTGGACCCCCGACAGCCACCTGGCCGAGGGCCCGGCCTTCGGCCTGCTGACGGCGGCGATTACAGCCGACGGCCTGGCCCACGGCCGGGTCAGCGCCGACCTGGCGATCCACAACCTGCTCGACACCGCGAACACCACCCTCGTCCCGCTCGAAGACGCCAACCTGGTCAGTGACGACGGCACGCCGAAGTACCCCAACGACCTCGCCGGCGAGGGGCGGGCGGTCCAGCTCTCCATCGAGGTCCGGATGTAGGGTGCGGCCGCTGCGCAAGCACCTGCGGCCCCGTCCCTGCGTCAGATCACTGTGTCATATCACTGTGTCAGATCACTGCGTCAGATCACTGTGTCAGATCACTGGGTCAGGACCTCGCCCGAGCCGCTGTCATCCACCTGCAGGCTGGCGCCGCCGGCCACCCGCACGTTGCCGGACCCCGACAGGTCGATCGTCGCCGTCTTGAGCGCCGTCAGGCTGACGTCGCCCGAGCCCGAGCTGTGGATGTCGGCTTCTAGCACTGTAAGGCTGATGGCGTCGATGCCGCCGGAGCCCGAGCTGTCGAGCGAGGCGCAGCCGGCGACGCCGCTGGCGTGCAGGGTGCCAGAGCCCGTGGAGTCCAGCGTGACGCAGTTGGTGTCGATGTCGTCCGCGTTCAGCGCGCCGGAGCCAGACACATGGACCGACTGCAAGGGGAAGTGGCCACCGCGTGCCGAGACCGCGCCCGACCCGGAGTTGTCCAAGGCGCTGAGGTCGGGGAAGTCGCCCGTCGCGACGGTGTCGCCCGAGCCCGAGCCCGACAGGGACTCCAGGGTCGGCGTCGTGATCGATACGAAGCAGTCGACGTTCGGGCGCAAGAAGGTGTTGTTTGGCGTGTCGATCTGCAGCTCGCCGCCGTGGACCTCCGTGCGGATATACTGCAGCAGGTTGTCGTCACAGGTGATCGTCACCGACTGGCTGTCGCCCAGGGTCACCTCCGCCAGGATGGAGAGCTCGTTGCCGACCGCTTGGAAGGCGCCGGGTTCGCGGGTCTCGGTGGCGGAGATGCCGCTGCCGTTGACGCCCAGACAGGCGACCTGGGTGGTGAAGAGGAGCAGGGCGAGTCGGCGCATGGTTGCCTCCAGGTTGTGTAGGACACCGGATGCTGCCTGCAGCGTTACCGCTCCGGCCCCTGCGGGCTCCCCACGGCCCGGCAGCTGCGCTCGTTTACCGCGGCGTCGTCGGGGGAGCTAATGGGAGGAGCACGGGCTCATCGGGCCCCAGGGAGCTGCCCATGTACCTGTCGGTCATTCTGTTTTCGATGACTCTCGGCTGCGCGGGCACGGGGGGAGGGGACACCAGCGCAGCTGGAGATGGCGGTAGCGGGTCCGACGGCGGCACCGACGGCGGCGGCGAGGCTCGCCCAGCCGGGCTGTACTTCCCCGATGGCTCGCCCTGGTACCAGGACGTCAGCCCAGCGGCGGTCGACCCGCAGTCGCCGGCCATCATCGACTGGCTCGACACGCAGGGCTGGGGCTTTGGCCGCTTCCAGATCGATTTCGGCCTGGTCGTCGTGCAGGCCGACGCCAGCACACCGCGGCTGGACTTCACCCCGACCGATGACTTCTACAGCCCCGACTGCGACCGCGACGCGGTGCCGGTACCCCAGGACGCGGTCATCGAAGGCGAGTCCGGCACCGCCTGCGAGTCCGATGGCGACTGCCACCTGCTGGTCGCTGACTGGGAGAGCGGGCAGCTCTTCGAGATGTGGCGCGCCGACATCCGGGGCAGCACCTTCCGCGGCGGCTGCCTGGCGGTGTGGGACATGAACCGCAGCTACGGCCCCGACGGGCGCGGGGACCAGTGCACCAGCGCCGACGCTGCCGGCTACCCCATCGCCCCCCTCAGCCCGACGGCCGACCAGGTGGCCAGCGGTGACATCGGCCACGCGCTGCGCTTCATCCTCCCCAACAGCTCCATCCGCGCAGGCGAGTTCGTACACCCCGCCACGCACGCCACCGGTGCGGCCAGCGGCGGATCCGACGCGCCTCCCTATGGCGCCCACCTGCGCCTGCGGTCGGACTTCGACCTGGACAGCTTGCCCAACGAAGCCAGCCGCACCGTCGCACGGGCCTTGCAGACCTACGGGATGTACCTGGCCGACGGCGGCAACATCGCGTTGACCTTCCAGGCAGACACCTTCTCTACGCACAAGTGGGCCGACCTGCTGGAGTCTCGCGATCTGCAAGACATCCGCCCGGCCGACTTCGAGCTGCTGGAGCTGCCCGATCCGATCCCGCTGACCTACGACTGCGTGCGCGTCCCGCGTTGAGGGCGCAGCCGCGCACTTGCTGGCCGCCGGGCAGGGCCGTGCCCTGGGCCCCGGGGCCTTCGGGACCGGCCTGGAGCGGCCCGGTCTCTCTGTCCGACGTGGCAGACGGGATCGACATCCAGTGGGACTTCAAGGCCCGGGCCGATGCCGCCGGTGACGAGACAGCGCACAAGTTCCGCCCTTCGAAGTGTGGCGTCTCATGGGCGGTGCGCTGGCCTCGGAGGCCACCCTGGCGGGCTGGCAAGCGTGCATGTCCAAGTCCGACAGGGTGACTCCAACCGACTATCCAGAGCGCGAGTACCCCGGCATGGGACTCCGGGCCGATCTCGAGGCACCGCGTATCCGCGCGAGTCTGTCGACCCAGCGCCCCTCGTTGTGCGCCTTCCAGCGCCGTCAGGTGGGACCCGACCTCTGTCTCGGGCCTGCTGCTGATCTTCCACTACGAGGTGGACGCGTACAGCGCTGTACCCGGCTGAAGCCGCCGATGGGCCCCGGCTCTTCCTCCGCCGGCTACTCCTCCCCGACCTCCCCGACCTCCCCGACCTCCCCGACCTCCCCGACCTCCCCGACCTCCCCGACCTCCCCGACCTCTGCAAGCAGGCGCTGCAGGTCCTGGGCCTTCAGGACGTAGCGCTCGTTGCAGAAGTGGCAGGTGATCTCGGCCCCTCCGTCCTTGTCCAGCATGTCGCGCAGCTCGGGGGCGCCCAGCGCCCGCAGCATGGACTCGACCCGGTGGATGCTGCAGGTGCAGCGGAACTCCAGGTCGCGGGCGTCCAACACCTCGACGGGCTGCCCGGCGAGCTGCCCGAAGGCGAAGGCGGTCATCAGGCTCTTGAAGTCACCGGCCAGGGGGGCGTCGAAGAGGACCGCGAAGGACTCGGGATCGGTGTCGGGGAAGCGCTCGACCAGCATGCCGGCGGCGAAGATGACGCGCCCCTGCTCGTCGAGCTCGGCCTGGATGCGCACCCGGCCGTCGACCTGCTCGGAGTTGGTCAGGAAGCGGGTCAGCGCGCCCTCGAAGGTCTCGTCCTGGACCTCGGCCACGCCGCGGTACAGCTCCCGGCCGTCCAGGGTGCGGATGGCCGAGAGGAAGCCGCTGAAGCGCGAGAAGGCGGGGAGCTGGGGAGGCGTGAAGCGGGCCCGCAGCGGGCCGTCGCCCCAGACGTCGACGGTCAGGGCGAAGCGGGGCTGCTCGGCGTGGACTTCGATGGCGATGCGCTCCTCGCCCTTGACCTGCGAGGAGAGCAGCACCGCGGCCACCAGCCCCTCGCTGGCGGCGATGGCTGCGGAGCCAGTCAGGCTGTGGCGCAGGCACAGCTCCCGGGCCGGGCCGTCGGCGACGACGACCAGGACGCGGACGGCACGGTCGCAGGCGAGGGACCGGACCAGCCGGCCGATGCGCGGCAGGCTCATCGCGCCCTCGCGGCCAGCGCGGCCCGGTGGGCGGCGGCGGCGTCCCGCTCGGCCTGGCGGGCCCTGATGTGGGGCAGGTCGTCCCGCGGGATCGCCCCGATGAGGGTGCGGGTATAGGGCTGCTGGGGGTTCTCGTAGATGTCGTCGGAGAGGCCGGCCTCGACGATGCGGCCGGCGTCCATGACACACATGATGTCGGACATGAACTTCACCACCGAGAGGTCGTGGCTGATGAAGATGTAGGTCAGGCCGTGGCGGATCTTCAGGTCGTTGAGCAGGTTGAGGACCTGGGCCTGGACCGACACGTCCAGCGCGCTCACGCTCTCGTCGCAGATGATGAAGTCGGGCTGCACGGAGAGGGTCCGGGCGATGCAGATCCGCTGTCGCTGGCCCCCGCTGAACTCGTGGGGGTAGCGGCGCAGGTGCTCCGGCGGCAGGTCGACCTCCTCCAGCAGGGCGGCGGCGCGGTCACGGCGGTCCTGGTCGGAGCTGCCGATGCCGTGGATCTTCATGGGCTCGGTGATCGCCTGCTCGACGGTCAGGCGCGGGTTGAGCGAGGAGTAGGGGTCCTGGAAGATGATCTGGAGGTCTTCGCGGACCTTGCGCATGTCGCGGGCCCCCAGGGCGCCCAGGTCCCGGCCCTGGAAGATCACCTTGCCACCGGTGGGCTCGACCAGGCGCAGGATGGCCCGGCCGGTGGTGGTCTTGCCGCAGCCGGACTCGCCGACCAGGCCCAGGGTCTGGCCCTTGTAGACGTCGAAGCTGATGCCATCGACGGCCTTGACGTGCCCCACGGTGCGACCCAGGATGCCCTTCTTGATGGGGAACCAGACCTGCAGGTCGCGGACCGAGAGCAGGGGCGTGCCCTCGGGCGCCGTGATCTTGGGCGGCCCGCCCTGGATCAGCGCCTCGATGCGCTCGGGCGTCATCTCCTTCTCGCGCATCTTCCACTCGCCGTCCTCCTGCCAGGCGTCCAGGAAGTCGCTGACGGTGGGGAGCAGGCGGTAGGGGCTGTCCAGGCGCGGGCGGCAGGCCAGCAGGCCCTTGGTGTAGGGGTGCTGCGGCGCGGCGAAGATGCTGAGCACGTCGCCGTACTCGACCAGGTTGCCGCGGAACATGACGGCGACCTTGTCGGCGATCTCGGCGATGACCCCCAGGTCGTGGGTGATGAACAGGATGCTCATGCCCCGGTCATCGCGCAGCTTGCGCAGCAGGTCGAGGATCTGGGCCTGGATCGTCACGTCCAGCGCCGTCGTGGGCTCGTCGGCGATGAGCACCGTCGGGTTGCAGGCCAGGGCCATGGCGATCATCACGCGCTGCTTCTGCCCCCCCGACATCTCGTGGGGGTAGGTGTCGATCCGCCGCTCGGGCTCGGGGATCCCGACCTCGCGGAACAGGGAGATGGTGCGCTGGCGGGCCTCGTCGTCGGGGATCTTCTGGTGGGTCTGGATGGCCTCCATGACCTGGTCGCCCACGGTGAAGACCGGGTTGAGCGAGGTCATCGGCTCCTGGAAGATCATGGCGACTTCGTTGCCGCGGATGCTGCGCATGGTCGCGCTGCTCACCTGGAGCAGGTCGCGACCCAGCAGGCTGATCCGGCCGCCGGCCACCTCGGCCCCCGTCTGGGGCAGCAGCCGCATGATGGTGAGGGAGGTCACGGACTTGCCTGATCCGCTCTCGCCCACCAGGCCCAGGGTCTCGCCGGGCAGGATGTCGAAGCTGATGTCGTTGACGGCCTTCACCACGCCGTCTTCGGTGTGGAAGTACGTCTTCAGGCCGCTGATCGACAGGACCGGGGCGGGGGTCTCTTCGGGGGACTGCATGCCGGTGCGCTCGATCGCTGGAGGGGGGGGCATCCTACCCCGTCCCACTCAGCGGTCGGCCTCCGCCCGGACGACCTCGTCCACGAAGTCGAGCATGACCTGGTCCAGCTTCAGGCCGATGGCCTGCTGCGTGTCGCCGTTGATCATGACCCGGGGGGTGTCCGGGGCGACCGGGCGGATCTCGTCGGCCGTGGTGCCTGCCAGGATCTTGTTGGCCAGGTCGGCGGCCTGCCGCCCGACGCCGTCCCAGTCGGGGGCGACGCACATGAAGGCGCCGGCCCGCACGAGCTGCTCGCTGTAGACGAGCATGGGCATGTGGGCCCGCAGAGACTCGTCGCGCAGGGTGCGGAAGTTCTCGGGGGTGACGACGACCGGGTCGGGCAGCAGCCACAAGGCATCGACCTGCTTGCGCAGGGCCGCGAAGCCCTTGCGCACGTCCTGGGTGCGGGCGACGCGGCGAGCCACGACCTCGTAGCCGGCGGTGCGGGCGGCGGTGATCGCCTCCTCGATCTGGGGGTTCTTGTTGCCTTGCCAGACGATGATCCCGATGCGCTTGACCTTGGGGGCGAAGAGCTGGAACTGGCTCAGGACCAGGTCGGGGGGCAGCTCCATGCCCACGCCGGTCACAAACGCGCCGTCGATGCCGTAGCGGATCGGGTCGAGCACGGCCGCGTGGACCAGGGGCACGCCGGGCAGGTCCTTGTTGGCGATCCAGGCGGCCTTGGCGCCCAGGGCGAAGATCAGGTCGGGGCGGTCGTCGCGGAGCTGGTCGGCGATGTGCTCGGCGCGGCTGCGGCTGCCCTCGAGCTGGTAGACGCGCACGGGCCGCCCCAGCTCGTCCTCGAAGGCCTGGACCGGCTGCTCGTAGGCGGGCAGGTGGTCGCTGCTCAGCACGACGACACCGCCTGCGTGGGCCACGGAGGTGGCCAGGGCGAGGGCCAGCAGGGCGGTCATGGCTCGTCTCCGAGGATGATCATCTGGGCGCGACCGGACAGGACCTGGACCTTGCGGCTCCAGCGCTGGCCGCTGGCCGGGTCGCGGACCTCGAGGGTGTGGGGGCCCTCGGAGAGGGTCAGGGCGCGCAGCGGGGTGCGACCCACGACCTGGCCGTCGACCCGCAGCTCCAGGCCGGTGGGGCGGGAGCTGACGTTGAGGAAGCCCGTGGGCCCGTCGATGGCGGTGGGAGCGGTGCTCGCGCTGTCGACGCTCGCTGCAGGCGAGGCGGCCGGCAAGGCGGTCGGTGCAGCCGTCCCGGCAGAGGTGCCCGCTTCGCTGCCCGAGCCGCGCTCAGCCATCGGGGAGGGGGGGGCCTCGGCTGACTCGGACTGTCGGGCGGTGGCGCTGCCGGCAGCAGGCGCCAGGGGCGGCGGAGGCGGTGCCTCTGGTGGGGCCGCGCTCGTCGGGGAGGCGGTCGGCGCCGTCTCGCGAGCCGCCGTCTCGTGCGCCGCCGTCTCGCGAGCCGCCGTCTCGTGAGCCGCCGTCCCGGCGGTCGAGGCTGCGCCTGGGCTGGGCGAGGCCGGCGGCGTGTGCGTCGTGGGCGAGGGCAGGGGGGACGCCGACGGGACGGCGCTGGCCGCGCTGGGAGCGGGGCTCGGCGTCGTGCTCGGCGCCGTGCTCGGCATCATCGGCGTGGGTGTCGCCGCGGCCTCGACAGGGGCACGCTCGGGGCCCGGTCGGTGGCTCCGCGACCACCAGGCACCGACCGCCAATCCGAGCAGCAGCACCAGGCCCACGGCGACCCCGCCGACGGCGGCCAGGGCCAGGCGGGGCGTGCGGGGGGCCGTCGCGGTGCCCGTGGCCAGGGTGCCCGAGCTGCTCGTCTGGGCGGGCGGCGGGATCACCGCCACCTTGCTGGTCGAGCGCTCCCCCGGGCTGCCGGCCCGCCACTCCTTCAGGCGGCGCGAGACCGTGCTGGTGTCGGGGTCCACCTTGCGCAGAAACTCGGCCAGCTCGACCCGCCGGGGCAGGCCCCCCAGCTCGGCCGCGGCGGCCACGATGGCCTCTCGCATGGCCCCGGCTGAGCGGAAGCGCGCGTCGGCGTTGGTGGCCAGGGCTTTGTCGTGGAGGTTGATCACCGCGTCGGGGATGGGGCGGGAGGGCGTGGAGACGATGGCAGGGATCCGGCCGGCCAGGATGCGGTGCATGATCTGCACCTCGCTCAGGCCGGCGAAGGGGCTGGCGCCGGTGAGCAGCTCGTGCAGCACGATGCCGACAGCGAAGACGTCGGCCCGGCCGTCGATGGCCCGGGCGCCGTCGATCTGCTCGGGCGCCATGTAGGCGAACTTGCCCTTCAGGCTGTGCCCGACGGTGTGCTCGGCCCGGTTGTCGGCCTTGGCCACGCCGAAGTCGATGAGCTTCACCTCGCCCCGGACCGAGAGCATGATGTTCCGGGGGTTCACGTCGCGGTGCACGATGTGCATCGTGTGGCCGTAGGTGTCGACCCGGCTGTGGGCGTAGTCCAGCCCGGCCAGGACGTCGGCCACCACGGCCAGGGCGATGCGCAGGGGGAAGGCCTCGCCCCGGTGGGCGAAGATGCGCTGGACGTGCCGCAGGTCGCAGCCGGGCACGTACTCCATGGCCAGGAAGAACTCGTCGCCCTCCTGCCCGAAGTCGTAGACCGTCGCGATGTTCTCGTGCTGCAGCTCGGCGTTGATCCGCGCCTCGTCGTGGAACATGCGGATGAAGGAGCCGTCGCCCGCGTGCTGGGCGTGGATCCGCTTGATCACCAGGAAGCGGACGTAGTCTGCGTCGTCGACGGCCCGGCGGGCCAGGTCGACCTCGGACATCCCCCCCTGCCCCAGGCGCTCCAGCAGCACATAGGGCCCGAATGATCGCGGATAGTCGGGCGTCGGCACCGCCGGACAATAGCCTGGATCAGCGGTCGATGGCCGCGTCGGGACGCCGCTGGAGCAGGGCGAACTTCAGGTAGCGGGCCTCGGGGTGCTCGGTCAGCACCGGGTGGTCCGCCGGCTCGGCCGCGCGCTGGAGCCAGGACCAGCGCCCGGCCCGGCGCAGGCCCTCGCGGACGGCCTGCTCCCAGCGGTCCCAGGACAGGCGCGCAGTGCAGCTCGCCGTGGCCAGCAGGCCGCCGGGCCGTACGGCGCGTCCGTACTGCGTGGCGAGGTCGCGGTAGCGTCGGCGGGCGGCGCCGTCGGCGTCCCGGTCGTGGGACAGAGAGGGCGGGTCGCAGATCACCAGGTCGGCGGGGCGCGCCGGGGCCCAGCGGAATGCGTCGGCCACCACGAAGGCGTGGCGGTCGGGGTCGATGCCGTTGAGGCGCAGGTTCTCACGGGCGTCTTCCACGGCCGCCGGCGCCACGTCGACCACGGTGACCCGGCGCGCCCCGCCGGCCGCCGCGTGCACGGCGAAGCCGCCGGTACACGAGAAGACGTCGATGACGTCGCGGTCCCGCGAGACCAGGCCCACCGTGCGGCGGTTCTCGCGCTGGTCCAGGAACAGGCCGGTCTTCTGGCCCTCGGCGGGCCGCACGACGAAGCGCAGGCCGGCCTCGCGCACGACCAGGCGCTCGGCAGAGGGCGGGCCGGCCAGGTGCAGCAGGCCGGAGTCGGCGTCGACCCGGCGCACGCCCAGGCGCCGGGCCAGGGACCGCACGGGCGCCGCCGCGAGCAGGGCCGCGCACAGCTCGTCGAGCCAGGGCTCCCAGCAGGCGCCGTACAGGCGCAGCACCGCCAGGTCGGCGTAGCGGTCCACGACCAGGCCGGGCAGCCCGTCCCCGGCGCCGTTGATCAGGCGGTGGGCGTCGGTGTTGGCCGGGACCACGGCGGCCCGCAGCTCGACTGCGGTGGATACGGCGCGCCGGAGCAGGTCGGGGACGGCGGCGGGGTGGCGGGACAAGACCCGGACCGCGATGGCCCCGTCGTCGGCCAGGCCGAAGGCCACGGGCTGGCCGCGACCGTCGAGCAGGCGGACCGGCGTGCCCGGCGGGGGGCGGTCGCCGGGGGCCAGCAGGCCCTCGACATAGACCCAGGGGTGCCCGCGGCTCACCGAGCCGACCGTGTCGGGCGTCAGGCCCAGGGAGATCAGCTGCATGTCGCGCTCCGGTCCAGGGCCCAGCGCACGTAGCCGGGGAGCAGGCTGTCGTGGACCGTGGCCAGCGCAGCCGCCCGCTGGGCGTGTCCTGCGGCGGCCTGGGCCCCGTGCAGCCGGACGGCGCGGGCGTGGGCCGCAGCGTCGGTGGAAAACCACTGCGCCACGGGGCCGGGCGCGGCCTCGGGGTGGAAGATCACGCCGGCGGCCAGCGGGCCGAAGCGCGCGGCTACGACGTCGCCAGCGGCGCTGGTGGCCAGGGGCAGCCCGCGGGCCTGGGGGCGACGCCAGACGGCCCAGCTTCGCTGCTCGAAGACCGTGGCCCCGCGCGGTAGGGGGCGCAGCCAGCCGCCGTCTCGGGTCCCCTGCGGCAGGGCGTACAGGCCGAAGCGCGGGCTGGGCAGCATGCCCAGGCCCCAGCCCCAGGCCCGGGCCATGACCTGGAAGCCCAGGCAGATACCGAGCACCGGCAGCCGGGTCCCCACTCCGGGCAGGGCGGCCTGCAGGCGCCGTCGCCAGGGCTCCGGGCTGCAGGGGCTACCGGGTCCCCCGGTCAGGATCACCGCGCTGGCGCCATCCACGTCCAGCGCACCCTCGCGGCGCAGGTCCAGGACCCGGCTGCGTCCGCCCTGGGCGGCGATGGCCTCGCAGATCGCGGTGACGCCACGATTGGGGTGGCCGCCGTTGAGGTCGACGACGACGATGGTGGCAGGCAGGGCCACGGGGCATCCAGGGTGCGGGCGGCGCGGGCGGCGCGGGCGGCGCAGGCGGCGCGGGTGCGCGCTGTATCCGGCCGTCGAATGTTGCGAGAGCTGTCGCGTCTGTTGGCTGCTTGGGAGAGCGGGGCCGGCTGGCCCCCGCACCACTGGCACCCTGGAGGATGCATGACTCGCGCGATCTGGCCCGCCCTGGCCCTCTCCCTGACCACTGGCTGCATCGTCTACGAGGACCCTGGCGTCCCCGGTGGCCCCAACCACGCGCCCTTCGTGCAGCAGGCCGACGCCGGCTGCTACTGGGACCCGGTCTACCAGGACGACATCGTCTACTTCGACGCGACGGTGACCGATCCCGACGGGCCCTATGGCGTGGTGTCGGTCTGGGCCGACTTCTACGACAGCCGCACCGGCGCCTGGGTGGACACCTTCGACCTGTACCCGACCAACGACCCGTCGGTCTGGTTCAGCGACTGGCTCGGCCGCAGCACCTACGTCGACTGCTACTACGGTGGCTACGTCGTCGACATCACGGCCACCGACAACGCCGACGCCACCGACGTGCTCAGCATCATCCCCGCGACCTACCCGCACCCCTGAGCACGCCCTCGGGCCGGTCCCAGGTGGGCCGCCCCCTGCGTCTTGGCACCGCCGGCCCTTGCGCCCGGCGGTGCTTTCGTGTTGATCCTCATCCATGCAACAGCGCTCGATACGAATCATCGAGGGCGTGGTCCTGGCCCTGGCCGCTGGGATCCGGGTCGCCGGGCTGCAGGCCCTGGACGCCACCCGCTACGCCGCCTTTCCCCTGGTGGACGCCTTCACCTACTGGGACCAGGCGCAGAAGCTGAGCCAGGGCGTGGATCCCTTCGCTGAGGGCCTGTACCAGCCCCCGGGCTACCCGGTCTTCCTGGAGCTGGTCGGCGGCCTCACGGCCGGGCTGGAGCTGTCCCACGTCCGCGTGGTGCAGGCCCTGCTGGGCCTGGTCACGACGGCGCTGCTGATCGGGCTGGGCCGGCGCCTGGGCGCCCGGGTCGGTGCCCCCTGGGCGGGCGCCCTGGCGGGGATGCTGTACACGCTGTACCCGACGGCGCTGCTCTTCGAGCAGGACCTGCTGACCCCCGCCCTGACCTCGGTCCTGCTCGTGGGCTCCCTGGCCCTGCTGTGGAGCGAGCGGCCCGCCGACCTGCAGGCCGCCACCCCGCCCGGTCCGGGCCCCCTACGGGCGGCGGCGGCCGGCCTGCTCCAGGGCCTGGCGATCGTGGTCCACCCCACCTACCTGCTGGCAGCCCTGGCCTCGACGGCGTGGCTGGCCGACACCTCGCGGGACGCCTACCCGGGCACGCCCGCCGGGCGACGCTTGGCGCCGAGCCTGGCCTTCGCCGCCGCCGTGGCCCTCTCCCTGGCGCCGACCACCTGGCTGAACACCGTCGACCACGAGCAGCCCGCTCTGGTCTCCCACAACAGCGGCCTCAACTTCTTCCTGGGCAACAACGTCGCCTGGCGCGACACCATGTTCGCCCGTCCCGGCCTGCCCTTCCGCAAGCTGGTGCTGGAGGCCGAGCCCGCCGACCGGGACGTGGCCCAGCGCAACCAGTACTGGTGGGATCGGGCCGAGACCGACATCGCCGGCCACCCCCTGGGCTGGGCATCGACCCTGGCCACCAAGGCCCTGTGGTCGGTCAGCAACGTGGAGATCCCGCGCAATGAGGACTACCGCTGCCGGACCGACGACGGGCCCATGGCCTGGATCGGCTGGCTGCCGGTGCGCTACGGCTGGCTCCTGCCTTTGTCCCTGGCCGGGGCGGTGCTCCTGGCTCGCCGCCGGGGGCCGACGCGCCTGCTCCCTGCGGTGTGGCTGAGCCTGCACCTGCCGCTGCTCATCTTCCTGGTGGCCGACCGCTACCGCCTCGCCACCTGGCCCCTGCTGTGCCTGTGCGCCGCCGCCGCTGCGGCCCACGGCTTCGCGTGGCTGCGGGTGGGCGCCGACCGGCCTCGACCGGCCTGGGCCTGGGCCCTGCTGCTGCCCGCGGCGGTCGTGCCCTTCCTGCCCCTGGACGCGCGCACCGGCCTCGACCCCGCCTGGTGCCTGCACGTCGACGGCAACCTGGCCATCATGGACGGCCAGCAGGACGAAGGTGCGAAGCTCTACGCCCACGCGCTCGACCTGGACCCCGACGACTGGGGGGCCCGCGACTTCCTGGCTCGCACCCGCTACGCCCGGGGGGACGTCGACGGGGCTGCCACCCTCATGGAGCCGCTGCTGCAGTGGTTCCCCGACCACTACCCGACGCTGTACTTCATGGCCCGGCTCGAAGAGCGTCGCGGCAACTTCTTCCTGGCCGCCGACTACATGGGGCGGGCCTGGAAGGTCCCTGGCGACCGGACCAGCACCGGGGTCGCTTATGTGCGCCTGCTGGTGCGGGCGGGGCGCCGCGCCGAGGCCCGGCAGGTCGTGGAGGGATCCCCTGCACTCCAGCGGGACGCTGGCCTCAAGCGCGTCCTGGACGGATCGGGCTAGACGGGTGCGTGCGGTCCCGTGCCCCTGGGCTACCCTGGTCGCCTGCGGGTCCACAGAGAGGAGCGGTTCGGCATGACGGATGTGCTCGTCGTTGATGACGATGCCACCACCCGGCTGCTGGTCGGGCGCCGGCTGGAGCGGGCCGGCTTCGAGGTCGTGGGCGCTGCCACCGCGGCCGAGGCCCTGTCCATTGTGCGCAACGGCTTTCTGGGGGTCGTGGTCCTCGACCTGATGCTGCCCGATCAGGACGGCCTGCAGCTCCTCCCGAAGCTCCGCGACCTATCCCCGGACAGCCCGGTCATCATCCTCACCAGCCACGGCTCGGCGGACGCAGCGCTGGAGACCCTGGCCGAGGGGGCCTTCGACTTCCTGGAGAAGGCGACCCTGGCCGAGCGCCTGCTGCCGACCGTGCGGCGGGCCTCGGAGACCCTGGAGAACGCGGGGGTCGCGGTCGAAGGCCGGCAGGACCAGGTCTTCGAGGGAATCGTCGCCCGCTCCCCCGAGATGCGGGCCGTGTTCCGCGCCCTGGGCAACGCCCTGGAGTCCAAGGTCCCTGTCATGATCCGGGGGGAGAGCGGTACCGGCAAGGAGCTCATCGCCCGGGCCATCCACGAGCGGGGACCGCGCCGGCTGGGCCCCTTCGTGGCCATCAACTGCGCGGCCATCCCCGAGAACCTGCTGGAGGCCGAGCTCTTCGGCTACGAGCGCGGCGCCTTCACCGGGGCCGTGGCCCGCAAGCGAGGGCGCTTCGAGGTGGCCCGCGGCGGCACGCTGATGCTCGACGAGATCGGCGAGATGCACCCCATGCTCCAGGCCAAGCTGCTGCGGGTGCTCCAGAACGGAGAGTTCCAGCGCCTGGGCGGGACCGAGACCCTGATGGCCGACGTGCGGGTCATCAGCGCGACGCATCGCGACCTCGAGGCCGAGGTGGAGGCGGGCCGCTTCCGCGAGGACCTGTACTACCGGATGGCCGTGTTCACCGTGCAGCTGCCGGCCCTGCGGGAGCGCACCGGAGACCTGCCGCTGCTCATCGCGCACTTCCTGGCCGAGTCGGCCGCTCGGGAGAGCAAGAAGATCGACGGTGTCGACCCCCTGGTGCGGGAGCTGCTCGAGTCCTACAGCTACCCGGGCAATGTGCGAGAGATCCAGAACGTGCTGGCCTACGCGGTCGTCTCGGCCCGCGGGCCGGTGGTGGCCATGTCCGACCTGCCGGCCAGCTTCCTGCGGGCTGTGGCCATGGAGCGCCGGCGGGCCACGCAGGGGGCGCCCCGCCTGGCGCCGAGCGTCGTCGATCTCGCCATGGTCGGGGCCGAGGTGCCCACGGTGGCGCCCCTCGACGGCGCCTTTCCCACGCTGGCGGAGATGGAGCAGCAGCACGTGCGGGCGGCGATGGACCGGGCCTCGGGCAACAAGGCACTCGCGGCGAGGCTGCTCGGGATCAGCCGAATGACCCTGTACCGCAAGCTGGGCCTGTCACCGGAAGTGTCCGAAGAGTAGACACGACTGTCTCGTTAAGGGACGAATAACGAGACAGTACGCCGAATTGGTATCGGTTCGATACGGTGCGAGCCGCGCGGCTCGGATCGTGAGAAGCGTCGTGCTGGTCGTCATGTAAGGCGGTGTAAGGTCGCTTGCGCGAGCCTGGCACGCGTCATGCATAAGGGAACGGCAGCCAGCTTGCTGGCGTCCCCCTTGCCTGCGGGCTTCACCCGCAAGGTACCACGCCCGGTCAGACCTCTCCTGCCGAGCCTGGCGCGACCCCTGGGACCCGAGTCGTCGCGCCTCGCCGGGGAATGCATGATGAAGCCCCTCAGGAAGGGGTCCCGGGCTCATGGTACCCACAAGATCGACTCCTTCGAGCCCCGCGAGAGCCCTCGCGGGGCTCGCTCCATTTGGGGTCTGCGTGCAGACGCTGCGTTGACCTCGGCGCCTCGACGGGGCAGGGTGGCTGCGGTCCTGCCGCTGAGAAGTGCGGTCCTGGCGCAGCTCTGGTCCTCCCTCCGCTGAGGTTCCGATGCAGCCCCTGCTGGTCGTCACGCTCCTGTCCTCGCTGTCCACCCCGGCCCTGGCGCAGGATGATCGTGCAGATTTCTCGGCCGCCGACCAGGCGACCGAGGAGGTCGAGGCCCCCCAGACCGACCTCGCGGCCGAGCTTGGCGGCGCCCTGGTGACCGGGAACGCGGTCAGCTACGCGCTCAACGCGTCCCTGGCCTTCGCGCACACCTGGACCGAGAACAAGCTCACCATCGGGGCCGGGGCCAACTACGCCGCTGGCAAGGTCGACAGCGACGCCGGCGGCAGCCTGGACGCGACCGAGCGGGCCGCCGCGGCCCAGGTCCTGACGCGCAAGGTCCAGGGCGACCTGCGCTACGACCGCTACCTGACCGACAAGGACGCCCTGTACGTGTGGGCAGGGGGCCTGCACGACCCCTTTGCCGGCTACGACGCGCGGGTCCACGAGCAGCTCGGCTACGCCCGGGCCCTGGTCAAGTCCGAGCACAGCCACCTGGGGGTTGAGATCGGCTTCGACTGGGCCGAGGAGTTCTTCGTCGACCCGCAGACCAGCGGCAACGACCTCCTGGAGAGCAGCACCACCTACGAGAATGTGCTCGCCGGTCGGGTCGGCGTGTCCCTGTCCCACGACTTCAACGAGAACGTGTCCGTGTCGGATGAGGCCAACACCTACGTCAACGTCATCTCGCCAGCGGATGTGCGGGTGCTGAACACCGCGTCCATCAGCAGCAAGCTGTCCGACGTCTTCAGCCTCAAGCTCTCCAACCAGCTCACCTTCGACAACGTCCCGGTCGAAGGTTTCCGGAAGCTCGACGAGACCACGCTGGTCACCTTCGTTGCCTCCATCTTCTGAGCGCCCTGATCGCCCAGCGCTGCAGAGGTCCCCGTGCCGCACTTCGACATCCAACAGGTCCTCGACCTCGCGGTCCCCCTCGCCAAGGGCCTGGCCCAGGCCCTGGTCATCCTTGTGGTGGGCAACTGGCTGAGCAAGGCGGCCCACCGGCTGGTGCAGGGGCGCCTGCAGGCCCGTGGCGTCGACCTCGCGGTGTGCCGCTTCCTGGGTCAGCTCCTGCGCTACGCGGTGCTGGCGGCGGCGGGGGTCTCGGCGCTCGGCGTCGTGGGCATCGAGACCACCAGCTTCGTCGCGATCATCGGCTCTGCGGGGCTGGCCGTCGGCCTGGCTCTCCAGGGCAGCTTGGGCAACTTCGCTTCGGGAGTGCTGATCCTGTTCTTCCGGCCCTTCACGCTGGGAGACATGGTCACGGCGGGGGGGCAGACCGGCGTCGTGGCGGACATCGGCATGTTCGCCACGACCATGCACACCGCGGATGGGCAGGTGGTCATCGTCCCCAACTCCGCCATCACCGGGGGCACCATCATCAACCTCACCGCCCTGGGCACCCGGCGGGTCGCGGTGAGCGTGGGGGTCGCCTACGGCGCCGAGCTGCAGGTGGTGCAGGAGGTGCTCTTGCGCGCCGCTCACCAGCCGAGCCTGGCCCTGACCGAGCCGGCTCCCACCGTGGCCTTCGTCGGGCTCGGCGCCAGCTCTCTGGACTTCAACGTCATGGCCTGGGGCCGCAGCGCGGACTTCCTGGCCCTGAGCCACGAGCTGCGCTGTGCCGTCTACGACGAGCTGAACCGCGCGGGCATCGAGATCCCCTTCAGCCAGATCGTGGTCCACCAGGCCGGCGCCGCCTGAGGGCCGCGCCCAGTCCCAGCAGCAGGCCCCACCCGGCGGCCGCCGGAGCCGGAGCCCCGCTGCAACGCCCACAGCCCCCGGCGCCGTCGGTGCCGTCCGCAGCTGCGGTGTCGGCGCCCCCCCCCGTGTCCGTGTCGCTCGCCGTGTCACCCGCCGTGTCACCCGACGTGTCGGTGCCGCCCGCCGTGTCGGTGCCGCCGGTGTCGCCGCCACCCGTGTCCCCGCTCGATGCGTCGTCGGCCAGCACGCCCTCGACCCAGCCCAGGGTGTCCGCCTCGGTGTAGCGGGCGCCCAGCGATGCCATCCAGGCCTGGCTGGCGTCCTCGGCGGCGGCCTCCTGCAGCAGCTCGCCGGTGACGGGGCTGGCGTACAGCAGGTCGATGTGGCTGAGGTTCACCACCTTGGACTGCTGCACCACCGCGCCACGGCCGGTGAGCGCCGCCCGGTCGGTGGCGCTGTCCACGAAGACCAGCCCGTCGCTGGGGCCGCTGATCTCGCCCAGGATCATGTCCCCCGCGGCCAGGCCCTGCACCTCTTGTGCAGTGATCCCCACGCTCTTCAGGGTGTCGCCGACCAGCATGGCGGCCAGCTCGCTCCACTGGTCGATGCGCGTTCCCAGGGTGTCGGCCCAGGTCTCTCCGAAGGCGTCGGTGAGCCACTGCTGGCTGCCGTTGGGCATCAGCGGGTTCTCACCGGCCAGCAGGTACAGCTCCACCGAGGGGTCGGCGCCGTGCTCGTGTAACTTGCCGATGAGGTCGCCGCCCTCGGCCACCGCCACGTCGATGCCCTCGCTGCTGCTCTCGAAGCCCAGGCCGCCTTCGTAGGTGGTGTACCAGTCCGGCTGCAGGGCGTAGGCGCCCAGCGATGCCTGGCTGCCGGGCAGGGCGTAGCGGTCGTCCCAGCGGGCCAGGATCTGGCGCTGGCCCGGGAAGAAGTCCAGGCCCGTGCCGCCGATGTACTGGTCCTCCAGCGAGGTGCGGACGTAGGGGTTGGCGGTCGTGTAGGGGTAGTAGGCTGTCCACGAGGTGGGAGACAGCGAGCTGTCCCGGTCCAGCGAGGCCAGGTTGCCGGCCGTCCACCGGAAGGCGGTGTCGATGCCGCCCAGGGGGGTCGCGATGAAGACCGCCCGTCGCACATCGCCCCGGTAGTGCGTGCCCACGGCGTCATAGGCGCCGCCGTCCCAGGAGCTGCCGTCGTTGGACAGGTACACAGCCAGCGCGATGCCGCCCTTGCTGTGGGCGACGACGTCGACCTGGTCTGCACCGGTCCGCGCCTTGATGCGCGCGATGGCGTCGGCGACGATCTCGGCCTGCTCGTAGACGTCGCCGTGGGGGTGGGCGAAGGTCAGGGCGTAGACCGGGCGCAGATCGCGGTCCAGCCGTGTCGCCATGGTCACGTAGGCCCGCACCCCGTTGTCCCCGGCGCCGGGCACCATCAGTATGGGCGTGCCATGGGCCACCGTCTCGTTGAGGCCCATGTGCAGCAGGGCCGCGCTGCTCAGCGGGGTCGCGGTCCCGAAACACTGCTCGATCCACGGCGCCCAGTCCGCGCTCTCGGGCCAGGCGGTCGCCGTGCTGAACTGCTCCTGGTGGAACAGGGCCCGGTCGGGATCCTCGATGCGCTCCACCCGGCTCCACAGCTTCAGCTCGCCTGGCTGGTCGTAGGTCTCGTCCTCGGTGAAGGTGGCCGCTGGGGCGCTCGGGTCGAAGCCAGGGGTGGCAAGGGCAGGCAGGGCCAGGAGCAGCAGGATCACCGGGCACCTCCAGTCGGGGTGTGAGCGTCGGTCAGGGCGTCACCGCTCGGCGCGGGGCTGCGCGCGGCGTGGAGCGTCCCGGCCAGGAACCAGTCGACGGCCTCGTTGAAGGCCTCGGGAGCGTCATGGTGCACGGTGTGGCCGGCGCCCCGCAGCATCACGAGCTGGGAGCCACGGATGGCGCGGTGCCCCCGCTCGGCCACCGTGCGGGTGCGCCCGCCGGTGAAGACCGGGTTGGGGATCATCTTGTCGTCGGTGCCGAAGACGATGAGGGTCGGCAGGTCCAACTCGTCCAGGCGGTCGAGGACCGGGTGGTCCACCATGCCGGCGATGGAGCGGCTCACCGCCACGCTGGTGCCCTTGAAGTCCTCTCCGCGTCCCAGCTGCACGCGCTCGCGGAGCAGCCGCTCCACGCCCGGATCGGGCCGGTTGAAGACCACCTGCGTGAAGGTCGCCCGCAGCTCTTCTTCCCGGGCCTCCAGCGCGCGGCCCTCGGTCCAGTACGGCTTCATCCACATGGCGGCGCCCGGCGAGAAGCGCTCGAAGCCGGCTGGCGCGGCCAGCACCAGGCCCGCCACGCGGTCGGGGTGGGCGAGGGCGAAGGTCAGGGCCACCTGGCCGCCCATGCTGTGGCCGACCACGATGACCTGGTCGAGCCCCAGCTGGTCCATCCAGGCCAGCAGCACCTCGCTGAACCAGGGCGGGGTGTAGGGCGCGTCGGGCTTGCCGCTCATGCCGTAGCCGGGCAGGTCCAGGGCCAGGACCCGCCGCTCCTCTGCGAAGTGGGGGAGCTGGTACTCCCAGAAGCCCATGGTGCTGGACAGGCCATGCACGAAGACCAGGGGCGTCGCGTCGGGCTGCTGGGCCGCGATGCCCGCCGCGCGGCTGTCGCTGTAGGCCACCCGCAGGCCGGCGAGCTCGGGCGTGTCGATGATCACGGTCTGGACCGGCAGGGGGGTCCACAGATCCTGGGGCGCGATGGCCGGCAGCGCCCCGTAGCGGGGGGCGCAGGCCGCCAGGACGAGGAGGGTGCCGATCATGGAAGCGTCCGCGAGGAGAGGAGAGGGGAGGGGAGCTCAGGAGGGGAGCTCAGAACAGGACCCACTGCAGGTGGGCCTGGATGGCCCAGGGCCAGGCCGGCAGCGAGGAGAGGTCGCCGGTGTCGAGCGCGGGCACCCGGGCCCCGCTGACGACGGCCCCGCGCAGGCCCACATCGAGCAGGGGCAGCGGGTGGGCCACCACCGCCAGGCCCGTCTCGGTGCCGACAGCGCCTTGCTGGGGCTGGGCGGCGTGGGCGACGTTGGCCGTCACCGTCAACCGGTTGGGGATCGGGTCGTAGCCCAGGCGGGAGCACAGGGCGGCCAGCCCGTGGCCGCCGCCCGACACGTCCGAGACCACCGCCACTTGGCGGTCAATGGCCTGCGGATCGCTGAACAGCAGCAGGGTGCCGTGGGTGGTCCAGCTCGCCCCCACCACCCCGTAGCTGTTGCCCGTCACGACGCCCGTGTAGGCGCCCGAGCCGGTGCCGTCCCGACTGCTGGCCAGGCCCTCGACCCGCAGCTCGCTGCCGGCCCCCCGGGTCCAGCGCCAGCGGGCCTCGCCGTCCACCAGCCAGCCGCGCACGTCCACGTCGGGCTGCCCCGTCAGGTACAGCCGCCCCAGGTTCAGCACGCCCAGCCCGCGCAGGCCCACCGGGCCGCGGTCCAGGTCCCGGTTCCAGCCGGCGTCGGCGCCCAGCCACACCAGGTCGGCGTCGGTCTCCACCGCGGTGCCATCGGCGCTCAGGAAGGACAGCCGCGGCCCGCCCTGCAGCTGGCTCAGCTGGCTGGTGGGCCCCACCCCCAGGCTGCCGCCGCTGCCGCCCGTGCCGTCCTTCAGCCACCAGGCGTGCAGGCCCAGGTCCACGGCGTAGGCCGGCACCACTTCGGCGTCGGCGACCCACAGGGTCGCGTCGTCGGCCTGGGCCACGCCGTTCTCCAGCAGGGTGAAGCCGCCTACGCGGTAGAACAGCCGATCGCCGAAGCTGTCGTGGACCCGCCCGTAGGCCGCCAGGCCGGCCGCCTCGCTGCCCCAGAACATCAGGCCGCCGCCGTGGCGGAACAAGGCGTCCGGCGTGCTGGTGTGCGGGTCGTGGGCCCCGTCCGAGAGGAATTGCAGGCCCGCATAGACCGTCAGGTCGTTGCCCCCCGGCAGCCGGGGCGAGAAGCGGCCGTACAAGCGGCGGGTCTGCAGGTTGACCTGGTCCCCGCCGAAGCCACCGCCCTTGTTGCCGCCTGTCTGGTAGGCCTGATCACCCCAGACGTAGTCGACCTCGAAGGCCGCGGTCAGCGCGGCGCGCCCGTCCAGCACCCGCGGCGCCCAGGTCAGGAAGGCGTCGGCCCGCTGCTCGGCCAGGGTGCTGCGATCCTCCAGGCTGGTCGTGGTCCCGTTCAGCCCCCCCAGCTGCCCCACGATCTGGCCGTCCAGGAAGGGGTTGGTCGGCACGATGCTGCTGCGGCTCAGGCGCACCTGGAGCAGGCCCAGGGCCGAGAAGCCGCCCAGCGGCCCCGGCGAGGCCGGCGCTGCGTCGGGAGCGGCGCCCGGTTGCCCCGCGCCGTCCACGTCGCCCCAGGCCGACTCGGTGGGTGTGGCGGCGTGCGCGGGCGGCAGCAGCAGCAGCAGCAGGGAGAGGGCGAGGAGCACGGGGGATCCTAGTTGCGGCGGTAGGTCTGGACGTTGGAGCCGGCGGCGATGCCCTGACCCGAGGTGCTGCCGAAGCCGGCCGAGGGGGTCGGCGGCGTGAAGCCGTAGTCCGGATCGGTCTGCACCACCTCGAAGCTCAGCGTGTCGCTGTCGACCCTCCAGATCCCCTGGGCCGTCGCCGTGTAGGGCTGGTCCTGGTGCTGGACGATGGTCGCCGGGCTGGTCCCCGCGTCGGCCGTCCAGGTGCCGGTGATCGTGTACTCGTCCCCGCCAGAGGAGGTCGCGAGCACGGTGTAGTCGCAGCCCTCGGTGAAGCTCGCGTCGATCCGGTCGTACTCGAAGGGGGTGGCCTGGAACAGCTCGCTCACGTCGCTGCCCTGGCTGAGCCAGCTCCCCACCAGGCTGCTGCCGGCGCAGTCGGCGCTGGCGCTGCCCCCGTCCCCGGTGTTGGCACCCCCGTCCCCCGCGCTCCCGCCGTCCGTCGTGCTGGCCCCCCCGTCCCCGGGCAGGCCGCTGTCGTCCCCGGCCACGTCGTCGGGGCGGCAGGCCAGGAGCAGGGAGAGGGCGAGGAGGAGGGGCGCGCGGTTCATGGTGACCTTGGGGACAGGGGACAGGGGACGGTCAGGCGAGGGGGAGACGGGAGAGGGCCGGCTTGTCGACCTTGCCCGAGCCGGTCCGCGGCAGGGCCGCCAGGACCTGGACGTGCTTGGGGGCCTTGAAGCGGGCCAGGCGGCCATCCAGCCAGGATCGCAGCTCATCGGGCGACAGGCTGGCCCCGGGGACCGGCTCGATGAAGGCGCGCCCGACCTCACCCCAGCGTGGGTCCGGTACGCCGACCACCGCGGCCGCCGCGACCTGGGGGTGGCCCTGGATCACGGCCTCGACCTCGGCCGGGTACACGTTCTCGCCGCCGGAGATGAACATCTCCTTGAGCCGCCCGCGGACCGTGAAGAAGCCGTCGGCGTCCACGCTCAGGACGTCGCCAGTGCGGAACCAGCCCCCCGCCATGGCCGCGGCCGTCGCGTCGGGGTCCCGCCAGTAGCCGGCGCAGACCACCGGGCCGCGCAGCAGCAGCTCGCCCGGCTCGCCTGGCGCACAGGGGCTCCCGTCGGGGCGCACGATCCGCGCCTGCAGGTGGTGGATCGGCAGGCCCACGGTGCCCAGCTTCTCTTGCACCCGGTCCGGCGGCGTGCTGAAGCAGTTGGGGCCGACCTCGGTCAGGCCGAAGCCCTGGCGCAGGGGGATGCCGCGGTCGAGGTAGCGCTGCAGCAGGGCCGAGCCCAGCGGGGCGCCGCCGCAGATGGCGTCCTTGACCGAGCCCAGGTCCGTCAGGGCGAAGGCCGGGTGATCGGCCAGCAGCTGGTAGATGGTCGGCACGCCCATCAGGTGGCTGATCCGCTCGCGGCTCACCAGATCCAGGGCCTGGGCAGGCTCCAGGCGCGGCACCAGCACCACCCGTCCGCCGCAGTGCAGCAGGGGCGTGGTCAGGCTGTTCATGCCCCCGGTGTGGAAGAGGGGGGCGAAGGTCAGCGTGCTGTCCCCGGACCGCAGCTCGCAGGCCAGGATGGTATTCAGCGCGTTCCAGTGCACCTGGCCGTGGGTCAGCAGCGCGCCCTTGGGTCGGCCCGAGGAGCCCGAGGTGTACATGAGCTGCCACGGGTCATCCAGGCCGTTTCCGGTCTCGGCCCGGGGCGGCACGCTCAGGCTGCGGTCCGGACCCTCATCCATGGCCCGGAGCGGCAGGCCCAGGGTCCCGGCCAGCGCGGCGTGGGGCGCGTCGTGGACCAGGATCGCGGGCTCGCAGTGCCCCACCTGCCAGGCCAGCTCTGCCGGTGACAGGCGCCAGTTCATGGGGAAGAGGATGGCGCCCAGGTGGGCCGCCGCGAAGAGCAGGGCCAGGGTCTCGCCGCGGTTGAGGGCCAGCACCGCCACGCGCTCGCCCGGACCCACGCCGGCTGCCGCCAGGGTGGCGGCCCAGGCCAGGCTGTCCTGGTGCAGCTGGTCCCAGGTCCAGCGCCGGCCGGTGCCCGCGTCGTGGATGACTTCGGCCTGGGGCCGGAAGCGGGCCCAGGCCGAGGTCCAGTCGGAGGTGGCGCTCATGTCCGGCCCCCTGCCGCGGGCGCGCGCTCGCGGAACCAGCGGTCCAGCAGGGGGTAGAAGACCCGCGGCCCGAAGGAGCCCACCACCACGCCGATGTGACCGGTCTCCAGGACCTGGGTCTGGACGTCCGCGCTGCCCGTCGCCTGGGCCAGGGGCAGGCAGGCTTCCTGGGGCGCGATGAAGTCGCGGCGACAAGCCGCCACCAGCACGGGGCAGCGGACCTGCCGCAGGTCCACCGGCTCTCCCCGCACCTGCCAGGAGCCGTCGAGCAGGCGGTCCTGCTGGTAGGCGTTGCGGATGAACTCCCGGGCGAAGGCGCCGGGCATGGCCACGTTCTCTTCCAGCCAGCGCTCCCGGGCCAGGGTCCGGGCCAGGGTCCGTGGGTCGTGGCTGGCCCGCTCGATGGCCAGGTGCTTGCTCCAGTTGCCCATGGGGTCCAGGAGCTTGAAGGCCGCCGACATCAGGGCCGGCGAGACCAGCCCGTCGGCGTCGATGGCCTGCTCCACGTCCAGGTGCTCGGGGGCCACGAAGGAGCGGAAGCGCCCGCCCTGGGCGAAGCGCACCGGGGCGTTGAGGGCCACCAGGCCGGCCACGGCGGCGGGCCGCAGCGCCGCATACATGGTCGCCAGGGTGCCGCCCTGGCAGTAGCCGAGCAGGAAGACGGGCGGCAAGGACGCCAGGCCCAGGCTCCGCCGCACGTGGCGCCGCACCCGGTCGATGCTGCGGTGCAGCAGGGTCAGCAGCACATGGCCTACATCGTCCTGGGCGTCTTCTGGTCCGGGCTCTCCCCAGTCCACCAGGTAGGTCGGGTGCCCGGCGGCCGCCAATCCGCCGACCAGGGAGCGATCGGGCTCCAGGTCGACGATGCTGGCCTTGTTGATCATGGACGGCACCACCACCACCGGCGTCGCCTGGACCGGGCCCGAGGGCGCGTAGTAGCGCACCACCAGCTTGTTCTGGCGATGCACCACCTGGTGGGGGCTGAGCCCCACGGGTGGGCGCGGCAGGCTCGCCAACAGGCTGGCGCCGCGACGCACCCGGTCCACCTGGTCCAGGCCCCCCAGCCCCGCGATCAGCGGGCGGAGGATGTCCAGGGGATCGGGGGGCAGCGGCATCACGCCGGATCCGGAGCGAGGTGGGGGGAGTCGTGCACGTCGCCAGTCGGCAGGGGCGTGTCCAGCCAGTCCAGCAGGGCGCGTGGCAGCCGGGGGCTGACGCAGACACCGACGTGCCCCCCGGGGATCAGCCGGGTCTGCACGGGCCCGCCCCAGGTCCGGGCCAGGCCGAAGGCGGCGGCGGGCGGACAGATGTGGTCACTCTCGGCGGCCAGGGCCATGGCGGGCAGGCGCGCGGCGCCCAGGTCAACCGGGCTGCCGGCCAGGCTCCACCCCCCCGCGACCAGGGCGTTGTCGAAGTAGCAGCGCCGCAGGTACTCCCGGTAGGTCTCACCCGGGAAGTCGACGTTGTCGGTGTTCCACTGCTCCATTGCCGCCCACAGGCTCCGAAAGGCCGGGTCCTGGCCCCGGTCCAGCAGGCCCTTGTACTTCGCCACCTGTCCGGTGGGGCGCAGCATGGCGAAGCTGCCGCGCATGAGGGCCCGGGGGAAGTTGCCGAAGCCGTCGATGATGTCGTCGAGGGGGAAGGTCTCGGGCCGGGCCCAGGTCGACAGCCGCCCCGAGGCGTGGAAGTCGATGGGGGCGGCCAGCAGGCCCATGCGCTGAAAGGGGCCGGGGTCCCGGGCCAGGGCGATGGCCAGGAAGGTGCCGCCGACGCAGTAACCCAGCGCGTCCAGGGCCTGGGCCCCCCCGTGCTGGCGGGCGTGGCGCAGGGCCCGGTCGGCTGCCCGGGGCAGCAGATCGTCCACCAGGTCTGCCAGGCGCACGGCCTGGTCTTCCGGCCCGGGGCGGCCCCAGTCCAGCAGGTAGACGGGCAGGTCGGCCTGGACCAGGGCGCCGACCACGCTGCGACCGGGCAGCAGGTCGAAGATGTTCCAGGTGTTGATGAGCGGCATGCTGATGAACAGCGGTGTCCGGCCCCGGTCGTGGGCCGGCGCGAAGTAGCGCAGGGCCGCCTTGTTCTGGCGGTGGATCACCGCGTGGGGCTGCTGTCCCGTGCGGGCCCGGGCCACGGGGTCGCGGGCCAGCCAGGCCGCCAGGTCGGCGGTCTGCTGCAGCGTGTCCAGGAGGGAGCTCGGCTGGGGATCGACCACGGCTACTCCGAGCGACCGGTGGGCTTGCGCGGGGCCCTGGGCCGGGCGGCCGGGGAGCGCGGGGGCGCGGCAGAGACCGTCGGAGCGGGCACCGGAGCGGGCACCGTCCCCACGGCGTCCAACCGGGCCTGCAGCTCGGCCAGCCGCTCCCGCAGCTCCAGGCGGGCCTCTGCCGCTTCGATGCGGGCCTGCACGGTCTCGCGCTCCAGGCTCTCGACCTGGTCGCGCATGGCCAGCATCGTGTCCTCGACCTGGAGCAGGCGCTCTTCGAGCAGGGTCGCGATCCGGGCCACCCGCACCAGGTCGCCGCGGGTGGGCAGGTGCAGCTGCCCCAGGCCCTCGTCCACGGCGGTCTCGTACTTCTTCCGGGCCTGGGCCATCTGCGAGAGGTTCTCGCCGCTGGCCTTGAGGAAGTCGGGCGACTCGAGGACCTGGTCCCACCAGGTCGTCATCGCCTGCTCCCACTGCTGGTACATCTGGTCACCGAGCTTGCGGAAGTCGGCGCTGCCGTCGGACTGGGCCATGGGGAGGGCTCCGTCGTGGGGGAGTCGTGGGGGAGGGCAGGGCCGCGGCGGGCCCCGGGTCACCGGCTCAGGCGGCCTGGGACCCGGCGGCCTGGGACTCGGCGGCCTGGGACCCGGCGGGCTGCAGCGCGGCGAGGGTCTTCTCGTTGAGGTCGGTCAGGGCGGCAGCCGAGCTGCGGGCGCCCTGCACACCGAGGTCGAAGAGCTTGCTGGCCTGGGCGCGGCCGGCCTCTGCCTGGGCGAGCTGCCAGTCGAGGACCTGCTTCTGCAGGTCGAGGGTGCGGCGCCCCTGCTCGATCATGGCGTCACGGAGGGAAGCAGGAACCATCAGGCGGGTCAGGTCGGCGTACATGGCGTCTCCGGTGGG
>Ga0210033_1000142_pt1:7500-60688 | contig 60688 bp, 45 predicted proteins | sample CryGeymeta201501_FD_185465 | JGI IMG/M metagenome (GOLD analysis project Ga0210033, IMG submission 185465) | Groundwater microbial communities from Crystal Geyser aquifers in Utah, USA - Crystal Geyser metaG 2015-01 (SPAdes) (version 2) | ecosystem: Environmental > Aquatic > Deep... | reverse complement strand
CGCGCGTCAGACGCGCTCAATGATCGTGGCGATGCCCATTCCTCCGCCGATGCAGATGGCGATCAGGGCGGTGTTCAAGTTCCGCGCCTCGAGGGCGTCGAGGGCGGTGCCGAGCAGCGCGGCGCCGGTGGCGCCGAGCGGGTGACCGAGGGCGATGGCGCCGCCGTTCACGTTCACCTTGGCGGGGTCGATGTCGAGGTTCCTGATGGTCTGCATGGGCACGACGGCGAAGGCCTCGTTGATCTCCCACAGGTCGATGTCGCTCGCCTTCATGCCCGCCTTGGCCAACGCCTTCCGAGAAGCCGGCGTGGGCGCGGTCAGCATGATCAGAGGCTCGGCGCCCGCCGTGGCCATCGCGCGGATGCGGGCGCGCTTCGTGAGGCCGTACTTCTCGAGCGCCGCGGCGCTCGCGATCAAGATGGCCGCCGCGCCGTCGACGACGCCGCTGGAGTTGCCCGCCGTGTGCACGTGCTCGATGGTCTTGGCTTCGGGGTATCGAGCCTGCGCGATCTGATCGAAGGTCTCGCCGTTCACGCCCACGGGCATGCCGCCCATCATCAGGAACGAGGGGGCGAGCTGTCCCAGGGACTCGACGGTGGAGCCCGGGCGTGGATGCTCGTCGTGGTCGAGGGCGAGCAAGCCCGTGGCCGGATCGATCACGGGGAAGAGCGCCGCGTCGAAGGCTCCCGCCTCGAGCGCGGCAGCGCACTTGGCCTGTGACTCCGCGGCGAAGGCGTCGACCTGTTCGCGCGTGAAGCCGTCTAGCGTCGCGATCAGATCGGCGCTGATGCCCTGCGGCACCTGGAAGATCTTCTTGCGCAGCTCCATGTTGTGCCCGTCGATGCCGGCCTCGTCGGAGCCCATGGGCACGCGGCTCATGCTCTCGACGCCACCGGCCACGACCAGCTCCTGTGCGCCGCTCGCGACGCCCATCTGGGCGAAGTTGATGGCCTGCAGACCCGAGCCGCAGAAGCGGTTCAAGGTCACGCCCGTCACCTCCACGGGCCAGCCCGCCGCCAGCACGGAGTTGCGCGCGATGCACGAGCCCTGCTCCTTGGCCTCGGTCACGCAGCCGACGACCACGTCGTCCACCGCGCTCTTGTCGAGACCCGTGCGCTCCGCCAACACGTTCAGTGTCTGACCCAAGAGCTCCTGCGGGTGGATCCCGCTCAGCCCGCCCTTGCCCTTCTTGCCGCGGCCACGAGGAGTGCGCGCGTGTCCCACGATGAATGCTTCGGTCATCTCGACATCTCTCTCTTCCACGGCTCGCGTGGACATGGACGGAACCCTTGGTTCGGGATCAGAATCCCATGATCTTCGCGACGGCGTAGCGCATGACCTCGGTCGCGCCGCCGCCGATCCGCAGCAGGCGCTGGTCGCGCCAGGCGCGCGCCACCCAGAGATCCTCCAGGTAGCCCATGCCACCGTGGAACTGCACGCACTGGTCCATGATCTCGCCGGTGACCTCGCCCACGTAGGCCTTGGCCATGCTGGTCAGGCGCGTGGTCTCGAACGAGAGCGGCACCTTCTCGATGAACTTCTCACGGTTGTAGGCCTCGGCGGCGCGATAGGTCAGGGCGTGCCCGGCTTCGTACTTGGCGTAGAGGTCCGCGAACTTCTGCTGCCAGTATTCGCGTTTGATCAGCGGCTTGCCGAAGGCGACGCGGTCGCGGCCCCACTCGACCGAGCGATCCAGAGCCAGCTTGCTGCCGGCTAGACCGCTGGCGCAGCCGACGAGGCGCTCGGACTGGAAGTTCTGCATCAGGTAGACGAAGCCCATGCCCGGCTGACCGACGAGGTAGCGCTTGGGGATGCGGCAGCCGTCGAAGAAGAGCTCGGCCGTGTCGCTGGACCAGTTGCCGGCCTTCTTCAGCTTCTTGCTGACCTCGAAGCCCTTGACGTCCGAGGGCAGGACGAAGACCGAGATGCCGTTGTGGCCTGCCTCGGGATCCGTCTTGGCCAGCAGCGTGACGAAGTCGCAGCGCGTGCCGTTGGTGATGTAGGTCTTGCTGCCGTCGATCACGTACTCGTCGCCGACCAGACGTGCGGTGGTCCGCAGGCCCGCGACGTCCGAGCCTGCGCCGGGCTCGCTCACGCCGAGCGCCGCGACCTTGTCGCCCTCGATAGCCGGGCGAAGGAACTCTTCCTTCAGCTCCCTGGAGCCGAGGTCGTTGAGCACCGGCGTGGCCATGTCGGCCTGGACGAGCAGCGCCATCACCACGCCCGCGGCGTTGCAGCGCGGGAGCTCTTCGGCCTTCACCATGCTCATCCAGAAATCGCCGCCGCCGCCGCCGAACTCTTCGGGATAGTGCGCGCCGATGATGCCGCGCTCACCCGCCTGCTTGAAGACGGAGTTGGGGAAGAGCTCCGCCTCTTCCCACTCGTCGACGTGCGGTGCGAGCTCCTTCTCGGCGAAGTTGCGGACCTGCTGGCGGAAGAGCTGATGCTCCTCGGTGAACGGATTCATGCGTGGCCTCCTCGGCAGACGCCGGGTGAATGAGCGTTCATTTAGTAGTCCAAGCGCCTGCCGCTGACAAGAGCCGTGAGGTCTCCCGCGAAGTTTGCTGGAAGCTTTGCGGGAGCTCTTGCCGACAAAGCGCGACGATCACGGCTCGCGGGGCGAGATCCGTATCATCATGACTCGACTCGGATGCACCGCCGGGCGAGTTGGCTACGCCTTGATGGCGTATTTCTTCATCAGCTTGCGGAAGTATTTTCGGTCGATCTCCGCTTCGCGCGCGGCGTGGGAGATGTTGCCGTCGTTGCGACGCAGGAGGCTCTCGATGTACTCGCGCTCGAAGCTCTGGACCCACTGATCCTTGGCGCCCTTGAAGGCACCGCGCACGTCGGGCGGCGCGATGCTGGGCAGGCGCAGCTCCACGTTCGTAGAGTCGAGCCCGAGCGGCGTGTTCGAGAGACCGCTTATCGATTCGGGCAGGTCCTCTGCCCGAATCTCGTCCGTCTCGGCGAAGCTGACGGCGCGCTCGATCACGTTGGACAGCTCGCGCACGTTGCCTGGCCAGGCGTGGGCGCAAAGGTGCTCCAGCGCCGTGCGAGAGACGTCACGCACGCGGCGACCACCACCGGGCAGCTCGTTGAAGGCGCCATGGGAGAGGAAGTGGCGTACCAGGAGCGGCACGTCTCCGGGGCGAGCGCGCAGCGGCGGAAGCTCGAGGCGCACGACGTTCAGGCGATAGAAGAGATCCTCGCGGAAGCGACCGGCGCGCACCTCCGCCTCGAGGTCGCGGTTGGTCGCGGCCACCACGCGCACGTCGACCTTGGTCGGGCGCACGCCGCCGACGCGCTTCACTTCGCGTTGCTCGAGCACGCGCAGCAGCTTGGGCTGGAGATCGAGGCCCAGCTCGCCGAGCTCGTCGAGGAAGACGGTCCCGCCCTGGGCCATCTCGAACACGCCCTGTCGCGCGTTGGTGGCGCCCGTGAACGCGCCCTTCTCGTGCCCGAAGAGCTCGCTCTCGATCAGGTTCTCCGGCACGGCGCCGCAGTCGAAGACGATGAAGGGTCCGCGTTGGCGGCGCGAGAGATCGTGCAGCGTGCGCGCGACGACCTCCTTGCCCGTGCCCGTCTCCCCCGTCACGACCACGGTCGTATCCGTCGGCGCGATGCGCTCGACCATGGCGTAGATCGCCCGCATGCGCGCGTCCTTGCCGATCATGCCGCCGAGGCGCTCCTTGTCGCTGGGCACGATGCGCAGCTTCTCGTCCACCGGCGAGAAGCTCAGCTCGGTCTTGCCCAACATCAGCGAGCAGCCGGGCTTCAGCCACGCCTCGCGCACGCGCACGCGGTTGATGAAGGTGCCGTTCGTGGAGCCGAGGTCCCGCACCAGGAAAGCCTCGCCCTCCTTGAAGATGCGGCAGTGGTTGCGGCTCACGGTGTCGTCCGTCAGCACCAGGTCGTTGTCGTTCGTGGCGCCGATGTCCACGGTGTCGGTCTCGAAGACGTGGCGCTTCTTCACGCCGCCGACGTCGGACTCGAGGCAACAGCGTCGCAGCGTGATCGTCGCCGGCTCGCCGTCGATGTACGTGATCTTGGTCGGCGACGGAGGTTCGACGAAGGAGCGCTCGGCCATGCGAGCACGGTATCTATCCGTCGGGGTGGGGTCAACGAGCCCCAGCCAGAGCCCGCTACACAGCGGCTTTATGGGGCCATGGTCGGCGCGACGGGGGCGTCGGGCGTGGGCGTCGGGGCCATGTCGGGCACGACGGGTGCGTCTGGCGTCTCCGTCATCCCCGGCGCGCTCGGCCCTTCGCCAGCCGCGATGTCATGTCCGCCGAAGCCGGGGCGAGGCTCCGCAGGGTCGAGGTGGATGGGCGTGACGAGCTCTTCGTTCACCACCGGATGCTGTCGCTGGCGCAGGCCGTCGACGAAGTGGTCGATGGCCGCCTGTCGCTGCTCGCGCCACAGGCGCAGACGAATGCCGCGGCCCGCCTGCTCGAGCGTGCGCGTCTCTGCCGGGCGCTTGCCGGTGAGCTTCACGATCGAGAAGTTGCCCTCGAGCGGGATCGGCTCCGACAGGTCGCCCAGGTTCTGGAGCGCGAAGGCCGCGTTGACCAGCGCCTCCGCCACGGGGTTGTCGCGGCTCCCCGTGGCCCTGCCCTCGTGGGTGAAGAAGCGCAGGTCGCCTCCACGCAGCTTGGTCTGGTCGTCGAGGCTGCGTCGCCGCGCCGCCTCGCGGAAGGTGCGCGCGTCGCCTGCGCGAAGCTCGGCCAGGAGCTGCGCCGCTTCCTCGCGCGTGTGCACGAGGATGTGGCTCGCGCGTCGCATCTCGGGGCGTGAGAACTCGTCCGCGTGCGCGTCGTAGTAGGTGCGCACGTCGGCCTCGCTCACGGTCTCGGGTGTGATGCGGTCGTCGAACTCACGCCTAATCAAGAGCTGCGCGGCGTTCTGCTTCAACGTGCGCACCACCGTCGGGTTCTGATCGTAGTGACGTCGGGCGGCTTCCTGGGCCATCAGCTCGAAGCGCACCATGTCGTCGGCGAACTGACGCAGCTGGACGGGATCGCGATAGCGCTGCCGAAGAAAGGGCTGCATGGCGGCGATGCGATCTTCGATCATGCCCACGGTGATGCTGACGTCTCCGACGCGCACATAGACGCCAGCGCGTCGGGCGATGTCCGCCTCGGAGCGCACGACGCCCGCGTCTGCGGCGGCCGTCGGTGCCGGTTGAGTCGGCGCGGCCGAGGGAGCTGGCTGGGCCGCGGCGACGGACAGGCCACCGACCGAGAGCCAAGCGCCCAAGCTGAGGAAGCTCGCGCAAGCGAGCAAGACCGTGGAGGCTTTGACGAGTCGAATCACGCGCGCAGCCTCCCACCGCCCCCCGAGCCGGTCAAGACCGGGCACGTAGCCCACGTAGCCCGGATGAAGTCGTATGCACTCGGGCTGTCCATCTGGCCCAGGCGTCGATGGTCGACGCGCTGGCGCTCAGAAGCCGTAGGCCATGGAGCCGCCGACGAAGAAGCCGCTGAAGACGTCGAAGCCGCCGTCGATGCGCATCATCAGCTGGTGGATGGGCTTGAAGCGCAGCGCGAGGTGCGGCAGCGCGAGGCGGAAGTAGACGTTGGGCACGCTGCCGCCGTTGGTCCAGCGACGCGCGGTCGTGTGGTAGTGCGCGCCGTGTTCGCCGTCCACGTTGGTGGGGACGTTCGTGTGCAGCGTGCCGTTGCGATCCGTGTAGTCGTTGCTGTGGGTCGCGCCCGACGTCGGGTCACAATAGCCACCGGGATCGGAGTCGCCGGGCTGGGGCTGACCTGGTCCGACGCAGGCCGTGAAGCCGCCGACGCTGCCCGCGCCCGAGCCCGGATACGCTTCCGTGCGCGTCATGCTGCCGCCGACCACGCCGATGCCGAGGCCGAGGCCGTACTCGAAGGAGAACATGTCGTTGATGTCCGTGGACCAGAGGAAGTCGACTCCAGCCATCACGGTGAAGAGGTTGCTCTTGATGAACTCGACCTGCTGCGGCGGATCGTTGTGGGCCAGGAAGGGGCCGTTCACGTGGAAGCTCTGGTAGTAGAGGCTGGTGATGATGTCGAAGCCGGCCTTGCGCAGGGTGAACTCGAGGCCGAAGCTCGGGTTGCGCGCGCGCGTCGCCTCGTCCGTGAACAGGTCGATGATGAACGCGGGGATGAAGGAGTGGCGGTAGAAGGCGCCGAGGAAGTAGTAGTCCTCGCTGTCGATCTCGTGCGGATCCGTCGCGTCCTGCGCGGGCACGGCGGTGCCCTCGTCCTCCGCTGCGGCCTGATCGTCGGAGAGTAGGCCCGCTCCCTCGTCGGGACGGTAGCCGAGCTCCTCCGCGCTCCCGGTGTCACTCCCAGCTTCCTGGGCGAGGGCGGGTGAGAGGCCCAGGCTGAAGAGCCCGAGGGCGATGAGAATCGAAGCTATGGCAATGCGGGTCATCGGACGCTCCCCAGAGTTAGGTGAAGGTTCGCCCCGGAGAGTAGAAAGCCCGTCGCCCGGTGTAAACAGGGCCCTGCGTCCGTCGGTCGATCCTCAGCCCCGGATGTGCGCGAGGATGGCGTCCCCGAGCGCGTCCGGGGCCAGCAGATGGACCATGTGGCCCACGTCCGGGATCTCCACACTGCGCACATCGCGCAGCTTCCCCAGGCGCTCGGCCTCGTCGCCCAGGCGCAGACCGCGCGCGCCGAAGACGGCCAACGTGGGCGCCTCGACGCGCTCGAGGAAGGAGTGGAAGCGCTTGGCCTCGAAGGCCAGAGGCGAGATCGTCCGGTGCATGGGATCGAAGCGCCAGACCAGCCCGTCGCCGTCGTCCGCGGAGCGAGTGCCACGCCTCGCCAGCAGCGCGCCCAGCTCGTCGTCCAGGGCCGGGGTGGTGACGCGCAGGCGCTGCAGCGCTTCGTCCACGTCGCGCATTGGTCGTGACCGGCGCTGGGTGAGGCGGTCGATGCTGGCCAGCCAGGTGACAAAGCGATCCGCCGCGGGCTCGTCGCCGCGATCCGGCGGTCCCAGCCCCTCGATGGCGGTCAGGCTGCGCAGCAGGCTCGGTCGCAGCGCCGCCACCATGCACGCCACGGTGCCGCCCATGGAGTGCCCGACCAGGTGCACGGGCTCGCTCGCGAGCTTCGGCAACAGCTCCGCCACGTCGCGCACGTAGTCGGGGAAGTGGTAGTAGCCGCCACGTCCGACCCACTCGGTCTCGCCGTGTCCGCGAAAGTCGAAGGCGGCCACGCTCACGCCGGCGTCCGCCAGCCGCCGCGCCACGGGCGCCCAGCTCAGCGCCTGATCCAGAAAGCCGTGCATCAGCACCACGCGCGGCTCGCCCTCTCCCCACGTGGCGACGTGATGCAGGAGGCCGTTCGCCAGGACGCGCTGTTCCGAGTCCGGCTCGAGCCTGCGCGAAGCTCCGGGCGCGCTCATCCCCAGATGTCGCGGAAGGTCACGAGTAGGATCACGCCCAACAAGAAGAGCAGCCCGACCATGTGCACGGTGGCCTCGAAGCGCTCGTTGGGGCGGCTGCGCGTGACCAGCTCGTAGCCCAGGAAGACCAACCTGCCGCCGTCCAGAGCCGGGATGGGCAAGAGGTTGAACATGCCCAGAGCGGTGGAGATGACGACGATGATGTAGAGGTAGTCGAGGGGTCCGCGGTGCGCCTCCTCGGCCACCAGCTTGCCCATGCCCACGGGTCCCTTGAGGCCGCCGGCATCGGCGGCGGTGATCATGTGGACGATGCCTTCGAGCTGCATCTTGCTGAAGAGGTAGGGGAAGAGCACGGCCTTCTGGGCCGCCTCGCCGACGCTCAGAGGCGGTGCGTAGCCTCGCGTGAGCTTGGCGTGGACGCCGATGATGCCGCGTCCGTCGGCCGCTCGATGGGGCGTCATGGTGATGGGATCGAGGCGCGTCCCCGCGCGTTCGACCACGTAGATCGTCGGCTGATCCGCGCGGTCACGCGTGGCCGCGATCAAGTCGTCGAGGTTGTGGATGGCGCCGCCGTTGGCCTCGACCACGATGTCGTTCGCCTGAATGCCGGCCTCGGCGGCGGCGGATCCGGCCTCGACGGACTCCACCGTCATCGGGTCTGCGGCCTCCTGAATCGGGATGCCCACGAGCGCGATGCCGAAGAAGACCAGGGACGCGGCCAAGTAGTTGGCGAAGGGCCCGGCGAAGATGGTGACGATGCGCGCGAAGACGCCCTTGTTGGGGAAGAGCTCGGGATCGTCGGGCTCGACGTCTTCCTGCGGGTTCATGCCGGCGATCTGCACGTAGGCCAGGAAGGGGATGGCCGCGATCTGGAAGGTCGTCGGGCTGCCCTTGGGCCGGTACTTGAAGAGCGTCGGGCCGAAGCCGATGCTGAAGCGGATGACGCGCATGCCGAAGGCCCGCGCCGCCAGGTAGTGCCCGCCCTCGTGGACGATCACGAGCAGCGAGATGCCGAGGATGGCGAGGAGGTAATCGAGAAGTACGCTCATCGGTAGAACGCATAGCCTGACACGACCCGGCCATGGCCGCCCACTGCGTTCTGCTTTTCCCCTGCCCGAGCGCCCGTGTCTGCCAGGCCGCCGTACTCCGGAGCGCGAGCCTCTTGTACGGCTTCGCCATCTGGCGAACATTCCAGTCAGGCGTCCGAACTCGCCCCCTGTGGCCTGGAGGGTCCAGGGCCGGAACACTCGGCGGCGTCTGGCTGTCGTACTGCTAGGATGCGCGTCGTGAGATCCTTGGTTCGACCCCGCGCCGTGGTGGCGCTGCTCCTGGTGGGCGTGGCGACCGGCGTCGCCCTGCTTCCGGCGCGCGCGCAGGGCCCCGTGCTGCACGAGTACGTGCCCGACGTGAGCGACGACGAGCTGCCGTCGCTGGTGCTCGCGGCGGGCGGTGGCTCCGAGCCTGCGGCCATCGTCTACCGCGGCGAGGTCTTGCCCGCACCGGAGGACGGCGCGCGGCGACCGGACGAGCACGCGATGCGCGCCGAGACCGGCCCCAGTGAAGGCCAAGGCCGACCGGGGCTGCGCTCCCCGACCTTCCGGCCCGACCGCATCCCCACGGTGGAGGGCGCCCTCGGCTACGACGAGGTCTTCACGCCCGCCATCGTGCCCTTCAAGCGCGTCAGCGCCCTCGACATGGTCGCCCTCGATGCCCGCGGCGTGCCCGTGCTCGGCGTCCGCGACCCCACGCGTCACGAGGTCTCGCTGGAGACGCCCACGGCGGCCGCGCCCGACGACCGACCCCGCGATCGCTTCTGGGGCAGCGTGGTGCTCGACTTCGGCAGCGGCGCGACCGTGCCCTTCCCCTCGGTCTCGCCCGAGTCGCGCATCCTCTCCTTGCGCACGGAGCCGAGCGCTCGCGTGCGCATCGAGGAGGACACGGCCGGCAACTTCTACGCGACCCGCCTCGGCGGCGCGACGGGTGAGGTGCGCGTCGTCTTCCTGACCGACGCACCGCGCGACTACTTCAACGCGCCGCTCCCGGCGCTGCCCGTGGGCACCCTCGCGCGTCACGTTCCGCCCATGCCCGCGCACCTGAAGCGTGAGGCCCTCGACTTCGCGCGTGAGCTCGGCGTCACACCCGCGTCGACCTTGCCCGAGGCGCTCTCCGCGCTGGTCGCGCATTTTCGCGCCTTCCGTGAGGCCGACGAGGCGCTGCCCACGAGCGACTCCATCTACCTCGACATCGCGAACGCGCAGCGGGGCGTGTGCCGGCACCGCTCCTACGCGTTTCTGATCACGGCGCAGGCGCTGGGCATCCCCACGCGCTTCGTGTTCAACGAGACCCACGCCTGGGTCGAGGTGGAGCTGCCGGACGAGGGCTTCATGCGCATCGACCTCGGCGGCGCGGCGCGACAGCTCGACGCCCACGGCGACGACCGACCCGTCTATCGCGCGCGCTTGCCCGATCCCCTGCCGCGGCCCGCGGCCTACCTCGAGAGCTACTCGCAGCTCGCCGGCCCGGTCTCGGGCGTGCGTCCCGAGGACACGGCGGCGAACGCGGACGGACCGGTCGGTCCCCACTCCGGCGGCACGGTCGCGGCGCGCCAGTCGGGCGATGCGAACGCGGGTGATCCCTCGAGCGACGACGCCCAGGGTGCCCCGGCCGCCGGAGATGCCCCACAGCAGGTGGCCCATACCCCGACCTCGCCCCAGCCCGCGGGCGACGCCGACCTGCGCGCGCCCGTCGAGCTCAGGCTCGAGCGTCATCGCTTCGAGGCCTTCCGCGGTCGTCGCATCGAGCTCAGCGGTCGGGTCCGCGATCCCCACGGCGCCGGCGTCCCGGGGCTGCGCATCGAGGTCGGCCTGCACGGCTCCGGCGGTCCACGCCGGCTGGGCGCCACGGTCACGGAAGAGGACGGCTGGTTCAACGTCAGCCTCGGCGTCCCGCCCGACCTCACCGTCGGCGACTACAGCCTGGTCGTCCACACCCCCGGCGACGCCCACCACCTGCCCGCCACCGCGCGCTGAGCTGGTTCGATTCGCGCGGCGCCCATCGACCGCGGGCGCCGCATGACATACCCTCGCCGACCATGCGCATCGCTCTATGCCAGCTCGATCCGACGGTGGCCGACCTGTCGGGCAACTCCCGGAGCATCCTCGATGCGGCGCAGCGCGCGCATGAGGAGGGCGCGGACCTGGCCGTCTTCTCGGAGCTCTGTCTGACCGGCTATCCGCCCAAGGATCTGCTCGAGCGCCACAGCTTCATCCGTGATCAGCGCGCGCAGCTCGACGCGCTGGCGGCGGCATTGCCCGCCAGCCTCGCCTGCTTGGTGGGCTTCGTGCACGAGGCCGAGCCCGTGCTGGGACGTACGCTGCGCAACGCCGCCGCGCTGTGTCGTGGCGGTCGCGTCGAGGCCGTGATCGACAAGCGCCTGCTGCCCACCTACGACGTCTTCGACGAGGATCGTCACTTCGCCTCCGGTGGCCCGAGCGCGCCACTCGAGATCGCGGGTCTGCGCGTGGGCGTGACCATCTGCGAGGACATCTGGAACGACGTCGAGGCGCCCATCGCCCAGCGTCGCTACCCGGTGGATCCCGTGCAGGAGCTCGCCGACGCGGGCATCGATCTGCTGGTCAACCTCTCGGCCTCGCCCTTCACCCTGCCCAAGCGTCTGGCGCGCCCTGCCATGCTCGCCGACGTCGCGCGTCGCATCGCGCGGCCCGTGGTCTTCGTGAACCAGGTGGGCGGCAACGACGATCTGCTCTTCGACGGAGACTCCACGCTCTTCGCCGCCGACGGCACCACCCTCGCGCGCTTGTCCCGCTTCCGGCCCGACTTCGCCGTCGTGGATCTGGAGGCGGGCGGCGTCGTGCGCGATGGCAGCGAGACGGACGCGGCGGCGGCTCTCGAGGCTCTCACCCTCGGCGTGCGCGATTACGCCACGAAGTGCGGCTTCGCGGGCGTCGTGCTCGGCCTCTCGGGCGGCATCGACAGCGCGCTCACCGCCGCCATCGCCGTGCGCGCTCTGGGCGCCGAGAACGTGCTCGGGCTCGCGCTGCCCACGCGCTACTCCTCGACCCACAGCCTCGAGGACGCGCACGCCCTGGCGGACAACCTCGGCATGCGCTGTCGCGACGTGTCCATCGACGCCATGTTCCAGGCCAGCCTCGACACGCTGACGCCCGAGCTCGACGCGCTCGGCAGCGCTCGCGCCGGCGACGTCACCTTCGAGAACGTGCAAGCGCGCTTGCGCTGCGTGACGCTGATGGCCGCGAGCAATCGCCTGGGCCTGTTGCTGCTCACCACGGGCAACAAGAGCGAAGTCGCCGTGGGCTATTGCACGCTCTACGGCGACATGGCCGGCGGCCTGGCGGTGATCAGCGATCTGCCCAAGACCTTCGTGTACGAGGTCGCGCGCGAGCTCAACGCCCAGGCCGGACGCGCGATCATCCCGGAGCGCACGCTGACCAAGCCGCCCAGCGCCGAGCTGCGACCGGACCAGAAGGACTCCGACTCCCTGCCCGACTACCCGACCCTCGACGCCATCCTCGAGCGGCACGTGGAGCAGCATCAGACCATCGACGAGATCGTCGCCGCCGGCTTCGACCAGGCCGTCGTGCGCCGCATCGTCGGGCTCGTGCGTGGCAACGAGTACAAGCGCAGGCAGATGCCACCTGGGCTGATCGTGACCAAGAAGGCCTTCGGCCCCGGACGTCGCTATCCCATCGCCCAGGGCTATCGCGGATGAGCGCGGCGCTGGGCTCGAGTCCGCCTCGCTTACTCGCCGCGTGGATGGTGATGGCGACGCTGTGCATGGCCTCGCCCACTGCCCACGCACAGGACGCCTACGGCTGCATCGAGGATCTCAGTGACGCGCAGGTCCGTGAGCGGCTGTCCTTCATCGAGAGGAGCTTCGCGCGCACGGAGCGCCGCGGACGCGCCTGGTACTGGGGCTACTGGAGCCTGATGCTCGGCATCGCCGTGGCCGAGAGCATCATCACCTCGCAGGAGCATCGCGAGGTGGGACGCGTGAACGGCGCCGTCGCCGCCGCCGGTGCGTCGGTCGTGGTCTTGACGCTGACCACCCAGCCCTTCCTCGGCGCCTTCGGCACACGTCGGCTCAGCCGCCATGCCGAGGCCACGCCCGAGCAGCGACGAGAGAAGCTGCGCTATGCGACCCACCTGCTCGAGCGCGCCGCCTCGCAGGAGCTCTTGCTCACGAGCTGGCTCGCACACGGCTCGGCCTGGGCCTACTCGATCGTCACGGGCACCTTGATGGCGGCCCGCTACCACGCGCCCTTGCGCGCGACGATTGGCTATGTCGCAGGCATCTTCATCACCGAGCCGCGGCTGCTCTCCCAGCCCATGGCGCAGGTGCACGACTTCGAGCGCTATCGCGGCGACACCTGCGGCGCGCCGTACGAGAGCCCCGATCAGGCTACGCGCTACCAGCTCAGCCTGCGCACGGCGCCGGGCGGCCTCGCCTTCGCGCTCTCGTTCTGACCCGGGCTTCCGCGCCCGATGCCGATCGGAACGTGGGGGCCAGCGCTTGCGCGGCCCCGACCTCGTGGGGCACGTCGCCTTCCCGGCTAAGTCTTCTTGGCGAAGCGCGCGCGCAGGAGCGACGCGTAGCCCTCTTTGTTCTGCTGACGCGGACGCGACACGGCCAGAGCGTCCGCGGGCACGTCGCGAGTCACGGTCGTGCCGCTGGCCACATAGGCGCCCTTGCCCACGGTCACCGGCGCCACGAGCTGACTGTCGCTGCCGATGAACACGCCGTCCTCGAGCACGGTCTGGTGCTTTCGCTGACCGTCGTAGTTGCAGAAGATCGTGCCCGCGCCGATGTTCACGCCCTCGCCGATCAGGCCGTCGCCGACGTAGGAGAGGTGGTTCACCTTCGAGCCCTTGCCCACGATCGTCTTCTTGGTCTCGCAGAAGTTCCCGACCTTGGCGTCTTCGGCGAGGTCGCTGCCGGGCCTGAGATGCGCGAAGGGTCCGACGTGCGCGCCGGGTCCGATGTGGCTCTCGGTCGCCACGCTGTAGGGGAGCACGACGGCGTCCGCGTCCACGACCACGTCCGTGAGCACGGAGCCCGCGCCGATGCGCGCGCCCGCCGCCACCCGAGTCTGTCCGCGCAGGTGCACACCGGGCTCGATCACACAGTCCGCCTCGAGCACGCAGTCCGCCTCGATGAAGGTCAGCTCGGGCGCCAACAGGCCCGCACCCGCCAGCGCGTGGGCGCGGTTGATGCGCTCACGCATGTGACGTTGGGCCAGCGCCAGGTCGACGCGATCGTTCACGCCCAAGAGCTCGCTCATGTCCGCGGCCGCGTCCGCCACGCCGCCGGCCGCCGCGGCCAGCGCGACGACGTCCGTGAGCAAGACCTCGCCCTGCGCGTTCTGCGTGCCGAGCTGCTCCAGGGCTTCGCGCAGGAACGGCGCATCGATCAGGTAGAGGCCCGGGTTCACCTCGTCGACGAGCGCTTCGGTGGCGGAGCAGTCCTTGGCCTCACGGATGGCCGAGACCTTGCCCGAGTCGTCGCGCAGGATGCGTCCGTAGGCGGCGGGATCGTCGACTCGCGCCGTCAGCAGCGTGAGCTTCTCGCCCCCGGCGGCGGCCTCGGCCAGGGCGCTCAAGGCCTCGGGCCGGATCATCGGGCAGTCGCCGTACAGGATGAGCACGCGCTCGGCGCTCTCGGGCACCTCGCTCATGGCGCGCTTCACCGCGTCGCCCGTGCCTCGTGGATCGGCCTGCAGCGCCGTCGTGACGCCTTTGGGGAAGCGCGCGTCGATGTCGGCGCGCACCGCGTCGGCGCCGTAGCCGACCACGACCACGACCGCGTCGACGCCCGCCTCGAGCGCCGCGTGCGTGGGCCAGGCGTAGAGCGGTCGACCGGCGACCTCGTGCAGCACCTTCGGTCGCGCGCTCTTCATGCGCTTGCCGTGGCCCGCCGCGAGCACCAACGCCACCGTCCCTCTCAGATCCTGCGTCATGAGATGGCCTCCATCTGCCGCTTCCCTACCAGATAGTCCGCCACCTCCGTCAGCGCCCGGAGGTCGTGCACGTCCTGGTCGAAGGCAGGCACCTCCACCACCAGGCGATCCTCGCCGACCTGGCTGCGCAGGCGATCCGACTCGATGCGATCCCCCACGGCCAAGAGCCGCTCGTCGTCGAGGGCATTCTCGAGCCGAGTCAGCGCCGCCTCCACGTCGGCGCCCGGTGGCAGCAGCTCGCTGAGCTCCGCCAACAGCTCCGATCGCGGCACCGAGGGTTCGTGCAGCAGCGGACGCATTCCGTTCACCACGAAGCCGCTGTCGGCGAGGCCCGCGCTCTCCAGGCGTCGCGCGAAGAAGATGGCCTCGCGCACGGCCATGGGCGCCGGACTCGTCACCACCACGAAGGCGACGTCGGGCTTGCGCAGCGACTCGGAGATGGTGGCGGCGCGCTCACGGAAGCCGCCGAAGAGCTCGTTCAGGCCGGTGACGAACTCGGCGATGTTGGCCAGGAACTCGCCGCCCGTGAATTGCGAGATGCCCTTGAGCAAGAAGGCCGCGCCCTTACCCAGGAGGTTGAAGGACATCTTCCCCGCGCCCTGGAAGGCCTGCACGAACCAGCGCATCGCCGGCGAGTCGATCATGGCCACGAGCCGCTCGGGCGCGTCGAGGAAGTCCAGCGCGTTCGTGGTCGGCGGCGTGTCGAGCACGATCAGATCCCAGCGATCGTTCTGGCGTACGGCGTGGAGCTTCTCCATCGCCATGTACTCCTGCGTGCCCGCGAGGGAGGACGAGACGTAGCGATAGATCTCGTTGTTCAGGATGCGGTCCCGGGCTTCGGGGCTGGAGGCGTAACGCTCGACCAGCTCGTCGAAGGTGCGCTTCGTGTCGAGCATCATGGCCGACAGCTCGCCCTTGGGCTTCAGCCCTTGCGCCTCGAAGAGCGCCATGGGTACGACCCGCTCCTCCGTCGTCATCTCGTCCAGACCCAAGGAGGTCGCGAGCCGCCGCGCGGGATCGATGGTCAGGCAGAGCACGCGGCGACCGTCGACGGCCGCCCTCAGGGCCAGCGCCGCAGCCGTGGTGGTCTTGCCGACGCCTCCGCTGCCCACGCAGACCACGACTCGGTGGCCTTGGAGGACTTCGGCCAGGTTCATGCGCGCCGAAGCTAGCAGTCGCACGGCAGCAGAGCCAGCAGACGGGCCCCCTGACCGGGTCGTCTGCGCACGATTTTGACCCCCGTCGCCGGCCCGACGTAAGCTACATATCCTACATCAGAGCACATTGGAGCATATCTCATGAATTGGATGCTGAAGGAGCGCCGGACCCGGCGCAGCGCGGAACGCCAGACCGCCCTCCGCTATCAACTCGAGCACACCCGCGAGAAGGGCGGCCTGGAGGCGATGGTGGTGGCCGATGACGACGGCCTCGTGCTCGGCTCGGCAGGCGACTCGGGCGTGTGCGAGGAGCTCGGCGCCTACGCGCCCCTGCTCGTGCGCTCGCTGATGGGCATGAAGCTGCCGCCGCTCTTGCGTGGTGGGGACGTCGCCGTTCGGCGCATCACGCTCAACGGTCAGCCGCTCTTCCTGGCGACGGTCGGCGGAGGCGTCGCGCGAGACGCGCTGCTCTCCCACTCCGAGCTCGGCGTCTCGCGCATCCTCGCCGCGAACTAGTCGTAGGCGACGCTTCAGTTCGACTGAAGCTGACGCGCGACCGTGGCTTCGGCTTCGCGCATCAGCTCGCGCGCGCCCTTGGCGATCAGGTTCTTCGCCACGTCTTCGCCCAGGGCGGCCGCCTCGGCGCGGCGTCCGTCGACGTCGCGGCTCTTGAGGAACGACTCGCTGGTGGCCGTGAGGACCTGCTCTCCGTCGATGGACGCGACCATGCCTTCGAGCCAGAGCTTGTTGCCGTCCGCGATGCGGGCGTGACCCGCGATGGGCACCTGGCAGCTGCCGCGCAGAGCGATCAGCATGGCGCGCTCGGCCTCGGTGCGGAGCCGTGTCTCGACGTGCTCCAGCGGCGCCAGGAGCTCCCTTACACGCTCGTCGTCGAGGCGCGCTTCGATCGCGATCGTTCCCTGACCCACGGCGGGCAAGCAGGTCTCGGGCTCGAGCACGGTGTAGGCTCGACCGTCCAGCAGACCGAGACGCTTGAGGCCCGCGGCGGCGAGCACGATGGCGTCGAAGCGACCCTCGTCGAGCCGGAGCAAGCGCGTCTCCACGTTGCCTCGCAAGGTCGCAAACTCGAGATCGGGGCGGCTCTTGCGCAGCTGCGCCATGCGCCGGAGGGAGGTCGTGCCGACGCGGGCGCCACGGGGGAGATCGTCGAGGGACGCGCCCGAGAGGCTGAGCAACACGTCGCGCGGATCCTCGCGCTCGGGCACGCAGACGATGCCCATGCCGTCGGCCAAGGGCGTGTCGCCGGGCACGTCCTTGAGTGAGTGCACGGCGATGTCGGCGTCGCCGCGGGTGAGCACCGCCTCTACCTCGCTGATGAAGAGCCCCTTGCCACCGACCTGCGAGAGCGGCTTGTCCAGGATAACGTCGCCCCGCGTGACCACGTGCACTTCCTCCACCTCGAGCTCGGGCGCGCTCTCGCGAATGCGCGCGGCGACCCATCGCGTCTGGGTCAGTGCGAGCGTGCTCTTGCGGGTGGCGATTCGGATTTTCACTTGGGTTCTCCAGACAGGTTGGTGGGGGAAAGACCCAGCGCGAGCCCACCCAGGGCTGCCGCGGGGCGCTCCGTCATGGCCTCGCCATCGGGCATGCCCATGCTCTCGGAGGGAATTTCAGGACTCGGCTCGGCCTCGGGCGCTGCGGAGGTCGCAGCCGTGGGCTTCACCTCTGGCGTCGGGGCCGCTTCGTGCGCCAGCTCGTCGAGATCGAAGAGTCGTCGCGTCGCCTCGAGCAGCGCCGCTCCGTTGCCGCCTTCGACGCCCTCTTTGAGCTGCGTCAGCGGCTGATGCAGGAGCTTGTTCACCATCGCCTGACACATCTTGTCGAGCGATTTCTGCTCCGTGGGGCCCAGCTCGCCGAGTCGCGGCAGCGTGCGCGCGAGCTCTTCCTTCATCACGTTCGTGAAGTGGCCTCTGAGCGCGACGATGGTCGGCGTGAGATCGAGTGTGCGGCGCCAGCGCTCGAAGGCCGCGACCTCCAGCTCCACGATCGCCGCCGCCGCCTCCACCTCTTGCTGGCGATGGGCCAGGTTCTGATCGGCGACCTGCGAGAGGTCGTCCACGTCGTACAGGAAGACGCTAGGCAGCTCGCCGACGCGCGGCTCCACGTCCCTCGGCACGGCGATGTCGATCAGGAACAGTGGGCGCTGCCGCCGCGCCTTCACCACGTCCTTCATCAGGTCGTGGGTCAGCACGTAGTTCTTGGCTGAGGTCGACGAGATGACCACGTCGGCGGACACCAGCTCGGAGGCCAGGTGCTCGTAGCCGCGCGCCTCGCCATTGGACTCGCGCGCCAGGCGCACGGCCTTCTCCGGGCTGCGGTTGATCACGACCAGGTGCACGCCTCGTCCGGCCAGCGCGCGCGCCGCCGCCTCCCCCATCTCGCCGGCACCGAGCAGCAGCGTGCGACGACCGCTCAGGTCACCGAAGATCTTGGTCGCCAGATCGCAGGCGATGGAGCTGACGGACACCGTGCCGGCGGCGATCTCCGTCTCGGAGCGCACCCGCTTGGCGACGGCGAAGGCGCGCGTGAGGCAGCGATCGAGCAGGGTGCCGATGCTGCCCACGTCCTGGGCCAGCTCGTAAGCGTGCTTCACCTGCCCCAGGATCTGCGGCTCGCCCACCACCATCGAGTCCAGGCTCGCCGCCACACGGAAGACGTGGCGCACGGCGTCTTCGCCGCGTCGCTCGTACAGATGCCCCTGCACCGGCTCGGGGTGTCCGCGCTCGTGCAGGTACTTGCGCAGGCGGGCGAGACCGGCCTCGGCGTCGGGACCCGCGCCGTAGAACTCGACCCGGTTGCAGGTCGACACCAGCATGCCTTCGCGCAGCACGCGCGTATCGAGCACGCAGCGCAGCTGCTCCTCGGTCGCGTCCGGCGGCACCGAGAGCCGCTCACGCAGCGACACGGGCGCCGTGTGGTGGGAGAGCCCCACCACGACGAGCTCGTCGCTCACGAGATCACCGATCCTCGCAGCAAGTAGCCGAGCAGCACCGTGACTGCCGAGACGAAGCCCAGGATCGTGCCAATGGCCGCGCGCCGTCCCGTCCAGCCCGCGGCCACGCGCAGCAAGAGCACGCCCGCGAAGAGCACCCACGAGATCGCGCTGAGCACGGCGGCCATGGAGGTGGCGCCGTCCATGGCGCCCAGGCGGCTGGCGAAGAGCGCGCCCGTGACGATGCCGATGGTCAAGAGCGGAAAGCCCGTGAGCACGGAGCGGAAGGCGAGCTGGTCGAGCACGTCGAGGGGAGGGAGACGCCGGAAGATGCCGCCCAGGCGCTTCGAGCGAAGCTGGCGCTCCTGGACCACGTAGCCGACCGACGCCGCGAAGGCGACGGCGAAGGCCACCAGCCCCAGCATGTTCACGCCGATGTGGAAGGGCAGCAGGAACGTGCGCACGGGGCTCGGCACGGGCGGCACGTCGCGCCCCACGCCGGCACCCAAGAAGAGCAAGAGCACGACGGGCGTGAGGAAGGCACCGAGCACGGCGATCGGGCGCTTGCGGCTGAGCGCGAGGAAGACCACGCAGGTCGCCATGGCCGTGACCGCCATGGCCTGATGCACGTCTCCTGCGGGCAGACCCTGGAGCTGGTCCAGCTCGAGGGCGAAGAGCCCCGCGTGCAGCACGACGGAGGCCCAGAGGGCGCGTGCTCCCCACTGCTTGGCCCGCTCCGAGCCGCGCACGAGGTAGACCCCGTACAGGAACGAGGCGCTCGCGTAGGCGAGGGCCGTAATGGTGAACGCTAGCTTCAGCAACATCGCTTCTCCCCCTATGTAAGCGCCGGGGCCCCGGGGGTCGAGGCCCGTGCGTGCGAATCCGCCGTGGCGGAAGGGATGCGGTCGGTCGCCCTCAATGCTCAGCGAGGAAGAAGCGCGCCAGCAGATCCAGCTCCGCGGAGGCTGGGCGCTCGCCGACGGCCAGGCGCGTCGCGGCGGCCAGATCGTGCGCTTGTGGCGTCTCGCTTTGGCGTGCCGGGTCCCGACCCAAGCTCGTGCCCAAGAAGCCCTCGACCACCTCGTAGGCGTTGTCGTCCAGGATCACGGAGTCCGCGTAGTGCTCTCCGCCGAGCTGAGCCACCACGTCCAGTGCCTTCACGCGCCCGACCAGCGCCGTCTCGTCGCCGCCATCCGCGACCTCCGCGAGGAAGTGCACCGCCGACGTCAGCTCGAAGCGCTGCCCCTCGGGCAGCAACGTCATCACCTCGCCCTCCACCGTGACGCGCTCGTCCGTCAGCCACCTATCCAGCGTCTCCTGCGAGACGAACATCGCGTTCTGCGCCAAACCAAGCCTCCGTGCGGCCGTCCGCCGCGCGTCACGATAGCACAGCGTACGCCCGTAGCCGCAGCTTCGTCACGGCTGGTACGTCTTTGGGTGGGCTCGCGTTGACAGGTCGGCGACGCGTACTTAGGAAGTCACTTCACTCTCGGTCGCCACGGGCGCGGCCACTGCATAGGAGCCGACATGGCTGGCCAGAACGTTCACGTTGTCAACGACCTCAACTTCGACACCGAAGTGCTTCAGTCCGATCTGCCGGTTCTGGTCGACTTCACCGCCACCTGGTGCGGTCCCTGCAAGATGATCTCGCCCTTGGTCGATCAGCTCGCCGACGAGTACCTGGGCAAGGTCAAGGTCGCGAAGGTCGACATCGACGACAGCCCGATGACGGCTCAGAAGTTCGGCATCCGCGGGGTCCCGACCCTCTACGTCTTCAAGGGTGGTGAGGTCGTGGGACAGCAAGTCGGCGCCGTGCCCAAGCACACCATCGCCAGCCTGGTCGACCGCTCCCTCTGAGCCTCACGGCGGGCGCTCAGTGGCTGCTTTGACCCTGGCTCCCGCCGGTCTGCGATTCCTGTTGTAGCTGTCGATAGCGCTCTTCGAGTCGCTGTTGGCGTAGCTGGTTCGTGCGTTGGTGCCGATATGCCGCGTAGCCCAGGCTCGCGAGCACGATCAGCACGCTGAGCATGAGGAGCGAGGCCACCACGGTCCGTCGGCCATTCGACGGCACCGGCGCTCGAGCGCGCCTGACTCGCGCGTCGACGGGCGGCAGGGTCGTCGCGTCGAGGGTCGGCAGGCTGCGGCTGTCGTCGTAGAGCACGGGCGTCGCCAGCACGAGGCCAGGCGCGGACGGTCGTCGCGGGCGTGGTACGGGCTTCACCCCAGCCGGCACGGTGACCTTCCGCTCCTCCGACTTCAGATCCTCGAGCGTCAGCTCCATGGTGTCGGGTGCCTCTCGGGCGGGCGGGCCGCTTGGCCGCGGGGCAGGGGCGGGCGCCATCGCGGCCTCCAGCAGCGCCGGATCGATGCTGTCGAGGTCTTCGCGGTTCGCCACCTCGTCGACGATCTGGTCGAGCGTGATCTCTTGTGTCCCCTCACGCGCGGCCCCGGGGATGACGCGCGCCACGGGCGATCCCGCCTTCGCCGCGGCCGTCGCCGAGGCGTCCTGTCGCTCGAGCAAGAGCCCGCTCAGCTCCTCGTCGAGCTCGGTCTCCAGCTCCTCGTCGAGCTCGGTCTCCAGCTCCTCGTCGAGCTCGGTCTCCAGCTCCTCGTCGAGCTCGGTCTCCAGCTCCTCGTCGAGCTCGGTCTCCAGCTCCTCGTCGAGCGCCATGTCCAGGGCCGCACGCACGAGACGTGGATCGAGCCCGTCGAGGTCGTCCCGCGCCGGCACCTCGTCCACGATCTGATCGAGCGTGATCTCCTGGGTTCCCTGACCCCCGGGGCGAGCCGCGCGCAAGAGGCGGGGGTCGATGTCGCGCGCCGCGTCCGCGGCCTTGGCGGCGCGTACCAGGTGCTCGTCGATGGCCGAGACCTCTTCCTCCCGCTCCGGTGCGCGAGTGGAAGGTCGGCGTCGCGCGCGCGGTCGGCGATAGGCTCCCGCGTCGAGCTCCGGAGCGGGCAAGCCACCGAGGCGAGCCAGGCCTTCGATCAACGGCTCGAGGGAAGCGTGACGTTCACTTCGTTTCGCGCGCGTCAGCCCGGCGATGGCCTCCGCCACGGGACCGAGGGTGAGCGCCGAGGGTTCCTCGCCCCCAGGCAAGAGCAGCGCCTGCGCCAGCCGTCCCACCGCGAAGTTGTCCGCCGCGTCGCCGCCGCCGCCATCGCGTAGTTCGGGCGCCGCCGTGAGCGCCAGGCCCGGATCGCGCGCCACGACGCGTGCGATCGCCGCCGCGTCGAGGCAGCCCAACAGGAACGAGCCCGTCAGCATCAGGCCCTCTGGATCCACCCAGATCTGCTGAGGCGTCACCTCGAGATGCGCGTGAGGTGGTGGGATGGCCGCGAGCGCCGCTGCGATCTGCGCGACCACCGGCAGCACCTCCTTGGCGCCGAAGGATCGCTCGTCCGAAGCGCGCCGCCGCATGACGGAAGACAGCGGGACCCCACGGGGGAGCGGTTCGACGACGTAGAGCCTGTCGTCTTCGATATCTGCGTCGATGGGTCCAGAGAGGTAGCGTCCGCCCAGGCCGAGCTTCGGCCGGAGCCGCTCCAGCACCGCGCGCATGGCCTTGCCGGGCGCGACCAAGTCGGCCGCCAGGCGTCGCAGCAGCACCGGCTGCTCCATCTCCTGATCGAAGGCGAGGTAGCTGCGCGACAGACCGTCTCGGCGCAGCTCTTCCCGCACCTCGTAGCGTTCGCCGATCACCGTGCGGGCGGCCAGGGGCGAATCCTCGAGGCCCACTCGGCTGACCGTGGTGGCGGCATCGAGCGCAGCACTGCCGGGGTCGAGCGCAGCACTGCCGGGAATGTCGTCGCTCGTGTTCGGGGTCATCAGCAGTCGCGCCCGGCGCCTGAAGAGGAGCTAAGCCCGACGGTCGAGAGGCCGTCAAGCGACCATTCCCGCCTGGCCTGCGCCACGAGCCTCGCTCGCCGGGAGCTCACCGCCCCGTGCTTCCGAATCCGCCCGCGCCCCGCTCGGTCTGGCCGAGCTCTTCCAAGCGGTCCACCGTCTCGACCGTGACGCGCGTGACGGGCGACACCACGAGCTGCGCGACGCGATCGCCGTGCTTCACGTCGTAAGCCTCGCGGCCCAGGTTGATCAGCAGGACCGCGACTTCGCCGCGGTAGTCTTCGTCGATCGTCCCGGGCGCGTTCAGAACGGTCACGCCGTGGCGCGCCGCCAACCCCGAGCGGGGTCTGACGGAGCCTTCATGACCGTGAGGGAGCGCCACCGCCAACCCCGTGGGGATGGCGGCGCTCGCTCCTGGTTCCAGTCGGATGGGCGCGTCGAGGCAAGCCACGAGGTCGAGCCCCGCCGCCCCATCCGTTGCGTAGGTTGGCGTGGCCGCCCCCGCGCGCGTGGGCATCACCCTCAAGCGCGGGGAGCGGTCGCCTTCCCTCATTCGCTCTTGTCGCCGCTATCCGAGGGAGTCTCGGATCGTTCCGGACGCTCGCGACGCTCGCCGGCCGGAGCCGAGCCCTCGGAGCGGTTCTCGTCCCGACCCCGACCGCCGCCAGGACCGCCGCGACCGCCACGACCGCCGTCGCGTCCGCCGCCAGGACCGCCGCGACCGCCACGACCGCCGTCGCGTCCGCCACGACCGCCGTCACGTCCGCCACGACCGCCGTCACGTCCGCCACGATCGCCGTCACGTCCGCCCTCGCGCGGTGCGCGCGGAGGTCGCTCGACGTAGCCCTCGGGCTTCTCGATCAGCTCCTTGCGGGACAGCTTCACGCGGCCTTCACGGTCGATGCTGCTGACCACGACCTCGACCTCGTCGCCGAGCTTCATCAGGTCCTCGACGTTCTCGACGAAGCCCCAATCCATGTCGGTGACGTGGAGGAGGCCATCGGAGCCGGGCATGATCTCCAGGAACGCGCCGTAGCGCTCGATGCGCCTCACGACGCCCTTGTACTTGGCGCCCACCTCGGGCTCCGTGGTCAGGCCCTCGACGATCGCGATGGCCCGGAGCACTGCCTCCGAGTCCGAGGACGAGATGGCCACCGTGCCGTCGTCGGAGACGTCGATCTTGACGCCCGTCTGATCGACGATCGCCTTGATCATCTTTCCGCCCGGTCCGATCACGAGGCGGATCTGATCCGGCTTCACCTTGATGGTGGTGATGCGCGGCGCGTACTTCGAGAGCTCGGGACGCGAGGCGGCGAGCACCTCGTTCATCTTGCCCAGGATGTGGATGCGTCCGTCCTTCGCCTGATGAAGGGCCTTCTGCATGATCTCGCGGGCCAGTCCCTGGATCTTGATGTCCATCTGGATGGCCGTGATGCCCTCGGTGGTGCCACAGACCTTGAAGTCCATGTCGCCGAGGTGGTCCTCGTCGCCGAGGATGTCCGTGAGCACGGCGAACTCGCCGTCTTCCGCGATCAGGCCCATGGCCACGCCAGCCACCGCGGACTTCATGGGCACGCCCGCGTCCATCAGCGCGAGGCTGCCGCCGCAGACCGACGCCATGGAGGACGAGCCGTTCGACTCGGTGATCTCCGAGACGATGCGGATGGTGTAGGGGAACTCCTCCTTGGAGGGGACGAAGCCCTCGAGGGCGCGCTCGGCGAGGTGGCCGTGACCGATCTCGCGGCGGCCGGGGCCGCGCATGAAGCGACACTCACCGACGGAGTAGGGGGGGAAGTTGTAGTGGAGCATGAAGCCCTTCCAGTACTCATCCACCAGGCCGTCGATCTTCTGCTCGTCGCTGCGAGTTCCGAGCGTCGCCGTGACGATCGCCTGGGTCTCACCGCGGGTGAAGAGGGCGGAGCCGTGCACGCGGGGGAGCAGGCCGGGCTGAATGCTGATCGGGCGCACGGTCGTGAGATCACGGCCGTCCACGCGGCGCTTGTCGTGAACGACTTGCCTGCGCATCGTGTAGTACTGGAGGTCCTCGTAGGCCGCCTTGATGTCGTCTTCCTGGCCGGGGAATTCCTCGGCGAGGGCGGCGACCGTCTCCTTCTTCACGGCCTTGAAACCGCCGTAGCGGGCGAACTTCTCGGCGATGTTGCAGCAGCCCTGGATCTTGTCGAGGGCGACGTCCTTCACGCGGGCGTCGATCTTCTCGTCGCGCTTGGCGGTCTCGAAGATCCACTTCTCCTTGCCCACGGCCTCGCGCATCTTCTCGATCAGCGCGAGCACACCCTGAACGGCCTGATGGCCGAACTCGATGCCGGCGAGCAGATCATCCTCGCCGATCTCCTTGGCGCCGCCTTCGACCATGACCACGGCGTCCTTCGAGGCCGCCATGATGATGTCGAGGTCCGACTCCTTGAGCTCGTCGTAGGTCGGGTTGGCGATGAACGCGCCGTTCACGCGACCGACGCGCACGCCGGCGACGGGGCCGGCCCACGGCACCGCGCTGAGGTGCAACGCGGCGGAGGCACCGGTCACGGCCAGGGCGTCGGCCGGGTTCTGCATGTCCGAGGACATCACGGTGGTGACGATCTGGATCTCGTTGCGATAGCCCTCGGGGAAGAGCGGACGGAACGGCCGGTCGATCAGGCGCGAGGTGAGGATCTCGTGCTCGCGCAGGCGTCCTTCGCGCTTGAAGAAGCCGCCGGGGATCTTGCCCGCAGCGTAGGTCTTCTCCATGTAGTCGACCGTCAGCGGCAGGAAGTTCTGGCCGGGACGCGACTCGGTGGTTCCGCAGACGGTGCACAGAACCATCGTCTCGCCACAGGTGATCATGATGGAGCCGCCCGCCTGCTTGGCGATACGGCCCGTCTCGAGGGTGACGGTCTTGTCCCCGATTTTGACGGATTCTTTGATATGCATGTTCGCTCTCTCATCTCCGGCGGCGCGCCGGATCGGCGCTGGCCAGGCGGAGAGCGGGGCTCGGTCCTCGGTTCCAACCCTCGACCCCAGGGGGCGACGAGCGCTCGAAGCGAAGAACGAACGATCCACACCATCCACTCAGCCAGATCTTCGTGGGTACTCGGGACCATCCCGACGTAGCTCGCGATTGCAGGCAGGTGACATGAGTCACCGCCTTCTGGACACCGAGGGGCAGGCAGCCAACTGCCGACCCCTCGAGTAGATGGGTTGGTTTACTTCCGGATACCCAAGGCCGTGATGACCTTGCGATATCGGTTCACGTCCTTGCCACGAACATAGTCGAGCAAGCGACGCCGGCGGCTGACGAGCTTCAACAGACCGCGGCGGGAATGGTGATCCAGCTTGTGCGTCTTGAAATGCTCGGTCAGGTACTGGATCCGCTCCGTGAGAAGCGCGATCTGGACCTCAGGGGAACCGGTGTCGGTGGGGTGCTGCTGGAACTCGGTGACGAGCTCGGATTTGCGGTCGGGAAGGAGCGCCATCAGGGTACTCTCGTGGGTACGCCGGGGAGTGCCGGCAGGGGAATCGTTAACTATTCAGCCTGAATGAGGCGCGCAGTATGGGAGGGCGACTCTCGGTCGTCAAGCGGCGTCAGCCCGTGAATGGGATCTGTTCACGCAGCGACTTCACGCGCTCGCGGGCCAGGGGGACTCGGACTTCGTCTGGGTGGTCGAGCAGCAGGCCGAATTTCCCGGCGCCGCTCGGTTCGATGCAGCGGATCTTCTCGAGGCGCACGAGCACGCCGCGATGGCAGCGGAAGAACCCGTCGGGGACGCGCGCCTCCACCGCGGCGAGGGTGAGGTCGAGGGCGAAGCGGTCGAACTCCGTCACCGCCCACACCAGCTCGTCTCTCACCTCGAAGTAGATCACGTCGGCGACGTCCACCACGACGTAGGCGCCTTTGCGTCGCACCGCGAGGCGGGTCAGCGCCTCGTCCGGTCGCACCACGTTCGCCGGCGTGCGGCCACGGACCCGCTCCACGGTGCAGCGCAGGCGCTCGAGGCGCACGGGCTTGAGCAGGTAGTCGAGCACGTCCGCTTCGTAGGCGCGGATGGCGCCGTCGTCGTGGGCCGAGACGACCACCACGGCCAGACTGGGCAGGCGCCCGCGCAGGGCCTCCGCCAGCGCGATCCCGTCGGGACCCGGCATGCGCAGATCCACGAAGGCCACGTCGGGACGATGCTCCTCGCAGATCTCGAGCGCCGCCGCCGCGTTGCGCGCCGCGCCCACGACCTCGACCCCACCACATTCCTCCAGCAGAAAGGTCAGCTCATCCCGTGCCAGTGGCTCATCGTCCACCACCACGGCCCGAATCGTCGTGCGGGCCACGTTCATTCTCTACCCCCGAGTTTCTTCGTCGGTCGCCCGATCGTATCCAGCTCCGCCTTGGCGAGCCAGGGGATCTCCACGCAGGCACACATCCCGTCGGGGAGTGGTCTGAGCTCCAACGATGCCCGATCTCCGAAGCGCTTGGCCAGCCGTTCGCGCAACGTGGCCAGCGCGATGCCGTTCCCGCGCGGCGGCGTACCCAGGTGGCGCCCCTGATGGTGATTCTCGACTTCGATGCGCAGCGTCTGGTCCACGCGCTGGGCACGCACCACCACCTTGCCCGGTCCGTCATGGGCGGCCACCCCGTGCTTGACGGCGTTTTCCACCAAGGGCTGCAGCAGCAGCGCGGGCACCTCGGCCCCGCCTGCCTCTTCATCCACGTGCAGGGAGATCTCGAGCCGGCCCGGCTCGAACCGCGCCTCCTCGATGGCGAGATAGGAGCAAGCGTGCTCGACCTCCTCGGTCAAGCGCGCGTCCTCGGGGTGGTTCAAGAGATAGCGATAGAGGTCGGCGAGGTTGTCCACCAAGGCGCGGGCTCGCTCGGGATCCTTGCGGATGCTGGCGCGCAGCGTGTTCAACGCGTTGAACAGGAAGTGTGGCTCCAGCCGGCTGCGCAGCGCCGACAGCGCGAGCGCGTCCGCGGCCGCCCGCGCCTCGACCAGTTGCACGGCAGCCTCCTCTCGCGAGAGCACGAGGCGCGCCACCATCACGAAGAGCGTGAGGCCCGCGGCGCTGCCCAAGGCTTGCACGAAGATCGCCGGCCACGCCTGCAGGTTCTGATTGGGGCTGCCCACGATGAGCTGGGCGCTCAGCACCAAGATCCCCTCCGCGACCTGCACGCTCAGTGCGGTGGGCAAGGCGCGCCAGCCCACGAAGGCCTCCGGGCGCCGCTCCACGACCAGCCCCGCCAACAGGCCGTCGAGCACACTCGAGAGCACGCCCCACAGACCCGCGTCGGGCTCCACGCGGAAGACGTAGAAGAGCCCCGCCAGCAGGCCCGCCGTGGCGCCCGCGCGGCTGCCGCCCAGGATGGCCGCGATCAACACCCCGATGGCGCGCGTGTTGACGTGATAGCCGAGCCAGACCTGCCCGAGCTTCGCGCCCCACATGGAGAGGGCCACGCCGAAGATCACCGCCACCACGCGGTCCCGAGGTCGACCCACGCCGAGCAGTCGCCCGCGCAGAGGCCCCACCAACACGGTGACGAGCCCCGCGGTCGCGAGCAGACCGATCTTCTCGGCCAACTCGATCAAGACGAGTCGGAAGTCCACGGCGCGATGCTAGCAGGATGCGCTGATGGCGCCGCAGGCCGGATCCGCGTTGCGCGACAGCTCAGCGTAGGCCGCGCGATCAGTGTCCGGCGGTGCACACGGCACGACGCTGCCAGGGGCCACAATTGAAGAGGTCGCCCTGGGCATTCCTGTATTCGCACTGCTCCGACGACCCCCGGGGCCTCAGCACCTGAAGGGCGCGAGTTCGACATGGCTCCGGCACGACCGCTGGCGGCTCGCGACGACGTCAGGGCGAGGTCTCGACCTCCGACGTGGTCGGCGCTGGACCGAGCACGCCGTCGACGTCCCGCGCGACCTCGGGCAGGAGCTCGAGGGTCATGGCCGGGCCGACGGGCACGGTGCGCAGGGGGTAGGTCACGACGACGGCGCCACGGAAGCTCGGCACCTCGAGCGTGAAGAGTGTGTTCAGCAGGCAACGACGCAGGGAGTCCGGGAGCTCGCCCGTGATGCCCGCCTCGACCACTTCGCGATCTTGGAGGCGAAAGCGGAACTCGGCGCGCACGGCGTAGTCCTCGCGTCCGGCGCGGTCTTGCCGGAAGCAGGCGCGCGCGGGCGGAATCAAGCGTGTGTGCAAGAGCGTCAGCACGGTCTCGGCGGGCACACCGCGCCCGAGCGCGGGCGATGCGGGGGGAGGCGCCGGCTCGGGCGGGGCGAGCGCCACGGGCAGGTTCAGCACCTCGGCTCCGCCGTCTTCGCCCACGGCCGCCAGCATCTGCGTTCCGATCATGTGCTCCGGGTCGTGGCTGGCGCGAACACGCAGGGCTCGCCCTCGGAAGCTCGCGTCCACGACGCCGCGACCCCTGAGGTCGAGTGAGACGGAGTCTCCCGCGTACAGCGCGGCCGCCACGTCTCCGTCACCGACGTGGCCTCGCAGCCATCCCAGGCGCCGGGCGAAGAGCCCGCTGACGCGCTCGTCGAGACCCGAATCCTGTCGTCCGCGGCTCGCACGCTCCGCGCGCAGCCCCGCCTGGATCACACGCCCTCCGGAGTCTGCGATCTGCCCCTCGAGGGTGCTCGAAGGGCCTTCGTCCCCGACGTCGAGCAGCGAGACCGGGACGCTCAGTGCGCTCAGCGCGTCGAAGGCCCGTGTCGTGGCCTCGGCGCCCATCAGCCGACCGTCGCTGATCAGGATGAGCTGCGGCGCGCGCGCGTGGACCGCGTGCAGGTAGGGCAGGGCGACACGCACGGCCTGGTCGAAGCGCGTGGCCGGACCGAGCCCCGCGTCCCTGGCGGCGCTGAGCGCGGTGAGCGGAACCTCGTCCGGCCCCTGCCATGCGCTCGACAGCGCCTGGGCGCGAGCGGCGAAGGCCACCAACAAGAAGCGGCTACCACGGGGTGCGTGGGTCAGCACGGAGGTCAACGCGGCAGAGGTCCGGGCCCAGTTCGTCGACGGGGAGACGTCGAGGGCCAGCACGACGTCCCTGGCAGCGGCTCGCTCTGGCGGCGCCCAGGCGCGCAGCGCGAGACAGCGACCGTCTCCGCAGCGACGCCACGACGCCGTGCTCGCAGTTTCTCCCGCGGCCGGGCTGCGGGCCTCGATCTTCACGGCGAACCATGGCTCCACCTGGGCCGGACGGTCGCCTGGGCCGCCCTCGACCGTCGGCGCCTCGAGACCATTCGCCTCCGCCGTGATCAGCGCGGGCGCCGCGCGCGGATCCGTGCCTCGGATGGGCAAGGCGAGCTGCATCAGGCCGCCGTGCAGCGGCGCGTCGACGGACCAGGCGAGGTGTACCGTCAGCTCCCCATCGGAGGGGATGGCGGCGGCGCGCACGATGGCGGCGTGTCCGCGCGCGTCGTCCACCAACGTCAGCAGGCCGATCGGGGCCGCGTCGGGACTGGCGGGGCGTGCCCGAGCCGCGCCATAGGCCTCCTCCGCTTGTGTCCCCGTGAGCGTCGCCTCGCGACACTGGGACTCGATGCACACGGAGAACCCCTCCAGCCGGGCACCCTCGGGCAAGGCCTGCCGATAGCGCAATTCCGCCGGGAACGAGCCCGTGTTGCGGAAGCGCCAGCGCTCCTCCACGTGCGCCTCGAGCGCCTCCCAGCGCACGTGGGTGCGATGCTCCACTTCCCGCACGGCCGTCGACGCGCCGACGATCTCCCCGGCCAGCGGCGCGGGCGGCTGGGTCAGGGCGTGCGTCGGCTCGAGCGGCACCAACGCCAGGGACGCCGTGTCGCCCAGAGCGAGCGGATCCGTGTCGTCGGCGCCGAGCGCATCCTGGTCTGCGGCCTGCGGCGTCGGCTCCCCTGCCGGCGCTTGCGCCTGACCCGACCCTGGCCAGCCGAGCAGCACCATGGCGAGCGTGAGCGTTCGAAGTCCGGAGCGCATCCTCACAGCATGACATCCCCGTGCCCGAGAGGTTCCCAACCGTCGGTTCCGGTGACGAAAGACTTTCCTGCCCGACGTGGTGGTCGTGAAAGACAGGGGGTCGATCTGCTGCTATGGTATCGCGTCTGCTGGCGGTCGAGGGGATCACGGCAAGGATTTGGGAGTCAAGCGCATGGGCATCTTCAACTTCGTCAAGCAAGGCATCATGGACACCGCGGACGCGATGACGATCCAGCGGCCTGATGACAAGAAGTCGCTGATCATCTTCAAGCATCCCGACGCGAACGTGCCTTGGGGCGCGCAGCTCACGGTGGATGCGGACGAAGCGGCGGTCTTCTTCCGCGACGGCGCTGTCGTCGGCACCTTGCGCACGGCGGGCCCGGGCCAGCGCCACATGCTGCGCACGCAGAACATCCCCTTCCTCGGTCGCTTCCTCGATCAGGCCACCGGCGGTGACATCTTCACCACGGACCTCTTCTTCGTCACCACGAAGCCCATCTACGAGCAGCGCTTCGGCGGCGAGCTCGGCTACATAGAGGATCCGCTCCTCGGCGAGATGGTCACGCCGCGCATCTTCGGTGAGCTCGCCCTGCAGGTCGTGGACCCGGAGCGCTTCATCGTCGGCTACGTCGGCATGCACACGCCGGACGGCAACGAGGCCATCACCCGCTGGTTGATGGGCAAGTTCATGAACAGCGTGAAGACCGTCATCGGCGAGGTCTGCATCGCCAACCAGACGAGCATGCTGAACATGATGGCGCTGCAGCAGCAGCTGCAGCAGACGTTCCTGCAGCGTTGCCCCGATCTGAACGAGATCGGTCTTCGCATCACCGACATCGGTCAGTTCAGCATCAACCTCAGCGATGAGGACAAGGAGACGTTGAAGACCGCTCAGGCCGAGATCGGCGCCGCCAAGCGCGCGGCCCGAGTCGCCAACATCGGCATCGCCCAGGCCCAAGCCGAAGCGCAGCAGAAGCAGTTCTCCCTCGACCAGGACTTCAGTCAGGACGCGCGTTACGTGCAGAACCTGGCCGGTGGAAACTTCGGCGCTTACGCCGCGGGCAAGGCCATGATCGGCGCGGGCGAGGGCATGGCCCAAGGCGGCGGCGAAGGTGGCGGCGGCGGCGCCATGATGTCCGGAGCCGGCCTCGGCATGGGCTTCGGTATGGCCAACGCGTTCTCTGGCGGCTTCGGTGGCGCACCCCAGCAGGCCGCTCCCGGGGTAGCAGCCGGCGCCGCGGCAGGTGCGGCGGCGGGCGCGGCGCCTCAGGGCGTCTCGTGTCCCGCGTGTCACGCGACCGTCCCGACCGGGAAGTTCTGCGCCGCCTGCGGTGCGGGCCTGGCCCCCACGCCCAAGTTCTGCCCCTCCTGTGGCACGGAAGGCGCGCCGGGCTCCAAGTTCTGCGCCAGCTGCGGGACCGGGATGCCTCAATGATCCCGAGGTGGTCGGTGACGACGACCACGGGGTGGAAGCGGGCTCCCGTGCGGCTCACGAGGCCGTCGAGGTGAGCCTGAGCGCAGGTGTGATCGTGGTCCTCTTGGCGCTGCTCTGCGTCGCGGCGGACTGCGGCTTCCGCTCGGGCGACAAGGGTCTCTACGATCCCTGCACCCGCGATTACGAGTGTCGGCCGCCTCTGATCTGTCGCACGGGTGCCTGCGCCGAGGCGGGCATGCCGCAGGACGCCGGCATGGACGCCGCGACCGATGCCGCAACCGTCACGGACTCGAGCGTCATGGACGCCAGCGCGCTGGATTGACAGGCACGAGCAGGCCAACCGTGAAGCTTCCTCGCCCACGAAGCCTTACGGCAGGGCCGGTGGGATGCTACACCCGCGAGGACCCCTTCGGAGCCTCGACGAGCCGAGCGAACCCCTGATCATGCGCATTTGTCCTGCTTGCGGAGCCCGTTTCACGAACGAAGCCGCCTTCTGTCCCCACGACGGCTCCTCCACCGTGGTGCATGAGGATGCGGTGCCGGACGTCGATCCCCTGATCGGCCAGGTCCTCGATGGTCGCTATCGCATCGATCATGTCCTGGGCGAGGGCGGCATGGGCATCGTCTATCACGCGACCCACGCCGTGCTCGGCAAGCCGATGGCGATCAAGGTGCTCCGCGGCGAGGCCGCCAAGGATCCCGACACGGTGAAGCGCTTCGTGCAGGAGGCGCAGGCCTCGAGCACCATCGGTCATCCCAACATCGTGAGCATCAGCGACTTCGGCCACCTGCCGGATGGCGCGGCCTACTTCGTGATGGAGCACCTCGAGGGGGAGACCCTGACGCAGCTGATGCTTCGTCAGGCGCCGCTGAGTCCGAGGGCCGCGGCTCGCATCCTGCGTGGCATCGGCTCGGCCATGGCCGCCGCGCACGCACGCGGGATCATCCACCGCGATCTCAAGCCCGACAACGTCTTCATGGCGCAGCTCGGCGATCCCGAACCCGTGGTGAAGATCCTCGACTTCGGCATCGCCAAGGTCGGCGGCGCGAACAACAAGCTGACCCGCACCGGGATGATCTTCGGCACGCCCTACTACATCGCGCCGGAGCAGGCCGCGGGGCAGGCCGTCGACGCGCGCACGGACATCTACGCCCTGGGCGTGATCGCCTACGAGCTGCTCACGGGCAGGGTGCCCTTCGAGGGCGACACCTTCGTGGGCATCCTCGGCAAGCACATGTTCGAGCCACCGACGCCGCCCGGGCAGCTTCAAGGCTCGGCCATCGCGCTCGAGCCGATGGTGCTGCGCGCGTTGGCGAAGAAGCCGGAGGAACGTTACCCCAACGTGGACGCCCTGCTGGACGACATGAACGCGCGCATCGAGGCGTCGGCGCCGGGCTTCTCGGGCGAATATGCGGCCCAGGGCGCCGTCATGGACGCGGCCATCGCGGCCGCGGGCGGCGGCTCGAAGGGTGGGTCGGCGCGCGCCACGGAGGACATCCAGCTGCCCACGGGCAAGGGAAAGCTCTACGCAGTCGCCGCCGTGGTCGCGCTCGTCCTGGTCGCCATCGTGATCGGCGTCGCCACGTCCTTCGGATCCGCCGATCCCGCGCCTACCGTCTCGCGCCCGCCGACCCCGACCAGCGCCGCGACGAGCAGCGCGACGGCGCAAGCCCCACCGGCCACGATGGCGGCGCCGACGGTCGCCAGGGCCGCCGCCGCCCCGACCCCTGATGTCGCGCGCGTCCACATCGACAGCCGTCCGCCCGGCGCCTCCATCTACGAGGGCGAGGTCCTCCTGGGCAACGCGCCCGTCGACCTGCCCCTCCCCGACGAGGCGTCGCCGCGCTTGCTCACGGTGCGCGAGCGCGGACACGAGGACGCGCAGGTGCGCCTGGTCGCGGGCGGACCTGCCACCATCACCGTGGACCTCACGCCTTCGCGAAGCGCGCATCCACGGAGACCCGCGGCAGCGAGCGCTGTCTCGGCCATGCTCCCGGACATGCAGCCATCACCCCACATGCGGCCCGCGCCGCATCCCCCCAACGTGCAGAGTACAGAGGTCGTCGATCCATGGGCCAACAACTGATCCTGCGCGCGTCCTCGCCGCGAGTCATCGTGCTCGGTCTGGCGTCCTGCGCGCTCTCGTTCGCGGCTTGTGGCGGGCATACGTCGTCCACGCTCTTGCGAGGCGATGCGCTCGGTGAACGCGTCGAGGCACCCGCCGCCAGCGCCGCCAACTACCAGACGAGCAACAGTGAGGGCGGGCCCGTGGGTCCGGAGGTAGCCGCCGCAGGGGTCGCGCGAGGCGTCGAGGCGGCGGCGCACGACGCGCACGTCGAGATGTCGTCCGACGGTCGACTCTCCCTGCTCGCGGGCTGGACGTTGGAGCATCTCGGCGACGGCGCCACGCCACCGCCCCAGGCTCTGGTCGAGTTCTTCGCGCGCCACCTCGGCTTGGTCGAACCGGTCCCGCACCTGTTGATCCTGGGTCAGCCCGACCCGGCCGGCCTCGAGGCCGGCGTGCACGACAGTGTCGCGCGTTTCCTGGAGCGTCAGCCCTACGATCACTACGGCGTCGGTGTGGCGGAGCGTGGCGGACTCACCCTGGCGGTGGTCACCCTCTCCGATCGGCCTCTCGATTTCGAGCCCGTGCCCCGGAGCGTCGAGCCCGGTGCGGAGCTGCAGCTGCGAGGTCGCCTGCACGCGGGCTACGCCTCTCCGACCTTCGCCATCACGGCGCCCGACGGCACGGTGCAGCGCCTGCCCGCTGGTGATGGTCCCGAGTTCGCGCTGACTCAGACGCCGTCTCCCGCAGGTGTGCACCGGATCGAGCTGTTAGCGCAGGGACCGCGGGGCGACAGCGTGCTGGCGAACTTCCCGGTCTACGTCGGCGTGCCCGTGCCCCATTCGGTCACGCTGAACAGCGGCGACGCGCTCGGTGAGCGTGGCGACCCCGAGGCGGTCGCCGCGGCGCTGCTCGAGGAAGTGCAGCGCACGCGTCGCGAGGCCGGCCTGCCCGAACTCAGAGTCGACCAGGCGCTGGTGCGCGTCGCACGCGCCCACTCCGTGGACATGATGCAGAACGGCTTCATCGGTCATCGCTCCCCCACGACGGGCACGGCGCCCGAGCGCGTCGAGCACGCAGGCATCCGCACCGGGCTCGTGCTCGAGAACATCGGCCGAGGCTACGGCGCCGCCGAGATTCATCGCGGCCTACTCGAGAGCCCTGGCCATCGCGCCAACCTGCTCAACTCGGACGTCACCTCGGTCGGCATCGCCGTGGTGGCCGAGCCCGAAGGCGAGCGCATGGCCTTCATCGCGACCGAGCTCTTCATCCGCACCGCGCAGGAGATCGACTTCGCCGCCGCGCCGGGCGAGCTGCTCGAGGCGCTCAACCGGGCACGTCGCGCGCGCCATGCCCAGCCCCTGCGCGTGGACGAAAACCTCGTCGCCTCCGCCCAGACCGCGGCAGAGGATTACTTCGCGCACCCCGACTTCAGCCAACAGGACGTGGTCGACGATGCCAGCGGCCGCATGCGTCGCTTCGCCATCGCCTTCTCGCGTGTGGGCGGACTGATGGTCGTCGTGTCGAGTCTCGACGAAGCGGCGACGCTCGAGCCCGCGCTTCAGGGCGACGTGCGCTACGTCGGCATCGGCGTGACCCAAGGCAGTCGCCCGGACCATCCGCCGCATTCGATCGCGGTAGTGATTCTGCTCGGCTGGCCTCGCTGAACGACGCATGTCGTTGCGTCAGAAGATCATCAAGGTGAGCCCCACGCACAGCGCCGGCCGCGGTGGCCGAGCGAGCGCGCCCGTACGGTCCGACCGAGCGGTACATCGGTACCGCGACCGAGGGCCGGCGGACGTAAGCCGCTCAGCCGCCGCGGCTGGCGCCGTCAGTAGGCGAGGTTGCCCTTCTTGGTCTTGGCGGGGCCCGAGCCCATCTGCTCGACCACGTTTCCGCCCTGGTCTTCGTAGTGGAAGCCGTTGGTGATGCGGAAGGCGGCGCCGTCATCGGCGCGGATCGTCACGTCGACGTCGCCCGCTTCATCGTGCTGAGGCGTGATGACGAGCAGCGTCTCCGGATCGAGGATCGTCACCTGGTCCGACTTCTTGGTGCCGAAGTACACGGTGTAGCCGATGTCCGTGCGGAAGTTGCGGCCACCGATCTTCACGGGCTGCTGACCTTGGAGCGCGCCCGTGCGCGGCTCCATGTGGAGAATCTCCACATCTCCACCGGCGGATTCGCCGCAGGCAAAGGCGCTCGCGAGGAGAGCGGAGAGGCTGACGCTGACGAGGAGGGGTCTGAGGCGCATGTGGTGATCCCGGCTTTCGCTCGCCACGATAGGAGAGCCGCGCCCGACGGGTCAAGCGTCGCGTGCAGTGGTGGTCCAAGCACGCTTCCATGCGCGTGCGGCGTGCGGCTCGTGCGTGACCTCCCCGCTTGCTGCGAAAACGTCCGCGCGTGTGTGCGAGCCCGTCCGAGGCTTGCGCGCTCGTGGGCCATCCCTGTCACGAAACCCATCCGCGACTTGACACCCAAGGGCCGGGCTCCTCAGACTGTCCCACCCCTGGGAACCACAGCTTGGCCAAGCAAAACCTCCTCCTGGTAGATGCGGACGAGCGAAGTCTCCGAGTCCTCTCGGTAAGCCTCCGTAAGGCCGGTTATAGTGTCGCAACGTGCGGTGACGGCGAAGGTGCGCTGTCGATGGTGGAGCTGTCGCCTCCCGACATGATCATCTCGGACACGCGGCTGCCCAAGGTCGACGGCTTCGCGCTGGTCGAGCATCTGCGCGAAAACCCCGATTGGGCGGACATCCCCTTCATGTTCCTGTCGAGCGATGGCTCGGTCGAGAGCAAGGTCCGCGGCCTCGAGCTCGGCGTCGAGGACTACCTCACCAAGCCGATCTACATCAAAGAGATCATCACGCGCGTGAACCTCGAGCTGCAGCGCCGACAGCGCGAGGGCTTGCAGCATCGGAACTCGCTGGCGACGACGCGCTTCTCGGGCTCGCTGTCGGACATGGGCCTGGTCGATCTGCTGCAGACGATCGACATCAGCCGCAAGAGCGGCGTGCTGAACCTGTCGTCGGGCGATCGTCGCGGGGCGATCTTCTTCGAAGAAGGAAAGCTCCGCCACGCCGAGCTCGGCAACAAGACCGGCGAGTCGGCCGTGTATCGCTTCCTGGTCTGGAGCGAGGGCCACTTCGATCTCGAGTTCCGCGAGGTGCGCACGGACTCGCCGACCATCTCGGGCTCGATGCAGGGCCTGTTGATGGAGGGCATGCGTCGACTCGACGAGTGGGGCCGCCTGCTCGAACAGCTCCCGCCCCTCGCCAGCGTCTTCGAGGTGAACGAGGAGGAGCTGCTCGAGCGCCTGGCGGAGATCCCGGACGAGATCAACGCGGTGCTCCGGCTCTTCGACGGGCAGCGGACCATCCTCGAGGTGGTCGACGCGCGCGAGGACGACGACCTCTTGGTCCTCTCGTCCATCTCCAAGCTCTATTTCGAAGGCCTGATCGTCGACAAAGGCGTGGGCGCCGAGGCGGAGCCCGAGCACGCCGAGATCCTCCTGCCTGGGGACTCCGAGATGCCCTCCCAAGCGGAGGTGGTGCCGGGCGACGGCGTGGAACAGGCGCCAGCCGAACGGCCCGCCGAGCCGCAGCCCGCCGCGGCGCTGGCGGAGGAGCCGGCTGAGGCAGTCGAAGAAGCCTCCGAAGCGCTGGCAGAAGAGCCGGCTGAGCCCGTCGAGGAGCCGGCGGAGGAATTCGCAGAAGCGCCGGCTGAGCCCATCGGGCAGCCGGCGGTCGCCGCGGAAGAGCCAGCTGAGCCCGCGACGGAAGAGCCCGCTGAAGCCTCGACCGACCGACAGGACGCTAACGCGGTGGAACCAGAGGCCCCAGATGTGCCAGATGGTGCCGGGGTGGACCTCGATCGTTCCGTTGAAATGATTGATGATTTTTCATCCTTTGGCGACGGCATGGAGCCTGCATCTCCCGAAATCGCCCCCACGCCCGGGGACGCTATGCCCCTGCCCGGGGACGGCGCGCTCGGCGTTCCGGCTGAGTCACCCGCTGCCTTGGAAACGAGCCCCAGCGAGGACGACTCCTCGGGTGAGCCCGAACCAGAACCCAAGCCCACGGAGAAGAAGATGGCCAAGAAGGGACGGAACAAGCGGGCGAAGCGTTCCAAGCGGAGCAAGCGACCCGGAGACGCTGCCGAGCAGAGCAACGTCATCCAGTTTCCTGCGGTCCAGGCGGCGGTTGCGGAGGAGGAGGCGCAGGTCGCGATGGGGGGATCCAGCTCGTCCGACTCCATGCAGCGCCCCGCGGAGGCCAAGGCCCCCCGCAAGGACGAGACCGGGTCCCATCGCCGCGCCGACGAGTCCGACGCGAAGTCCGACGCGAAGTCCGACGCGAAGTCCGACGCGAAGTCCGACGCGAAGTCCGACGCGAAGTCCGACGCGAAGTCCGACGCGAAGTCCGACGCGAAGTCCGACGCGAAGTCCGACGCGAAGTCCGAGCAGGACGAGCAGGACGAGGCCGAGACCGAGGCCGCTGAGGAGAAATCCGAGGCTGCGGAGTCCGGCAAATCCTCGGCCAGGAAGGGCAAGAAGAAGCGGACCACCTCTTCCTCCGTGATCCGCGCGCTGACGCAGACCGGGGAGCACGCTCAGGTGACCGAGGACTTCTTCTCCGCGGAGACCTACGAGGCCGCCCACGATGCGCCCCACGAGACCTGGGAGGATCTACGCTTCTCGGTGGTTCCGCTCGGTGCCGAAGAGAAGCGGCACCGTTCGATCGTGCTGATCGGCGGGGCGATCTTCGCGGTCTTCCTCGCCTGCATGATGGTCTACTACTACTGGCTGATGCCCCGGCCCGAGGAGCTCGGCTCGGGGCGCGTGACCCTGCCGGACCTCAGCGCCGTCGACACCGCGCACCTTGGGACCGCCACGCCGGACGAACCGACCGCGCCCATCGCCCAGGCTGACCCCCAGCCCGCGGCAGGCACGGATCCCGCCGCCGGCACGGAGCCCACCGGCGACGTCGCCCCCGATGACGGAGCGCCGGCAGCCGAACTCGTGCCCGACGAAGCTGCCCCCGACGAAGGCGCGCCCGAGGTGGCTGCCCCCGACGAAGGCGCGCCCGAGGTGGTGCCCGACGTCGCCGCGCCCGACGTCGCCGCACCCGCCGCCACCGGCGACTACGCCACGCTGCTGCAGGAGGCGACGGATCTCGAACAGCATCATCGTCGTGTCCAGGCCATGGAAGCCTACCGCAACGCCATCGCCGCGAATCCGAACGGCGGCGAGGCGTTGGCGAACCTGGCGTTCATGCTGCTGAACCGCAGCGAGAACCGCGAGGCCCTCGAGCTGGCCGAGCGCGCCACGACCGTCGATCCGACCAACTCCAAGGCCTGGATCACCCTCGGCGCCGCGCGTCAGGCCACGGGCGACACCGCCGGTGGCAACGACGCCTATCAGCACTGCGTCGACCAAGGCGAGGGTCGCTACGTGCGCGACTGCCGCGCCATGCTCCGCTGAGAGAGGCGGAAGAGCCGACGTGGACCGCCCGGTCTCCCGCGCGTTCGACCAGCTCGTCTCGGCGGTCGACTCGGGACCGGCACCCCTCCGCACCAGGATCTCCTGCGCGCCGAGCCAGCGCCAGACTGCGCGCCCTCACGCTCGACGTTGACATTGGCGACAGCCTCGGTAGTGCGATCGCCCCGGAGCCAGCTCGGCCCACCGAGCCTCCACAGGGATCCTCGCCACCGGAGTCAGCATGCAAGAGACCGTAATCCTAGACGCCGTTCGCACGCCCATCGGTCGCTATCGGGAGGGCCTGTCCCGCGTGCGCCCGGACGACCTCGCGGCGCACGTGATCCGCGGGCTGGTCGGGCGCAACGCCGCGGCACGCGAGCACGTCGAGGAGGTCATCTTCGGTTCGACCAACCAGGCGGGCGAGGACAACCGCAACGTCGCGCGCATGGCGCTGTTGCTCGCGGACCTGCCCTACGAGGTCACGGGTGTGACGGTGAACCGCCTGTGTGGCTCGGGCATGGAAGCCATCGTCGGTGCCCGTCGCGCCATCGCTCTGGGCGACAACGAGGTCGTGGTCGCGGGCGGCGTCGAGTCCATGACCCGCGCGCCTTACTCCATGGCCAAGTCCGAGGAGCCCTTTCCGCGCACGCCCCCGAAGGTCTACGACACCAGCATCGGCTGGCGCTATCCCAACCCCAAGCTCGCGGCACGCTTCGAGCTCCAGGGCATGGGCGTCACCGCCGAGAACGTGGCCGAGGAGTACCGCATCAACCGCGAGGATCAGGACGCCTTCGCCCTGCGCAGCCACCAGAAGGCGGCCGCGGCGTGGGAGGCCGGCGCCTTCACGGCCGAGGTGCTGCCCGTCGAGGTCCCACCGGCCAACCGCAAGGCCAAGCCCACCCTCTTCGAGCGCGACGAGAGCGTTCGTCCGGAGAGCAGCCTCGAGGCGCTGGCCAAGCTTCGCCCCGTGTTCCGTGAGGGCGGCAGCGTCACCGCGGGCAACTCCTCGCCTCTCAACGACGGCGCCTCGGCCGTGCTCCTCAGCTCCGCCTCCTGGGCCAAGGCGCACGGCGTGAAGCCCATGGCGCGCGTGGTCGCCTCCGCCGTCGCCGGCGTACACCCCAACATGATGGGCACGGGACCCATCCCTGCGATCAAGAAGGTGCTGGCGAAGACCGGCCTGAAGATCGAGGACATCGACCTCGTGGAGTTGAACGAGGCCTTCGCGTCGCAGAGCCTGGCCTGCATCCGCGAGCTCGGCCTGATCGAAGAGCGGGTGAACGTGAGCGGTGGCGCCATCGCCCTCGGCCACCCCATCGGCTGCAGCGGGGCGCGCATCGTCACCACCCTCGTCCACGCCATGGAGGCACGCGGCGCGCGCTATGGCCTGGCGAGTCTGTGCATCGGCGTGGGTCAGGGAATCGCGCTGATCGTCGAGCGCGAGGCGTGAGCCGCCCCATTGGAGTCGGCGTGATCGGCGCTGGCGGCTGGGGTCAGAACCACGTGCGGACCTTCGCGGCGCTCGAGGGCGCCGAGCTACGCTACGTCTGTGACACCTCCGCCGCGGCCCTTCGACGAGCTGGCGAGCTCAGCCCCGCGGCGCGCTTAGTCGCGGACGTCGACGCGCTCTTCGCCGATCCGGAACTCGACGCCATCGTCATCGCCACGGACGCCTCGAGTCACGCGGATCTGGCCCGGCGCGCCATGCGCTCCGGCAAGGACGTGCTGGTCGAGAAGCCCCTCGCCCTCGATCCACGCGACGCCGAAGAGCTCTCCCGGCTGTCCGAGCAGACCGAACGTGTGCTGATGGTCGGTCACCTCTTGCTCTATCATCCGGCCGTCGAGCGGCTGCTCGCGCTGGTGCACGGAGGGCGCCTCGGGCGCCTCTTGCACATGCACTCGGAGCGCCAGAACCTGGGCGTGATGCGCCGGCAGGAGAACGCCTGGTACTCCCTCGCACCCCACGATCTCTCCCTCGCGCATCTGCTCTTCGGCGCCGAGCCCGAGCGTGTCATCGCCCAGGGAGTGTGCTTGCTCGACGTGCCTGGTGAGGTTGACGACGTGGTCCACGCCTGGCTCCGCTACGCCGACGGGCGCATCGCGCAGATCGCTTCGAGTTGGCTCGATCCGCTGAAGACGCGGCGCCTCACGCTGGTCGGCACCCGCGCCATGGCCGTCTTCGACGACACCCTGACCCAGGGCCAGCTGACGATTCACGACGCGGATCTGACCGTGCCGGCAGACGCCGGATCCTCCGTGCGTTTCGCCCGTGGCGCGGTCGAGGTCGTGCCCTTCTCCCCCCGCTCGCCGCTCGAGATCGAGTGCGAAGCCTTCTTGCGCTCCGTCCGCGATCGCAGCCAGCCCTTGGCCGACGCCAAGAGTGGTGTCGCCGTCGTGCGTGCCCTCGACGCCGGCCAACGCTCCCTTCGTGCGGGCGGCTTGCCTGTGATCTTGGAGGACCGGTCATGAGTGAGTGCTTCATCCACAGCACCGCCGTCGTCGACGATGGCGCCGAGCTCGGCCCGGACAGCAGCGTCTGGCATTTCGTCCACGTGAGCGCGGGCGCCCACATCGGTGCGCGCTGCGTGCTCGGGCAGAACGTCTTCGTCGGTCGCGGCGTGACGCTCGGCGACGGCGTGCGCGTGCAGAACAACGTCTCCATCTATCAGGGCGTCGAAGTCGCGGACGACGTCTTCCTCGGACCGAGCTGCGTCTTCACCAACGTGCTGAATCCGCGCGCCCACGTGCAGCGCAAGGACGAGTTCCGCATGACTCGCGTCGGTCGTGGCGCGACCGTGGGCGCCAACGCCACCATCGTCTGCGGCCACGACATCGGCGACTTCGCCATGGTCGGCGCGGGCTCCGTCGTCACGCACACGGTCTCCCCCCACGCGCTGGTCTACGGCAACCCCGCGCGCCGCCACGGTTGGGTCTGCCGCTGCGGTGAGATCCTCGACGCCAAGCCGCGTCCCCGCTGCTCCCTGTGCGGTGATCGTTACGCCATCGACACCGATCGCTGCATCCGCCTGGAGGAATCATGAGTTCCCAGAGTCCCGTGGTCATGCTCGACGTGGCCGCGCAGAACGGCCCCCTGAGCGACAAGCTGCGCGCCGTCTTCGCGCGCGTGCTCGAGTCCGGACGCTTCATCCTCGGTCCCGAGGTCACGGCCCTGGAGGCGGAGCTCGCCGCCGTCGTCGGCGTGCCCCATGCCCTCGGTGTGTCGAGCGGCACGGACGCGCTCCTGGTCGCGCTGATGGCCCTCGGTGTGGGCGTCGGCGACGAGGTGATCACCACGCCCTTCACCTTCTTCGCCACCGCCGGCTCCATCGCGCGCCTCGGCGCCCGACCCGTCTTCGTCGACATCGACCCCGTGACCTTCAACCTCGATCCGGTGGCGGTCCAGGCGGCCATCACCCCGCGCACACGCGCGATCATGCCCGTGCATCTCTTCGGTCAGCCCTGCGACATGCGGGCTCTCGGTCGCATCGCCCAGGCGCACTCCGTGTTCGTGGTCGAGGACGCGGCGCAGGCCCTCGGCGCCACGACGGAGGATGGCGCGGTCGGCTCTCTCGGGGAGCTCGGCTGCTTCTCCTTCTTCCCGTCCAAGAACCTCGGCGGCTTCGGCGACGCTGGGCTCGTCACCACCAAGGACGCTGAGCTCGCCGAGCGCGCCCGCGTGCTGCGCGGCCACGGCGCCAAGCCCAAGTACTTCCACGCGCTCGTCGGCGGCAACTTCCGCATCGACGCGCTGATGGCGGCCTTGCTGCGCGTGAAGCTGCCCCAGCTCCCGGCCTACACCGCCGCCCGCCGCGAGAACGCCGCGCGCTACGACGCGCTCTTCGCCGCGGCGGATCTGGGTCCGCGCCTGACCACGCCCGCGCGCGTGGAGGCGGGCCACGTGTACAACCAATACGTGATCCGCACGCCGAAGCGCGACCAGCTCGCGGCGCACCTGTCGCAGCACGGCATCGAGACCGCGATCTACTACCCGAAGTCCTTGCACGAGCAGGGCTGCTTCGCCGATCTCGGCTACGCGACGGGAGACTTCCCCGAGTCCGAGCGCGCGAGCCGCGAAGTGCTGGCGCTGCCCATCTATGGCGAGCTCCCGCCCGCGTCCCTCGAGCGCGTCGCCGACGAGGTCATCGGCTTCTTGCGTCAGAGCTGACGCTCACCACGCGCGGGGTCCACGCTCGCTTCGCTAAGGAACGAGGTGGAAGCTCGCGAAGACTGGCGAGTGATCGCTGGCGGCGTCCACGGTGGCGCCGTGGATCACGCGCACGCTGCTGCTCACCGTGTAGTTCGCCATCACCGGCGTGGCGAGGATGAAGTCGAACTGGCGATGCACGCCGCCGAAGTCTGTGGTGTAGCGGTTGCTCAGAGGCACGGCGCGCGTGATGTCCATCAAGCCGTCGCCGTCGAGCAGCGCGTTCAGGGGCGGTGAGTCCGGCTCGTCGTTCATGTCGCCGAGCACCAGCGCGAGCGTGTTCCCGAAGGCCACCCGCTGGTCGATGATGCGGCGCACCTGCATTGCCTCGGCCAGGCGATGATCGGCCTGGTCCGCGCCTCCGCCCAGCTGCGAGTGGAAGTGCACAGCCATCACGATCACCGTGAAGCCGCCGACGTCGACGAAGATCTCGGGTGCATCGCGCGCGAAGTGCCAGGTGCGCGTGTCGTCGGCGTTCGGGAACGCCTCGTCCGAGTGGCTCGCGATGCGCGTGATCGGCAGGCGGCACAGGAACCCGACGTCGATCCCGCGGGGATCGAAGGCGTCCATCAGGATGCGCTGGTCGTAACCCATGCCCGCGAGGGGTCCGTCCGCGAGGCGATCGAGCATGCCCACGTTCTCGACCTCTTCGAGCACGATGACGTCTGCGTCGAGGCCCGCGAGGACACCGCTCACGGCGTTCACCTTGCGCGTGACGGCGGCCGCGGAGGGCACGTCGTCCAGGGTCGTGGGATCGTCGTACTGGTCGAAGAAGTTGTGCAGGTTCCAGGTGGCGACGCTCAGGTCCGCGGGCTCGGTCGGTCCCGCATCCAGGGCGGCCGCGTCCGTGCCACTCGTGTCCGGTGAGGAGCCCGCGTCGGCGGCCCTCGTCCCTCCGCCGCAGCCGAGCATGAGGCCCAGAGCGCACGCGAGCAGAGCCCTCAGGGGACGAGCCTCGACCCGCGCGGCGGGCATGGCCCGGTCGTCCTTCACCCCCGCCCCCGCGGACATCGAGGCGTCGATTAGAGCAGCTCGAGCAGGCGTTGCGCGCGCGCGTCGGCGCGTGAGATCAGCTCCATCGCCTCGTCCGGCGGGATGTTCATCCCGCGAACCATGGCGCCGAGGATCTGCTTCTCCTGCTCGCTCTGCTCACCATCCACATACGTGAGGATGACGGCATGCTGCAGCAGGAGCCGACGATCCGCGGCGGACAGATCCGTCAGCGGGACGTCAGCCAGCGTGCGCGGCGTCTTGGCGAATTCACGGATGCTCGTGGCGTCGTCCCCCTCGAGTTCGAAGGCGCTGATCAACGCTTCGATGACTTCCGTCTCTTCTTCGTCCATCTTGCCGTCGGCCCAGGCTACGGCGACGAGGGACTTGACCATGGCTTCTCGAGCTTCCTGCATGGCCGCAGCCTAGCAGATGGCGCAGCGGGTGGGGAGCGATAAGGGCTCCCAGCTCGGCGGTCTCCGGACTCCGCCGACAAGGCTCGAAATGCGGCGTGGAAGTTTCCCTGAGGCTGCTAGAGTGCGCTCAATGACTAGCCGATACCAGGCTCCCTTCGCCCTCGGCGGGGAGTCACCCATCGACGCGCAGCTGGCCTCGCGCCTGCTCACCCGAGCCCTCGAGAAGGGCGGCGACTACGCCGATCTCTTCTTCGAGTACGGCGCCAGCGCGAGCTACGCCTACGACGAGGGCATCCTCAAGTCCGCCGGCCGCGGGGTCGCCATGGGCCTCGGCGTGCGCGTGATGAAGGGCGACGCCACGGGCTACGCCTATGTCGAGGACTTCACCCCCGAGGCGATGGACCGCGCCGCGCGCATGGCCGCCGGGATCGCCTCCGGTGCTGGCACCAAGGACCCCATCGGTCTCGACACCCCGGACCTGCCCAGTCGCTACGACGTGGCGCGCCTCTCGCTCGACATCCCTGGAGCCGACAAGCGCTCCTTGCTCGAGCGCGCCGACCGCGCCGCGCGCGCCGCCGACGTGAGGGTCGTGCGCGTCGACGCCTCCATCTCCGAGGAGCTGCGCGAGATCCTGATCGCCACCAGCACCGGGCGCTTCGTGCGCGATCGCCAGCCGCTCCTGCGCTTCGGTATCCGCGTGATCGTCGAGGAGAACGGCAAGCGCCAGTCGGGTTCCTCCGGCGGTGGCGGCCGACTCGGCCTCGAGTACTTCGACGGCCACAGCCCCGAGGAGCACGCCGAGGAAGCCGTGCGTCAGGCGTTGGTGATGCTGGACGCGCGCGAGGCGCCGGCCGGCGAGATGGAGGTCGTGCTCGCTCCGGGCGACAGCGGCATCCTGCTGCACGAGGCGGTCGGTCACGGCCTCGAGGCCGACTTCAACCGCAAGGGCACCAGCAACTACACGGGCCGCATCGGCGAGCAGGTCGCGAGCCCGCTGTGCACGGTGGTCGACGACGCCACGCTCGAAAATGGCCGCGGCAGCCTGAACGTGGACGACGAGGGCTTCGAGCCCAGCAGCACGACGCTGATCGAGGAGGGCATCCTGCGCGGCTACATGCAGGATCGTCACTCCGCCGAGTTCTTCGGCCTCGGTCCGAGCGGCAACGGTCGACGCGAGAGCTTCCGCTCCCACCCCATGCCGCGCATGACCAACACGCTCCTGCTCGGCGGCGAGAGCGATCCCGAGGAGATCCTGCGCAGCGTGAAGTGCGGCGTGTACGCCCGGAAGTTCGGCGGTGGCCAGGTCGACATCACCAACGGCGATTTCGTCTTCTCTCTGACGGAGGGTTATTTGATCGAGGACGGCAAGCTGACCGCGCCGCTCAAGGGCGTGAACCTGATCGGCAACGGTCCCGATGTGATGCGCGAGGTGGTCATGTTGGGTAACGACATGGCCATCTCCGATGGCATCTGGACCTGCGGCAAGGATGGACAATCCGTGCCCGTCGGCGTCGGATGTCCCACCGTGAAGATCGCCAAGGTCACGGTCGGTGGCACGCAGATTGGGAGCGCGTCATGAGCGCGCCCGAGGACGAACTGCTCGACCGCGCCACCCGTGTCGTCGAGCGCGCGCGCCAGATGGGCGCGGACGTGGCGGAGGCGACGGCGCGACAGGGCTCCCACCTCTCGGCGAAGGTGCGCATGCGCAAGCCCGAGCTGGTCGAAGAGGCCGGCAGCCGCTCCGTGGGTCTGCGCGTGATGATCGATCAGCAGGTCGCGGTCACCTACACCAGCGATCTCTCGAGGCGCGGCCTCGATCGCTTGGTCGAGGACGCTCTCGAGCTCGCTCGCCTGAGCGAGGCGGACTCCTTCGCCGGCCCGCCCGACCCTTCGCTGCTCTCGGACGAGCGCGAACATGCGGAGTTGAAGCTCTACGACTCGGGCATGAGCGACGTCGACTCCGGGGCCGCCTTGGCGCGCGCTACCGCGGGTGAAGCCGCCGCCCTCGACGCCTCGCCGCGCATCACCAACTCGGACGGAGCCACCTTCACCCGCGCCGCCGGCTCGAGCGTGCTGGTCACCTCGGGCGGCTTCTCGGGCACGAGCCGCGGGACCTACGCCTCGCTCGTGGTGCGCCCGGTCGCGGAGGACGCGGACGGCAAGAAGCGCGCGGGCAGCTACTGGGCTGCACGCAGGCATCTCGACGCCCTCGAAGGCGCGGCCGCCGTGGGCGAGGAGGCGGCGCGCCGCACCCTGCGCAAGCTCGGCGCCACCAAGCTCCAGTCCTGTGACTTGCCCGTGGTCTTCGATCCCGACGCCGGTCGCGCGATCCTGGGTCTGGTGGCGAGCTGCGTCGGTGGCGGCGCCATCTGGCGCAAGAGCAGCTACCTCGCCGGTCGCCTGGACACGAGGGTCGCTTCCGACCTCGTGACCATCGTGGACGATCCGCTGATCCTGCGCGCTCCGGGCTCTCGCGCCTTCGACGGCGAAGGCCTGCTCTCGCGCAAGAACGTCGTGATCCAAGGCGGCATGCTCGAGACCTACCTGCTCGACAGCTACTCGGCGCGAAAGCTCGAGATGAAGAGCACGGCCAGCGCGTCCCGCGGTGCCAGCGGCGGCGTGGGCGCCTCGACCAGCAACTTCATCCTGCAGCGCGGCGACTCCAGCGTGGACGATCTGCTCGGCAGTACCCGTCGCGGGCTCTACGTCACCGAGATGATGGGCTTCGGCTTCAACGCGGTCACGGGTGACTTCAGCCGCGGGGCCGCGGGTTTCCTGATCGAAGACGGCGAGCTGACCCGGCCGATCAACGAGGTCACCATCTCCTTGCCCCTCGACGATCTGCTGCAACGCATCGACGCCGTGGCGGACGATCTCGACCAGCGCACGGCCATCGCGACGCCCACCTTCCGGGTCTCCTCCATGACCATCGCCGGTCGCTGACGGCGGGCCCATGAGCGACGCACGAGCCGACGCCGATGCTCGTCGTCTGGGCCGTGTCCTGCCCGTCGAGCGCTGGCCCGACGCTGACGAGGCCAGCCGCATGCGCTGGTTCAGTCCCCGCGCCCTGGGCCCACGTCAGGCGGAGCAGCGCACGTGGATCCCGGCCATGGTCCCTTGGCGCGCCAGCCTCGAGGGCGAGGTCACGCCCGCCGTGCTCTCCTGGTATCGCCGCTTCGCCCTGGGTCGGCCCGGCGTGCTCGTGGTGGAGGCCACCGGTGTGCGCGACGTCCCCAGCGGCCCGCTGCTGCGCATCGGCCACGACCGCTATCTCCCTGGGCTGCGTCGCCTGTGTCGCGAGGTGCGCGAGGCGAGCGGGGGACGGACCCTGCTCCTGATCCAGCTGATCGACTTCCTCGCCCTGAAGCGACGTCCCACACGCGAACGCTTCTTCCTGCGCTTCCTGATCGTCGACCGGGCGCTGCGTCTTCGCGCCGCGACCGCGCTCGAGGAGCCCGAATGCCTCGAGCTTCCCGAAGACGACTTCCGCCAGCGCCTGCTCGCCCTCGACCCGTCCCAAGAAGAGGCGCTGCTCAGCCCGCGACAGCTCGAAGATCTGAGGCGCGGCTATCGCGAGCGGGTCACGGACACCCAGCTGCCGGAGGTCCGCGATCTTCCCCGCACGCTGCCCGGCCGATTCGCCGAAGCCGCGGATCGGGCCCGACGCGCGGGCTTCGACGGAGTCGAGCTGCACTACGCCCACGCCTACACCATGGCGTCGTTCCTCTCTCGCCTGAACACGCGCACCGACGGCTACGGCGACTCCGACGCCGGTCGCCTCCGCCTCCCCCTCGAGGTGCTCGCGGCCGTGCGCGCGCGTGTCGGCGACGAGCTGGTGGTCGGTGCGCGCCTGCTCGGTGACGAAGCGATCTCAGGAGGCAGCCGCATCGAGGACGCCGAGCGCGCCTCGCTTGCTCTCGCCCGCGCAGGCCTCGACTTCGTCTCCGTCAGCAAGGGCGGCAAGTTCGAAGACGCACGCGCGCCCAAGGTCGGCGAGGCGATCTACCCGTACACCGGGCCGAGCGGCCACGAGTGCATGCCCACCGTGCGCATCGAGGGCGGCTGCTTCGGCCGCAACGTGCCGCTCGCCTCACGCATTCGACTCGCCCTGCGCGACGCGGGCCTCGACACACCCGTCGTCACCGCCGGTGGCATCGCCAGCCCCTGGCAGGCCGAGGCCATCCTGGACCGTGGAGAGGCCGACTTCGTCGCGGCCGCGCGCCAGAGCCTGGCCGATCCGGATTGGCTGCTGAAGACTCGCCGAGGCCACGGCGAGCAGGTGCGCCGCTGCTTCTTCACCAACTACTGCGAGGCGCTCGACCAGCACCAGCGCGAGGTCACCTGCCAGCGCTGGGATCGCCTCGACCTGGACGAACTGCCCGCCGAGGAGCGCAGCCGAGACGGCGCGCGACGCCTGACCGCGCCCTAGTCACGCGCCCGCGCTGGACGGCGCTTCCAGGTCGCCGTGCGCGGAACGCCGGCGCACTTGCTCGTCGCGCACGTAGCGCACCATCGTGCCCACGTAGCTCTCGACGGGCGGGCACTCCACGCCCGAGCCCTCGAGCAGCTCCCGCGCTCCGCGATCGTCGTACACGACCTCCGTGGCGAGCTGGTCGAGGAAACCGCGCGGCACGTGCGAGACGCGATCGAGCCCCGGGGCACGAAGCAGCTTGGCCGCGAGCCCGGTGGGTACGGAGCCTCGCGGTAAGGGTCGTCCGGCGGCGCTGGCGATCAGCTCGAAGACGCGCCGCGACGTGAGCGGTGCCGGATCGATGATGTGGAAGCAGCGCCCGGCCGAGCGCGGATCGAAGGCGATGCGACAGCCTGCGGCCACGACGTAGTCGATCGGCACCAGGTTCAGCGGGATCTCGCCGTTGCCTGGGATCGGAAGCCGCAGATCCAGCGGCGCGCTCAGCAGCAGCAGGATCAGCAGGTAGGGACCTTCGAGCCTGTCGATCTCGCCCGTGAGCGAGTCTCCCACCAGCGTCGTCGGCCGCAGGATCGTCGTCGGCACCTCGGGCATGGCCTCGCGCACGATCGCCTCCGCCCGGAAGCGCGTCTCCTCGATCATGTTGCGGAAATTCTTCTGCGGCTCGAGCTCTTCCTCGAGCACGTAGCCGCGTCGTGGACCGGAGACGAGCGCCGTGGACCAATGCACCAAGCGGCTCAGGTGCTTGGCCGAGAGCGCCAGCTCGACGATCTCCCGTGCGCCTCCCTCGTTCGCGGCCTCCGCTACGTCGCGGTGGGCTCCGAGGTAGGTGACGGACGCGCAGTGGTGAATCAGCGTCACCTCTTCGGCGAGCTCACGGAACTCCTTGCCCGAGAGGCCGAGATCGATCGACGCCGCGTCCCCTTCGATCAGCGTCACCCGCTGGCCCGTGGGTTTGCGGGTCGCGCCGCGAGAGGAGCCGTGCGGCGCGGCGTCCAGGGATCGCACGAAGGCGCGCGCCTTGGCCATCGACTTCGCCTGCACGACACAGCGCACCTCGATCTCCGGATCGCTCTCGAGCAGGCGCCGGACGACGCGCGTGGCGAGGAAACTCGTGGGCAGGCCGGTGACCAGCGCGACGCGGGGAGTGCTCATGGCTTCTTTCCTCCGGATTCCAACGCAAACCTCCGCAAGAGAGCCTCGTGGACGAGGGAGACTTCACCCCGAGTCTGCTCGCGATCCCCATCGTTCTGTATCACGAAATCGGCCACGGCGATCTTCTCCTCGATCGGGAGCTGCGCGTTCAGGCGGCTCTCGGCGGCCGCCGCGTCGAGGCCATCGCGTGCCATCAGCCGCGCGAGCTGCGTCGTCCGTGAGGTCGCGACCACCACCAGAGCAGCGAAGGCACGCGCGAGCCCGTTCTCGACCAGGAGCGCCGCCTCGTACAGTGCATAGGCTGCTTCCGTGCGCGCGAGCTCGGCCATGCGTTGCTGCCCGAGGAGGGCGATGCGCGGATGGGTGATGGCCTCGAGGGCCCGCCGCGCGCCCGTGTCGGCGAAGACGATCTGGCCCAACGCGGCGCGATCGAGCGCTCCGTGCGCGCCGAGCACCTCGGGCCCGAAGCGCGCCACGATCTCCGCCAGACCTGGAGTCCCCGGTGCCACGACCTCACGCGCCAGCTCGTCCGCGTCGACGATGGGCACGCCGAGCTCCGAGAAGAAGCCCGCCACCGTGCTCTTGCCGCACCCGATCCCGCCCGTGAGTCCGACCACCATCAGCGCCACCCCCACTGACTACCCGTGAGGCCGCGCCCCGTGCAACCGGATCCCCCTACGCCTCGAACGCCAGCGCACGGCTCGCCCGCCGTCCCGGTCCACCCGCCTCATGCCACCTCCGCTCCGCCGCCAGGCCCGGCAGACGGCGCTTGACGTCACCCTCGGGCGCCGTGGTAGCGCCTTGGGGTGCGGGCTGTCATCCAACGCGTCTCCCAGGCTTCGGTCCACGTGGCCGAGCAAGAGGTCGGCGTCATCGCTAAGGGACTGCTCGTCTATCTGGGCGTGGCGCGCGAGGATGGCGAAGCCGATCTGGCTTATCTGGAGAAGAAGATCCTCGGCCTCCGAGTGTTCGAGGACGAACACGAGCGCATGCAGCACCACGTCGTCGACGTCGGAGGCTCGGTGCTCCTGATCTCGCAGTTCACCCTCTTCGGTGACGTGCGCCGAGGCCGCAGACCCTCCTTCACCGAGGCCGCGGAGCCCGAACGGGCCGACACCCTCTACCGCACCTTGCGCGAGCGCCTGGCTCAGCACGTGCCCGTCGAAGCGGGCGTCTTCCGTGCACACATGGATGTGCGCGCCAGCGTCGATGGCCCCGTCACCATCCTCGTCGACAGCCGCAAGGCCTTCTGAACCACGGGCCGAAAAGGGACATCATGCAGCTCGAACGCTACGAGATCCGCGCCGCCACCTTGGCCGATGGAGACGACCTCTACGATCTCTCGCGCTACCTCGACTCGGTGAACCTGCCGCACGAACGCACGGCCATCGACGCGGTCTTGATGCGCTCCGAGCGCGCGTTCTCCCGCACCGAGGGTGACCCGCGACGCCGCGAATACGTCTTCGTTCTGCACGATCTCGAGCTCGATCGCGCCATCGGCACCTCCATCGTCTTCGGACAGCTCGGTCGCCGGGACGCGCCCTACATTTTCTTCGATGTGAAGAAGGAGGAGCGCTACTCCCAGAGCCTCGACCGCCACTTCGTCCACTCCGTCCTCTCCATGGGCTACTCCTACAATGGCCCCACGGAGATCGGCGGTCTCGTGATGCACCCCGACGCCCGCCGCGCCCCCGAGCGTCTGGGGCAGCAGATCTCCTACGTCCGCTTCCTGTGGATCGCGATGCATCGCGATTACTTCCAGAACTACGTGCTGGCCGAGCTGCTCCCGCCCCTCGCGGACGACGGCACGAGCCACCTGTGGGAAGCAGTGGGGCGTCGTTTCACCGGCCTGGACTACCGCGAGGCCGATCGCCTCTCCAAGACCAACAAAGAGTTCATTCGTGGCCTCTTTCCCGACGGGGACATCTACGCGAGCCTGCTCTCCGACGACGCCCAGGCTGCCATCGGAGAGGTCGGTCCCCAGACCAAGGGCGTGGAGAAGCTGCTGCGGCGGATCGGCTTCGAGTACGTGAACCGCGTCGATCCCTTCGACGGGGGCCCCCATTTCGTGGCCCCCATCGAGAAGATCAGCCTGCTGCGCGCCGCCCACGCCGTTCACCTGGGCAGCTCAGACGCCCCCGAGGACGCCCCTGGGAGCCTCGTGCCCCATCTGGTGGGCATCGAGAGCGACATGGCGCCGTATTTCCGCGCCTTCTCCTGCGCCATCGAGCCCTCGCAGGGAGGCGTCGTCGCCCTCCCGCGAGCCCAACGTGACCGTCTTCAGCTCGAGACCGGCGCGAAACTCTGGGTTCTGCCCCTGAGGCCCTCGCGCACCCCCCCCAACCAAGGGCATGGATGAGATCATTCTGGCCGCATATCGGCCCTCGATACGCTCCTTCTGGCGCATTATCGCAGCCCCCACCCAAATCGCATGATCCGCGTTGACACCCCCAAGGTGCATGCTAGTTATCGCGACCCGGCCGTAGCGGCTTCGGCTGAAACGCCCCCGGGAGCTTGAAAAAAGAACTTGACCGTCCAGCCGCAAGCGTTACATTGCGCAGCCCTTCGAGACCTCCTCAGATTTGAGAAGGCGCCGACGCGGAGCAGCTGAACGGTACCCCCACCGCCTCTCGAGGCTCGCCAGAACGACTGGCTGCCAAAAAAGGCAAGGGGGTGTGAAGAAAGCCTTGACGCCGACTTCACCACGGACTACGGTCCCGATCCCTTCGCTCCCAACCG
>Ga0210033_1000142_pt1:0-2500 | contig 60688 bp, 45 predicted proteins | sample CryGeymeta201501_FD_185465 | JGI IMG/M metagenome (GOLD analysis project Ga0210033, IMG submission 185465) | Groundwater microbial communities from Crystal Geyser aquifers in Utah, USA - Crystal Geyser metaG 2015-01 (SPAdes) (version 2) | ecosystem: Environmental > Aquatic > Deep... | reverse complement strand
CGGCTCATCGCATCCTGGGGCTGGAGCAGGTCCCAAGGGTTTGGCTGTTCGCCAATTAAAGCGGTACGCGAGCTGGGTTTAGAACGTCGTGAGACAGTTCGGTCCCTATCTGCCGTGGGCGCAGGATACTTGAGAGGATCTAACCATAGTACGAGAGGACCTGGTTGGACGTACCTCTAGTGTTCCGGTTGTCTCGCCAGAGGCATAGCCGGGTAGCTATGTACGGAACGGATAACCGCTGAAAGCATCTAAGCGGGAAGCCGGCCTCAAGATGAGGTATCCCGGACCATTAGGTCCCTAAAGGCCCCTTGAAGACTACAAGGTAATAGGCCGGATGTGGAAGCGTGGCAACACGCGGAGCTGACCGGTACTAATAGGCCGTGAGGCTTGACCTATTTCTAAGGTGCGGTTCGAAATGGTTTGAGGTCAGGGTTGGACGCAAGAATGGGTACTTTGAGTACCGCGTCTGACCTGAACAAATGCAGACGCCGAGCGCGAGTCGCTCGAGCAAATAAAGACGTCGCTTCGTAAATTTCTCCGGTGGCTATATCGGAGGGGCCATACCCGATCCCATCCCGAACTCGGAAGTCAAGCCCTCCAGAGCCGATGGTACTGCAGGGGCAGCCCTGTGGGAGAGTAGGACGCCGCCGGGTCTATGAAACCCCGCTTCGGAAACGAAGCGGGGTTTCGCTTTTAACCCACGCTGTGTTCAACCAAGTCACGCCCTGTTCGATCTGTGGCAGAGTCTTCGAGGCGTGTGACCCAGGACTGGGTCAGCCATGCGGGCGTCAGGGGTTCGCGGTGTGGTGCGCGGGGGCTTCATGTCGGGACATGCTCGCCTTCCCGGTCGAAGCCTGATCGTCATTGTTGCCGATGGGTCGCCGATCGACGTCCTCGTGGACTTCTGGTCAGGGCGTCACCTGCATCCGGAGTCGCGCGTGTGGGCGTCGAGGCAGCCGCGCACCCCGGCCCTCATGCAGCCGAGACTCGAGCTGCGAGCTGCGGACCCCGCGAGGGTCCCCACGCGTCATCGGTCGGATGGATCCGCGATGCACCTGGGCTTCCTGGCGGCGAGCGCTCGATTCTGACGGCCGGGGTGGTCATACTGCGGCGTGGCGCATTCCCCCAGTATGCCGGCCGAGACAGGCGGCGTCCGAGTTCGGGCCCTCGGGCGAGGGCGCCGTGAGGCACTGGTCGATCTCCGCTCGAGCGAAGTCGGCGCTGTGCCCCGCGTGGCGCGGTGTTCGGTCGCGGTGAGGGCTGGACGGCCGCGAGCTCCGCGCCTTGGTGACGGGTGTCGATGAGTCGGCGCCGTGCGCTGTGGATCTTCGGGGTAGTCGTCGTCTTGTTGGGCGTAGGGGCGATAGCCCTACGTCCGTGGTTGAAGACGCGCGTCGAAGACGAGTTGAGTCGACGACTCGGATTGCCCTGCCGCGTTGCGTCGGTTCGTCTGGGCTTCTCCCGTGTCGTGGTCGATGGGATCTCCTTCGGTGGCGTCGAGCAGGGCCTCCACGGTGAGGTTGGCAGCGTGGTCTTGACGCCGGGACCCCTCTCCTTGGCCTTTGGTGGCGGGCGCGCGATCACGAGTGCGCACGTGACCGACGCCGCGTTGGATGCCGAGCTGGACTCCAGCCCATTCCGAACCTGGTTCGAGCGCATTCGCGCGCGCCGGCGGCATCGCTCGGAGTCCGCCGCGGCGGCTCACGGGCGGCCAGCGATCCGAGTCACGGGAGCACGTGTGGCGCTCCGGGATCAGGGTGGCGCTCTGGCGCAGCTTCAGATCGCCGACGCCATGCTAGAGAGCGACGGGGCGTTGATGCTCACCGGGTCGCTCGGGGTAGGGGAGTCCAGCGCCGGCGAGCTGAGCCTCGATCAGGTCTCCGTGCATGCCACGCTCGGTCGGGGCGCGGACGGCGCACGGATCGACGTAGGTACGGGCTATGTGGTCGCGCCCCCGGCGGACGACAGCGCCGTGGGTGCGCGCACGCTGGAACGCTGCCTGGCCATCGCGCGCGCCTTGGCGGTGTCCGCGCAACCCGCGACCGATGTTCCCCCGGTTCAGGACGCGGGAACTCCCGGTACGGTGCACGCGGCCGAGGCTGCCCAGCATGACGCACCCGCGCCGCCTGAAGCGGCCGTCGGTGCGTCGGAGGCTGGCGAGCCGGCGCCCTTTGGCGCCCTCAGCCGCGCCTGGTCCACGTTGGCTCGAGCCCGAACTCTGCTGACCGGTGCGCAGATAAGCCTCGACCGCTTCGAGCTGCGCGTGCACAAGGCAGGCGCAGATCGCGTCGTGGTTCGTGAACTCTCCGCTCGGTTTGGCTTCACCGCGGAGGGTCTGCGGCTGGACGGTCGCGGCGTGGCGGACACGGGCGGTCGACTGAGCTGGGATCTTCGCCTCGACCCGCTCCAGGCTCGCGGAGAAGGTAGCGTCGCCGCGAGCGAACTCCCCTTGGATCTGCTGGCGCCCATCCTTCCTTCGATTCCTCTGACCCACGCGGAG
>Ga0210033_1000127_pt1 | contig 63626 bp, 45 predicted proteins | sample CryGeymeta201501_FD_185465 | JGI IMG/M metagenome (GOLD analysis project Ga0210033, IMG submission 185465) | Groundwater microbial communities from Crystal Geyser aquifers in Utah, USA - Crystal Geyser metaG 2015-01 (SPAdes) (version 2) | ecosystem: Environmental > Aquatic > Deep subsurface >... | reverse complement strand
CCATTTACCACCTCCTGAGAAACAGTAAATATATCATATATATCAGTAGTTTAACATCATTTTAATAGTATTATTTCGACCTATTTCCATAAATAAAAAACATGCTTTTAAGGGTGCGGAATGTCGGATGTATCCCCACAAGCCGGTGAAGTGGCTACGTTAGCAGTGAGAATCAGGTTGAGCATCCCCCATATGGACGATGACAGGAAACGAAGGATCCCTCTGTTTTGCAGGCAGAGGCTAGAGGTGAACAACGTATTTCATGCAAAAACAATGGATAAGATCCCCTCATTCTGGCCTTCTCCCGGAGGGCGTAGGCATGAAAAATCAGCTAAATGGCTGCTCAGGTTTGTGCTGCAAGATCGATGCGCTGCATCAAATAGCAAAGACAATCCTGACGGATGATGCGGGTGTTCAGCGTAAGCATCGAGGGCATCAGGGGGGTGGCGGTGCGTAGACCGTTGCCGTGCAGAGCAAAGTAGTGGTGGGCAATTTCTCTGCCGGAGGCATCGCTGACGGTGATCGGTAAATCCTTTCCCGTGTAAGTGCCCAGATGCGTGCCTTTATCCAGCTCGCTGAAATTGAGTTTGTCCAGATCGGCGCGAAAGATGAGGGGGGATTTTTCCGGTTCGATGCCGAATTCGATATGCCCGGCAACGCGTGCAATGGCGACAGTTTGAAAGATGTCGTAGTCGTGTGGTGAAGGTGCATGGTCGGGAAAGTGGTGCAGATGCATCGCGGCATCAATCAGTTTACGGCAATGCTCCTCGCCGCTTGCTTCGCCGGGTTTACCGGCTTCGACGGTGATGGCGGGACAGAACCCGGCAAAGGCGCGGGAAAGCACGGAGTCGGGCTGGGTAAAATAGATGATGGTGCGACTGAACAGCAGCGCCAGATGCAGAAAGGGCGTATCAAGCCGGTTGATGCAGGCATAGTGGGGATTACTGCCGGTATTGTTATGCAGATCGATGGCGGCAAAGGGTTTCAAAACACGCAACTGTGCCAGCACTTCATCGGCCATGCTGGCTTCGGCGGAGTCTCCCCCTTTCCAGATGCGGTTGTAATCGGGCTGCCCGTCGAGCCTGCGCAGGCCCTGTTTTGCTGCTGCAATATTGCCGATAAAAATGACCAGTGTGCGTGGCAACGGTTGTTCAGTATTATCTTTCAGCCAGTGGCGCAGCGCATCCCAACCGGTGTCTTCATTGCCATGCAGAAGTACGGAAATGAACAGTGGTGCTTCTTTTTGCCCGGGCAGAGTAATCAGGGCAGGACCATCCAGCCTGGCGGAAAGCTTTTGAGCCGGACAATCAAGAAGTCCTTCGGGCAGATGATTGAATGATTGCAATAGTTTCATCACAAGCTCCACGAGTGCACGGGTCTGTCGCTGATTTGCTGCTGATAATAATCAAGGGTGAGTTTAGTCAGGTTCTGATGTCGCCTGAAATGCTCAAGTTGCCACCATGCGCCGTTGCGGCCTGATGCGACGCGTTCGGCGATGATCGCCAGATAAGGCTCAAAACCGCTGCAGTTCAGCGAGGATAAGCCCTCCTTTGCCATCGGTAACAGTTGCTGCCGGAACAGGTCCGGTAATTTATGCTGTTTGCCGTCGATCCAGTCGATGCTGCTTTGCAGGCCATGGCGGGCGCAGCTATAGAAATTATTACGTGTCCGACTGAAATCGAGCTTGTGCTCAGGTCGCTGGTCACTTTCGGCCAGCACAAAGGATAAACCGAACAGCAGGGCGGCATTGGCTACGCTGTCAATCAGCGTCGGCCCGGCAGGGCATATTCGTTGTTCCAGGCGCAGATGTGGTGTGCCATCGTTATCAAAGCCAACGATGGGTCGAAGCCAGCGCCAAACGGTGCCATTATGCAATTGCAGGTGTTTTAGCTGTGCCGGGTCGCTATCGGAAACGGAGGGCAGCATGACGGCGTATTCAGCCAGATTTTCATCAAAACATTCCAGCAGCGATTGCTCGGTGTAAGCTGAACCGAAGGTGACGCGCGCTAAGCGGTTACCGGGTGATCCATCATTTACGGCTATAGACTGTTCAAATAAGGGTATACGGCTTTCCTGCCACAGGGTTTTACCGAACAGCAACGGTGAATTGGCACTTGCCGAGACAAGCGGTGCTGAAGCAATCAACATCGCATTGTAATAGCGATGAGCGGTGGCAGGCATGACCTGCCAGTGGATTTGAAAGGATGTGGTGGCCGCTTCAATCATCACATTGGCGTGCTCGGAAATCAGATGCTGTATGCCGTCTATGTCGATATGTAGTGGTTTTCCACGGCGCAGTCGCAAAACCTGCTCATTAAGCGCCTGATAGCGTTTGAGCGGTGACATGTTATCCATCGTCAGATGTGCAGGTGTTAAGCTTGGCAGAATGCCGATGAGTAACAGATTCATATCCAGCTTTTGCGCTTCAATCTGGCAAAATTGCCAGCGTTGACGCAGTTGTGCATGGATATCGTCCAGCGCATCACCATGAAAAGATTGTGGCCGAGTATTGATCTCCAGATTAAACAGGGATAATTCGGCGCTTACTTCAGGGCTTGCTTCTTTATTGGCAGATTGTTGCTCTGAGCGACGGCATTGTTGCACAAGCGCTTTGTTTCCCGCTGACGGTTGCCCGGCCCTGTTGATCAGGCATGCCTCCAATTCAAATCCGGCGATGGCTGAACGCTTTGAAAGGGTGTGCCGGGCAAAGTGGTAGTGCAATAATTCAGTCTCAACCCGCAGATTGTGCTTGAACAGCGAAAAATCGTGTTTGTGGAAGTGATGCTTGTCGACTTCCTGCCCCATATCGAACCCCCCTCCCGTTTTTTCCTGGCTGAAGCTCAGTTTGCCCGGCACAGTTGCCGTGCGCTGCATGGTAGCAGCGGGGGCAGCATTTCACCTCTCAGAGTGTCCTTAACTGCTGATCATTGAACCGATCAGTCGTCCGAGTTCTTCGGTCTGGAAAGGTTTACTCAGCAGATTGAAGTTTCCGACATTTTTCAGTTCATCGCGCATTTCTTCCTGACTGTAGCCGGTGCAAAAGGCCAGCGGTACGCTTGGCCGGATTTCCCTTATTTTTCTGGCCGCGACCGGTCCAATCATATTCGGCATGATCACATCAAGGATAACCATCCTGACCTCTTCAGCGTGCTCTGCAAATAAGCTTACAGCTTCCTCGCCATCGGTGGCTTTGATGACGTTGTAGCCGAATTTCGTGAGTACTGCAGCAAGCATGAGCAGCACGTTGGGTTCATCATCAGCAATCAGAATCAGTTCGCCATGACCTTTGGGAACATCGGCCGGAGCAACAGGTTTCTCGTCCGTTGTATTTTGCATATTCATCAGTCGCGGAAAATAGAGGCTGAAGGTGGTTCCCTGATCAGTAGCACTTTGCAAATCGATACAGCCACGATGACTTTGCATCGCGCCCTGAACAATGGCCAGTCCGAGTCCGGTTCCACTGCCGACACTTTTGGTGGTGAAAAACGGTTCAAAAATCCGCTCACGCACAGATTCCGGAATACCTTCGCCGTTGTCGGCTACAGCAAGCGCGACGTACTCTTCGGCTTTGAAATTGTTGTGAACGCTTTTGAATGCTTTATCCGCTATGCCGGCCGTTAGAGAAATTTCGATACAGGGATGTTCTCTTGCGCCGAGTGCATCACAGGCATTGTTGACCAGATTAACCAGAATCTGCAGCAATAACGTGCTATCTGCATTGATATAAACATCTTCGGAGCTCTGGGTGATTTGAATCGTTACATTGCCCGGTACCGAACTTTTCACCAGTTTGGCCGAGTTCGTCAACCAAGCGTTCATTTCAATCGTCGCCATTTTCATTAGCGACTGATCTTTTCGCGAGAAGGTCATTAACTGTCTGATCATGGCAGCGGCGTCAAAGCCGCTTTGCTGCGACAGATCGATATATTCGCAGGCTGAACTGAGTTCACCCTGATCGATTTGATTACGAGCCAGATATAAATTTCCGGTGATGGTGGCGAGCATATTGTTGAATTCGTGGGCAATACCGGCCACCAGCGTTCCAACGGCTTCCATCTTTTGAGCCTGGCGCAGCTGTGTTTCGATTTCGAGCTTTTCAGTGATATCGTGATAGGTGCCCAATACGCCGATAACGTTACCAGTACTATTACGGATCGGTGCTTTACTGATTTCACGCATGCGCATGGAGCCACTAACTATCAGTGCTTTATCTTCGAAATTGAGCAGCGGTTCACCACTTTCAATCACCCTCAGATCTGAAGCGCGCAGTGATGCGGCCTGATCGCGCCAGACCAGATCTTCATCGCACTTGCCGATCAGTTCTTCGACGGAGTTAAAACCGGCATCATGTGCAAACAGTTCATTGCTGCCAATATAGCGCGACTGACTGTCTTTCCAGAAAACCCGGGCCGGAATGGTATCAATCACCAGCTTCAGAAAGTCGCGGTCACGTGCGGCTGCAGCTGCAACTTTTTCTGCTGTGACTTCGGCTTTGAGTGTGGTTATCGCGTTGCGTGCTGTCATGGCTGCCATCGAATAGAGCACAGCAGTAAAGGCCAGTGTCATCGCGCCTTCAGCAATGGAAAGAGGATGGCCGGATATCATCCACTGAATGGTAATGGGTAACAGAATCAGGGTAATAAATCCCCAGGCCTGTTCGCGTCGGTAGGAGAGAACAGCCACGGAACCAGCCGCCATACCTGCCAGAGCAAAAGCAAGGAAGAATTGATGCTCCATATTATCAACAGGAAAAAGGAATACGCCGGCACTTCCCCAAATGGCACCTGCGGCCAGGGAACTGGTCATCGACAGGCGGTCAAAATACTTATAATCCCTGTTGCTTGTTGACTGATAGTGGTGCCAAAGCAAGAGGCGGCTAACAGTTAATAACAGAAAAAGAATTAACCAGACCTGAACTGCAATTGCATCGACAGCATAATACTGGATCACGCATAAGGCGATAGCGACGACGGAGCTGGCGACCAGCGATTTGGGTAGTGCTTCATAGAGTAGTTCAATTTGCATTCGGTGAACTATTCTATCTTCATCAGTCACTATGAGTTCCTCCACGGATGGGTTGATTTCCTGACAGTATGCATGTTGTTATTGCATTGCCAAGGGGAAGCCGCATCAAACCGAAATATCCATAAATTCTATTGCGTGCTTGTTGGTCATTTTGTTTGCAACCCGATGATGAACTATACAGGCCGGTGTATTGCTTCCAAAAACAACCCGTTTGATTTATCTGTTTTTTTGATCGCGGCTTATGATGTAAGCAGGCGGTATACTGTCAATGACGAAAGGTTGTTTTCCTGAAGCCTGTGAAAGGCTATCGTTGCGACACTTTTTATGGGGGTGTGCATGGCCGTTTATGCGGTGGGCGATATTCAGGGCTGTTTTAAGCCATTGAAAAAGTTGCTAAAAAAAGTCGAATTCGACCCCGCTGTTGATACGCTCTGGTGTGTGGGCGATCTGGTGAATCGCGGGCCTGATTCTCTTGAAACATTGCGATACCTGAAAGGGTTGGGTGATGCCTGTATCTGTATCCTGGGTAATCACGATTTGCATTTGCTGGAGCTGGCAGCCGGGGGGCGCAGTTTTCGCGGCGATACCTTCAGTGAGGTTACCAGAGCTGAAGATTTTGATGCGTTAATTGAATGGCTGCGCTTCCGACCCATGATACATACTGATCAGACGCTGGGTTGGGCGATGGTGCATGCCGGTTTGCATCCAAAATGGACGTTGGAAAAGGCCAGTAAAAAAGCGCGCAAGATTGAAGAAAAGTTGCGTGGCGAGGATTGGAAAACTTTCTGCCTGCAATTGCAAAGTTATCATCTACCGCCCGGCAATCCGAAGGATAAGCTGGAAAAACAATTGTTTGCGACGGCGGTGATGACACGCACCCGTTATTGCAATAAAGATGGCTTGTTTGATTGGCAGAATATTTCCAATTACTCTGCCAAGGTGCTTGAGAAACCGTGGTTCAGGCATAATAAGCTGGCATGGCGGGGTGATATTCGCATTGTTTTTGGCCACTGGGCAGCCAAGGGGCTGGTGGATGATCAAGCACATGTGCTGGGGCTGGATTCCGGTTGTGTCTGGGGTGGCCGCATGACACTGGCGCAGCTGGATAGCAATAAACCAAAACTTATATCAATCTCTTGTCCTGCATGTCAGAGCATTAGATAACATTCTGGAGATAACAACGATGGCAGATTATCAGTACATATATTCGATGCAGGGCGTCGGCAAGGTGGTCGATAGCAAACGTGAAATTCTGAAAGATATTTATCTTTCCTTTTTTCCGGGGGCAAAAATCGGTGTGCTGGGTCTTAACGGTTCGGGTAAATCGACGCTGCTGAAAATCATGGCCGGGCTGGATGAAGAGATTCTCGGCGAAGCGCGTCCGGCACCGGGTATCAAGATCGGTTATCTGGCTCAGGAGCCTGAGCTGGACGAGTCCAAGAATGTACGTGGAAATGTCGAAGAAGGCGTGCATGAAACCAAAGCCTTGCTGGATCAGTTTAATGAAATTTCAGAACGTTTCGCCGAGCCGATGAGTGACGACGAAATGAATGATCTGATCGACAAACAGGGTAAGTTGCAGGATAAAATCGATGCGGCTGATGCCTGGGATCTGGATCGTAAGCTGGAAATTGCCGCCGATGCGCTGCGTTTGCCACCGTGGGATGCTGATGTGGCCACACTGTCCGGTGGTGAGCGCCGCCGTGTGGCGCTGTGCCGTTTGCTGCTTTCTGCACCGGATATGCTGTTGCTGGATGAACCGACCAACCATCTGGATGCGGAATCAGTCGCCTGGCTGGAGCGATTTTTACATGATTATCCGGGCACTGTGGTGGCGGTAACGCATGACCGTTATTTCCTCGATAACGTGGCTGGCTGGATTCTCGAACTGGATCGCGGTCGCGGTATTCCGTTTGAGGGCAATTACTCTTCATGGCTGGAACAGAAGGAAAAACGCCTGTCGCAGGAAGAGAAAGAAGAAAGCTCCCGCCAGAAAGCCATCAAACAGGAGCTGGAGTGGGTGCGTGCCGGTACCAAAGGGCGACATGCCAAATCCAAGGCACGTCTGAAAGCCTTCGATGAACTCTCCAGCAAGGAAGTTCAGGAACGTAATGCCACCAAGCAGATTTTTATTCCGAGCAGTGAGCGTCTGGGTGATATCGTCATCAAGGCGGAAGATCTCAGTAAGAGTTATGGTGAGCGGATGTTGTATTCGGGGCTGAATTTCAATCTGCCGCGTGGCGGCATTGTTGGTATCGTCGGGGCCAACGGTGTGGGTAAAACCACCTTGTTCCGTATGCTCACCGGCAAGGAAGAGCCCAGTGGCGGTACATTGACCGTCGGTGAAACGGTGCAGTTATCGTATGTCGATCAGTCGCGTGATGCATTGAACGGCGATAAAACCGTCTGGGAGGAAGTCTCCGGCGGTTCTGATGTGATTTATCTGGGCAAGATGGAAGTGCCTTCGCGTGCGTATTGCGGCCGCTTTAATTTCAAGGGCGGCGATCAGCAGAAGAAAATCAAAACACTCTCCGGTGGTGAACGCAATCGCGTGCATCTGGCGAAAATGCTTAAAGAGGGCGGTAATGTGCTGCTGCTGGATGAGCCGACTAACGATCTGGACATTGAAACCCTGCGTGCGCTGGAAGAGGCGCTGCTTGATTTTGCCGGATGCACCGTGGTGATTTCACATGATCGCTGGTTCCTCGACCGAATTGCCACGCATATGCTGGCTTTTGAAGACGATGGCAATGTTGTCTGGTTTGAAGGTAACTTCGCCGACTATGAAAAAGATCGTCGCAAGCGTTTAGGTGTAGAGGCCGATCAGCCGCATCGCATCAAATACAAGAAACTCGCGTAATTCATCGATGTCATCAGGATTAAATGAAGCCCAGTATCGGGCGGTGCATTACCGTGGCGGTCCGATGCTGGTATTGGCCGGTGCCGGTTCCGGAAAAACGCGAGTCATCACCGAGCGCATTGCGGTGCTGGTGGAGCGCGACGTTCCCGAAACGGCCATCACTGCGGTAACCTTTACCAACAAAGCAGCCAAGGAAATGCGTGAGCGTTTGAAGGCACGTTTGGGTGATCGGGCGAAAGCGTTGCGTATTTGCACCTTCCATGCGCTCGGTTTATCGATGGTGCGCGAGCATGCGCCGCTGGTCGGGCGTAAAGCCGGACTCTCGGTGTTTTCCGTAGCCGAGCAGAAATCGGTGATGCGTTCAGTGTTGACCGATATGAAGCTGGCCGCTGATGGTGATCAGGTGGACAGGATGATCTCACGCGTATCGATGCTTAAAAGCGGCATGCTCGATGCACAGGAAAATCAGCTTGAGGTGATCCGGCAACGCTATGATGAGCTTCTGACACGCATGAATGCCGTGGATTTTGATGATTTGATTGAATTGCCGATCCGTCTTCTTTCCGGCCATGATGATGTGCGCGCACTGTGGCGCAGCCGCTGTCGGCATTTTCTGGTCGATGAATATCAGGACTCCAGTCGCACGCAATATCAGATGGTGCAATCTCTGGTGCCCAGAGACGGCAACCTGACCGTGGTGGGCGATGATGATCAGTCGATTTACGGCTGGCGCGGCGCTGAAATCGGCAATCTGTTTCAGCTGGATAAGGATTTTCTGAATCTGGAAGTGGTTCGACTGGAAGAAAATTATCGCTCTACCGGTTCTATTTTAACCGCAGCCAATGCCCTGATTGCCAATAATGGTGAGCGACTGGGCAAAACCCTGCGCTCCAATCTCGGGCCGGGAAAACTGGTGCGCGTGTGGGAAGCCAACAATCCGGAGCAGGAAGCCGAACGTATTGCGGCGGATATCAAAACGCAACGTGCCATCGATGAAAAATCTGGCTGGGAAGATTTTTGTGTGCTCTATCGGGCTTCATTTTTGTCGCGTCAGGTCGAATTTGCCCTGCGTGATGCTGGTATTCCCTATCATGTCAGTGGCGGCTTATCATTTTTTGACCGGGCCGAAATTCAGGACTTGCTGGCTTATCTGCGGCTGATTTCCAATGCCAGCGATGATGTGGCGTTTTTGCGAGCGATATCAAGGCCTCGTCGCGGTGTTGGCGACAAGGCGCTGGGTCTGCTGTCGGATTTTTCTCAGGAGCAGCAATGCTCCTTGCTTGAAGCCTGTTTGCACGATGATTTGGAGCATCGCCTGGCGCTCACACTGCGTGAATTCGGCGATCTGATCAGCGGTTTATCGCACATGTTTGAGCATAGTGAGCCGGATGATGCGTTTGATGCCTTGCTGGAGCGTTCATTGCTTGAGCGGGCGATACGTAATGATGCAGCCGATGAGGCGGAAGAAGACCGGCGCATGAATAACGTTATGGATCTGCGCCGCTGGTGGCTGAGTCATCAGGAGGCTGGCGGTAATCTGGAATCATTCTTGCAGCATATTTTTCTGTTGTCGGATAACGAACAGGATGAACCGGAAGGGCGGGTACGCTTGATGACCGTACATGCCGCCAAAGGTCTGGAGTTCGATAGCGTCTATATTTGCGGCGTCGAAGATGGATTGTTTCCACATAAAAATGCCACGCTGGAAAATCGCATGGAAGAAGAGCGCCGTCTGATGTACGTGGCGATGACGCGGGCTCGTTTCCGTTTGACACTGAGCAGTGCACGCACCCGCAGGCGTTTTGGTCAGGTTGAAAAAACGGCGATTTCACCATTCCTCAAAGAGACCGATCAAGCCGTATTACGCTGGGTCGACAGGGAGGCCGAAGAGTCACCCGAAGCGCAGCAGGATGTGGCCGATTTCATGGCCTTATTCGAAGCCAATATCGCAGCTGGCCGCTGATTTCAGCGGCTATTGCTGCCGGTGCTGGTTTTGATGATCTGTGCAGCTTGTTTCACTTATCCAATCAGCTTGTGGCCCATTCGAGCTGCAACGTCTATCTATTGCGGAAAAAAATCAGAATAAATTTCTCTTTTTCATTCACATGGATGATGTAATGAGGTGTCCCGTCCGAGTGTCCGGCAGCAGTTGAGCAATTGATTTGGGGTTGTTTTTGACCCGGATCAGAGCTTGGAAGCAGTGATTTTTAGATCAACCTATCAAATATTCCTCGATCACACTCCTTTTGGCACACCATGCACCGATTTTCTGCAGTGTTTTTATGAACAAGGCATACCGATCCTGCGGACAGTAGCAACGATCCGGAAAGAACTGAGAACGGATGACCGTCACGGTGGCGGTAACCAATAACCTGTCAGCAATCCATCCCATGCCTCGAACCATTTTGCTCTGTTCGGATTCCCCTTGCTGCCACTCCATAATTCAGCAGGCGTTGCACCATCCAGATAATCATGCGGCCGAACATGGTTGTACCAGAATCTGAACAGGTGAAGCGAATGAATGAGTTCCCCGGCTGATGCAACCTCCCATTGATTCAGCTTCTGTTTCAGCGTGCCAAAAAAACGTTCGACCTTGCCGTTCTGCCAGGGGCAGGCAATCTCCGTTCGCTGATGGCGAATGCCCAGCATCCACAATCCGAACCTGAACAATCGGGATGTGAAAACAGCTTCATTATCCGTGCGGATGAATGTTGGTTTGCCGTGCTTTTTGACAACGGCAAGCAGGCATTCAAGCAGGGTGATTGATGCCTTGTCCTTCACAACTCCGAGCATCAACGCTGCCCGGCTGTGATGCTCCACGATTCCAAGGATACAATGCAGCATTCCTGCTGAATCTGTTTTGCCTGTCAGGTCAATTCCCCAGATCAGGTTGTCAGGTACAGGTCTGGGAGGGAGGGGTCAGGTCTTGTTTCGCGGATTTGAAGGTGCCTGATTAAATGCCTTTTTACATGAAAAATAAGGAACAGTTCCCATGTTAAGGCTATCGTGTCGTATTCTTTATTGCGCCTGCCTGCTGGCGATGGCTTTTGCTCTTCCGGTTGATGATGCCAATGCCAAAGTCAACCGGGTGACGGGTGATTATTCGGAACAGCATATCGACCTGAGCGTGCAGGCTCCCGGTGGTGAGATATCGGTGCTGCGCTATTACCTGCGTGGCCGGCTTCAACGACCAGTGGGAGCCGCTGGATCTGGGTACGCCGGATAACACCGGTCTGATTCGTTCGATGCTGCGCGATGGTAATACCTTCACCAATCTGAGCGTGCTGCCCGACCTTTATGTGAAAGATGAGAATGAAACCATTTCGCGCACTGCCACCGGCTATCACTGGAAGGATCGCGCCAGTGGCGACTGGGTGGATTATGATGCTTCTGGCCGCTTTACTGCATCCGGGCATCTGAATATCACCGTGGCCCACTCACTGTATGATCCCTATGGCAAGCTGACCGGTATCCTCGATGCGCGTGGGCGGCAGGTGTTGTGGTACAGCTATAGCGGCAACAACATCAGTTCGGTTCATGATGCCGCTAACCGCAGCGTCAGCTATCAATATGATGCAGCAGGGCGCATCACCACCTTCACCGATGTACTCGGCCATGCATGGCACTATCAGTACAATACAAAAGGCTATCTGGTGAAGCGCACCGATCCGCTGGGGCGCACCCTGAGCATCATCTATGCCGCCGATGGAAAAACCGCCAGCGTTAAAGATCAGGACGGCATCGGCGCAAGTTACCAGTTCAGTTTTGATGACAAGACCAGAGAATATTACATGAAAGAGGCCTCATCCGGGCAGGTGCGAGAATACTGGTACAGCAGCGGCTATCATTTGTTGCGTCGCAAGGTCAACGGGCAACCTGCTTACACAGTTCAGGGAACAACGGGCAAGAACATTCAGCAGATCACCGATGCTTCCGGTCACACGGTGACCGAGGAGTACGACGACAGCAACAATGTGATCAAGCGTACCTATGCCGATGGCACAACGCAGCATTACACCTGGCATCAGGATTACGACCTGCCACTAAGCGAGACCAACGAGAATGGCATCACCACCAGATTCACGTACGATGCTTATGCTAACCTGATCAGCAAAACCGAGGCGGATAGAACGCCACTGGCACGCTCTACGGACTACAGCTATGACGCGTATGGTCAACTGATCAGCACCACTCGTGCCGGAATCACCACCAGCTTCACCTATGACCCTTACGGCAACCGGCAAAGCACCACCGATGCGCTGGGCAATATCACGAGCTTCACTTACGACATGCTTGGCAATCCATTAACCATCACCGATGCGCTGGAAAATGTATGGCGCAGCGAATACGATGCCGCAGGCAACCTGCTCAAGCGGATTGATCCGCAAGGCCATGCCACCACCTACGCCTATGATGCCGCCAGCCGTCGCATCAGCGAAACCGATGCCAACGGCAACATCACCACCTACGCTTATGATAATCAGGATCGATTAACCACCATCACCGATGCGGCAGGCGGTATCACACGCATGGAATACGATAAGTCAGGCAATATGATCCGCCAGACCGATGGGGAAGGTCACGCCACCACCTTCGCCTACGATGCCATGGGCCGCATGACCACGGTGACTGACGGCAACGGCAATGTTATCCGCACCCTTTTCAACGGTGCGGGCTATCAACCGCAGCAGATGATTTATCCCACATTCACGCGCAGCATGGGCTATGATCTGCGCAATCGACTGGTTGCTTCAATCGATCAGCTGGACGCATCCACCAATCGCACGGTAAGGTACGGCTATGATCTGGCAGGCAATCGCATATCCACCACCGACCCGGCAGGGCGCATCACCCGTTATGCCTACGATGCGCAGGGCAGGCTGACTACGGTGACCGATCCGGCAGGCGGCGTCACAGCCTACACCTACGATGCGCAGGACAATCTGCTCAAAGTGACCGATGCCAACGGCCACGATGCTTTCCGCTATGAGTACGACAACGCCGGTCGCAAGACCAAGGAGCTGCGCCCCATGGGCCAGTTCTCCAGCTTTGCTTACGACATGCTCGGTCGCCTGACCGGCAAAACCGATGCCCTGAACCACACCATCAGCTACGACTACAGCCCCTCCGGTCGCCTGCTGGCGATCCACTATCCGGCGGCAAACGGCATTCCGGCCAAAGATGTCAGCTTCAGTTACGATGCCAACGGCAACCGGACCGCCTACAACGATGGCACCACTAGCGGCGCTTACACCTACGACACCAACAACCAAAAACTCACCGATGCCGTCAACTACGGCGCATTCACCCTCTCATCCAGCTACGCTTACGACAAAACCGGTCGCAAGACGAGCTTCACCGGCCCGGATGGTGCGACCATCACCTACGCCTACGATACAGGCAATCTGCTAAAGAGCATCAACATCCCCGGTCAGGGACTGATCGACTATTACAGCTACAACTGGGTAGCGCCAAGCAAAGTCATCCTGCCCGGCGGCAGCACAAAGAACTACGCCTACGACGGCCTGCTGCGGGTGACCGACATCCACATGCAGGACGCCTATGCCAACACGCTGATGCATTACAGCTATGCCTACGACAACGTTGGCAACATCACCCTGAAGAGCACCGAGCACGGCCAGTATCTCTATGGCTACGACACGCTGGATCGGCTGGTCAGCGCCAACTATCCCACGCAAGCCAACGAAGCCTTTGCTTACGACAAGGTGGGTAACCGCATCGTGCACAACAATGATGTGCAGAATCCGTGGAGCTACAATGCCAACAACGAGCTGCTCTCACGTCCCAACGTCAGCTACACCTACGATGCCAACGGTAGCCAGATACAGAAGACCGAGAACGGCGTCACCTCCGATTACCTCTACAACGGCAATAACCGCCTGACCCAGATCAGGCAGGGCACAACGACTATCGCCGATTACGATTACGACCCCTTCGGCAGACGCCTGAGCAAGACGGTGAACGGCATAACCTCTTACTTCAAATACAGTGATGAGGGCCTGACCGCCGAAGCCGACAGCACCGGCAAGATCACGCAGAGCTACGGTTACAAACCAAACAGCACCTGGGGCACCGACCCGCTCTACATGAGTATTAATGGCGCTTACCACTTCTACCTGAACGACCACCTCGGCACGCCGCAGCAACTGGCAACCACAATAGGAAGCCAAAGCTGGGCTGCCATCTACGAAGCCTTCGGTAAGGCCACCGTTACCGCATCAAGCGTAACCAGCAATCTCCGGTTTCCAGGGCAATATGAAGATGCTAAATCAGGGTATCACTACAACTTATTTAGGATTTATGACAATGGCACAGGGGGATATATCAAGACTGATCCGATTGGAATGAAGGGTGGTATGAATTTGTATTTATACGCAAATTCAAATCCGCTTGTCTATATGGATTCCCTTGGGCTGTTTGATGATGGTAGAAATAATCTAGGAGTTTTCAATCCCTTGGGGCATAGTGATTTTTACGGTGGCGATAGATTTGATTATGTAAAGGAAGATTATGGTCTAACATCTCCTTTTACTCTCAATCCATTTATTCTTCAGTTGCATTTTAGAAATGTTGATGATGTAGAAAAGGATCTAGCATATGCTGTCAAGTATTGCAGCAAAGATTATTTTGAAAGGTTAATGCATCAAGGACAAGATTACTTTTCACACTATCGTAATGGTTATCGTTGGTATACCGCTGGCCATTTGTTTGCCGGTCACACGCCGGATAGAGGTTTTAAGGCGCAATTAATTGATTGGTTTGATGCACAGCGCTGGACAATGGGTTGGGTGGAACAATGGGATAAAAACAATTGTGATTGCAAATATATAACCTCTCGATTTATGTGGTAAGGTATAAAATTGTAAGAACAAACTTCTAGATACTAGTGGCTCTCTTAGTAGTTTGTTTTGATAAAATTTTAATTTATTAGAGCGAAGGATTATTATCAATGGGCGGACTCAAAGTATAAGTGCAACAGCGATTGAGGTTAAATTGCTGGGAAAAATCAAATTTGGCTGAATCACCGTACAACTGGTTGATTTTTCCCGTTACATCCGGATGCGATGCGCGGTATTTCTCAATGCGGGCACCGGACATTTTCTTTTGCACCATGTGGTCTTCACCATCGGCCAAAGAAAATTCAGTGTCCATTTCCGGTTTGAGGTCGAGGGTGAAAATCCGGCAGTCGGCAGGTGTCGAAAATGCCAGGTTCAGGGAAGTACGCCCATCAAATGTGCCGATTTCAAGAATGTTGCTGCGGCATCACACTGGCTGGCAATGGCACTGATCGCACCCAGTTCACTGATGCGGATATTGCCGTTGACCTTATCATGATCCCATATTCTGACTAATCTGCGATCACAACATTGCCGCCATGAAATCGTTGGCAGGGTAACTTGTTGCAGCAGTCAGCCTTCTTTACCACGGATTTTACGTGAAAACCGCCGCCATTTTCTGGATAAACCGGATAGCGGGAGATAGATCCAGACACCGAAGAAACCGTAGAAGTATTCCTTCATGATTGATGTCCTCCTGACACTTTCGTGATGTAATTTTTCCTGCAATACTGGCATGAGAGAGTGATTTCACCATGCTCATCGGCCAGCTCGTGTAATTGGTCCTGCGAAAATGATTGCAGCGAAGCCATGATGGAATCGGCATTACACATGCACTGATAATTGTAACTGTCTTCACCGAGCATCTGGCAGTCAGCTGATTCCAGCATCTTCAGAATATTCTCGCGTCCGGCTTCGGCAAGCATGGTATTATCAATAGCAGCCATGGCCGTCAGCGCCTGCATCCACAACTCATCACTGCAATCGGGCATGGCTTCGATCAACAGTGCACGATGACCACTGAGGGCCAGGTCGGCACGGATCTGCGTTGATTGGTGCAGATAATGAACAATATGATCAGCAATAAAATCTGAAGCATGTTCAATCGTTGAAATATACGGGGAGCTGAAACCCAGATCGCGCACGGTGGACGTTAACACCGGACTACCCATCCAGGAGGACAAAAGAGCATCATCACCCTGTCTGAGTTGTGCATCCTGATTCCAGTTAAGGTAACCGCGAACCATGCCAGGACGTGTTTCTGCCTGCATGCGGACAATCGGGGCAGTCATGCGGGTTGCATCCAGTTGCAGTACCTGCCGGACACCGCCTTTGCTGATGCTGAGCAGCGACATGGAGGCCATCAGCACCTGACCGAACAATGTCGCCGGTATACCTTCCAGTCCGTGAATACGATTGGCTTCTCTGATCAGAGGGGCAGCTTCAATAAGTACGCCGCGCACATGACATGCTTTGAGCAGAAAGCGACTTAGCGTGGCGGTATGTTGAGGGGGGTTGGCAGTGTCTTCCGCTACATCGGTTGTGCTCACAGTTTGAGCATCCATTGGCGAATGGCGGGCAAATCGGCAAAGGCCAGCATGGCACCGGCTTCGATCAGTTCATCGGACGTAAAAGAGTGACAGACGCCAACAGCTGTAGTTGAAGCGTTTACGGCGGCTTTCATGTCGGCAATGCCATCACCGATCATCAGGGCGTGTTCAGGACTTACTTGCAGCGCTTCACAAGCCAGATAAATGGTATGCGGATCAGGCTTTTGCCGACGCTGCGGCGTCAGGCCGATGATGCTGCCGAAATAATCGGTCCAGCCCAGATGTGCCAGTTGCTGGTCGGCTCTGATTTGCGATTTGCTGGTGACAATGGCCAGCTTGAGACCTTGCTGGTGTAGCATTTCGAGCATCTCAGTAGCTTCTGCCATTGGCGTAACATCGAATAATTTTTCATCATGAAATTCGAGGAAGCGTTTTCCTGCCTCTTCGCGTCGATCACCAAACAGAGAAATCATACTGCATTCACCGCGTCCGGTATGCCGCTGAATGGCTACCTCATCCATCGGTTCAAGTCCGAATTCGATCAGCGTTTTATTCAGCGCATAGGTGATCGGGGCAAAACCATCAAGCAGGGTGCCATCCAGATCGAACAGCACAGCTTTCCACGGCATCGGGGATGTCTTTGTTGTGCCGACTGTCATGCTTGCATGGCTTCCATGTCGGCCAGCATCCATGAGCGCAACTGCATCGCCATAGGGCCGGGAAGACCATCGCCGACGGCCTGACCGTTGACCAGCGTGATCGGCATAATGGCATTGGTGGTGCTGCTCATCATGCATTCGCTCAGGCCGGGTTCATCCAGTCGCCATGCACGCTCTTCGACCGGAATGTTGCAGGCTTTGGCTGCTTTAAGCGCCATGCTGCGGGTGATGCCACCGAGTACCTGATGATCCAGCGGGTGAGTAACCAGCGTATCGCCGATGGTGGCGAAAATATTAGTGGAGCATCCCTCCAGTGCATGCCCCTGTTCATCCAGCCAGATCGCTTCTTCGGCGCCGCGACTGGCGGCTTCCTGTTTGCCCAGAACGCTGGCGAGCAGGGCGATGGATTTGATGTCGCAGCGTTTCCAGCGGATATCCTGCAAGGTGATGGCACTGGCACCCTGGGCAACTTTGGTGTCGGGAGGAATTGGCAGCTGACGCGAGGTGATGACCACTGTTGGAACCAAACCCGGAGGTGGCAGATGCGTGCGCGCTGATGCACCACGGGTGATCTGAATGTAGATCATCGCATTGCGGAAAGGATTCCGTTTGTAGACTTCTTGAACCAGATCGGACAACGCTGCCTGCGACATCGGCAGGATGATGTTAATTTCGCGGCATGATCGATCAAGACGCTCCAGATGCGGTTCAATATCGAGAAAAAAGCCATTGAAGCAGGCTACGACTTCATAAATACCATCGGCAAATTGAAAGCCACGGTCTTCAATATGCACAGTGGCTGATTCCATCGGCAGGAATTCGCCATTGACATAGGCAATCAGGGATTCACTCATTGGGATACCTCGTTTTGTTCAGTTACAACGTCAGGGGGAGAAATCATCAGGCGTACGCGATCCCATTGTTTGCCAAACCATGATGCCTCTTCCACCGGATTGGCGGCAATCATCGGGATCGTATTCAGCAGCAGCGGTGATGCATCGCTGCCGGATGATTTGAGCAGCGCTTCAACGCTGCCGATTTCACTGTCTTGTTGAATGGGTGCATGCAGTGGAGCCGGATATTGCAGGTGGAATACCACATTATTTTGCATGCCGACCGGTGCTGTAACAAAGACCTGTTCGGCCGGTTTTAACCAAACGTGGTCTTCCTTACCTTCAAATACCTGTACTTTTCTGCGGATATCACGCTCGGCCGGTTGTAGTGTAACAAAATTACGGAAACCATGCGTTAGCAATACCCGTGATTGCTGGGCGCGTTCCTTGTCGGAGTCTGTGCCGAATACCGCTGAAACAAAGCGCGTATTATTTTTCTCTGCCGATGCGACAAGGCAGAAACCCGCTTCCTGCGTATGACCGGTTTTCAGACCATCAGCTTCGGGCATACTCCACAATAAACGATTGCGGTTGGGTTGGGTGCGTCCATCGTAGGAATATTCGCGTTCAGCGAAAACGGTATAGCGGTCCGGAAAATCGCGCCACAGTGCAGCGGCCAGAATAGCCATATCTTTGGCTGAACTGTAATGACCTTCAGCCGGAAAGCCGCTGGCATTGACGAAATGTGAGTGTGTCATACCCAAAGCCTCGGCTTTTTGATTCATACGTCCGGCAAAGGCTTCTTCACTACCGGCAATATGTTCGGCCATGGCAATACAGGCATCATTACCGGAGAGGGTTGCAATACCGTGAATCAGATCGCCGACGATCGGTTTCATGCGCGGCTCAAGGAACATCGTGCTGCCACCAATTTTCCAGGCTTTCTTACTGACATTCACCTGAGCATCCGCTTTCAGGCGACCCAGCTTCAAGTCCTCGAAAATCAGATAAAGCGTCATTAATTTGGTCAGGCTGGCAGGGGGTAGTTGCTGCTCGGCATTGCTCTCGGCCAGAATCTGTTTCGAGCGTGCATCCATCAGAATCCATGATTTGGCGTTGACGGTCGGTGCAGTGGGCCAGTCGCTGGCCCGGGCAATGCCGGTGACATCCATCATGATGAATTGGATCGCCAACACCATGAGCATGCCGGAAAGGCGAATCCATGATGTTGAAATGTGAGTGTTCATAACCAGTCTCCTTCCGGCTCTGCAGTCCATTCCATGGTTTCAGGAAGGGCCGGGGTGTGAATTTTTAAAGCGTATGCATGCAGCATCAGACGCGAATGTCGTTTACCGCCATAGCGGCTATCGCCAAGAATGGGGCATCCTAGGGCCTGAAGATGAACACGCAATTGATGAGTTCGTCCGGTATGCGGAATTAATTCAAGCAATGCCCGATCCTCCAGCCGTTGGCGTACCATGGCGGTGGTGCTGCAAGCGCGGGATAATGGCCCGTTTTCCGGGTCGGTATGATAACGCCCCAGTGTGTCGCGCTGTTTGCTGATGGCCAGCTCGATGTTCTGTTCATCCCATGATGGTGCGGGAGATACCCAGGCCAGATAGCGCTTTTGTACATGTGAATGCCAATGCTGTTGCAAATGTTGCAATTGCGCCGGGTGTTCACTGAACAGCATCAGGCCTGATGTGCCACGATCCAGCCGATGCACAGGTCGCAGGTATTTGGCCCGTAAGGGTGGTATGGCGAGAAAACGTGCCAGTTCATCGGGCAGGGTTCCTTTGCTGCGGTGTAGCGCTTCCTGTGCATATTGGCCGCTGCGTTTGTGAATCAGGTAAAGCCCGTTTTGTTGCCAGAGCAGTTGTTCCTCGCCGACAAACGGAATGAGTACCTCTTCGTCGAGCGTCAGGATGCGCAGTTTTTCTCGGCCTTTGAGCATGCGTCCGGCTGTGCGACAGCGCTGGTTGTTGATATAAACGCCACCGTCATCAATAGCCTGACGGATACGCCGGCGTGAAAGTGGCGTGAATTCAGCCAGCGCCTTGTCGAGACGGATGCTGGTGGATGGTTTTATGGTGATGATGTAATCAAGCATGGGTCAATTCGAGTGCAGCCAGTACCTCGTCGTGATTGTGGCAGTAGGTGAATGTCTTAAAACTGTGATCCACCGACATCACCAGTGATTGTTGCAGTTGCGCCATAACGGGCTCCCATAAGTTTCCATAGATCACCAGCGGACGCGCTTGCAGGGTTTGAATCGCCAGTAAATCCCAGGTCATGGCTAATTCAGCCAGTGTGCCTAAACCACCCGGTAACACAAGATAGGCATCGGCCTGCTCAATCAAATGCTGCATGCGGGTGAAAAAGTTATGCGCCCGAATTTCTTCGCTGAGCGTGTTGTCTGGCGGGGTGGGGAACTGTTGCAGCGTGATTCCGTGAACTTCACCACCGGCCGCAGTGATGCCCTGAGAAAAAGCCGCCATCATGCCCTGATGGCCACCGGTCAGGCCATTCCAACCGAGTGCTCCGAGCTTTTGTGATAAGGTTTGAACGTCGGCAAACAGCGGATCATTCGCTGTAATACGCGATGATCCGAAGGCCGTTAAAAAAGGGCGTGTATGGCGCATTAGCGGATAATTACCACGCTACCTTTATGGCCGAGGCGTTCGAGTTCGATGACAGTGTTTTCTACCGTGCCAACGTCATCGAAGGGGCCGATTTGTACGCGATACCAGGCAGGCATACCTGCCGCAGGTGGCTGGATATGAGCATTGGCAAAATCGTTCCGAATGCGCTCCTGCATGTTTTTGGCGTTGATGTACGAAGAAAATGCGCCAACCTGAATATAAATGCGGCCCATGTTTGATGAGGTCGTAGTGCTGCCCGTTGTCACCTGAACCGGCGCAGAAGCTCGCACAGGCGGTGTGGTGATGACCGGATCTGCCGCTTGGACAGGGGCGGCTGTATTGGCTGCTACGGCTTGACTGTCACTGCCTTCCAGCGCCTGCACGCGAACGCGGGCGGTGCCCTGTTTATCATAAGCAAGGGCATTGGCGGCGGCGTAGGACAGATCGATAATGCGGCTTTTAACGAAAGGGCCGCGATCGTTGACGCGCACGATGATCTGTCGGCCATTCTCCAGATTGGTTACACGTACCATGGTTGGCAGGGGTAAGGTGGTGTGTGCAGCCGACATTGCATGCATATCGTAGCGCTCTCCGTTGGCGGTCAGTTTGCCGTGAAAATCTGGCCCATACCACGAGGCTACGCCTGTTTGATCGTATCCACTGGCACTTTGCAGGGGGTAATACCATTTACCGGCAATCTGATAAGGATTACCTGTTTTCTTAGGTTCGGCGGTGTCCTGGGCAGGCGCTTTTGGCGGCACCGGAAAGTTTTTGCTCACCTGCTTAACACAGCCGCCCAGCATGCCGAATGCAGGCAGACTCAGTGTCAGTAAAATCGGAATCAGCTTGTTTTGCATTGTGCGCATCCCATTTTTTCCGCCAGTTCATTAACCGCCATGGCATAGTTATATGAGCGGTTCCAGCGGGTGATGACATAAAAATTGTAATGAACCAGCGCCATCTGATCACCTTTATCAGTTTTCATGTTAATGATGGTCACTTTATCATCATCTTTCCACATCGGCAGCGCGGTATTGCGTAGCGTTTTGCTGTGCTGGCGCAGTGATGCCAGCGATTGCCAGTCTTTCAGTCCGAGTTCGGCCTGGGCTTTAAGGGCGGGAATCAGCGGTAACCAGTGTGCTACCGGGCGCGTGTGATCCCAGCCATGGCGTTGAAAATAATGCGCGACACTGTGAATGATATCATCAGGTGAGTTCCAGACATCACGTTTACCATCTTTATCAGCATCGACGGCATAAGCCCGATACGATGACGGGATGAATTGCGTCGTCCCGAAAGCTCCGGCGTAAGAGCCCTTGAAATCTTTGGCTTCCAGGCCTTCTTCATCACACAGCATCAATAGCTCTGCCAGTTCATTGCGGAAGAATTCAGCGCGACGCGGATAGCCGGTGCTCAGCGTGAATAAGGAGTCGACGACACGATCTTTGCCATGGTGTTGGCCGAAGTGCGATTCCATGCCGAGAATCGCGGTGATGACTTCCTTTTGCAGGCCATAGGCATCAAAGGCACGCTTGAACACTTCGGTATGCGTTTGCATGTAATCTGCACCGAGTGTTGCCAGTTTATCATGCACAAATAAGGGCCGATATTCGGCGTAGCTGCGACTTTCATAGGGGCGCGTGATACGCTCGATAATGGTGGCATCGTATTGCGCATGGGTGATCAGGTCGCGAATCCACTTTGCATCAAGCTTTGTTTTCTCGATCAGCCACTGAATCAGGGCTTCGCGATCCTTATCAGAAACAGTTGATCCGGTTTCAGCCGCCCAAAGCGTATAAGCCGAAGTCAGGCTCATGCCTGCCAAAGTGGCCGCCGCTACAGCCAGACTGCCTTTAAGCATGGTTCTTCGATGGATGTCTGGATGGGTTTCGGGGGTGTTAGGTTCAGAAAAAGAAGTCATGGGCGAAGCATAACCGGGCCTTTTGCATTCTCCAGTGTAAATGATGCACTCGGCAGCGGAATGGCAATTATTTAGTCCATATCTTTCATGTGGTGGATGACAACTATAATTTGTAGGTTCATCGTTTCCGCTGGGGTTAATAATTTTGTTGGGGTTACTCGAAGCCGATGCTTCAAGCTGGAATAGATATCAAAACCTTTCATTTCGATATAACGAGGTATGTGAATCGTCAAAAAAGATCAGTCGGCCACCTGTTTCAAGGTCGATATGAGGCTATCCTGGTGGATGCAGATAGTTGTCTGCTTGAGCTTAGCACTGGAGACAAAGCCTCTTGAATTTATTTTGTGGGAATATTTTACTGGATCACTACACACGCTTTTTTTAACATGGGTTGCGTTCTAACGTTCATTGTATTAAAAAAAAGCAGGGCTGCTCCACACCAATCATCAGGTCTCGGTAAATCGTGAAATGAATCGTTGATAATTTCAGGTGCTATGGTGTTGTGTTTGCTATGTTGAAATTATGGTTTTATCCTTGCTGTGGATAAACATGGGTTTAGTGAGATGTCGGGAGGAAATATGACAGCAATACTTAGTGTTTTTGCGGCTCTTGTGATTGTGTTGGTTTGGGCTGTTATGATTTATAACGCTCTGGTTAAACTGAAAAATCGCTACTTGAATGCATTTTCACAAATCGATGTGCAATTGACCCGTCGATATGAACTGATTCCTAATCTGGTGGAAACAGCCAAGGCTTATCTGAAACATGAAAGCGAAACGCTGCAACGTGTCATCGAAGCCAGAAACACGGCTGTGGCGGCGATGAAAACGGCAGGCAAGCATCCGGGAGATCCTACTTCGATGCGCGCACTGGCCGGGGCAGAAGCGGGTCTTGGTGGTGCATTGATGAGTCTGAATGCCGTTATGGAAAATTACCCGGATCTGAAAGCCAATCAAACGATTGCACAACTCTCGGAAGAGTTAACCTCTACAGAAAACAGAGTTGCATTTGCCAGGCAGTCATACAATGACGAAGTGATGGCATACAATACGCAACGTCAGAGTTTTCCGGATGTGTTGCTGGCGGGCGTGTTCGGTTTTTCTGATGCGAGTTTGCTTGAAATTCCGGACGTTAAGGCTAAGGAGCCTGTTCGCGTTTCATTCTGAAATTCAGCTTTATTTTCATTAAACCATAAGATTCAGTTTGAACTTTTTTCATCATCAGGCATTAGCACGAAAGCAGACACGTTTGCTGATCGTAGCCTATATGCTGACGGTATTAGCGGTGATTATGGGTGTTTATGTGGCCTGCTACGCTGCTATTCTTTGGTCTAATCCCGATAATTATGAAAATATGCCATTCTGGAATAGTATCTGGTTGGCCTATGTCGGTGGTGTAACGGCACTGATTATTCTTAGCGGTAGTATTTATAAGATTTGGGAGCTTCGTCGCGGCGGTGGGGCAGGCGTGGCTGAGATGTTTGGCGGCAAACGTGTTCCTCCCAATACTGAAGATCTGTTACAGCGGCGCTTACTGAATGTGGTGGAGGAAATGGCGATTGCTTCCGGTATGCCTGTGCCGCCGGTGTACCTGTTGCCCGAAAATGGTATCAACGCATTTGCGGCGGGATTTTCGAGTTCTGATGCTGTCCTTGGTGTGACCCAGGGGGCCATTGATTTACTCAATCGCGATCAACTTCAGGGTGTGCTCGGACATGAATTCAGTCATATCCTGAATGCCGATATTGCCATGAATATGCGTTTGATGGGTTCATTGCACGGTATTACGTTGCTGGGGGATGCCGGTTGGTTAGTGCTTCGTTCCATGGGAGGAAGACGTCATAGCGGTGATAAAGGTGGCGCTCATCCGGCTGTTTTTATTCTGGCGGTTATTCTCATTATTGTCAGTGGTATTGGCTCTCTGGCTGCCGGGGCGATTAAAGCGGCTATTTCGCGTCAGCGTGAATTTTTGGCCGATGCGTCGGCCGTTCAATTTACGCGAAACCCGGACGGTTTGGCCGGAGCTTTAAAAATAATCGGTGGTTATGCGAGCAGTTCTTCGGTGACACATGCCGGAGCCGCTCCGGCGAGCTTTATGTTTTTTGGCAATGTTCTGCGCTCACCCCTTGATTATGCGTGGTTTTCCACGCATCCGGCCGTGACGTTAAGGATTCAGAGGCTTGATCCTTCTTTTGACGGCTCATTGCCTCCGATGAATGTGCCGCAGCGTGCGCGCATGGTTGCCAATGAGGCAAGTCTGGGTCTGAGTCTTGGTTTGATTGGTGCTGCTGACCTGGCTACTGGCGTGACCATGGGGCGGCTCTCGGCATCAGAGCACCCTGAAATGGCCAATGCCGCAGAACTTATCAATGATATTCCGTTGCAGATTCGTAATTTTTCGCATGATCCGTGTCTGGCCAGAGCACTGGTTTATGCGCTTCTGCTTTGTCGGGAGAAAGATGTTCGGGCTAAACAGATTCAATGGCTGGAAAAACATGCCGAGCAGGGTGTCTTCCGCGATTTGATGGATGTCTATGCCCAGATGAAAGGTTTGAAGAGTCATTTGCGCATCCCGATTCTGGACATGTGTATGCCAGCCTTGAAAAGTCTTTCAAAGCCTCAGTATCATCGGTTTATCAGCAATGTTCAGGCTTTGATTCGAGCCGATGGACATTACAGCGGATTTGAATTTGTTTTGCAGCAGATATTGTTGCGCCATCTGGCTCCGGCATTTTCAACCGTGGCTATGCCTCGCAATAAATATCGGGATATGTCGATGCTGACTGAGTCAGCTGTTTATGTGGTTGCATTTCTTGCCTGCACCGGTGGTAACAAACATCCGCAAGACTTACAACGCAGAATTTTCTATCAATTGGGTCTGGATGCTGAACCACTGGATGCAGAAGGTTTAAATTTCACGGCGCTGGGAAAAGCATTGCAACAATTTGAAGAAGCCTCACCAGAGGTGAATGCCATGCTTTTACAAGCCTGTGAGTTCTGTGTGCTGGAAGATGGTCAGGTGCTGCAGTCTGAATATGAGCTGCTACGCGCCATTGCCGATGCGCTGGGTCATCCGATGCCACTTCTGAAACCGAGAGAATCAGCCGTATTTCCACAATAAAGCTGGGCTTGAATCACCAGTAAAGCCGACCAATATGCAGGCAATGAAATACATCACAGGAGAATATCATGAATAGATTTGCAACTTTGTTTCTGGCCGCAGTGATGGCGAGCAGTGCATGGGCTGTTTCCGCAACAGCATGTGATAAAACCTCCTGCGAATTCAAATCCGGGGTCTATTTTAAAGGCTTGCACGATAATACCGCTATTGATCAGGAGTTCACGGTTCAAATGGTGGTAAACGGCATGAATGTACAGCAGGCAGGTGAATTGGTTGAAGGTACGGGGCATTTTCATATCCTGATTGATGATGCTGCCGTCGAGCAGGGTGAACCCGTCAAAAAAGATGCGACACATTTGCATTTTGGCAAAGGCCAGAGTGAGGCAACACTGAAGCTGACACCGGGCGAACATACACTGACCCTGCAATTTGCTGATGGCCATCATGTCTCATATGGTAAGCTATGGAGCAGAACTGTTCCTGTTTATGTGAAGCCTTAATCCGGGTCGAATTTTTCTGACCAGCCAGAGAGTCGTAGCATGAAGAAATTAATCTCTTTGTCGCTTATCAGTACTGTTATGCTTTGATTTGCATGTCGTCGAATCGGCATTTTAAGTGTAGGATTGTTTGCATCTGCATTTTCATTATTGATGCTGTATGAGGGGGATACCATGAAAACATTGAGTGCTGAAGCCTGGGCAGTTCTGGAAGCGCGTAGTCACGATCCATTTGCCTGGCTGGGGCGTCATCAATCGAGTGGGGAAGGTGTCGTTGTACGTGCTTTCAAGCTGCGAGCTGAAAATATGTGGCTGCTTCCATCCAAAGGTAAAGCTATTCCCATGCCCCGTATCGAAGGTACAGATTTTTTTGAGCTGCTATGGCAGGGCGGTGATTTTGCAAGTGCTTACCGATTCCGTATTGAGAACCACGATGCTCACAAATGGGAAGAGGAAGACCCCTATCGTTTTGGTACGATGCTTGGTGAAATGGACCTGCATCTGATTGGCGAAGGTAATCATTTTGAAAAGTATAAACTGATGGGTGCGCACGTTCGTGAACATGAGGGTGTTGCAGGTGTCGGATTTGCCGTTTGGGCACCGTCAGCCGAGCGGGTGAGTGTGATTGGTAACTTCAATCACTGGGATGGACGTGAGCATCAGATGCGCGTGCGTGGATCATCCGGTGTTTGGGAGCTTTTTATCCCGGGCCTGTGTGAAGGCGAAACATATAAATTTGAAATCCGTGGCAAACATCAGGATGTGTTTGAAAAGACCGACCCTTATGCACAGCAGATGGAATTGCGCCCGGCTACGGCGAGCGTGGTACATAATCCGGATAAATACCAATGGCAGGATGCGGACTGGGTGAAATCATTGCCCGAAACACAGGCCGCAGACAAACCAATGAATATCTATGAGGTACATTTAGGTTCGTGGCGGCGTGGTGATGATGGTGTTGCGGGCTATTTGAGTTATCAGGAACTGGCTCATCAGTTGGTCGATTACTGCCAGTGGATGGGATATACCCATATCGAATTATTGCCGGTAACTGAGCATCCCTTTGATGGTTCCTGGGGGTATCAGACCGTTGGATATTTTGCACCGACCAGCCGTTTCGGATCACCGGATGATTTCCGTTATTTTGTCGATTATTGTCATCAGCAGGGCATTGGCGTATTTCTTGACTGGGTACCGGCGCATTTTCCCAAAGATGCGCATGGTTTGGCGCGGTTCGATGGCACCGCGCTTTATGAGCATGAAGATCCCCGCTTGGGTGAGCATAAGGATTGGGGTACTTATATTTTCAACTTCGGTCGAAACGAAGTTCGAAACTTCCTGATTGCATCGGCTTTATACTGGCTGGATGAGTTTCATATCGATGGCTTGCGAGTGGATGCTGTGGCTTCGATGCTTTATCTGGACTATTCACGCAATGAAGGTGAGTGGGTTCCGAATAAATACGGCGGACGTGAAAATCTAGAGGCCGTAGAGTTTATCAAGCAGTTTAATTATCTGGTGCATGAACGTTTTCCCGGTGCTGTGACGATGGCAGAGGAATCAACATCGTGGCCGATGGTGTCTCGCCCGACATATCTGGGCGGTCTCGGCTTTACTATGAAATGGAATATGGGCTGGATGAATGACACCCTTAATTATTTCGAGCTTGAGCCTATTTTCCGCTCTTACCATCATCATGCGGTAACCTTTTCGATGGTCTATGCCTTTACCGAGAATTTCATTTTACCTTTTTCACACGATGAAGTGGTGCACGGAAAGGGTTCGATGCCACAGAAAATGCCGGGTGATGACTGGCAGAAATTTGCTAATTTGCGCCTGTTGTATGCGTATATGTATGCACATCCGGGTAAAAAACTGCAATTTAATGGTATGGAATTCGGCCAGTGGCCAGAGTGGAATCATGATGAAGCTTTATCCTGGGATCAGGCACAGTTCATGCCGCATCGAGGTTTGCAATGGATGATGCGCGATATGAATCATTTGTACAAAGATGTGCCGGCATTACATGAGCTGGACTTTAACGGCGCGGGCTTTCAGTGGATTGACTGCAATGATGCAGAGCAATCAACATTGAGTTTCATCCGCCGTGATAAAAATGGCGGGGGGGTGGTTGTCGTGATGAACATGACGCCTGTGCCGCGTGTCAATTATCGGATCGGTGTACCAAATCCGGGATCTTATCATGAGATTATGAATACGGATTCTGAAGCATATGGTGGATCGAACATGGGTAATGGCGGTGGTGTTACGGCTGAAGATCATGCCTGGATGGGATTGCCATACTCGGTGAGTATCACATTACCGCCGCTTTCATGCGTGATTTTCCGCCCTGATGTTATGAGTGCTATTTCGTAGTCGCGATAAAGGTAGCCCGGACCGGTGCCGGGTGACCTTCTATGGTTTTGCCAGGGTCATGTGGATCGAGAAAGTCGCTCAGTGATTCGAAATACATCCAGCTTGTTGAGCGTTGCTCCTGTGAAGTGGTCGGCGAGACATCAACGCAGCGGATATTTTCAAAGCCGCATCGTTTCAGGCATGTTTGCATTAGCGACACGGAAGGGATAAACCAGACGTTGCGCATTTTGGCGTAACGTCCCTGCGGTATCAGGCAGGCATCAGTCGGGCCTTGCAGAATGAGTGTTTCCAGTATCAGTTGCCCTTTGCTTTTGAGTAACTGATGCAACTGGCGCAGGTGATCGATGGGGGAGTGCCGATGATACAAAACCCCCATGGAAAACACGCTGTCGAAGCATTGCATCTGTGCGGGCATGCGCTCAATACCGACAGGTAGAAAATAAGCCGGAACGTCTGTCAGGTGCTGTTTGAAGATGGCAAACTGCATCGAAAACAGCGCCATCGGATCGATGCCAATGACGCGCGCAGGCTGGTCGGCAGCCATGCGCCACAAGTGATACCCTGAACCACATCCGATATCCAGAATGCTTTGACCGGCCAATGGTGCAAGATGCGGGCGAATACGATTCCATTTTATATCAGATCGCCATTCGGTATCGATATGGGTGCCGAAGAAATCAAAGGGTCCTTTTCTCCACGGGTGACAAAGCAGCAGTGACTCGGTGAGCGAAGGTGAGTCTGAATTTATATCAGTGATATCAGCAGCGCTGCCAATGCGTACGCGGTCTGCAGCGATGTCTGTGCTCGATGCCTGAAACTGTGACGCAGTGTGAAAAGCTGCTTGCCAGCGGGGGAAATCGCCATGTTGCAGTGTTTCATGCCAACCCCCATCAAAGCAGGCAAGCATAAGCTCGGAAAATGCTGTTAGCGGTGAGCTTGCAAGGGCTTGTTGAAAGCGGAGTCGTTCATCCCGGACAAACGAATGCATTTATTTATAAGCAATGATCGATGCGAAGTTGAAGCATTGAAACCATGTCATGGTTTGCCTGAAACCGGCTGCTTTCAGACGATCATGATGGGTATGTAAAGACTCCGGCACCAGTACATGCTCAAGAGCGCTACGCTTACGACTGATCTCAAGGCTTGAATACCCTTGTGCCAGTTTAAATGTTTCATGCAGAGCGATCTGATGCTGTTGCTCGCAAGGATCATCAAAGGCGATTTTCTCTGATAAAATGAGTACGCCACCCTCATTTAAGCCGTTGAAAATTTGCTTTAACAGTATGCTGCGCTGCTCCATAGCAATAAATTGCAGAACAAAATTAAGTACAACCACCGAAGCATGGTCAATGGTTGTTTGAAGTACGTCCTGACAAACGATATCAATAAAAGGTTCGCTAAATCTAGCTTTGCAGCGCTCCACCATGGCAGGAGAATTATCCACGCTGATAATAGAGCAAGACTGCTTCTGGCTACCATTTTTGAGTGCTTCGGTAACTGCGCCCAGCGAGCAGCCAAGATCATACAGTCGACTGCCGGCTTGGGCATGGCAGCGGGTGATGGTTTCAACCATCTTTAAGCTGAGATCGTAACCGGGGACAGAGCGCGCAATCATATCCTCAAAAACTGAGGCGACATTTGCATCAAATTCAAATCCGTTTTGATGAATCTCGGATGTGTAGATGGAATCTTTCATCGGAACATCCGGCTGATGTATCAGTCAGCGATGATGAGTTTGCTGAATTGCGACTCAAAGTATTTGATGTATTCTGATGCATGCTCTTCCAGTGCTGTGCTGGCAACAAAGTAGTCATTAGCAAAGCCTGAACCAAGAAGTTGCAACAGACTTTCGGCAATCGTCATCCAGACATTGTCAGAGATAGGGTTACCATAATTGCTGGTGCCAAGAATCAGATGTTGTTTTGAAGCAATCAGATCCATGGCGATGCCGTTTTCAGTCCGATACAGAATCACATGTGCATCATGATAAAAACGGTGCAGGCCATATTTGCGTACTTCTTGCACATTATCGGGGTAAAAACCTTCACGCGGCAATGTTTCAAGATGTTTACCTAATACAGATGTACGAAATCCTTCCTGTGTTGTATCAATGCGTTTCATCATTCTCCCTCCATATTAAATTCGTCATGCTCAGCGAGGCAGGGTGGTTGAACCCATCAGGAATTCATCCACGGCACGAGCGCACTGGCGACCTTCACGGATAGCCCAAACCACAAGGGATTGACCACGCCGCATATCACCGGCTGAAAATACCTTGTCGATGCTGGTTTTGTAGTCTGAATCGTTGGCAGCTACATTGCCTCTGTTGTCTTTATCCACACCCAGTTGTTCCAGCATGCCTTCATGCACCGGGTGCAAAAAGCCCATCGCCAACGTAACCAATTGTGCAGGCAGTTCGAATTCAGAGCCTTCGATTTCGTTCAGTTTCCACTGGCCGTTTTCCTGCTTCCATTCCACACGCACACATTCAACAGCCTGCACATGGCCGTTTTTATCACCGATAAAGCGTTTGGTTGAAACTTCCCAGTCACGTTCGCAGCCCTCTTCCTGCGAAGTGGAGGTGCGCAGTTTCATCGACCAGTTCGGCCAGGTTACAAGCTTGTCCGGAGCTATTTCAGGCTTGGGTAGAATTTCAATCTGCGTGACAGATTCTGCACCGTGCCGGTTTGAAGTGCCGATACAGTCGGAGCCTGTATCACCGCCGCCGATGACAACAACATGTTTGCCTGCAGCAGAAATAAATTCATTTTCAGGGATATTATCACCGAGAATGCGTTTGGTGTTTTTGGTAAGGAATTCCATGGCGAAATGAACACCTTTGAGTTCACGTCCGGGCACTGGCAGATCGCGTGGTTTTTCAGAGCCACCGGAAAGTACCACGGCATCGAAATCATTCATCAGATCGTGGACTGACACGTTATCGCCAACTGTTGAGTTGACACGGAATTCAACACCTTCGGCGCGCATTTGACTCATCCGGCGATCAATAACAGTTTTATCAAACTTGAAGTTGGGAATGCCGTAACGCATGAGGCCGCCAATGCGGTCATTTTTCTCAAATACAACAACATCGTGACCAACGCGCGCCAATTGCTGGGCAGCAGCCATGCCGGAAGGCCCTGAACCCACGACGGCAACACGTTTGCCTGTTTTCGAGGCTGCGATTTGAGGTGTAATCCAACCCTCTTGCCAGCCTTTCTCAACGATGGACAGCTCGATATTTTTAATCGATACAGCATCGCCGATCAGATTGACCGTGCAGGCTTCTTCACAAGGTGCCGGGCAGATGCGACCGGTAAACTCCGGGAAATTATTGGTGGAGTGAAGGATTTCCAATGCTTCATGCCAGCGACCATGATATACCGCATCGTTCCAGTCCGGGATGATATTGTTGACAGGGCAGCCGTTGTGGCAAAATGGGATACCACAATCCATACAGCGCGCACCCTGCGTCGACATGTCTTCGGGCAGTTTGGCGAACTCTTTGAAATGTACGATGCGGTCTGCGACTGGTGCATAGCTCAGGTTTTCACGAGCATATTCTTTAAATCCGGTGGGTTTACCCATGGATAGCCTCCTGTGCGGCTTCATTCTTTTCTGCTTCCATTTCTGCCAGTGCACGACGGTATTCAACCGGTATGACCTTCACAAATTGCGGCAGGTAGTCACTCCAGTTTTCAAGAATTCGTATACCAATGGCGGAATTGGTATAATGGACGTGACGCTGAATCAGCGACAATAGAATTCGTTGATCATCCTGCGTCATGGTGTGTTTGATATCCACGCGACCATGTGTTTCCAGATCCGCGCCCTGATGATCCAGCTCTTCCAGCGCATCAGCTTCAGAAACAATCGGCTCCAGAGATACCTGAGCCATATTGCAACGGCTTTCAAAAGTGCCATCGGCATCCAGTACATAAGCGATACCACCGGACATACCGGCAGCAAAGTTACGTCCGGTTTCTCCCAGTACAACAATCGTACCACCGGTCATGTATTCACATCCATGGTCACCAACACCTTCAACAACGGCAACCGCACCGGAGTTACGTACGGCAAAGCGTTCGCCACCCACACCATTGAAATAGCATTCGCCTTCAGTTGCACCGAATAAGACGGTATTGCCGACGATGATATTTTCTTCCGCTTTCAGTCTGGATTCGGACGGAGGGTAAATGGCAATACGTCCACCGGACAGACCTTTACCCACGTAATCGTTGCCTTCACCGGCCAAGTCAATTGAAATACCACGTGTTAACCAGGCACCCAAAGATTGTCCGGCCGTTCCTTTGGCTTTGATAGCAATGGTATTATCTTCAGCTAATCCGGCATGGCCGAATCGTTTGGCCACTTCACCCGAGAGCATAGTACCAAAGCTGCGGTCAACATTGCAGATCGGTGTTTCAATAACAACCGGCGTTTTGTTTTCCAGTGCCGGGAGAGCCTGCTCGATCAGTTTGTTGTCGATCAGTTTCTCAAGGCCATGATTTTGTTTTTCGGTGTGCGAGACGGATGAGCCATTGGCCTCAACCCGATGCAGAACAGGTGAAAGGTCCAGTCCTTCAGATTTCCAGTGTCTCAGCGCATCATTGGTGTCGAGCATGTCGGCACGGCCGATCATTTCAGCGAAGGTGCGGAAACCGAGCTCAGCCATGATTTCACGCGCTTCTTCAGCGACATACAAGAAGAAGTTCACCACGTCTTCAGGCTTGCCGACAAACTTCTTGCGAAGTTCAGGGTCTTGTGTTGCCACACCTACAGGGCAGGTGTTGAGGTGACATTTGCGCATCATGATGCAACCTTCTGCAATCAGCGCAATGGTGCCGAAGGCAACTTCATCAGCACCAAGCAGGGCTGCAATGACAACGTCGCGACCGGTACGCATCTGACCATCCGCCTGCAAAATAGTGCGGCCACGCAAGCGATTCAGTACCAGTGTTTGCTGAGTTTCGGCCAGGCCGAGCTCCCAGGCGGAGCCGGCATGCTTGATTGAAGTCAGCGGTGATGCACCTGTACCGCCATCGTGTCCGGCAATCACAACATGGTCAGCATGTGCTTTCACGACACCGGCAGCAACAGTACCGACGCCGATTTCGGAAACCAGTTTCACCGAGATATCAGCCCGTGGATTGGTGTTTTTCAGGTCGAAAATTAATTGCGCCAAATCTTCGATGGAATAGATGTCATGATGAGGCGGCGGAGAAATCAGCCCCACACCCGGTGTGGAGTGACGCACGCGACCGATACGTTTATCAACTTTGTGTCCGGGCAGCTGACCACCTTCACCCGGCTTGGCACCTTGCGCCATTTTGATTTGAATCTGATCGGAATTAACCAGGTATTCGGTGGTGACGCCAAAACGTCCTGATGCAACCTGCTTAATGGCAGAGCGCATGGAATCACCATTTTCCATCGGTTTGAAACGCGAAGGTTCTTCTCCGCCTTCACCTGTATTGGACTTTCCACCCAGTCGATTCATGGCAATAGCCAGTGTGCTGTGTGCTTCATGCGAAATCGAACCAAAAGACATTGCACCAGTAGCAAAACGTTTCACGATCGATGTTGCGGGTTCCACCTCATCAAGCGGAATAGCTTTTGCTGCATTGAATTTAAACAAGCCACGCAGTGTTTTTAGTTTACCAGCCTGATTGTTGATCTCATTGGCATATTCTTTGTACAAGCTGTAGTTGGAGGTGCGAACCGCATGTTGAACCTTGGCAATCACACCCGGTGTCAGCGTATGATCTTCTCCACGAGCGCGCCAGGCATATTCACCGCCGACATCCAGAGCATTTTTGTAAATCATCACACCACGGAATGCATCGATATGACGTTGCGCCGCTTCCTGTGCAATCTCTGCAAGTCCTGCGCCTTCAATCTGGCTGGCTGTGCCGCTGAAGTATTTGTCTACAAAATCAGTTGCAAGGCCAACGGCTTCGAAAATTTGTGCGCCGCAATAAGACTGATAGGTTGAAATGCCCATTTTGGACATGACTTTGTACAATCCTTTACCGATGGCTTTGATGTAACGTTTTTCAATTTCAGCTTCGCTGATATCATCAGGTAGTTGGCCGTGACGTTTCATATCCACCAGTGTTTCAAAGGCAAGGTATGGGTTGATAGCCTCTGCACCAAAACCAGCCAGACAAGCAAAGTGATGGACTTCACGAGCAGATCCTGTTTCAACTACGAGGCCAGTTTCGGTGCGCAAGCCAGCGCGAATCAGATGGTGGTGCACTGCTGATGTGGCGAGCAGGGCCGGAATAGCGATACGTTCAGCATTCATCGCCCGGTCAGAAATAATAACAATGTTATAGCGGCCATGAACTGCTTCCTCGGCCTTTTTGCACAGCTCTTCAATAGCCGCCTGCATGCCGGTAGCACCTTGCTCGGAAGGGTAGCAGGAACAGAGAGTAATTGTGCGGAAACGGTTGTCTGTGTACTGATCAATATGGCGAATTTTCTCGACATCAACATTGGACAGAATGGGTTGATGAACTTCCAGACGCAGTTGTGGCTCACTTTCCTCAAGGCCAAGAAGATTAGGTCTTGGTCCGATAATAGAGGTCAGGCTCATGACCATTTCTTCACGGATCGGATCAATCGGCGGATTGGTGACCTGCGCAAACAACTGGCGGAAATAGTTGTACAGTGGTTTGGCTCGGTTCGAAAGTACAGCCAGTGGACTATCATTGCCCATGGAGCCGATGCCTTCCTGGCCGGAAATAGCCATGGGTACCATCAGAAATTTGATGTCTTCCTGCGTATAGCCGAAAGACTGCTGGCGATACAGCATGGTATTATGATCCGGTGTCTGCGGCGCAATCTCTTCGGGAAGTTTTTCCAGCTGGATTTGGGTCCTGGCCAGCCATTCCTGATAAGGTTTGGCAGCAGATAGCTGTTTTTTAATCTCGGCATCATCAATGATGCGCCCTTCTTCCAGGTCAATAAGCAACATTTTACCTGGTTGTAAACGCCATTTTTTAATGATTTTGTGTTCCGGAATGTCGAGCACACCCATTTCAGATGCGCCCAGTACCAGTCCATCTTCAGTGACCAGATAACGGGTCGGGCGCAAGCCATTGCGATCCAGCGTTGCTCCAATCTGACGGCCATCAGTAAAAGCAACGGCCGCAGGGCCATCCCAGGGCTCCATCAGCGCTGCATGGTGTTCGTAAAATGCCCGGCGTTGCTCATCCATTAATTTATTGCCAGACCAGGCTTCAGGGATCATCAGCATGGCGGCATGCGCCAGTGAATAACCACCTGCGACCAGCAGCTCCAGTGCGTTGTCAAAGCAAGCTGTATCACTTTGCCCTTCGTAACTGATAGGCCATAGCTTGGCGAGGTCATCGCCGAGTAATTCGGATTTCATGGACTGCCTGCGGGCATTCATCCAGTTGATATTGCCGCGTACGGTATTAATTTCACCATTGTGGGCCATCATGCGGAACGGATGAGCTAACTCCCAGGACGGGAAAGTGTTGGTCGAGAATCGCTGGTGCACCAGCGCCAGAGCCGAGGTCATGCGGGCATCACGCAGGTCTTCGTAGTAGGGTGCTACCTGATGCGAATGGAACATGCCTTTATAGACAATGGTCCGGCTGGATAAAGAAGCGGTATAGAAGTTGGCTGCATCTTTAAAGTTAAGAGCAGAAACACCATGGCTGGCGACTTTGCGGATGACAAACAGCTTGCGTTCAAAGGCATCCTGATCGGCACAGTTGTCACCTCTGGCAATAAATACCTGACGGATAACGGGTTCGCATGCTGTAACACTCTCGGGCAGATCAGCTCGTACAGCATCAACGGGTACATCACGCCACCCTAACAGCGTTTGCCCTTCATTGATTGCGGCTTTTTCGATGATGTCCTGACATGCAAGGCGATGCCTTTCATCTTGCGGGAAGAAAATCATACCCACACCATAGGAGCCTTCGGCAGGCAGTTGGTAGCCCAGATCGGCCGTTACAGCTTCAAAAAACTGGTGAGGTATTTGTAAAAGGATACCAGCACCATCACCTTCACGCGGATCAGCGCCAGCAGCACCGCGATGAGTCAGACGTTCCAGAATCTCCAGGCCTTTTTCAATGATGTCATGACTCTTCGCGTTCTTGATATTGGCTACAAAGCCAACGCCGCAAGCATCATGTTCATTTTCGGGGCGGTATAACCCTTGTTTGCCCGGTAATGATTTCTGGATCATTGAATGTCCTCCTGAAAGCTATAACTAAAAAGTAAATGTGCCGTGTTAACAGAAATTATAAAGTTAATCCCAAATCGACGCTCTTTTCCGGGTCGCTCTTTTTTGGGCACGGCGACGCAAGCTAGCGAAATGGAATCTAATTCTCCATAAATCTTTTGGGAAAAATATCGCGTTTGGCGATTTTTGTTTTATGTCAGAGAGAAGAGATCAGCAAGCCAATGGCGTCGGGAAATGTTACTTAATCCAATGAAAACAAAAGTGTATCGATTGACTCAATATCAACAGCGACTTTTTTAGAATCGTCGACTGCCTTAATGATACCATCTTTTTTCAAAGCGCCGATAGCTCTGGAAATGGTTTCACGGCTTGTGGAGAGTTGATCGGCGATAACCTGATGGGTGGGCAGTGAAACGAGGTAATAATTTCCAAAAGCCTTTTTACTGTCTTCCTTTACCAGCTCGCGCAGGTAATTGTACAGTCGATGGGGTACATCCATCGTACATACCCGCTCTAGTAATTTATTGGTCCGACGCAAACGCAGGGCTAATTCTTCCAGGCATTTGATGGCTAAATGCGGTTTTTCGAGAAGCAGGCGGTTAAAATCTTTATTGCGGATTTGAGCCAGTCTGGTCTCTTCAGTAGCGGTTACAGTGGCTGAACGTGGCTGGCTATCAAGCAGGGATATTTCACCAAAAAACTCTCCGGCATTGAGGATGGATAAAATAATTTCCCGTCCGTCAGGAGCGTAATATGAAATCTTTACCGAACCTTCAAGAATGACATATAAGGAATTGCCTAAATCGCCTTCCTGTAAAATGACATTCTTTTTTCTTACTGTTTTTGTTGCAGCAAGCGCAATGACGTCGTCAAGCTCATTATCGTCAAGTTCTGAAAATAAGGGTACAAGACTAAAGATGCGTCTCATGCGTCGTCGTCAGAGGCTAATTGTACGATGTTTACCGGCCATGTAGCCATCGAACCATTTTTTAGTTTCGGTTTAATCATGGCAATAGCATGCTCAATCCGGTCCGCTTGGTCAATGACTTCAATCATCAGGGGTAGGTGGCTGCACAGAGCAAGAAATGAACTTGAATGCATTCCATGCGTGCCGATGCCACCAACTCCCCGCATGACAGAAACGCCGTGTAAACCAGCCTCTTCACACAGTCTGAGGATTGCTTCCAGAGCCGGCATGTGATCAATTTTCTCCGACTCGGAAAGGTAAATTCTTAGACAGTTTCCTGGTTTCATGGCAATACGCTTAGCCGTCGATTTCAACCAGGCATTCGTCAGGGTTAACGTTATCGCCTTCGATGACATAAATGGCGGTGACAGTTCCGGATACCGGAGCATGTACCGGATTCTCCATTTTCATGGCTTCAACGGTTACCACGGTATCACCGGCTTTGACACTGTCACCCAGGGCGACATTAATGGCAACGATGCGCCCCGGCATGGGTGAGGTTACGTCACTGTCTCTGCTGGCTTTGGGACGTTTTGAACCTTTTGATGACTTATTGGTGTCAATGCTTCTGCCATCCAGTGTCGGGATTACTTCGGTCAATGTCTCAACCAGAACTTCTTCCAGAATATTGTCTACTTTGACGAAATACGGACGTAATTCATCGCTGGGGTGACCGGTTCCTTCAATGCTGATGTGATACTGCTCGCCATGAATGGTAATATTAAACTCAGTGGGTGCCAGAGCCGGTGCTGATGGGGGCAATTGAATGCCCGGTTCATCCAGTGGTTCAGGTTTAAATATACCTGAGGCACGCTCTTCAAAAAACTCGAGCGCAATGGTCGGGAACATCGCATAGGAGAGTACATCTTCAACTGAGCTGACTTTATCGGCGACATTGCGGGTCAGTTCATCCATTTCATCCTGCAGCAGGTCTGCCGGACGGACAGTGATAGGTTCCTCGTCACCCAGAGCAAGCTTTCGAACGTCTTCATTGACGGGGCCGAGGGCTTTACCGTACATGCCTTTCAAATAGCCCTTGGTCTCACTTGTAATAACTTTGTATTTCTTGCCGGATACCACGTTCAAAACCGCCTGTGTTCCAACAATCTGACTGGTTGGGGTGACCAGTGGCGGATAACCGAAATCCTTTCGAACACGCGGAATTTCTTCTAATACCCGATCCATCTTATCCAGAGCGCCTTGCTCTTTAAGCTGGTTGGCAAGATTGGAAATCATACCACCGGGGATCTGGTTGATAAGAACGCGGGTATCAACGCCAGTAACATCGGATTCAAAGCGGGCATATTTTTTGCGAACATTGCGGAAATAAGCCGCAATATCCTGAAGTAACTCCAGGTCAAGGCCTGTATCAAATTCGCTGTTTGCAAAAGCGGCGACCATGGATTCGGTCGCGGGGTGACTTGTGCCACCGGAAAGGGGACTGATCACTGTATCAATGATATCGCAACCGGCATGCACGGCTTCCCATTGTACCATTTCAGCGACACCAGCGGTGGCATGTGAATGTAAATGCAGTGGTAATGAAACGGTGTCTTTAAGCGCCAGCACCAATTCTTTGGTTGAGGCGGGGGTCAATAATCCGGCCATGTCTTTAATGGCAAGTGTATCGCAACCCATATCTTCCAGACCTTTGGCCAGATCAATAAAATGATCCAGTGTGTGGACAGGGCTGACGGTATAGCAAATGGTGCCTTCGGCGTGTTTTCCATTGGCTTTAACTTGCGCAATGGCAGTGCGGACATTACGTAAATCGTTCATGGCATCGAAAGTACGGAATACATCAACACCATTAGCCGCCGCCATATCTACAAACTTTCTGACCACATCATCAGCATAGTGACGATAGCCCAAAAGGTTCTGGCCGCGCAGCAGCATCTGGATAGGGGTATTTGGTAATGCTTTGTTTAATTCACGTAATCTTACCCAGGGGCCTTCTTTCAGGTAACGCAAACAAGTGTCGAATGTTGCGCCACCCCATGCTTCTATAGACCAGAAACCAACCTGATCAAGCTTTTCACAGATGGGAAGCATATCGTCCAAACGCATACGCGTTGCCAATAAAGACTGATGGCCGTCTCTTAGGGCGAGTTCAGTAATAGCGAGTTTCTTTTTGGTTTTAGTCATAATTAATCCTTTATTACAATCCGGCATGTGCTGCAATAGCAACTGCAACGGCAGCAGCTATATCTTCCCGTGCCTCATAGGGTTTGTATTCCAGAAATTCCGGATATTTTTCCATGAACCCAGTGTCAAATTGACCTCCCATAAACACATCGGATTTTACGATGTTGCGATAAAAGGCAAGTGTGGTCTTAACACCGCGAATGTCATATTCATTCAGCGCACGTTGTGAGCGGGTAACCGTATGGCGCCATGTTGGGCCCCAAATGGTAAGTTTGGCGCACATGGAATCATAGTGAGGGGGGATTTCATAGCCGGAGTAGACGCAGCCGTCTACACGTACGCCCGGCCCGCCCGGTGAAAAATAGCGGGTAATACGACCTGGAGTTGGAAAAAATCCATTCTGAGGGTCTTCGGCATTAATACGGAATTCAATGGCGTGACCTTTCAGTGTGATGTCATCCTGAGTGAACTTGAGCTTCTCTCCCGCAGCAATACGAATCTGCTGTGTTACAATATCAACGCCCGTGATGGCTTCGGTAATGGTGTGCTCAACCTGCAGGCGGGTATTCATTTCCATGAAGTAGAAGTCATGGTTTTTATCAACCAAAAACTCAACTGTACCAGCATTAACATAATCAACGGCTTTAGCTGCCTGGATGGCAACCTTACCCATTTTGTCGCGTAATTCCTGCGAGATATAGTTCGATGGAGCAATCTCAATGAGCTTTTGATTACGTCTTTGAATGGAACAATCCCGCTCAAATAAATGCACACAATTACCATGTGAATCGGCGAGAATCTGAAACTCGATGTGACGAGGTTCGATAATGCATTTTTCCATGAAAAGCTCGCCATTACCGAATGCAGCAAGCGCTTCACGTTGTGTCATTTCGTAATTCCGGATGACTTCCTGATCGCTGTCGCAACGGCGAATGCCTCGTCCGCCGCCACCGGCTGCAGCTTTAAGCATGACCGGATAACCCATCTCTCTGGCTGTCGAAAGAGCTTCATCCGCATCTTTCAGTGAGGCCTCAGTACCCGGGATACAAGGCACGCCAGCTGCCAGCATGGCCGTACGTGCAGCGGTTTTGCTTCCCATGCCGGCAATGGCTTTAGCAGACGGGCCAATGTAGGTGATGCCCGCATTCACAACCGCTTCAGCAAATTCAGGGTTTTCAGACAGGAAACCGTAGCCAGGGTGAATGGCGTCGCATTTTGTCTTTAAAGCAATATCAACAATCCGGTGAATGTTGAGGTAACTTTTAACGGGGTCAGGACCGATAAGAATGGCTTGATCGGCTTTCTTGACGTGCAAGGCATGGCTGTCCGGTTTGGAATACACAGCAACTGATTCAATGCCTAATTCACTACAAGCCCGAATGACTCGAATGGCGCATTCGCCACGATTCGCTATCAAAATTCGCTTAAACAATGTGCTTTGCCTCCTCTGCAGGGGCGTGCACTGTAACAAAATGTCCTCTTAAGAACAAATAAAATCCTGAACTGTAAATAAAAAAAGCAGGGCAAATGCCCTGCTTTTTTCGAAGCGTAATCTTGCTTATTTGTAGAAGTTGATCATTTCTTCCAGTGATTTTGGTGCTAATTTTGAAGCATTTCCGGCTGAACCGAAAGCTTCAAAACGGGCTTTGCAAATATCTTTCATGGCAGTCTTGGCTTCTTTGTAGAACTTACGTGGATCGAAGTTCGACTTATTCTGCTGAAGGTGACGACGAATCGCGCCTGTAGAGGCCATACGCAAGTCGGTATCAATATTTACCTTGCGCACGCCGTGTTTAATGCCTTCGACGATTTCTTCAACAGGTACACCGTAAGTTTCGCCCATTTCTCCACCAAACTCATTGATGATTGCCAGCCAGTCCTGTGGCACTGATGACGAACCATGCATAACAAGGTGGGTGTTTGGAATACGAGCATGAATTTCTTTCACGCGGTCAATGGCAAGAATGTCACCCGTTGGCGGCTTGGTGAATTTATAGGCGCCATGTGATGTGCCGATAGCGATAGCCAGTGCGTCCACGCCAGTCTTCTCAACGAAGTCGGCAGCTTCTTCAGGGTCAGTCAGCAACTGCGAGTGGTCCAAGACGCCTTCAGCACCATGGCCGTCTTCTTCGCCCATCATGCCGGTTTCCAGTGAACCAAGACAGCCCAGCTCGCCTTCTACAGACACACCACCGGCATGCGCCATTTCACAGACTTTGCGGGTGGTTTCAACATTGTATTCGTAAGACGAAGGGGTCTTTCCGTCGGCCATCAGGGAGCCGTCCATCATAACAGATGAAAAACCAGACTGAATAGAACGCAGGCAAACGGCAGGTTCAGCACCATGATCCTGATGCATGACGACCGGGATATGCGGATATTGTTCGATAGCGGCTAAAATAAGATGACGAAGGAATGGTTCGCCAGCATAGGAACGTGCTCCGGCAGAACCTTGCATAATTACCGGTGAATTAACTTCATTAGCGGCTTCCATGATGGCCTGAACCTGTTCCAGGTTATTTACGTTGAATGCAGGCATGCCATAGCTGTTTTCAGCAGCATGATCCAGCAGTTGTCTCAATGAGATTAAAGCCATTATTATTTCTCCTTTTTGTTTTGAAGGGTATGAAATGAATACCCTGTATTTTGTCGCTGACAGTTAATAAATGCAATAAGCTGCATTTACATATTCTCACCGACTTTGATGATTTTCATCGCATTTGTGCCACCGGATTGACCCATCGGAGTACCAAATGTCATGATGATAAGATCATGAGGGTCAGCCAGTTTGTTGTCCTGAAGCATCTTCTGAACGTCACGTGTTGCCAGTGGGGCGTCTGTCGGTCCATAAGGTCGCTCCATAATCAGCGGGGTGACATTTCTAAATAAACTGACTCGGCCTAATGTATGTTCTTCCGAGGTCAGGGCATAGATAGGAACATCTCCCAGATGGCGGGACATATACAGAACAGTATTACCGGTCTGAGTGAAAGCCATGATGGCTTTAATGTCCATCATATGAGCGGTTTCCATGGCCTGACGGGCAATGCATTCGTCAACAGAGTGGGGAGGGAAACGAGGGTCGCGCGTTGCCGAAGAGGGCAGAACGTGTTGTTTCTCGGTTTCCATACAGGTGCGGTGCATAGCCTGAACAGCTTCAACTGGATATTTTCCAGCGGCGGACTCACCTGAGAGCATGACAGCATCAGCGCCGTCGAGTACAGCATTGGCAACATCGTTGACTTCGGCACGTGTAGGAATCGGATTTTCACACATCGATTCCATCATCTGCGTTGCCACGATAACCGGACAATTGAATTTAGGCGCCATGCGCAACATTTTTTTCTGTACAGGAGGTACGGAAGCGTCACCAATTTCAACACCCAAATCACCACGGGCAACCATGACTGCATCTGAAGATTCCATAATGGATTTCAGGTTTTCATCCGTAACGGCTTCCGCGCGCTCTACCTTGGCAATAAGTCCGGCACGTGATCCCTCAGCTTCAACGAGACTGCGTGCGTAGTCCATATCAGCACCATTGCGCGGGAAAGAAATAGCAATGTAATCCACACCAATGGCGCAAGCTGTTTTGATATCTTCCTTATCTTTGTCGGTAAGGGCTGCGGCCGACAAGCCGCCACCAGCGCGATTGATACCTTTGTTATTGGATAAAACACCACCAATGATAACGGTACAGTGTATTTCCTGACCTTTTACCTCATCGACATCCATAACAATCAGTCCGTCATTGAGTAACAGGCGAGCACCGGGTTCCACATCACCGACCAGTTCTTTATAGGTTAATCCGACACGTTCATCGTCACCTTCATTAAGGTCAAGGTCAGCATCAATGATGTATTTTTGACCGGGCGTTAACATGGTTTTGCCGGTTTTGTATTTTCCGATACGGATTTTCGGGCCCTGCATGTCTGCCAGGATGCCGACAATAACACCGTTCTTTTTCGCCGCCGCACGAACATTCTCGGCTCTCTGACGATGCTCTTGCGGTGTTCCGTGTGAAAAGTTGAGTCTCACAACATTTACACCTGCAGCCACGAGGCGATCAAGCACCTCGGGAGATTCTGAGGCGGGACCGATAGTTGCTACAATTTTAGTTCTGCGTGTCTTGATTTTCACTTAGCTGCTCGCTCCTCAAGCATGGCAACTGCAGGAAGTTTTTTACCTTCCAGGAACTCAAGGAATGCACCACCACCTGTAGAGATGTATGAAACCTTGTCTTCAATGCCATATTTATCTACTGCTGCCAGTGTATCTCCGCCACCTGCAATGGAGAAGCCGGCTGATTCTGCAATGGCCATCGAAATGGCTTTGGTTCCTTCGCCGAACTGGTCAAATTCAAATACGCCAACAGGACCATTCCAGACAATTGTTCCGGCATTTTTGATGATTTCTGCCAGTACAGCTGCGGAGTCGGGACCAATGTCAAAAATCATGTCATCATCCAATACTGTGTTTGAAGCTTTTAATTCAGCAGCAGCAGCAGGGGAGAATTCTTTGGCACAAACGACATCAGTCGGAACCGGGATGCTTCCGCCACGTGATTCAGCGTCAGCAGTCAATTTTTTGCAAGTGTCGATCAGATCTGCTTCATACAAAGATTTACCAACTGGATAACCGGCTGCCGCAATAAAGGTGTTAGCAATACCGCCGCCGACAACCAGCTGATCGACAACTTTTGATAATGACTCAAGCACAGTTAATTTGGTTGAAACTTTAGAGCCGCCAACAATTGCCACCATCGGACGGGCAGGGTTGTGCAGTGCTTTGCCAAGTGCTTCCAGCTCAGCAGCCAGTAATGGGCCGGCACAAGCCACGGGAGCATATACACCAGCGCCATGGGTTGAAGCCTGAGCGCGGTGAGCCGTGCCAAAAGCATCCATGACATAGATGTCACACAAAGCGGCATACTTTTTAGACAGCTCTTCGTTGTTTTTTCCTTCGCCAGCGTTGAAACGTACATTTTCCAATAGTACAACTTCGCCATCTTCAACTTCAAAGCCGCCATCAAGGTAATCACGAATCAGGCGAACGGGTTTGCCCAGCAAAGAAGCAAGGTGGTCGGCTACGGGTTGCAGTGAATTTTCTTCACTGAATTCACCTTCGGTCGGGCGACCAACGTGGGACATCAGCATGACTTTGGCACCAGCACCGGCAGCCTGAGTGATTGTTGGCATAGAGGCTCGGATTCGGGCATCAGATGTTACTTTGCCATCTTTAATCGGAACATTCAGGTCTTCACGAATCAATACGCGCTTGCCAGCCAGATCAAGGTCGGTCATTTTAATTACGGACATTTTCTACTCCTTTAGAAAATCACATCCCTAACCATAGAGCATGACAAGGATGTGACATTGGATTGATACAACAACGTGTGAACGTTTGTCTTTGCCTGTTTGAACGCGATGCAAACAACGTGGTTAAACAGGCAAAGACAAACGTGGAAGCCAGAGCTTCCACGTTATTTTCTTTCTTATGCGATGTGACGAACCAGATTCATCATGTTGCAGGTATAACCGTATTCGTTGTCATACCAGGCTACCAGCTTGACGAAGGTGCCATCCAGCGCAAGGCCAGCACCCGCATCGAAAATCGATGAATTGCGGATGCCACGGAAGTCGGTAGAAACCACTTTGTCATCAGTGTAGCCAAGCGTTGCGCTCATTTCGCCTTCTGCGGCTGCCTTCATTGCTGCACAGATTTCTTCGTAAGTTGTTTCTTTTTCAAGTTCACAGGTCAGATCTACAACAGATACGTCAGAAGTCGGTACGCGGAAAGCCATGCCTGTCAGTTTGCCATTCAGTTCAGGCAGGACAATGCCCACGGCTTTAGCAGCACCGGTTGATGAAGGAATGATGTTTTCCAGAATGCCGCGACCACCGCGCCAATCTTTCATGGATGGGCCGTCAACAGTCTTCTGCGTCGCAGTTGCTGCATGAACGGTTGTCATCAGGCCACGCTTAATGCCGAAATTGTCGTTGATGACTTTAGCCATAGGTGCAAGGCAGTTCGTTGTGCAAGAAGCTGCAGAAACGATATTCTGACCCGCATAAGTTTCATGGTTTACATTATATACGAACATCGGAGTTTCTTTGTCTTTGGCTGGCGCAGACTGAACAACTTTTTTGGCTCCGGCATTGATATGAGCCTGGCAAGATTCAGTTGTAAGGAAGAAGCCTGTACAGTCAATGACGATTTCAGCGCCAACTTCATCCCATTTCAGGTTGGCAGGATCACGCTCAGCCGTCAGGCGAATGGTTTTGCCATCAACAACCAGATTGTTGCCGTCAACACTAACATCGCCGTCGAAACGTCCATGAACGGAGTCATATTTCAACATATACGCAAGGTAGTCAGCGTCCAGAAGATCATTAATTCCTACAATTTCCATATCAGTAAAATCTTTAGCTACGGCGCGGAAGACCATACGGCCGATGCGGCCAAATCCATTAATACCAACTTTTATTGTCATGTTTTATCCTCTCCTTTGTATGCTTTAAGCTACTTCATTAATGGCTGCCACAACGGCTTCGGTTGTGATGCCAAACTCTTTGAACAGTTCTCCGGCAGGTGCAGATTCACCGAATGTGTCCATGCCGATTGCTTTGCCATTAAGGCCAATGTATTTAGCCCAGAAACCGGTTACGCCAGCTTCTACCGATACACGAGCGGTAACAGATGAAGGTAAAACAGATTCCTTATATGCTGCATCCTGCTGATCGTAGGTGTTGGTTGAAGGCATTGAAACAACACGAACTTTCTTGTCTGAAGCCGCAGCCGCATCAACAGCCAGTGAAACTTCGGAACCGGTTGCGATGATAATGACATCCGGAGTTCCTTCGCAATCGCGCAGGATATAACCGCCACGTTCAATCTGCTTGATCTGATCAGCCGTACGGTCCATGTGTGGCAGATTCTGACGTGAGAAGATCAAAGAGGAAGGTCCGGTCTGGTTTTTAATGGCAACTTTCCAGCAGACTGCAGATTCAACTGCATCGCAAGGACGCCATACATCCATATTCGGGATCATGCGTAACGTGGCAGTTTGCTCAACAGGCTGATGCGTCGGGCCGTCTTCACCCAGACCAATGGAGTCATGTGTGTATACTTCGATGTTACGAACTTTCATCAGAGCGGCCATGCGCAGAGCATTTCGCGCATACTCGGAGAACATCAGGAATGTAGCACCATAAGGCACAAATCCGCCATGCAGGGCAACACCATTGATGATAGCCGTCATACCAAATTCACGTACACCATAGTTGACATAGTTGCCATCGGTGTGTTCGCAAACAGGTTTAGAGCCAGACCACAAGGTGAGGTTTGAGCCGGCCAGGTCAGCAGAGCCACCGAGGAATTCAGGCATGAATTTGGCGAAACCTTCAATTGAATTCTGCGAAGCCTTTCTTGATGCAATCGTTTCAGCTTTGGCATTAACTTCAGCAATGAAGGCATTGGCCTTCTCTTCCCAGTCAGCTGCAAGTTCGTTATTAAGACGACGTTTTAACTCTGCAGCCAGTTCAGGGTGCGCTTCAGCGTAGGCGGCAAAGCGTGAATCCCAGTCTGATTCAGCAACTGCACCTTTTTCTTTGGCGTCCCAGCCTGCATAAACATCTTCAGGAATTACAAATGGCTCATAGTTCCAGTTAAGTTCTTTGCGAACCAGTGCGCATTCTGCATCACCCAAAGCAGCACCATGGCAATCATGTGAACCTGATTTGTTTGGTGAGCCGAAACCGATGATGGTTTTGCAGCAGATCATGGTCGGTTGATCGGTGTTGGCGCGAGCTGTATCGATAGCGGCTTTAATTTCGTCAGCGTCATGACCGTTGACGTCACGAATGACTTGCCAGCCATACGATTCAAAACGACCCGGAGTATCATCAGAGAACCAGCCTTCAACGTGGCCGTCAATTGAAATGCCATTGTCATCCCAGAATGCAACCAGCTTGCCCAATCCCAATGTGCCAGCCAGTGAACAGGCTTCATGTGAAATGCCTTCCATCAGGCAGCCATCACCCAGGAAAACGTAAGTGAAATGATCAACGATGCTATGGCCGGGACGGTTAAACTGAGCCGCCAGAGTCTTTTCAGCCAGTGCCATGCCAACGCCATTGGTGATACCCTGACCCAGTGGGCCAGTGGTGGTTTCAACGCCTGGTGCATAACCATATTCAGGGTGGCCCGGAGTACGGGAGTGTAATTGACGGAAACGTTTGATTTCATCCATTGGCAGATCGTATCCGGTCAGGTGTAACAGTGAATAAATCAACATGGAGCCATGGCCGTTAGACAGGATAAAGCGATCACGGTCCGCCCAGCCGGGGTTGGTAGGGTTATGCTTCATGTAGCTATTCCATAGCACTTCAGCAATATCAGCCATACCCATCGGTGCGCCCGGGTGTCCTGAGTTGGCTTTCTGAACGGCATCCATGGATAGAACTCGAATGGCGTTAGCTAAATGTCTGCGATTGTTACTCATTAAATACTCTCCTAATGTTGTTTCTGTTGGTTTTAAACGTGAATAGTGGTTTGAACTTTTCTGATGTTGCCGATGCCGCCATCAAGAACCACGGTATCAGTTGTCATATATTGGCCATAGGTATCCGAGCCTGTTTTAACATGGCGAACATAAGCGCCAGAAGTCAGGCCGGTGGCAATAAACAGGCAGTCATCAGAGGTGACCAGTTCGTCGCGGGTGATGATGCGACTGGTATCGATGCCTTCCTTCTTGCAAAGCTCAATTTCAAAATCTTTTTGCGGCGCCATGCGCCCGAACATTTCAGCACCCATGGCACGAGCAGCACAAGCTGTCACAATGCCTTCCGGTGTGCCGCCAATGCCAAACAGGGCATCGGAGCCCATGTTTAATACAGCTTGAATAGCACCATTCACGTCACCATCAGTGGCCAGGCGGATTTTCGCACCGGTGGCGTATACTTCTTTCATGATTTGATGATGGCGAGGTTTGTCGAGAATGAAGATTTTTAATTCACGGATATCTTTCCCCAGCGCAGAAGCAAGTTGTTTCAAGCGCTCTGCAACCGGTGCTTCAGGGTCGATTTTTCCACGTGCGGCTTTTGGATACACCTGCTTGTCCATATAAAAACAGGAACCGGGACGGAACATGGAGCCTTCTGGAGCGGCAGCCAGCGTTACAATGGAGCCGGGCATGTCTTTGGCAAATAAATTCGTTCCTTCAATCGGGTCAACGGCAATATCAACGCCGATGCCTTCGCCGGTGCCTACTTCTTCGTCATCATACAACGCCGGAGCCTCATCTTTAGCGCCTTCGCCAATGACGATTGTGCCACGCATTTTCACCTGATTAATACGTTTGCGCATGGCATCTACGGCTAAACCATCACCTTCGTCTTTCTGACCAGAACCAACATACGGTGCACAGGCACGCGCAGCGGCTTCACACACTTCCACCAGATCAATTTTCAGATCAGCTACTTTAGGCATAATCCCCTCCAGGTATGGTTTTATCGACTGTGTTACATTGAGATGTTAAAAGAATTGGAGCCGCATACTACCCAAGTTTTAATCAAAAAGCACGCCCGAATTCTTTTCTGTTTAATCCCTTTTGGTTAGCAGGGAGGCGGCTATAAGGCGAAAGTTTACGGGCTCAGCGAAGGGCATTTTCCGATCATGTTTTAACCTGTGTTGACCTTGATTGACGTTCAAAACATAGTTGCTTCTAACAGGTGATGGGATTAGGAAGTGAAGGGAGGGAGAGTTAATATGATGCGACTGCTAGCCTGGTTGACGAAAAGCTGTTTGAGACTTCTGTTTCGAGTCGAAGTGGAAGGTTTGGAGCATTATGAACAATTGGATCAGAAGGCGTTGATTATTGTGAATCATGTGTCCTTTCTTGATCCGGTTTTTTTAACATTGTTTTTACCCGGAGAGAAAAGTTTTGCTGTGCACGGCATGTATGCGAGGGCATGGTATTTGAAGATTTTTGATTCTATGGCCAAACAGTTTTCAATCGACCACGCGGATTCCATGGCCATGAAAAGCCTGATTGAATACTTAAATGCCGGTCACCGGGTTATTGTTTTTCCGGAAGGGCGAATTACCACGACCGGGTCACTGATGAAAATATATTCGGGCGCCGGCATGATTGCAGACAAAAGTAATGCCCAGATTGTTCCTATCCATATTTCCGGCCTTGAATATTCCACTTATTCCAGATTAAAGGGTATCTTTCATCTGTGTAAGTTTCCGCGTGTGCGAATCACTATTTTCCCGCCCGCTAAGCTCGAATTATCTCCGGCGTTGAAATCCAGAATGCGACGGCAAAAGGCGGCAGAACACATTGCGTCAATGATGACGCGGATGGTGTTTGAGGCTTTTCCTTATCAGCAGCGAATATGGGATGCTTTACTGGATGCTCGCGATATTCACGGTGATCAGCATGCTATTGTTGAAGATATGGATCGCCAGCCGCTGACGTATAAAACGCTTTGTCTGAAATCATTTGTGTTGAGTTATTTGTTTAAAGTCCACTGTGAAGCCGGAAAGCGCATCGGTGTGCTGTTGCCAAACACCAATGCAACCATTGTTACATTTCTGGCTTTGCAATCGATGCGTTGTGTGCCTGCCATGCTGAATTTTACCATGGGTTTGAAAGCTACGGGCTTTGCCATTGAAGCCGCAAATATTGGTACAGTCATCACATCAAGGAAATTTATTGAATTGGCTGAACTGGAAGCCCTTGCCAGTTATCTGGAAGAACGGGTGAATGTGCTGTATCTCGAAGATCTTCGCGCTGAATTAACGCTGACGAAGAAGCTGAAGGGGTTATATGCGGCGCACCGATCAAGAGCTGTTATCCGTAGCCGTTTGCGGCAGGTTAAAGCTGATGATGAAGCTGTGGTGTTGTTTACTTCGGGTTCCGAAGGCATACCTAAAGGCGTGGTTTTATCGCATCAGAATTTGCTGGCTAATGTTTCGCAGGGTCGGTCACGGATGCGCTTCACGCCTCAGGAAGTGTGCCTGAATGCGTTACCCTTGTTTCATTCTTTTGGTTTGACCGGAGGAACATTACTCCCTCTGATGCAGGGAACGCCGATTTTTCTCTATCCGTCGCCGCTTCATTACAAAGTCATTCCTGAAGTGGCTTATGATATCAATGCAACTATCATTTTTGGCACCAATGTGTTTTTGAATGGCTATGCCAAACATGCCGATGTATATGATTTTTACTCCCTCCGTTATGTGATAGCCGGGGCTGAAAAGGTACAGGATGAGACTCGTCAGCTCTGGTTTGCAAAGTTCGGCCTGCGTATTCTTGAGGGTTACGGTGCAACTGAAACAGCCCCTATTCTGACGATTAATACCCCCAGAGAATTTCGTTTGGGGTCGGTGGGTAAATTCTGTCCGGCAATTGAGTATAAACTTGAGCATGTGCCCGGCATTAATACGGGTGGCAAGCTTTGGGTGAAAGGCCCCAATATTATGGCCGGATATGTAATGCATGATCGCCCCGGAGAGCTGCAGCCACCATCGGATGGTTGGTATGACACCGGAGATATTGTCGATATTGATGAAGATGGTTATGTTTTTATTCAAGGCAGGGCTAAGCGTTTTGCCAAGATTGCCGGGGAAATGATTTCTCTGGCGGCCGTTGAGGAACTGGTATCGAATTGCTGGCCGGAATACCGACATGCGGCGCTGGCCATGCCGGATCACGGAAAGGGTGAGAAAATTATTCTGATTACCACGCTGGAACATGCGGAGCGCAGGCATCTGGTTCAGTTTGCCCATGAAAATGGCATTCCGGATATTCAGGTGCCTAAAAAGCTACTCTATGTTGATGACGTGCCTCTGTTAGGAAGTGGAAAAATTCACTATCCTGCCGCGCAGGCGTTGGCTGAGAAAATTCTGGGTGAGTCATCCGGGATGGAGGATCATGCGAAGGAACACTGAATTATTTGATATTCAGCTTGTAAATTTTAGAAAAAATTCATTTAAACCCTCTAATGTTGCCGGTGCTGCCAGAAGCAGCATGTGCCAGAATAACTAAATTTTCATTCGGAGATCATCTTTTGAGCGATAATATCCGCGAGATTCCTTACAATTATACCTCTTATTCTGACAGGGAAATCGTCAAACGTTTTCTTGGCGAGGATGCCTGGGATGATCTGAATGTGCTCAGGATTCAGCGCCGTACAGGCCGGTCGGCGCGAATGTTGTTTGAAATTCTGGGTGATGTGTGGGTGGTTGAGCGTAATGTTTTCCTGAAAAATGATCTGCTCAATCACAGTAAGCGTTTAAAGCAAATGCGGCAGCGTCATCAGGCGAGATTGCAGCGCATCATTAAAGGCGCAGAAGATAATCCCCGCGCCCAAAAAGTGGCGGTTTGCACCGAGCGAATGCTGGATGAGTTCTATGAGTGGTTTGATTGTGAGCCGAAAAAGCGCAAAGAAGCTTTTCGTAAATTGTCGAAACACACGCATCCCAATAATATCCATTTTGATGCTTACACTCTGACGCACCATGCGACGGATGCGACAGACTGGCGTTCGCACCACCCGTTCTGCGTGATTACTCCGGATAAACCGGACGAAATTCCCGGTCTGGTTCGTGCGATTGCGAAACTGGAACTTGTCGTTATTCCGCGTGGGGGAGGGACCGGTCTTTGTGGTGGTTCGGTGCCGCTGTCCAACAACGCGGTGATGATTAATGTCGAGAAGTTTGATTTTATCGGTGAAGTGAAATCTCGCGATATCGGCGATAAAGGTGTGGTTGATACGATTACTGCGCAGGCAGGTGCCGTAACCGGTAAAGTGATGGAAGCATCCAGACCCGGCGTCTTCGCTACCGATCCGACCAGTCTTTGGGCCTGTACCATCGGTGGTAATGTGGCTTCCAATGCAGGGGGTAAACATGCGGTGATCTGGGGCACCTGTGTGGATAATCTGCTTTCCTGGAAAATGGTTACGCCTGATGGAAACTGGCTTGAGGTTGAGCGGTTGAATCACAATATGGGTAAGCTGCATAATGTGGCGAACACTGAATTTAAACTGACTCGCACAGATAGCGTAAGTGGTGAACTGATTGCAGAAGAAATTCTGAATCTTCCGGGCTCAATTTTCAGGCGTGAAGGCCTGGGTAAAGATGTTACGCGCAAGGCCATGGGTGGTTTGCCGGGTATTCAGAAAGAGGGTACCGATGGATTTATCACCGAAGCTACATTTGTGCTGCATAGACCATTTGAGATTACGCGCACGGTCTGTTGTGAATTTTTCGGTCAGGATTTGAATGATGCAACCAGAGCACTGGTGGGGATCAAAAATCACGATGATTCGATGGATGATGTGTTTCTTGAGGGTTTCGAGCATTTTGACGAGAAATATGTCAAAGCGATTAATTATGTGAGTAAATCGACCCGCCGCGAGCGGCCGCGTGTGGTGTTGCTGATCGATGTATCGGGCAATGATGAACTGCGCGTGGCTCAGGTCTGTGCCGATATTTGCCGCATTACTTCGCTGGGTAATGGTGAAGGTTTTGTCGCTATTTCGGCGCAGGATCGGGCTCGTTATTGGGGTGACCGTGGTCGTATGGCGGCAATTGCCAAACATACCCGCGCTTTTAAAATGAATGAAGATGTGGTGATTCCGTTGAATCGACTGGCGGAATACAATGATTATATCGAGCATATCAACATTGAGAATTCAATCAGCAATAAATTGCAGATACTGGATGAACTGGAAAGCTACTTTGGCAGCATTGAGTCGCAATTGTTGTCAAACAATCAGTTATTAAGGCAGACGCTGAATCTTGATGAGGATGTGAATCTGGCAGAAAAACTGGCAACGTGTCTGCAAAAACTAAGGCGGGTAAAACAACGCTGGACGCAGGCGCTAAAGGGCCTGGACGAACCGGCTGAAGATATGCCCGAGCTGGTACCGGATATCAAAATCAAGCCAACGGAGTCATTATTCCGCGTGATACAGCGCGGTGATTTGCGGATTTCATATCGCGCGGAAGTACAGGCTTCCTTGCTGGATCGTCTGCGCGGTAACAAGACGCTGATCAATAAAATTCATGAAATTCATCAGCGGGTTTTATCCGGTCGCGTTGTGGTGGCAACCCACATGCATGCCGGTGATGGCAATGTGCACACCAATATTCCTGTGAATTCGAACGATTATCTGATGATGAAACGCGCTCATCATGTCGTGGAAAGGGTGATGGCCAAGGCGGAAGAGCTGGGGGGGGTGATTTCCGGCGAACATGGAATCGGCATCACCAAGCTGTCTTATTTGAATCAGGATGTGCTGCTGGAAACAGCGGCATATCTGAAAAAAGCTGATCCGGATGACTTATTTAATCGTGGTAAATTACAACCCGGACTGGATTTGAGCCTGACTTATACACCCAGCTTCAATTTGCTTGAGCATGAGTCCGTTATCATGGAGGCAGCAGATCTGACGGAGCTGTCTGAGGAGATTTCACCGTGTTTGCGTTGTGGTAAGTGTAAGCCGGTCTGCAATACTCATTTTCCACGGGCAAATATGCTGTATTCACCCCGCAATAAGATTCAGGCCACCGGCGGAATTATTGAGGCCTTCTTGTTTGAATCGCAAACAGGGGCCGGGATTTCTTTCGAGCAATTCGAAGGACTGCATGATGTGGCTGATCACTGCACCATTTGTCACAAGTGTGAATCACCATGTCCGGTCAATATTGATTTTGGCAATGTGACAGAAAAGATCCGTGCCTTGCTTAAAGATAAGGGCCAGAGCCGGTTAAACCTTGGTTCGCGTTTGTCTATGGCATTTCTGGTCATGAAACATCCGGATGCAGTACATCTGATGCGTAAGGTGGTGATTCGCTGGGGCTATGCCGGGCACCGTTTGGCGCATGCAGCATTGAAAGCTGTGGGGCTGGTGAAAAAACAAACGGCCGTACAACGAAATCTTGAAGGTATTCCGGCGCAGGTGATCAATTTTATTGAGCGCCCTTTACCATCGATTCCACTGCACACAACCCGCCAGATGCTGGGTATTGAGTCGCGTGACAAAAACCTTATTCCGGTGTTGCGCAATCCTGAAAAAGCCAATGGCAGAGCGGTATTTTATTTTCCGGGTTGTGGTTCTGAGCGTTTGTTTTCGCAGGTTGGACTGGCAACACAGGCAATGCTTTTTGAGCTGGGTGTTAATGTGGTATTGCCGCCATCGTATTTGTGCTGCGGTTACCCGAGTACTGCATCGGGAGATCATGCCGTGGGCGATCAGATTACCTACGATAATCGTGTGCTGTTTCATCGCATGAAAAATGCTTTGTCCTATCTTGATTTTGAGGCTGTGGTTGTCTCTTGTGGTACCTGTTACGACCAGTTGACACGCTATCAGTTGCAGGAAGTGTTTCCTGACGCTCCGCTGATTGATATTCATGAGTACCTGATGTCGCAAGGCGTACAGGCTCCAGAGATTGAAGGCGTGCAGTATATGTACCATGAACCTTGTCATACGCCTTTGAAACAGCACGGCTCGGCAACAGCCATTCATTCGCTGTTGGGTAAAGATGCGGTGAAGTCCGATCAATGTTGTGGTGAGGCCGGAACACTGGCTGTAGCCAGCCCTGATATTGCCGGCAAAATTCGCATGCGTAAGGAAGAAGAAATGCTGAAAGCCAGCCTTTTGCTTTCAGCCCAGGGTGATGAAGCACAGAAGGTTCTAACCTCCTGTCCCTCATGTTTGCAGGGGCTGAGCCGCTTGCAGGGTGAAACCGGTGTGGAAGCTGACTATATTGTGGTTGAACTGGTCAGGCAGTTGCACGGAGAAGATTGGCAGAACAGTTTTATTGAACGCATCAAGCGGGGCGGTATCGAACGCGTGTTGATGTAACGGCAAGCAAAGGCAGGAAACGCAATGGCAGATATTCAATCAATCATGCAGGGCATCAGCATTTGGGCTTTGCCCGTATTGCTGGCTATTGTATTGCATGAAGTGGCGCATGGCTGGATGGCGTATAAACTGGGTGATGATACCGCTTTCTGGCTGGGTAGATTGTCGCTGAATCCGTTGAGGCATATCGATCCGGTGGGCACTATTGTGATTCCATTGGTGCTGGTTGTGGCCGGTTCACCGTTTTTGTTTGGCTATGCCAAGCCGGTACCGATCAACTGGCGTAAACTGCGCAATCCCAAGCGTGATATGGTGTGGGTGGCGCTGGCCGGTCCGCTAACCAATATCCTGCTGGCAATTATTTCTACATTTTTGCTGTGGCTGGTTGCGATGATGCCTGCGTCATGGGTGTGGGCGGCTGAACCGTTGAGTCTGATGTTGCAGGCATCGATTCTGATTAATCTGGTGTTATGTATTTTCAATTTATTACCACTGCCGCCACTGGACGGGGGCAGGGTGGCTGTTGGCTTGCTGCCGCAGCCTTATTCAACTTATTTATCCGGCATTGAACCATATGGATTCATGATCATTGTAGCGTTGCTGTTGCTGGGGATTTTGCAGGATCTGATCGGGCCGCTGGTCATGCTGGGAGCCCAGCTGTTGCTCGGTCTGGCCCTTTGAATACCGGCTTATGCTCATAAATTATTTTATCTGCAGCTGATTTTACAGGCTGAAGACTTCTTTGGTTTATAGATCGTATGCACTATATTACCAATGTTTCCGTGAGGGCGGTGGATAACATCTGATTCACAGCTCCCGACCTTATTATAAGTTTAATTTATGATTGACATAAAAATTATAAGCATGTCTTTTTTTGAAGAGGGGCTAAAATAGCCCACATCATTTTTCAAGGGAGTTAAAACCATGACCGATAAAGAACAGTACAAAGTCAAACAGGAACCTTTTTATCAAGCGCAAAGTGATGAGGTTGAGCTTTACGAAGCCGCTTATGCCGCGCGATTGCCGGTGATGGTCAAGGGACCGACCGGTTGTGGTAAGTCCCGTTTTATCGAATACATGGCATGGAAACTTGGAAAGCCATTAATTACAGTGGCTTGTAATGAGGACATGACCGCTTCTGATCTGGTAGGGCGATATTTACTCGATGCCAATGGCACCCGCTGGCTGGATGGCCCGCTGACTACAGCCGCTCGTATCGGCGCGATTTGTTATCTGGATGAAGTGGTGGAAGCCCGTCAGGACACCACTGTGGTGATCCATCCGCTGACCGACCATCGTCGAACCTTGCCGCTGGATAAAAAAGGTGAGTTGATCGAGGCACATGCGGATTTCCAACTGGTGATTTCCTATAATCCCGGCTACCAGAGTCTGATGAAAGATTTAAAACAATCGACCAAGCAGCGTTTCACCGGTTTTGAGTTTGATTATCCTGAAGAGGCAACGGAAGCATCTATTTTGTCGAAGGAAACCGGTATTGAACCGGAGCTGGCGACGAGATTGGTTCGCATAGCTCAGACTGCCCGTAACCTGAAAGGTCATGGTCTGGACGAAGGTATTTCCACCCGTTTGCTGGTTTATGCGGCAACCCTGATTAAAGGTGGTGTCAACCCACAGGCTGCCAGCCGTATGGCACTTGTTCGTCCTATTACCGATGATGCAGATATTCGCGATACTCTGGATCATGCAATCGAAGCCGCATTTGGCTGATAAAAATTGACGGTGATGCTCAGGCTTTGTGACTTGAGCTTGCTGTATCAGGGTGGTGATATCGATGCCTGTTGAAGTGACAAGAAGCATGGAGTTTGAAATCTACTGGCAACGTCTGGGCTGTAATTTTGCTCAGGTTGACCGAGTCTTTGATGATTGCCTGAAACGAGCCAAGGCTTTGCTTACAGGTGAGGGTCTGTTGGTGTATATCGAGAATGCCCGTTTTCTCGGTAAAATGGGGCGCGGTCCGGAGCCTTTGCTGGTGTATCTTGAAGAGGCTCCCGCAGTGGCTGTTGTGGTAGGGGAAGAAGCGCTTGTAGAACTGCGTGAATTTGCCCATTACATGTCGACGCATACCAATTTCAAGGCGATGGTGCCATTTCTGCAAACCAGTGGTGCTGTAGCGCGACTGCTGCATACGCATGTCCTGTTTGCCAGATATATCGAAGTTATCCGCGACATGATGGACCGCACAACCGGTTCGGTGCATGGGCATCACTCTACCTTTCCCAGTCCCGGTTTGCCGGAGTTGCTCAAGCAGGCACCGCGCATTCTGGCGATGGTGCCGCTGGAGGGCCTGAAAAACTGGATTGAATACGGCATCCGCTACTATAACGATCATCCCGACCGTCAGATTGAGTATTTTTCACTGCAATCAGCCGATTCTATAGCTGTTTTGCAACGTGAGCGTCACGGTACGTTGTTTATCGATAATGAGCGTAAGCTCGATATGTATATGCGCGGTTTATGGCGCGATCATGATTATCTGGTGCCTTACTCCCTGGCGTTCGATGATCTGGTCAAGCCGATGCCTTATTTCGATGAAGACGGCATTCGAATTCCTGACGTTTATGATGAGCACAATGGTGTTTCAGGCATGGATCGCTACCGGGCGGCACTGGCGCATATGGCCGGGCATCGTCGCTGGAGCAGCAAGATGGTGGTTGATAACTGGAGTCCGCTCCAGCGCATAGGTGTGGAAACCTTTGAAGATTGCCGCATCGACTGGCTGGCTATGCAGCGTTATCCGGGATTGAAACGCATCTTTCTGGCACTGCATCCGATTCCGGATGAAAGCTTGCTTCAGGATGAAGAGGCTTCAACCATTCGTGTGCGTCTGGCATTGCTGTCGCGCTCTATTCTGGACGATGAATTTGTCTGTGAAGATGAACGAATTAGCGAGTTTGCGGCCCGTTTTCACGAAACGATGCAAAAAGGCGAATCGAGCAGCCGTGAAATGGCGAGCATGGCGTTATTGTTTATTGCCCGTACCAAAAAGGATTTTTCGGCCAGAGTACTGTTTGAAAATACCGAAGTGGATTATCGTGATGATAACCGCCACCTGTGGATATATATCGAGAGCAGTGATGAGGATGAAATCTTCGAACATCTCAATAAAAAGAAGAAACAGGAAGAACAACTCAAGGGGCTTCCGCCGCGTCATTACGACGAATGGGATTATACAAATAAGAGTTATCGTCCGGATTGGGTAAGTGTTTACGAGTTGCTGCATCGGGGTGGAAACGCCGGTAAAATCGATCGTCTGCTGGAAAAACACAGTGCCCTGGCCAAGCGTATGAAACGAATTCTCGAAATGATCAAGCCGCAGGATAAGGTGCGTATCCGCTATCAGGAAGAAGGTTCCGAGCTGGATCTTGATGTGGCACTGCGTTCGTTGATTGATTACAAGAGCGGTTCGTCTCCCGATCCGCGTATCAATATGAGCCATCGCACCGATGGGCGTAACATTGCCGTAACCTTGCTGGTGGACTTGTCCGAGTCGCTTAATGAGAAGGTCGGTGGTTCGGGCCAGACAATTCTGGAATTATCGCAGGAAGCTGTGTCATTGCTGGCCTGGGCGGTAGATAAACTGGGTGATCCGTTTGCCATTGGCGGTTTCCATTCCAACACGCGTCACGATGTGCGCTATCTGCATTTCAAGGGCTTTAACGAGCCATGGGATGATCAGGTGAAATCTCGCCTGTCAGCGATGGAAGCCGCTTATTCGACCCGTATGGGAGCAGCCATGCGACATGCCGGTCATTATCTGAAGGCGCAACCGGCTGATAAGAAGCTGTTGCTGATCCTGACTGATGGTCAGCCTGCTGATATCGATTCCAAAGATGAGCGATTGCTTATTGAGGATGCGCGTCAGGCAGTAAACGAACTGGATCGGGATGGTATTTACAGTTACTGCATCAACCTTGACCCGAAAGCGGATGAATATGTCGGCGATATTTTCGGGCGTCAGTATACCGTGATCGACAAGATCGAGCGCCTGCCCGAGAAGCTGCCGGAACTGTTTATTTCACTGACAAAATAAGGCCGGATTGCGAGCCTTTTCTGCTCGTGCTTGCTGGATGTGTGCTAATGCAAAAAAAGGCCCTAAAGGGTTCCGAGAGAGTAAACAGGGGTGTCTGACGCTGCGATGACGGAATCTGGCAAGCTGGGGCTGAAAGAGCTGATCGCTATCGGTGTGGGTGGCATGATCGGCGGCGGTATTTTTTCGGTTTTGGGTATGGCTGTCGATATTTCAGGACATGCTGCGCCGCTGGCCTTTGTGCTAGGTGGACTGCTGGCTTTTATTGCCGGTTATTCATATGTCCGCCTTGCCCTGACCTATCACAGCGATGGGGCAAGTTTCACTTATCTTGAAATCGCTTTTCCTGAACACCCGTGGATTGCTGCCGTGACCGGCTGGACGGTGGTTATCGGCTATATCGGTACCATTGCACTGTACGCCTTCACCTTTGGTGCTTATGGAGCCGATCTGCTTGGTTATTCCGGCTCGGTTGTGGTGCGGCATATATTGTCTGTGGCTGTGATTTTACTTTTTCTGTTTGTTAATCTGCGCGGTGTAACTTCCACCGGCAATATCGAAGACATCATTGTCTACGCTAAAATCGTGCTGCTGGCGATTCTGGCATTGGCCGGAACCAGTGCGATTGATACGGAGAGATTTTCACCACATATCGATCACGGCTTGAGCTCGGTGTTTATGGCCGGTGCACTTATCTTCGTGGCGTATGAAGGTTTTCAGTTGATCACCAATGCGGTCTGCGAAAGCAGTCAGCCGGAGCGCAATATCCCACGGGCGATTTATGGCTCTATTGGCATCGTCTTTCTGATTTATACGCTATTGGCCATTGTGGCGGTCGGCACGCTGGATCTCGAAGAGCTGATTCAGGCCAAGGAGTATTCGCTGGCTGTCGCAGCCGGGCCAATGCTGGGCGACTGGGGTACCATGCTGGTCGATGTGGCGGCGCTACTGGCCACGACTTCAGCTATCAATGCGACGATGTTCGGCGCATCAAGGATGATGGCTGATATGGCCATCGCGCATGAAATGCCAAGTCCTTTTTCGTTTCGCAACCGGGTGGAGGTGCCATGGGCTGCCGTATGCTCGATTGCGATACTGTCGCTGATGTTCACTTTGTTGGGGGGGGGGCTGGAGCTGATTGCGGCTTTTTCCAGTATGACATTCCTGCTGGTATCAGCGGCTGTCGGTATCGCTAACTTTCGCTTGCGACGCCAGACCGGAGCTAATGTGCTGCTGGTGGTGTTGGGAGTGCTACTGATTGTCGGAACGATGACGACTCTGGTTGTCTATCTGGCCGGAAATAATTTACCGACCCTGATCTGGATTACTGCTATTTATTTGATGATTGCTGTGGCTGAGACGGGGTTTAGGCGCATAGCCTGAGCCGGGTTAAATGCCTCAAGGCAATGCCAGAGCCGATTCGGAAACCACAATACCATCCGCATCGGCATACAAATAATAACCGGGGTGGAAGGTGACATCGGCAAAGTGTACGGGGATATCCGGCACACCCTGATGACGTTTAACGGTTTTGCGCGGTATCGTAGCCAGCGCCTTTACGCCAATATCCACGTTCGCCACATCGGCCGAATCGCGGATGCAGCCATGAATGACCACACCCTCCCAGCCATTGGCGGCCCCGAGCGCAGCCATCACATCGCCCATCATGGCGCAGCGCAAAGAGCCAGCGGCATCCACCACCAGTACTTTGCCGCACCCATCAGTTTCAAACGCTGCTTTGAGGAAAGTGTTATCATCCACGGCCTTCAGGGTAACAATCTTGCCATGAAAGCTGCTTCTGCCGCCAAAATCACGAAATATCGGTGCGGCGACCTGCAAAGATTCCAGATATTTATCGTATAAATCAGTGGTTTTCAAGATTCTCTCCAGTGCTTCAATACAAGTGTCCAACTGCTCCATGGATGATAAGATTTCCCCGTTATGCACCTAAAGCCGCTGAACTTTCAGCATATATTCAGTCTCAACAATCAGATATACAAGCTCTGCTGAAAAAGCTGTTCTGCGAAATGATTTTTCTTTATTATTTTTCTTTATGAGTTCATCCATGATTCAAGGCACCAAACTCATCAGAAGCTTGCCTGTTGTTATCGCATTGGGCCTGTTTGCAATCACGATATTCAGCTGGAATCAAACTCAACGCGCATCTTCGCAAGCCAATCAGGATTACTTTGACTTTCGTGTTCGTGAAGCGATTTCCCATATTGAAAACCGGATGGCTACTTATCAGCAGGTATTACATGGCGCGAGAGGTTTGTATGAAGCTTCTGTAGAGGTTACGCGCACTGAATTTCGTGATTATGTGTTTTCATTACATCTGGCAGATAACTTCCCCGGCAATCAAGGTGTTGGTTTTTCGCGCATTATTCCTGCGGATCAAAAGGAAGCGCATTTGTCCGCTGTTCGAAAAGAGGGGTTTCCAGAGTATAATATTCTGCCTGAGGGAGAGCGTGATCCGTTTACGTCGATCGTCTTTCTTGAGCCTCTTGCCGACCGTAACTTGCGCGCTTTTGGTTATGATATGTTTTCTGAACCAGTCCGCCGAGAAGCGATGGAACGCTCCCGTGACAGCGATAAACCTGCCATGTCTGGCAAAGTGCGACTGGTTCAGGAGGATGGAAAAAAAGAACAAGCCGGATTTCTGATCTACATACCGGTTTATGACAATCATTTCCCTCACGATACATTGAGTAATCGACAAGCCAATATCCTGGGCTGGGTTTATTCACCCTTTCGCATGAATGACCTGATGGAAGGTATTTTCGGCGAATATGCTCAAGATATCGATGTCGAAATATATGATGGGGATCAGATAGATGCTGAGTCCCTCATGTATGATTCAAACGATTCCAATGATCCGAATTCTATTTATTTGCCTGCAACGCATAGCAACGTCGAAGATGTATTGATCTCCAATCAAACCATAAATATAGCCGGACATACATGGACGATTTTAATTCTTGCCCTGCCAAGCTTATACACACGGGTAGATGCAGATGAGTCTTTACCTACCCTGATGATTGGAACGATGGCAAGCCTGCTGTTCGGGTGGTTAGCCAGGCTGTTAATAACAGGGCGTGAACGAGCATTGAAAATCGCGACGCAAATGAACAGGCAGTACATTGAAAGCGAAACGACACTCCAGGCTATTCTTGATTCATCAGCTATAGGTGTCGCATGGGCAAATCGGGATGGTAAAATCGAATACGTAAACTCGAAGTTCACCTCCATGTTCGGCTATACCCTTAAGGATGTTCCAACTGAAGAGCAGTGGTATATCAGAGCCTATCCCGACACAAAATACCGGAGAAAAATAATTGCTCTATGGGATTCCATGGTAGAAGAGACGATGCAGGATGGCTCACATTTATCGCCGATGGAGAGCGAAATTACCTGTCAGGACGGCTCGGTCAAACAAGTGCTTTTATTGGGCTCATGGGCTGGTTCAAAATTGGTGGTCAACTTCACCGATATCACTGAGCGCAAGAAATCTGAAGCGTTGGCCGAATATAAGACAAACCATGATTTCCTCACCGGTTTAGCCAACCGGGCTTTGTTTAGCGAGCATTTAGATCAAGCCATCAATATGGCGAAGAGAGAAAGCTATCAGCTCGCTGTTTTGTTTATTGACCTGGATAATTTTAAGCATGTTAACGATAAGTTCGGCCATTCAGTTGGCGATGCTTTATTGAAAGAGGTCGCAGCACGGATAAAAGAATGTTTGCGTGAATCCGATCTTGTTTCACGCATGGCAGGGGATGAGTTTCTGGTTTTATTGAGGGAAATAGAAAAAAATGATGTGGCTCTGGTGGCAGATAAAATCCGTTTCGTTCTCGGTCACCCGTTCATCATTAACGGACAGAGTATCAATAGCCGACATTCCGCACCCATAATTTTTAATTTCAGGAATAACACCTGAGATAGCGAGTTCCCATTAGGCGCAACAGTTTCTCATGTTGATTATTGATATTGAGCACAGCGGTCTTTGTTTGTTTCATAT
>Ga0210033_1000125_pt1 | contig 64491 bp, 57 predicted proteins | sample CryGeymeta201501_FD_185465 | JGI IMG/M metagenome (GOLD analysis project Ga0210033, IMG submission 185465) | Groundwater microbial communities from Crystal Geyser aquifers in Utah, USA - Crystal Geyser metaG 2015-01 (SPAdes) (version 2) | ecosystem: Environmental > Aquatic > Deep subsurface >... | reverse complement strand
CCGAGGGGCCGCAGTAAAGATAGCCTTGCTCGGCGCTGCTGCCGGGCGTTCTGCCGGGTGATGGCGGAATGCCCGAACCGCCAGGCGCCAAGCTGAGGAATACCGGCTCCAGCCGGTCGTAAGCCGCCCGGTCGCCGCCGACCATCAGGCAGTAACCCCTTTCCAGCCCCCAGACGCCGCCGCTGGTGCCGGCGTCGAGATAGTGGATGCCGCGCTCGCGCAGCACGCCAGCTCGGCGCACATCGTCCTTGAAGTAGCTGTTGCCGCCATCGACGAGAACATCGCCCGCCGCGAAATGACTGGCCAGTTCCCGCACCGCGTTCTCGGTGATGTCACCAGAGGGCACCATGATCCAGGCCGCGCGCGGCGGTGCAAGCTTTGCCGCCAACTCCGCCAGACTGGCGGCGCTGGTGGCGCCCTCGGCCACCAGTCGCGCCACGGTCTCGGGGTTGCGGTCGTACACCACGCAGTCATGCCCGTCGCGCAGCAAGCGGCGCGCCATGTTGGCGCCCATGCGCCCGAGTCCCACCATTGCGATCTGCATTATCGTTTCTCCTCGTTGAAATCAGCGGGCAAGGGCGCCCAGCAGTTTGTCGTAGGCCTGAACGAACAGCGTCACACCGGCGTCCAGCAGCCGGTCGGTCACTTCATCCAGGGAAATACCCACGGCCTCCAGCCCGTCGAGCACCGCGGCCGCGTCGTCGATACCTTCTTCCAGGCTGGGGCGAACCTGGCCGTGGTCGCGGAAAGCGTTCAGCGTGGCGGGCGGCACGGTGTTCACCGTGTCCGGCCCGATCAATTCCTCGATGTAGCGCACGTCGCGATAAGTCGCGTTCTTCACCCCGGTGCTCGCCCACAGCAGGCGCTGGCTGCGCGCCCCCCGCTCGGCCAGCGCCTGCCAGCGCGGGCCGGAAAAAATCCGCTGGTAAGACTGATAAGCCAGCCGGGCATTGGCGATGGCGGCTTTCCCGAGCAAGGCCCGCAGGTCATCACGCTGCGCCGAATTCGATGCGGATTCCAGGCGCGCGACCAGGCGCGCATCCACCTCGCTGTCGATGCGGCTGACAAAGAAGCTGGCGACGCTGGCGATGCCGTCTAAGGGCAGGCCGGCGGCAGCGCGTCGTTCCAGCCCGGCGAGATAGGCCTCGGCGACCCGCTCATACATGGAACGGGCGAACAACAGGGTAGCGTTGACGTTGATGCCCTCGGCGATCAGCGCGGTGATCGCCGGCAGCCCTGCCAGGGTGGCGGGCACCTTGATCATCAGGTTGTCGCGCCCCACCGCCCGCCATAGGCGTCGGGCCTCGGCCACGGTGGCGTCGGTGTCATGCGCCAGGGCGGGTGGCACTTCCAGGGAGACATAGCCATCGCGCCCGCCGGTATCCGAGTACACCGCGCGCAACTGGCCGGCGGCGGTCTGAATGTCGGGCAGCACCAGGCGTTCAAACAGGGCAACCGCTGACAGGCCCTGGCCGCGCAGGAGTTCGAGGTCGGCGTGGTAATCTGCGTCGGTGGCGATGGCTTTCTCGAAGATGGCCGGGTTGGAGGTGACGCCACGCACATCGTCCTCGGCCATCAGACGGGCCAGACCGCCGGTAGTGACCAGGTGATGGTCGATATAGTCCAGCCAGATTGACTGGCCTTGTTGTGAGAGTTGCTTGAGCGGGTTCATCGTCTGTCCTTGTGTGGGGGCTGTACATCAGGTTTCTGCGTGGTGGGTCGCCGGGCGCGGGAAATCCTGACAGGTTTTTTTCGTGCGCGGCCGGTTTCACTCAAATCACCCTGGGGAAACGCCCCTGGCGGGCGAAGGCGTCGAAATCTCCCGCGTTAGCGTGAAAGAACCCACCCTAAGGGCGTAGGACGTGGTGAGCGTGGCGAACCGCATCATGCCGCGCGTGCCAAGCTGATGCGGTTCGCTGTGCTCACCACATCCTATGTCGCTGTTTCATGGTACGGGGCGGCGCGATGGGTGCCATGTCGAATTAGCCGGGGAGGGCGACCCTGCTCAATATCTGGCCGAAGTCGATGTCGAAAATGCTCATTTCGTGGTCTTCCTGACGATGGCTGAACCGCACGGACGCACCGCGCGGCCCCAAGCGTAGCTGCGCACCCGATCAGGCGCGTGGGCGAAGAAGCCGGACAGAATGATGGCCAGCACGAAGGCGGCCGCCCGCCAAGCCGGGTAATAGTGGGCCAGGGCGAGTAGCGCCAGTTTGAGCAGGATGGCCTGGCCTTTCAGTTTCAAGAGCCAGGCGAAATCGGTCCAGAGATAAAGCAGGGCAAGCAGCCCGCCGGAGGCCAGAGCCAGATGCCAGAACGGCTGCCACTGCGCCTCGGGCAAGGCGAACAGAAAGCCCCCGCCGATGCCGGCCACGCCGACCAGATGGGCGCAACGCAGGCCGATGTTGAGCCAGCGCTGGCCGGGGAAAAAACGCGGCGACGGCGGGAGCAGGGGTTTGGCCTTATTCCTGCCGGGCCGCGCGCCCCGCCGGCGTGTCCGCTGGCAGCACGCCCGCGCCATCAAGGAGTTGCTTCAGGGTGGCGAAGGGTACCGGTCGACTGAAGTAGTAACCCTGCGCCATGTCGCAGCCGAGTTCCGTCAGGATGGCGGCCTGGGCGGCGGTTTCCACCCCTTCCGCGATCACTTTGAGTCCGAGCGCATGGGCCATGCCGATCACGGCGGCGGCGATTTGCCGGTCGTTCGGGTCGCGGGTGATGTCGCTCACGAAGGAGCGGTCGATTTTCAGCTTGTGAACGGGCAAGAGCTTCAGGTTCGCCAGATTGGAACAGCCCGTGCCAAAGTCGTCCACGGAGACTTCCACGCCAGCTTCGCCCAGTGCCCCCAGAAATGCCAGCATCCCGTCGCGCTGGGCGGACAGCGCGGTTTCCGTCAGCTCGATTTCCAGGCGTCGAGGATCGAATCCGCTCGAGGCCATGATGTCGAGAATGGCCTGATGGGTCTTGGGCTTCAGTTGCAGCGGGGAGAAGTTGACCGCCAGGCGGAAGTTGCCGCAAGCGTTGCATGCCAATTCCATGCCCTGCCCGCACAGGGTGCGTATCGCCCATACGCCGATGGCGCCAATCAATCCGGTTTCTTCCGCAATGGGGATGAATAGCGATGGGGGCACCGGCGCGCCGCTGGAGTCCTCCCAGCGCGCCAAAGCTTCCGCCCCGACGATGCGCCCATCCGGAAGGCTGACCTGGGGTTGCCAGGCGAGCCACAGTTCGCCCGCGGCCAGCGCTTGGCGCAGGGCGTTGCTGATTTCCAGGCGTTGGCTATTCATGCCGGCGGCAAAAAAACGGGATACCCCGCCACCGCTTTCCTTGGCGCGGTACATGGCCGCGTCGGCATGCATGAGCAGGGCTTCGGCGTCGCCGCCATCGTCGGGGTAGCGGCTCACACCGATGCTGGCGGCAAGGAACAGCGTCTTGCCTTCCATGGCCAGCGGCGCGGCAAGGGCGGCAAGAATCTTTTCCGCGATCTCCGCGATGTCCTCCGGCTGCGCGGTATTGGGAAGCAGCACGGTGAATTCGTCGCCACCCAGGCGCGACACCGTATCGCTCTCCCGAACCGCGCTTTGCAGGCGCTCCGCCACGGCAATGAGAATCTGGTCGCCGAAGCGGTGGCCGAGGCTGTCGTTGATGTCCTTGAAGCGATCCAGGTCGATGAACAGGAGTGAAAATTCCTTCCCGCTCCGACGCGTGTGGACGATGGACTGTTCCAGGCGATCCATGAACAACTGGCGGTTGGGTAGGTCGGTCAGAACATCGTAATACGCGAGGTGGAGCAACTTGGCGCGCAGTTCCTCATGCCGCGTGATGTCTGAAAATACGCCGGCGTAATAGCGCACCTTGCCCGATGCGTCGGGCACCACATTGATGTGCAGCCATTCGGGGTAGATGTCACCGCTTTTGCGGCGATTCCATATCTCGCCTTCCCAGGCGCCATTTTCCTGTAGCGCGCGCCGCATCGCCTGATAGAACTCATGGCCATGGCGGCCGGATTGCAGCAATGCCGGGGTTTTGCCGATGGCCTCCGCTTCGCTGAAGCCGGTGGTCCGGGTGAAAGCCCGGTTCACCAGCAGGATGCGATTGTCGGCATCGGTCACCATGATGCCCTCGCTGGTGGCATCGAATACGCTGGCCGCCACCTGGCGGTTCTCCAGCTCGCATTGCAACTGCTCGATCAGTAGTTCGCGGACCTCGCGCAGACCCTGCTCGCGCTGGCTGAGCGTGGTGAATAGGCTGAGCAGGGAGACCACGTCGATGAATCGCCCATCCGCTCCGACCACGGGCAGGTAGTCGACCCGTTCCTCGCGCAGGCGCCGCAGGATGGTTTCCATGCCGGAATCTGGCTGCAAGGGCGCTGGCTGGCGACGGATCAGGAGATCGGCAAAGATCCGGCCGGGGAAAAGCGCGGCCTGGCGTTCCTCCACCAGGCCCATGAAAACATCCTCCTCGGAGAAAACGGCAAACACCTTGGCGAGCTCGCCGCCGTCGCTGACGATATCCCGGTAACGCTGAAAGGCGCCCACCCGCGCCCAGCGGGCGCAAACACACTCTTCCGCCTTCAGATCCGAGCTCATTTCGACTCTTGATCGATTTCGATCTCGACTTCCAGGTCGAGATGGATGATCTCTTCCGGCCCCATCAGCGGCTTGATTTCCTCCAGCACGAAGCGTCGCAGTTGCTCCGCGCTGATCTTGCGCAGGATGGCGCTGCGCACCAGGACATCGCCGATCACATCATCTTCCACCGGCACATGCTCGAACTGCGTGGTGGTCAGGAGGCTGAGCGCCTTGCCCACCGCAACATGGCCGATGGGGGAGAACCTGCCCAGCACCAGGCCATCGTCGATCGGCGGCAGGACGAATTCGGTCAGGTGGGCGCGGAAAGTGTGGCGCCGGTTTTTTTTGATCATCTGAATGACTCGTGGCAAGGGATCGAAAGGTTTTGCGGATACATCGAGGCGTCAATGTATGGATTAAAACATAGGCATGTCCTTGCTTTTAGTCACTTCCGACTCGGGTCTCCACAATTCATGAGCAGATTAGTAGCCAGGATTACCGAGGTTAACGTGAAACAAGCCCACACCCCCACCCTAGCGCCGGTTTCATGATCCGGGGCGGCATCAAAGCCATGACTGTTAGGCGCCGCATCAGGATCGAAGGCGCAAATATCGGCCTCCGCCATAGCGTCAGCCCACAACACCTACAGGCCTATCTCAACGTCAACGCATTCATCTTTCCTGCAACCGTCGCTTCTCCTGGGTTAACCATGACCCACCATGGCAGGCCGCCATTGACCCAGAAGCGTTTGTTCCGGCGGCAATCGCCAGCGTTTTGAGCCTGCCTCGGGTGGGTATCGAGTGACCCGCATGATTCCAGAATAATCACCTAACCCCTTGTTTTAGAATATGTCATCTGTTGGCACGATTGCTGCTAATGCCGTTTGGCGGGCACGGGCGTGCCAGACAAAAACAAGGGTTCAGTGTGCGTTGTATTGCGGGTTCCCTGGCCCGAACTGGAGGACATCATGGCAAGAAGCGCTGTCCTGGTTGGCATCAACGACTATCGCGGCATCAGCGATCTGCGCGGTTGCAGCAACGACGTCACCCACATGCGCGACATCCCGCGCCGGAAAAGAAAGTGAAGAAATGAGCCTTTGAACGCCGCCCACGCGGCCGGCGAGTGGAGCCACATCACGGGCAAGCGCCCGAAAACCAGCAAGGAGATCAAGTATGCCCAGCTATCTGCACCCCGGCGTCTACGTCGAAGAGATTCCCAGCGGCGCCAAGCCCATCGAAGGCGTGTCCACCTCGGTGGCCGCGCTGATCGGCTACACCACGGCAGGCCCCATCGGCGAAGCGACCCTGGTGCATAGCTGGGACGAATTCAAGGCCGCTTTCGGCGAGATCCATTCCCCGACCGACCACCTCGGCCTGGCCGCCTTCAATTTCTTCCTGAACGGCGGCCGTGATGCCTATATCGCCCGCCTGGCGCAGAACGCCCTCGCCTCGACCCTGCCGGCCGTTCAGATGCCGGGTCGTCTCGGTGGCAGCGCGGCGGCGGTCAATGTGTTGGCCATCACCGCCCGCAGCGCGGGGGTGTGGGGCGACCGTCTGCGCGTGCAGGTCGTCCTGAACAATCCCAACGACGGCTACCACTTCAAGCTGGAAGTCAGCCAGGTAGACGGCGCTGAAACCACCCTGCTGGAGTCGTTTCCCAATCTGTCGATGGATACCTCCGACGCGGGCTATGTGCTCACTGTGGTCAATGGCAATTCGAAAACCATCGAGGTTGACCTTTCCAGCGGCCTCAAGGCCACGCCGGCCACCTACTACAAGAACGCCACCAGCGTCAGCGGCGACCTCGCCGCTTTGGCCTGGACCAATGTGCTGGCGGGGATGACCCTCACCCTCAACATCGACAACCTCGGCGCCAAGACCATCACCCTGGGGGCCGTGCCCGGCGGTACCTACGACAGTGGCGGCGAGGTGGCGGCGGAAATTCAGGCGCGGGTACGCGCCCTGGGCGATGCCTACGCCACCAGCACCTGCGCTTTCGCCGGCAACGCGCTTACCCTCACCTCCGGCAGCGACAGCGCCGCGTCCTCGGTGGTGGTGCGCCCGGGCACGCTGGCCACCCTGTTGAAACTGAGAAAAAGCGCGGGCGGCACGGAAATCCACGGTACCCAGGACGTGGTGCCGAATGTGATGCCTGCCGTGGCGGCGCTCAGTGGTGGCGACGACGGCGATCCGCCCGGTGTCGACGACTACACCAGCTTCTTCAACAAGTTGAAGAAAGTGCGCGACGTCAACATCGTCCTGCTGCCCGGCCAGTCCATGCCGGCGGACGGCACCGGCAATACCGCCATCGACGCCGCCATTGCCCACTGCGAAGCGATGGGCAGCCGAATGCTGCTGGTCGATCCGCCGCCCGGTCTGGAACTCGATCAGGCCGCCACCGTGTCCTCGTTGAGCCTGCCCACCTCCACCTACACCGCGCTCTATTACCCCTGGGTGAAGATGTCCAACCCCTTCTACAACCGCGACAGCAACCCCAACGTGCCGACCACATTGACCGTCGCGCCCTCGTCCTTCGCCGCCGGCATCTGGGCGCGCACCGACGGCACGCGCGGCGTCTGGAAAGCGCCGGCCGGGGTGGAAGCCACGGTGCGCGGCATGGCCGGCCTGGAATACAGCATCGAGGACGGCGACCAGGACCAGTTGAACCCGGAAGGCGTCAACTGCCTGCGCAAACTGCCCAGCTACGGCGCCGTGGTCTGGGGCACCCGCACGCTCTCCACCAAGGCCAACCCGGAATGGCGCTATGTGCCGGTACGGCGCACCGCCATCTACATCGAGAGCAGTATCTACAACGGCATCCAGTGGGCGGTGTTCGAGCCGAATGACCACCGCCTCTGGTCGTCGCTGCGCGCCAACGTCGGCGCCTTCATGGATGGCCTGTTCCGCGCCGGCGCTTTCCAGGGCCAGAAATCCTCGGATGCCTATTTCGTGCGCTGTGGCCTGGGCGACACCATGACCCAGGACGACATCGATCGCGGCCAGGTCATCGCCATTGTCGGTTTCGCCCCGCTCAAGCCCGCCGAATTCGTGATCGTGCGGATTCAGCAGAAAGTCGGCCAGTCCTAAGATAACCAGCAAGGAGAATCGGAAATGGCTGCTCCCATGTTCCCGGTCAACGCCCACCGCCACGACCCCTACCGCACCTTCAAATTCCAGATTCTGATCGACGGCAAGCCGGTCGCCGGCCTGAAGAAAATGGGCGCCCTGAAACGCAAGACCGAGGCGATCAAATGGCGCGCCGCCGGTGACCCGAGCAAGGAACGCATCCTGCCCGGCGGCACCAGCTATGAGCCGATCACCCTCGAACAGGGCCTCTCGCATGACCCGGTATTCGAGAACTGGGCGGGGCTGGTCAACAACATCGAGGGCGACGCCGCCATGTCGCTGAAGAACTTCCGCAAGGACATCGTCATCAACGTCCTCAATCTGCAAGGCCAGGTCGCCCTTTCCTACAAAGTTTTCCGTGCCTGGGTATCGGAATACCAGGCCCTGCCGGAAATGGACGCCGGCACCATGAACGCCGTCGGCATCCAGACCCTCACCTTGCAACACGAGGGCTGGCAGCGCGACACGGCGGTCAGCGAACCGACTGAATCGTAAGTACCATGCAACTCCCCGGTGGCCTGGTGGAAAACGGCACGCGGCGGCGCGATTGGGCGTTTCGGCCGTTGTCCGGCGCGCTCGAACTCGCGCTGGCGGAAGCCGGCGAGTGCGCGGCCAGCACCCCTGCCGCAGTCACCCAGGCGCTCGCTCTGGCGCTCGACCGACTGGGTGGCGAGGCGGCCACGCCGCCACGCGTCGCCGGCCTCTGTGTCGGCGACCGCCAGTTCCTGATGCGTGAACTGGACCGCCACCTCGGCCATGAAGGCGGCTGGTTCCAGGCTGAATGCGGGCACTGTGGCGCGCGTTTCGACTTCCGGATCGACTACGCCGGCCTGCCGGTGCAGGAAGCGGGGGAGGGATACCCGCAAGCACAGGTGGACATGGATGGCCGGCAACTGCGCTTTCGCCTGCCCACCGGCGCCGACCAGGAAACGCTCGCCGATCTGCCGGAAGCCGAAGCGCCGCGCTGGTTGCTACGGCAACTGGCGGATGCGCCGGAGGCGTTGGCGCCTTTGGGTCAGACCCCAGGCCAGGACCTGATCGCCGCCGCCGATGCCGCCCTCGACGCGATTGCGCCCGGCATCGTCCTGCGGGTGCAAACCGCCTGCCCCGAGTGCGGTGGCGGCAACGAAGTCGAACTCGACCCCTATCGCGCCCTCGCGCGCAGCAGCGACAGCCTGCTGCGGGAAGTCCACCAGATCGCCACCCACTATCACTGGAGCGAGGCGGACATCCTCAATCTGCCGCGCCCGCGCCGGCAGCGCTATCTGCAAATGATTGACCGCGCGCGCGGCGTGGCGGAATGAGGGCATGAAGTAATGGGCCTGTTCAACGACACCATCCGCGATGCCCGCCGCCCCCTGGCCGGCGGCTGGGTGCGGCGCGCCTCGGACGAATCCGAGGCCAGCCTGCCGGAAGAGGATTACTCGCAAGACAGCCTGCCCAGCGGCATGCAGACGGTTTTTAGATTTCAGAAGGCGGGGCAGTTTCTGCCCCGAGAGGCGTCAATCCAGCCGGGAGCGGGATTATCCCGCCCTCCGGTTGGCGACCCTTTGTCAGCGGGGGCCGAGGTCGAAAGCCCAAGGTCGCCCGCCACGAATGATGGGGAAACTCTCATTTCCGTATTGGGCGATAGCCGAGAAAGCGCACTGGAAACAGGACAAGAAATACACGGAAGTCCCGGCAAGGTAGCGGCAGCCAACGTGGTATCCGAGTCGAAAACGCATCAGTCTGTAGTTTTGCCTGGGCCAATTGAAACGGAGTTGAATCACGAAACGCATAGGTCCGAGATCCCAGAAGGCAGTGAACGACTTGTTAGCAGACAACGCGAAACGTTCCTGAGCCGGCCGACGGGTCGGGGCGCCCCTTCTGAAACCTACCTTGCAACCGCCCGACCTGGTGCGGCGGCGCGGACTACCCAGGCTGCCGAGTTCGCGACCGGGTTTGCCTTTGAATCCTCCGCGCCACAGTCCTTCGATCGTGACGGCGGCGCGGCCATTGCCAACGTCGAATCCAGCCCGGCGCGGGAATTCGCGGCGCAGGAATCACTATCCGAGGCCAGGACAAGTGCCGCCGCACGCCCTGGTCGCACCGCCCACGCGGCATCGCCCGGCCCCGGTCGCGCCTCCGAACCCACCCCGCCCAGCCTGATCATCGGCCGCATCGACGTGGTCGTGGTCGCCGACGCCGCCCCACCGCAGCCACAAGCCACGGCGCGCGCGGGTCGCGGCTTTCTCAGCCGCAACTACCTGAAGCGGCTCTGAGATGAAACGACCCCCTGACTCGCTATGCTCGTTCCCTGATAAAGCCCCTACCCTTCGGTACCCCGAGGGGGAGGTCAGTTCCTTCGGAACGGCCGCGCGGAACTGACATGGCCCTCGCCCTTTCCCCCCTCTCGCAAGTCTGCAAAGGCATCCGCGCCTATCTCGACGGCGAGATCAACGCGCCCGACCGCAGCAAGGTCAGCGTGCTGCTGGCCACGCCGGCGGAGTCCGCCTCGGCCGGCGCCGGCGACAGCGATCACCGCCTCAACCTGTTCTTCTACCGCTTCGAGCCGTCCGGCCTGTTTCCCGACACCCTGCCCGGCGAAACCGGCTGGCTGCGTGCTTTCTGCCTGGTCACCCCGTTTGCCGCCGAGGAAGACAGCGTCGGCGCGGGGGAAAACGACCTGCGCTTGATCGGCGAGGTGATGCGCGTCTTTCACGAAAAACCGGTGTTCCAGCTCAACGTGGACGGCGAGGATTACCACCTGCAAGTCATCTTCCAGCCGCTCGGCCTGGACCAGTTGAATCAGCTCTGGTCCACCCAGGGTGACACCCTCTACCGCCCCTCTGTGCTCTACGAAGTGTCGTTGGCGCCGGTGCTGCCGGCCGTGAAAGCCGTGGCCGCGCCGCTCACCGGCGGCTTCGGCCTCCAGGTCCAGTCCACGCTGGAACGGCAAGAAACCAGCGTCGCCGGCAGATTCCCGGAAGTGCCCATCATGACCCCCACCATCACGCGGGAAGACTGGGCGCCGGCCATCGCCTTCGTGCATGGCGGCACTTGCGCGTTCAGCTTCAGCTTCGCTTTGGGCAGCCCGGAGCTGGCCGCTTTCACCCCGCGCGTCTGGCTCGCCGGCAAGGTCGGCGAGCCGGTCAGCCTACGCTGGGAAATATGGGATTCCAGCAACGGCTGGCAGAGGATCGTGCCCGATGACGCCGTCCTTCTCGCCAGTGCCGGCATCGCCCCCGACGCGGCGGCCGGCGCCCCCACCGAGACGCTCGCCCTGCCGTTTACCAATCACGTCGGCCAGATGCTGTTCTACGCCGAACGCAGCTACGCCCGCGCCAGCGATGGTGCGGTGCTCACGGTGCGCTCGAATCCGCTCCTGGTCAGTCTGTATGCGGGGTGAGCAGGGATGAGCCCGAATACCTTCGCCGTAAATGTAGCGCCGGCATCCTTGCCGGCGTCTGTTAACGACGCCGGCAAGGATGCCGGCGCTACATCTCACCGTCTAGCCTAGGCATTCGGTATGAACGCCCCGCTCCCCAATCTCCCCTTGGTTGGCTCTCTCGATGCGGAATGGCGGCGCCTGGATTTCCTGGTCTGGTGCCTGTCGCGCAACCGCCAGGGCGAGGCGGTGGGGGATACGGAAATCACGCGTCTGCGCGAACTGCAAGCCGAGGTGGAAACCCTGCGCGAAGCCGATGGCGCCTGGGAAACCACGCTGGGCTTCGGGCTTTCCCATATCGAATACGACATCCTCGCCTGCGCGCTGGGGCCGGAACTGGAGCCGCGCCTGGGTTGGTCTTTCCAGAACCTGCAAGCCGGAGCGGCGCAGCCCTGGGCCACCCGCTCCCTGATTCAGGAATTACTGGCGCTCGACGCCGGCCAGGCGGAACAACTGCGCCGCGCCCTGGAGCCGGGTGCCGCCCTGCGCCGTCGCCGCCTGCTGCGCCTGGATCATGACGACCCCTATCGGCCGATCACCCCGGAACCCTGGCTGGTCGCACGTTTGGTTGGCAACGGCGCTGGCCGCCCGCTGGATCTACCGCCGCCCGGCGCCGTCGCCGTCGATCTGGCCGCTTCCTGGGATGACCTGGTGTTGCCGGCCAGCCGCCTCGCCATGCTGCGCGAGTTCCTGCTCTGGATCGATCAGCGCGATACCGTGGTCGGGCAGTGGGGCGGGCAGAAGGTGGGCGGGCCGGTGGCCCTGTTCGCCGGCCCTTCCGGCACCGGCAAGACCTTCGCCGCCAGCGTCATCGCCCATGCCCTCGGCTGGCGTTTGTATCGCGTCGATCTCGGCCGCCTGGTCAGCAAATACGTGGGTGAGACCGAGGAAAACCTCAACCGTCTGTTCGACGCCGCCCACGGCCAGACTATGGTGTTGCAGTTCGACGAAGCCGATGCCCTGTTTTCCAAACGCGGCGAGGTCAAGGAAGCGCGCGACCGCTACGCCAATATGGAAGTCAGCCACCTGCTCATCCGTATCGAAGCGCATGACGGCCCCTGCATCCTCACCACCAACCTGCGCAAGCAACTCGATTCCGCCTTCACTCGGCGCTTCCAGATGGTGGTCGAGTTCCCGCGTCCCGATGCGCTTTCCCGCGCCGAACTCTGGCGCCGTCTGCTGCCGCCGCGCGCGCCGCTGGATGCGGCGGTGGACCCGGTGTTCCTGGGCAATGCCGTGGCGCTCACCGGCGGCGGCATCCGCAACGCCGCCCTGCATGCCGCCTATCTGGCGGCGGGGCAGGGCGGCAGCATCGGCCTGTCCCACATCGCCCACGCCCTGTGGCGCGAACTGGCCAAGGAAGGCCGCGAAATCGCGGCGCAGGACCTCGGCCTCCTGGCCGCCCATCTGCCTCGGGAGTTACTCGATGACAACTGAAATCGGCCAACTCAAGCTGCGTCTGCCGGCCGGCTTCGAAGCCCGCGCGCAACGCATCGGCCGTCTGGTGGGGGCATCCTTGGCCCGCCAGGAAGGTCTGCCCGGCGGGCAGATCGCCCAGGTCGGCGTCGGCCCGGTGCGGGTGGATGCGCGCCGCTCCGACCGCGCCATCGCTGAAAGTATTGCGCAATCCATCGGCGCGGCGATCCACAGGGGCGGGAAATGAGAAAGGCCACCGTGGGCCAACGTTGTAGCGCAGGCGTCCCGCCTGCGGGTTTGGCAAGAGCAGGCGAGACGCCTGCGCTACGTGGAGCCTAGCCATGCTCAATCCCATCAAAGGCTTCCTGGTCGAATACGCGCTCTCCCTGCCGCCGCTGGTGCTGGCGTTCGACTTCAATCCGCAGAGCCTGACCCGCAACCGCAGCATTACCCTCACCCTGGGTTCGACGCCGGCCACGCGTGGCGGCTACGACTTCGCGCTGCCCAGCGAGACCGCGCGGGTGGCGCAAGGCGTGTCGGTGGAGCCGGAGAGCTTCGACCTGGAAATCCTGCTCGACGCCACCGACCGCATGAACGACAACGATGCCCTGGCGAACTCAATGGGCATCCAGCCGGAACTCGACACCCTGCGCAGCATGGTGGAGCCCAAGACCCAGGGGCCGGGTGGCCTGCAGGTGCTGGCCAGCCTGGGTTTCGGCGGCGCGCGCGCGTTTCAGCGTTCCCAGACCGCCTCGGTGCTCCTCCTGGTGTGGGGCAGCCATGTTTTGCCGGTGTTTTTGAAAGGCATCGAAGTCGCCGAATCCGCCCACCTGCCGACCCTGGTGCCTTATCGCGCCACGGTGAAACTCAGCTTGCAGGTGATCGAGGGCAACAACCCCTTCTACGCAGTCGAGAAGGTGCGCCAGGTGGTCGGCGCCGCGCTCAACACCGGGCGCACCGCGGTGTCCGCCATTGGAGGGCTGTTCTGATGTTCCTCAAGACTTCCCGTTACCAGGACGCGCGCCGCTTTGAGCCAGACGAGCAGGGCGTATTGCGTTGCAAAGGGGTACGCCCGCGCGAGATCGGCGCCGCCATCGGCGTGATCGAGCACGTCATCCAGGAAGGCGACCGCCTCGACCTGCTGGCGCGCCATTACTACGGCGACACGCGCCTGTGGTGGCGCATCCTGGACGCCAATCCGGACCTGAAAAGCGGCGTCGAAATCTCGTTCAAGGACCGCGCGGGCGAGGTGATTCTGATTCCGAAGGCGAAGGAATGAAGCGCTATTTCTCATTCAACCACGTCGTGGGAGCGGGCTTGCCCGCGAGGCAACGCTTGCTATCGCGGGCAAGCCCGCTCCTGCGCGGGGGGCTCTGAGCCATGCTGCTCGATCTCTTCTCCGAAAAAGAACGCGCGCCGGCCGAATGCGTGATTACCGTGGATGGCGCGGAAATCGCCGATCTCTACCCCTTCCTGCTGGAAGTGGCGGTGGAGACCAGCCGCGCGGAAGCGGCCACGGCCTCGCTGACCTTCGAGACGCGGCGCGACGAACTCGGAAAATGGACTGTGCAGGATGCCGAGGTGCTGGTGCCCTGGGCGCGCATCGTCATTTCCGCCGCCTTCGGCAGCCGGGTGGAAGAAGTCATGCGTGGCTACATCCGCGAGGTGAACCTGGAAACCCCGCAGGATGCCGGCGCCGCCCAGGTGAAAGTGGAATGCCAGGACGATTCCCTGCGCCTCGACCGCGCCCACAACCGCAAGACCTGGGGCACGGCCGATCTGCCCTCCAGCGACAGCCAGTTGCTGAGTGAAATCCTGGTGACTTACGGCCTGGCCGCCGACCCGGAAAACGCCGCTGGCCAGGATCGCCTGGTGGGCGTGGCGCAGGACGATACCGACATCAAATTCCTCAAGGCGCGCGCCGAGTTCAACGGCTACGAGCTGATTTTCCGCGACGGCCGCGTTTATTTCGGCCCCATGCGCCTGCAAGCCGACCCGCAGGACACCCTGCTGGTCTATGCCGGCGCCGCCACCAATTGCCTGTCCCTGTCGCTGCGCGCCGACGGCCACCAGGCCGATGCCGTCGCCTACGACGCCCCGGCGGAAAGCGGCGACGCCACCACCCCGGAAACCGTCTATCCCGATCTGCCCCTGCTCGGCACCCGCCACGCCGACAGCAGCGGCGCCGGGCTGGAAGACTTCGTCTGGAAATTGTCGGCGGAGGCCGGCGCCGACGCGCAACGCCTGCAAACCCTGGCGCAGATGAAAGCCAACGATCTCGACATCCACCGCGTCCAGGGCGAGGGCGAACTCGACGGCACGCTCTACGGCCACGTCCTGCAAGCCGGCCTGCCGGTGCCGGTGGACGGCCTCGGCGACTGGATGTCCGGCATCTATTACGTCGACAGCGTCAGCCACAGCTTCACGCCGGGCGGCTACAAGCAGCGCTTCCGCCTGCTGCGCAACGCCTACGGCGACAACCTGGACAGCGTTTCCGGCATAGCCGGGGCGCTGGCGGGGGTGCTGTGATGCGGGACAGGAACACGCCATGCGTAGGGTGCGCCGCGCGCACCATCGGACGTGGATCGGTGCGCGCGGCGCACCCTACGGAATCGGTTTTGTTCGAGGTTGACCATGCCTGACGACCTGCAACGCCAGCTTGCGCAAACCCTCAACCAGCGCCGCGCCTTCGGCAAATACCGGGGCTTTGTCAGCGACAACGCGGACCCCGAGAAGCTGGCGCGGGTGAAGCTGCGCGTGCCGGCTTTGCTGGGCGAGGCGGAAACCGGTTGGGCGCTGCCCTGTCTGCCCTGCGGCGGGTTGAGTAATCAGGGTTTTTTCAGCGTGCCGGGCGTGGGCGCCCAGGTCTGGGTGGAATTCGAGGGCGGCAACCTCGACTTCCCGATCTGGACCGGCACCTTCTGGCAGCAATCGGGCGATGCGCCCGAAGAGGCGCAGGACCCGCCCACCACCCAGGTGCTGCGCACCGCCAAGGGCCACGTTTTTCTGCTGGAAGACAAGGACGACGCCGAGGAAGTGAAGCTGCTGCATTCGGCCGGCGCCATGCTCGATCTGGACAAGGATGGCAACGTCGTCCTGGCTGACAACAACGGCGCCAAACTCACCCTGGACGCCGCCAACAACCAGGCCGTGCTGGAAGACGCCAACGGCAACACCCTCACCCTCTCCAGCCAGGGCGCCACCCTGGAGGACGCCAACGGCAACAAGATCGAAATGGCGGCCTCCGGCGTCAAGGTCAGCGCCAGCGCCACCATTACCCTGGAAGGCGCCCAGGTCATGTTGGGCGGTTCCGGCGGCGAACCGGTCATCAAAGGGACGAGTTTCCTCACCCTGTTCGCCACCCACGTCCACCCCACCGGCGTCGGCCCCTCCGGCCCGCCCATCCCGCAGGGCGAGATGAGCAGCCTGTCTACCAAGGTGATGAGCGCATGAACCGGCGAACACTCTCCGTAGGGTGCGCCGCGCGCACCAATTATCCAGACGGTGCGCGCGGCGCACCCTACGACTGGAGCCTGAACCATGGCACGCCGACTGGTTGACCCCCCCTATCTCGCCTTCCCGTTCCACATGGAGGGTGCGGCTCCCGCCTTGGCGAGCCGCTCCCGGCATATCCGTGGGCAGATCGAGCAGGTGTTGTTCACCCTGCCGGGTGAGCGCGTTTTCCGCCCGGAATTCGGCGCCGGGGTGAAGGCCCTGGTGTTCGAGCCCAACGACACGCCGCTCTGGCAGATCACCAAACGCCGCTTGCTCGCCTCCCTGGCGGACGCCCTGCAAGGCGAGGTGGACCCGAAGAGCCTGGAAGTGGAGGTAAGTGGCGACGAGGCCAGCCTCACCCTATCCATCGCCTACACCCTGGCCGCCATCGGCCATCGTGAAAGCCAGGTATTCACGCTTTAAGGAGTCGGAAATGAAACGACCCCCTGGCTCGCTACGCTCGTTTCCCCCCGAGGGGGAGGTCAGTTCCTTCGGAACGGCCGTGCGGAACTGACATGGCTGCCGATCCCCTCATCGAATTGCTGTTTGACGGCCAGTGCCCCGATTGCGGGCGGCGCCAGGTGGATCTGCCGGACACCCTGCCCGAGGTGGGCGACGATTTCGACTGGGATCAGCGCGACTACGACGGCTTCCGCCTGTTCATGTTGCAGGAGCTGGCGGCGCGCTTCCCGGAACGTCGCCGCTGGACCCCGGCCGATGTGGAAGTCGCCCTGGTGGAAGTGCTGGCCTTCGCCCTCGACCAGCTTTCCGACAGCCTCGACCGCGCCGCCGCCGAAAGTTATCTGGAGACCGCGCGGCGGCCGGAATCGCTACGCCGCCTGCTGAAACTGATTGGCTACGACGCCCTCGGCCTGGCGAAAAGCCTGAAACAGCCGCCGTTCGATGTGACCCCGCCGATCGCCGACACGCGCGGCGACATTGAACGCTTCGACGACTGGTGGCTGGATCACCCGGAAAAGATGGATCAAGCGCGTCTCGACGGCCCGCGCGCCATCCACGACCAGCACCGCATGGTCACCCTGGCCGATTTCGAAACCCGCCTGGAAGAACATCCGCTGGTGCTGCGCGCGCATGCCTGGGAACGCTGGGACGGCGCCTGGTCCACGGTGCATGTGGCGGTGATTCACTGGCAACCTCAGTTGCAACCCCTCGGCTTGGATGCGGACGGTCTCTACAGCGACGAAGTCTGGGCGGCAAGCGAGGCCTTCCACGCCGAACGCGGCTTTTATCTGCCGGCGCGTGCGGACCAGCCCAGCGTGCGCGCCGTGCTCTATCCCTATCTGGAGGCCTACCGCATGGTCGGCCAGGAAGTGGTGCTGGAAGCGGCGCTGGAAGTCGGCATCGTCATGACCCTGTCGATCCAGGTGGATGCCGACTACTTCCAATCGGAAATCCGCCACGCCGTGGATCGTGCCCTCGGCACCGGCCCCGGCGGCTTCTTCGAGCCCGGCCGTCTGCGCTTCGGCGAAGACCTCTGGGCGAGTGATCTTTATCAGGCATTGATGGTGTTGGATGGGGTGGATAACGTCTGCCTCAACCGCTTCAAGCGCCTCGGCGACCGCTTCCCCGACCAGGCCGCCAGCGGCCGCATCATCCTGGAAGGCCTGGAAGTGGCTATCTGCGACAACGATCAGGCGCACCCGGAACGGGGTTATTTCAGCCTGCTGCTGCATGGTGGGAGAAAGGGATGACTGACCTCACCCGCTGGAATCGCGCCGGCCTGTCGCGCTTCGACTATCTCGACGGTAATGCCGCCGTCTTCCTGGAGCGCCTGCGCGCCGGCCTGGCCGGCAAATTCCCGGCCTGGACGCAAGCCCAGGCCGGCATTCCCGGCGACGAGACGGAGGAAGCGAAAAAGGCCCGCCTGGAGGCGCTCTATACGCAAGACCCGGACGACATGCTGTGGCAACTCACGCGCCAGTTCGCGCGCTCCTGCCATGTGCTGGGGAGCCATGTCGATGCTTACGCCAACGAGAGCACGCTAGGCACCGCCAGCCAGTGGGAAAACCTGCGCCGCCTGGTGGCGCTGCTCGACTATGCGCCGCTGCCGCCGGCTTCCGCCGCTACGCCGTTGGCCCTGTTCCTCAAGGAAGGCAAGGCCGGCACGGTGAACGCCGGCTTGCAGGTGAAGCACAGCCCCGCCTCGGGCGCGCCGTTGATCTTCGAGACGCTCACCGATCTGGACGCCGATGCCGCCTACAACACCCTTTACGCCCGCGACCATCTGCGCAACCCGCAGGCCCTCAGCGGCACCGTCCTGGTCGTCGGCGAGAAGCTGGACAAACTGAAAAGCGGCGAGCCGCTGCTGCTGGAAGACGAACGTGACGGCCGGCTCTCTTCCCATTTGGTGCATGGCATCCTCCTCGGCGAGGACAGCACCACGGTGACGCTCTCGCCGGCCATACCCGCCGGCTTCGTCAAGGGGTACACCCTGCTGCACACCGGCCCCAAGGAAAAACTCAAACCGCTGGGTCCGGCCACGGGCGGCGTCGAAAGCGTCGGCCACAGCCTGCAACTGGCGGTGCCGTCGAGCGACCTGGCGGCGGGCGATATCGTGGTGATCCGCTCGCCGGACGACAAGCCGTACTACCGCCGCATCAAGACCGTCCAGGAAGATCGTCTGGTGTTCTACCGCGACATCGGCCAACTTACCCTCAACGGTGCCACGGTGGCGCGGCCCATCAGCGTGCCGCTGTCCGACCTGGCTAATCCGCCCAAACGCCGGGTAATCAATGCCGATGGCACGGTGGTCGATGTGCTCTATGCGGCCGGCGATTGGTCGCGTCTGGCTGGGCAATGGCTGGCGCGCATCCACAAAGTCAATGGCGAGCGCGAATACCTGCCCGCCTATCGTTGCCTCCATGCCAAATATGTGCCGGTGACCAAGGACAACGCGCTGCTGGCCGAGGACGAACGCCCCGGCTACACCGCGCTGACGCTCACTTGGCATGGCGACACGGATGGCGTGCCGGGAACCATCGACTTCAAGCTCAACAACCCGCAAACCCTGTTGGCGCCGCCGCCCACCGCCGGCCCCTGGACGGTGGACAGCTTCCTCAACAAGAGCGAAGACGGCCACCTGGATAGCAGCGCCCCCGGCTCGGAAAAATCGCCCGAGCCGCCCCCCGGGGGGGCCAAGTCGTCCTTGGGACGGCCCTGCGGACGACTTGTTAGAGAACTGGTCACCGGCCAGTGCAAGCAGACGGCGGCCGGCGACTTGGCGGTGGTGGTGAAGGGCGCGCAGATGGCCTGGGCGCGCCTCGCCACGGTGGCGCTGGATGCGGAACACGAGGAAGCCACGCTTGCCGCCGACTCGCACTGGCAGGACCGTGGCGGCGGCCCCTTCTTCCTCTCCCGCACGCGGGTGTACAGCCATTTTCTGAAGCAGGCGCGCGTGCTCGGCTGGCAGGACAACCCCACCGCCCTCTCCGGCATCCGTGTCGTGCCGGAAAGCCTGCCCGCCGGTTTGAAGGCCGGGCGCGCGTTGATCGTCGATAACGGCACTTCAATGCAAAAAACCGCGCTGGAAACCACCCTGGCCGATTTCGACCCCGCCGGCGCCTGGCTCGATCTGGCCGATGCCTTGCCGGCCGGCACCACCGCCGGCAACCTGAAGATTTACGCCAACGTGGTGAATGCCGGCCACGGTGAGAGCCGGCCACAACGGGTGCTGGGCAGCGGCGATGGCACCCGCAGCAGCCAGCATTTCGCCCTGGAGGTGTCCGACCTGAGCTTTGTCGCCGATGCGGCCATGAGCGCCGGGGTGCGTGCCGCCGTCGAAGTCGCGGTGGCCGGCGAGACCTGGACCCAGGTTTCCACCCTCAAGGATTCCGGCCCGACCGACGCGCATTACCAGGCGCGCATCGACCAGGACGGCAATGCCGACATCCAGTTCGGCGACGGCCGCCACGGCCGCCGCTTGCCCAGCGGCGGCAACAACCTCCGGGTCAGCTTCCGCCAGGGTTCCGGTGCCGTTGGCAATCTCGCCTCCGGCAGCCTGGCCAAGCTGATGAAGCCGCATCCGTTGCTGGAATCGCTGGCGCAACCGATAGCCAGCAGCGGCGGCGGCGACCGTGAAAGCAACGCCGACCTCCGCGAGAACGCCCCCGCCACCCTGCTGGCGCTGGATCGCGCGGTGTCGCTGGAAGATTTCTCGCAACTGGCGCGCGGCCATGCCAGCGTCTGGCAGGCGCGCGCTTTCCGCCTGCCGCCCGGCCTCGGCCAGCGCGAGCGACTGGAAGTGGTGGTGATGGCGGCCGGCGGCGGCAAGGCTTCCACCGCGCTCAAGGCTGAGTTGCAAGCGTTCCTCCTGGCGCGCGCGCAGCCCGGCATGGCCATCAGCATCAGCGATTACACCCGGCTGACCTTCAAGCTGACTGTGACCGTGCGTGTGCGCACGGACGCCTTCGACAGCCAGACCGTGAAAGACGCCGTGCTCGAAGCACTCGAAGCCGCTTTCTCCGAAGAGGCGCGGAAACTGGGTCAGGCCCTGTATCGCGGTGAGGTCTACAAGGTGGTGGATGCCGTGGCCGGCGTGGAAAACAGTGATTGCGGCATCGTTCTCAGCGCTGCCACCAAGGTGCTGCTGGCGCAGTCGGTCGAGACCGGCGGCAAGCTGCTGCTGGCGCAACCGGCGCCCAGCCAGTGCCTGGTGTTCGACAGCGGCGGTTTTGCCGTGCTGGTCGAGGAGTACGGTCTATGAACCCCAATTACGGCACCCTGCTTCAGGAATGGCTGCCCGCCGTCTGGCGCGAACGCGACGAAACCGGCGATCTCGGCCGGTTGCTGGAGGTCTACGGCGAGTTGCTCGATGCCTTCCACGCCACCGTGGCGCAACGCCTTTATGACAGCTTCCCGGATCAGGACGGTGACGGCCGCCATTGCCAGGACTGGCTATTGCCCTATTTCGCGCAATTGCTCGACGTGCGCCTGGTGTCGACGGACGAAGCCGGGCGCCGCGCCGAACTGCGTGACGCCGTCGCCTGGCGCCAGCGCAAGGGCACCCGCGTCAGCATCGAAGCCATCGCCGAAGCGGTGGGGCAGTTCGAAGTGGAAATTCAGGAAGGCTGGAAACGGGTGGCCATCACCCCGCGTGTGGATCGCCCGCTGCTGCCGGAAACGGCCTTTGGCGAGCAGGCAATCCCGGCCGACGCCGGCCCCGCCGCGCGCGCGCGCCATCCCGGCCTGCCCGCCGCCACCCTGGATTTGCGCACTTGCTCGCGCGCCGTGCGCTGCGACCCGAGTAATTCGGGGGCGCACGAAACCACCTTCGCCGGCCATGCCTACACCTGGCGCCAGGTCAACCGGCATGGCCTGCCGTGCGCGCCGGACAGCTTCCAGGATGTCTCCCGCCGCACCGTGGATTTGCGCACGCCGGATTGGCGTAGAGGTCACCGGGTTGGCCTCTATCATCCACGCCGGGTCTTGCTCTATCTGCCGCCGCCGGAAGGCCATTGTTCGGCCAGCGCGCCGGCGATGAACTGGAGCGAGGTGCTCGGCCTGAGTACCTTCGACGGCCCACATCTGCGGGTCAGTACGGGCAGCATCGAATGGAACGGCGCCACCCTGCCGTTGATTACCTACAGCGGCCTAGGTGACGTACCGGTCAAATTGCGCGGGGTGGCCACCTTCACCGAGGCCGCCGTCTACCGTTTCGAGAATCTCTGGCTCGACAACAAAGTGCAGATCGACGCCGGTGCCGCGCAATTGCGCAACTGCGCCGCGCGCCAGTTCAAGGTCGTCACCGCCGAGCGCGATGTGCCGGTGATCGCGGCGCGCGCCTGCCTGTTCAAGAAGCTCGAAGCCGCGCGCGGCCTGGTGCGCCTGGAATACGTGACCGTGCTCGACACGCTCCTGGCGGAACGCCTGGAGGCCAGCGACAGCCTCCTGATGCCGCCCCTGCGCAAGGACACGATAGACAACGACATACCCGCTGCCGGCTGCATCCGCTTTTGCCGCTTGTTCCACATCCCGCCGCCAGCCGACCCGACCGATCCCACGCTGGTCAACGATCCGCTCTGGGTGTCGCAGTGGCAGCGTTCCGCCCTGCGCTGTTTCAGCAATACCTGCTCAACCGCGCAACCGTTGTTCTGGAGCCAGACCTTCGGCCATCCCGGCTGCGGCGTGCTGCATCCCGATGCCAAGGCGATTTTCCAGTCCGGCGCCGAGGACGGCGGCGAGCTGGGCGCCTGCCATGACTACCGTTATGTCCTGCGGCAGCGCGCGGTGCTGGAGAAGTTGCAGGAATTCCTGCCGGTGGGCATGGAGGCGGTGCTGGTGGCCGATTCCAGCCTCGCTTGTGTGCCACCCAAGGCCACCAAAACCTGAACGGGGAATGCCATGAAAACCCAAATCTCCCGCGATTCCTTCCACCCCGAACAACGCTATTCCGGGGTCTATCTGCAACAGGGCCGGATGATCCTGGATGCCGACTGGAATGAACTCTCCGACATCGAGAAGGCGCGTCTGGTCGATGCCCTGCGTGATGCCATTGCCGGCGGTGCGCCGCGCGTGGGCGGCCTCAAGGTCTTTGCCGACCCGGCCGGTTCCGTGAATATCCGCATTCAGCCCGGCGCGCTCTACGTCGAGGGCGTGCCGGCCCGCCTGGACGCTTCCGCACCGCTGCCGGTCAATGCGCAGCCCGATTACCCGATCCAGGCCGACTACAGCGGGCAGAACCTCAAGCTTTACGCCGATGTCTGGGAGCGCAGCGTTTCCGCCCTGGAACAGTCGGCCCTGCTCGATGCCGGCCTGCATGGCGCCGACACCGCCACGCGCAGCCAGACCATGCTGCAGGTGAAGTGGTGCGCCAACACCCTCGACCCGCTCAACGAGGCGGCCAACCCCGCCATCGGCGATGCGCCACTCACCCTGAAACTGCGCTTGATCGCCAGCAGCGGCGACACCTGCGACCCCTGCGCCAGCCAGGTGAAAGTGGATGAACGCATCGGCAACTATCTGTTCCGCGTGGAGGTGCACCACTACGAGCCCGCCACGCAATGGCTCACCCTGAAATGGTCGCGCGACAACGGCGCCGAAGCCTGCGCGGTGGCGGCGATGCCGGCGGGCTTCAACCAGGGCGACTGGGTCTGGGAATACTTCGACAACGACACCGAGCGCCTGTTGGGAAATCATTTAGTTCCCAATCTCGCGGCGAACCCGCTGAAACTGCGCGGCCTGATCAAGGAAACCTGCGCCACACCGGTTGCCGCCAACGAGCCGAAAACCTATGTGCGGCAATGGGATGGATACATCAAGATCAAGCTGGACAGCGGCGCCTTGAGCGGTCGTGATCGCGGCGTCGCCCTGTTCGCGGGCGCCGTGAGCAACCAGGCGCAAGGCCGCGTCAACCTCACCGGCGGTGTGCTCAAGCTCAACCTGGAACGTCTGGAATTGGAACTCTCCAGCAGCGGCAAACGCTTCGTGCCCGGCGACTACTGGCTGGCCGAAGTGCGCGAGGCGGAGGATGCAAGCGGCGACACCGTGCTGTCCGCCGCCCTGCCGCGCGGCGTGCGCCACCACTATCTGTTCCTCGGCGAACTGGGGGTGGACAAGAAACTGGTCGCCCAGAACGACGCCTTCAAACGGCGCATGGCCTTTCCGCCGCTGACCGACATCATCGCCGCCGACGTGGGTTTTTCCGACCACTGCGTCGGCCTCTACGCGGGTGCTACGAACGTGCAGCAGGCGTTGGACAACCTCTGCGCCATCGACGCCGACGACATCGCCTACCCGCTGCCCAACTGCGGCGCCAACGAGGGCAAGTCGATCAAGGACCGGCTGAAAGCGCTGCTCGACCCGGACAGCGACGGCAAGCTCACGGTCAAGGCCGCGCTCGATAACCTGCTCTGCCAGCTCAACGCGACCAGCCTGCCTTACAGCGTGCCGGCCTGCGCTGCCGGCCCCAGCGTGCGCGACCTGCTCGGTCTGGCGGTCGGCGACAACAATGTCGCCCCGGTGCTGGACAAGCTGTTGTGCGAGTTCAAGGCCAACGATCTGCCGCTGGACAAGAGCGATGCGGCGCTGTGCAGCGACCTGCAAGCGCCCGCCGTGGTGACCGTGCAGGATGCGCTCAAGGTGCTCTGCGGCAAGTCCGGCGGCGGCTGCGCGGTGGTGGCTACTTCGCCGGAACATTTGCAAACGCTATTGCAGCAGTTCGCCGGTTCCAGCAGCGCCACCGATTTGTGGATCTGCCTCAAGGCCGGCAATTACCCCCTCACCAGCGTGCCCGCCATCGGCGGCAAGCGCAGCCTGCGCATCAGTGGCGAAGGCCCGGAATCGGTTTTCATCAGCTTCAGCGGCGCCACCCTCAGCCTGGGTGCCGACGAAGTGATTCTGGAAAATTGCTCGCTGACCTTCGGCAACAGCGCCGGCCAGCTCGCCATCACCGCCGACACCGCCAGGACGCATGGCTGCCATTTCAGCCGCACCAGCGGCAGCGCCAACGGCCCGGCGATGATTAGCGTGGGCGGGCAGGGCGGCAGCGCCTGCCAGATGAGTTGGCGCGATAACACGCTCTACGCCCAGGTGAAAAGCACCGCCGGCAATGGCAACAAATGGGTGGGTACGGCGGTGGTGGGCGATGCCACCGTGAGCAAGGCGATCCTGGCGCTGGGCAAGGACGAATTGCTGGTCGACAAGACCGCTTACGACACGGCCCTGAACGAAGTGGTCACCGCGATCATGGCCATGACTCCGGAAAAACGTCTGGAATGGAAGGCCAATCTCGAACAGGTCACCGTGCCTAGAAGGCGCGCTGCCCGTGCTTCCGTCGTTCGCGTGGCCAAGGCCGGCAGCGAGTCCATGACCCTGGCCTTGAGCCAGGAGAACATGACCCACTCGGAAACCCTGCTTGCGGTGGAAGAACTGGTGGCGCAGTGGCTGACTTACAGCCCCGACACCGCATTGCGCTTGGGCAATCACAAGGTGGGTGGCGTGATCGAGGGCAACCGGGTGGACGGCTGGCTGTTGCTGGGCAACGGCGTGAACGGCTACAGCAGCCCGGCCACGATCAAAGTGGTTGGCCTGGACGGGCCCGTCGTCAAAAGCGGCGGCGAGGATCTGCAACTGGTTTCCAACAGCCTGGCCGCGCTCAAGGCGAATCTCCCGGGCACTGCGTTGAACGCCGACCAGGCGCTGGTGGCGCAGGTCAACGGCCATGCCCGGATCACACTCACCGGCAACCGTTTCGAGGACGCCGGCAATGCCGTCACCGCCAGCAACCTGGTTGCCCAGGGCAATACCTGGCTGGGCAACGACAGCGACCTGGGCTACGCCGTGGTGGATCGCGCCGCCTTCACCGGCAACCTGGTGGAGGACAGCACGCAGGAGTTCAGCCGCATCAACGCCACCGTATCGAAGGGCCAGCTTGCCAGTGCCGGCAATCTGTTGCTGAACGTCATGCCGATGCGGTAGGGAGCGCGACAAAACCGCTACAGGGCAGGCCGGTGTCGTAGCGCAGGCGTCCCGCCTGCGGGTTTGGCGAGTGCAGGCGAGACGCCTGCGCTACAGGGTCTTTGTCGCGCAACCCGGCCTGTGGCAGGGCTCGAATCAGGAGAGTAACCATGAAAACCTTCCAGCAACTCCGTCGCCAGAGCAGGGCCCGGCGCATGGTGGCGATCAAACCGGCGCATGCCGATGCCAACCGCGCCGCCTTGCAGGACGCGCTCGGCTATCCGGTGCAAACCAAACTCAAGGTGGGCGCTCCCGACGATGTCCACGAACGCGAGGCGGATGCGGTAGCCGCGCGGGTGATGGCGATGCCGGAAGGCATCCAGCGCAAGTGCGAGAACTGTGAACAGGAAGACGCGCAGAAGAAGGAGCAGGTCGAGCCCGAGAAGCAGGACGAGGACATCCAGCGCAAGGAAGCCGGTGGCGCGGCGACGCTTACCAGCACCGGCGCGGCGGCCATTGCCACCAGCCGGGGCGGCGGTCGGCCCTTGCCGGCCAGCGAGCGCGCTTTCTTCGAGCCGCGCCTGGGCGCCAACCTGGGCCGGGTACGCATCCATGCCGACGAACAGGCGGTGCATCTTTCCGCCAATCTGGCCGCGCGCGCGTTTACCGTGGGCAGCGACGTGTATTTCAGCAGCGGTGAATACCGGCCGGGCACGCCCGAAGGACGCAGGCTGCTGGCCCACGAGCTGGTGCATACCTTGCAACAGGGCAAAGGCCGGGGAACCGCCATCCAGCGGAAACCCTGTCCAACCGCTTCCTGTCATGGGTACCTGAATACCTATTGCGGCGCGTATGCCGCGAACGCCTGGTGGCTGCCGTTGGCTTATGTGAACAACGCGACGCTCGCTTGCAGGGAAACACCCAATCACCCTACAGCCCAATGCGTGCGCAAAACGCTCCAGGGCCGGCTGGCTGCCACGCCGACCAGGGTGAAAACCACGGCTGCCGGGATGAAGCCCCATGAGTCCACGAATCCGCCGCTATACAGCGCATTTATGGCGAGCTATTTGACGCCGCGCATTTATTCCGACCACGTATACGCCTACAGGACAGCCGGTTGTCCTGCCGGGCCGGCGTCCTACCCGGCCTGGATTGCCGTGACGACCATTCCGATGCCGCCGGGAACAGTGGGCATGTCGATTCGGTACGGCGGCGGTTCATGTTCCGGCAAGTGGGGAAGTTGGTGCTAACGGTCATGGCGGCGAGGCCGCCCGGGATGATGAAGCTGACGCTACAGTGGAGACGCGCTTGTTTTACGTTAAGGCGATTAGCCGCTGCGGAATCATGGCGAACCGGGTCTGAGCACGGAATTGCAGACCTGCTGCCATGCAAGTCCACGCACTGAAAACGCCCGCGCCGGCGCAACGCCCGCGCACGCCCTGGCAAGCGCAGCAGGCGCTGCCGCACGGGGTGCGTGCCAAGCTGAAGCTGGGGGGCGCCCAGGACGAGGCGGAGAAGCAGGCGGACCGCATCGCCGCTCAGGCGCTGAAAAAAGCCGCGCCCGCCCACGGTGAAAGCAACGGCTTCGGCGAAGCGGCACATAACCGCGCGGCGGTGCGTCGCGCCCTGGCGCCAGCGGAGGAGGGCGCCCGCTTACAGGCGCCGGCCGAAGAGGAACAGGTGCTGCCGGAAACCCTGGAGCGGGAAATCGCCGCCCTGCAAAGCGGTGGCCAGCCCTTGCCGCCGCCGCTGCGCGCCGACATGGAAGGCCGTTTCGGTATCGACCTCTCGACGGTGCGCATCCACAGCGACGGCAACGCGGCGCGGCTCAACGAGACCTTGCACGCGCACGCCTTCAGCGTCGGCGAACACATCGCCTTCAACGACGGTCGTTTTCAGCCGGAAACCGGCCCCGGCCGTTTCCTCCTGGCGCATGAGCTGGCGCATGTGGCGCAGCAACGCGAGGGTGGCAACAGCAAGGCCGGCGCCGTGGAAACCCGCCCGGTGCGGCGCGGCTTCTGGGGCGACCTTTACGATTCGGCGGCGGAAACCCTGGGCGACATCGCCGATTGGGCCGCCGACAAGGTGCGCGAATTCGGCTGGCGCCTGCTGGAAAGTATTTCGCCGTCGTTCGCGCGCACCGTGCGCGCCATCGTCGACGAAGGCATCCTGACCTGGTTGGGCCGCCAGGTGGCGCGCGCCTGGGATGCCTACCTCGGCACCCTGCGCGCCCTGGTCCCGTTCGACGGGCCGCGCCAGTTGATCGACCTGTTCGCCGGCCTGGTGGAACGCGCCGCCGCCATCGTCGCGGCACTCGCCTCAGGCAACTGCGAGCCGCTGATGGCGGCGATCGGTGAACTCAAGACCTTCGTAGCCGAGACGGTGGGTGTGGCCTGGAACAAGCTGACCGAGTTTCTCCAACCCATAGGCGAGTTCTTCAGCGGTTTGTGGAACGACTTCGGCGCCCCGGCGGTGCAGTGGTTGACGGAGTTCGGCGGCGAGGTGTGGGCCGGCATCCAGCAACTCGGCCGCGATTTCTGGGAATGGATACGCCCGGTGCGTGAGGCCGCCGCACGGGTGTGGAACTGGTTCAAGGACCTGCTGTTCGGTTCCGACAACGGCGAGGACAGCAGCGGCAGCCAGGGCGGCGTGGTCGGCTGGATCGGGCGCAAAGCCGGCGAGGCCTGGGATTGGGTGAAGGAGCGCACCCGCCCGGTGTGGCAGCCGGTGGCCGACTTCGCCACCCAGGTGGCGGAACTGATTCCGCCGGCCTTCGTGCGCGAGATGGGCGAGAACGCGCAGCAGCTTTCCACCGAACTGGATGGCGCCGCCGCCGGCATGGACGGCGGCGAGGGCGTGCCGGAATCGCGCGACACCCTCAACTCGGTGCTGCCTTCGGTGGAGGCCATCATCGCCACCGTGCGCCGCATCATCGTCGGCGCCGGGCAGTGGCTGGGCGAGCGCATCGCCGCCGTAGCCGCGAACGTCACCGGCCTGGTCACTCGTTTGCGCGCCAGCGATCTGCTGTCCTGGCTGGCGGGGGCTTTCAACTGGCTGTCCGAGGCGGTGAACAGCCTGCTCGCCTGGGCGCGCGAGAAGGTGAAGGGGTTGTTCAACTGGCTGGTGCAGGGTTTTGATGCGCTCACCCCCTTCCTGCAACTGGTGCTGGAGACGGTGCGCAAAGTCATCACGATCTTCGGCGACCTGCTGCAACTGCCGCTGCTGATTATGAATGGCCTCTGGCAACGGGTGCCGGCCTGTATCCGCGACCCCATCGAGAACTTCATCAAGACCCAGATCCTGGCGCGCATTCCGGTGTTCGGGCAGTTCTTCAGCGACCCGACCCTGTGGCCGCGAGTACAACAGACTGCCCTGGGAATACTTCGCCGCATCTTCGTCGATGGCGACATCCTGGGCGCGGCCTGGGCCTTCTTCCAGGCGGTGCTGGGCATCCTCGGGGTGCCGGCGCAACTGGTGGTGCAGATACTCGCCAAGGCGGCTGCGGCGCTGGGCGACATCCTGACCAATCCGTTGGGCTTTCTCGCCAACCTGCTGCGCGCGATGGGTGCCGGCTTCTCCGGCTTCTTCGAGCGCATCGGCAGCCACCTGCTCACCGGCTTCACCGGCTGGCTGTTCAGCACGGTGCGCGAGGCCGGCATCACCCCGCCGGCCGACTTCTCGCTGCGTTCGGTGCTGGGCTTCGTCATGGAGGTGCTCGGCGTCACCGTCGAAAACATCTTCGCCCGCCTGGCTCGTCGCCTCGACCCGGCCATCGTCGCCCGCCTGCGCAGCATGTTGAGCGTGGCCACCGGGGTCTGGTCCTTCGTCGCCACCCTGGTGACCGAAGGCCCGGCGGGGCTGTGGCGCGAGTTGACGGAACGCCTGTCCACCCTGTGGGACACGGTGATCGAGGGGGTGGTCGGTTTCATCACCGAGCGGGTGATCGGCTGGGCCAGCCGCTGGCTGATTTCGCTGCTCGACGTCACCGGCATCATGCCGGTCATCAATACCCTGATTGCCATCTACCGCGCCATCGAGTCCTTCATGGAATACCTGCGGCAGATGCTCGAAATCGTCTCCCGCGTGCTCGATGGCATCGTCAGCATCGCGCGCGGCGCCATCACCGAAGCCGCCGGCTTCGTCGAAGACGCCCTGGCCGGCGCGCTGCCCATCGCCATCGGCTTCCTCGCCAATCAGGCCGGCCTGGGGCGGTTGTCGCAGCGCCTGCGCGAGATTCTCGCTAGCCTGCGTGTACGGGTCGAAGCCGCCATCGACTGGCTGATCGACCGCGCCCTGCGCCTCGGCCGCGCCGTCATCGACATGGTGCGGCGGGGTGTCGCGGCGGTCAGGCGCGGCGTCGGGCGCCTGCGTGACTGGTGGCGGGCACGGCGCGAGTTTCGGGCCGGCGGCGTGAGCCACAGCGTCTACATCCAGGGCAGCGGCCGTTCGGCGCGAGTGATGGTGGCAAGCGACCCGGCGCGTTATTCGGATTTCATCAGGGACACCACGGTGCCTGCCGACAAGGAGGCGGACAAGCGCGCCGCCGCCGACATCGCCACCCGGCTCGACGCGGCGATTGATGCCGCCGCCGCCGCGCCGACCACCGCGCCGACTAGCCCGGCCGGGGGCGCGGCGGCCGAGGACCATGCCGCAATCATTGACGGCTTGATGGACGAACTGGCCCAGGCGACGGCCCGCTTCATGCCGGTCGGCGGCGCCGATCAGGCCTCGACCCGGCCGGTCTACGGTCCGCTCAACAGCGCCCAATATGGCACCAGCGCGACCGTGCTGCACCTGACCAACAACCGCGATTTCCAGGGCAGCACGCCGCGCCGCTCCCTGCATACCGACGCCTATCGCCGGCTGAACCAGCGTCGTGACGGCGGTCGCAGTTATTACGTCCTCGGCCACCTGCTGAATCACAACATCGGCGGGCCGGGCGATACCTGGAGCAATCTGACCCCCTTGTCCCAGGGCGCCAACAACAGTCGATCAGATTCCATGTTGCACGGTTTCGAAAAGCATGTGAAAGACGCGGTCGACGCCCCCGATCCGGCCGAGCGCAAGGCGGTGAACTTCATCGTGACCGCCAATTACGGCATGCCGAGCCGGGACTCGGATGCCCGGAATGCCCTCGAACGTGCTCGCGCCGCCGCCAACGACAGCGACAAACGCCGCTGGCTGGCGATCCGCGAAGTGGTTCAGGAAGAAGCAACCGTGCCGCGCAACGTCAGCCTGCGCGCCTACACCCTGAACAGCGACGGCGGCCGCGACCGGCAACTCGGCTCGGGCGCCGACGTGGACAACGTGCCGTCCTCCGACCGGGACATCGACAACTATGGCGTGACCCCGCGCCCCGACATCCTGGAGGCACATCGTGATGAACTCTGAACCGCACGGCCGCGCGTCGGCGGTCGATGCAGGCCTCGCCAAGGCGCTCGGCGAACCCTATGCCTTCGCGCTCATCACCTGGCCGGCGGTGGTTGGCCTGATGGCGGCGCCGGGCTGGCCCGATTGGGCGTATATCAGCCTCGTTGTCTGGCTTGCCGCCATGCAGTTGGCGGCCTACACGGGTGGACGCGGCGCGGGTTTCGGCAACGTCATGCTGTTTACCAGCGGCATCGTCGCCCTGGCCTGCCATGACTACCCCTCACCTTGGCTACTGGCCTGGTTGCCGGTCCTGTTCATCGGCCTGTTCGCCGCGCAGCAAGCAAGGCTGAACCGCTTCGCATCTGACGATTCCAGAGTCCGACAGGCTCCTAGCGCTTAATGTGAAACATGCTCACGTCCCCGCGGGACATAAAGCCGGCGCTACAAGTGCGACCGGTTTCATCAACCGGGGTGGTTCCTGGCCGCCATGACCGTTAACTGGAAGCGCGGGCGCCAAAAGCGGGGAGGGAGTTTGTTGTGTCAGTTGGTGGGGGACAAAAAAAGGGGCCCGAAGGCCCCTTTCATTACGCCAGGCGGCGGTCTCAGGTCTTGACGCTGAAGTTGTAGGTTTCCGGCAATCCCAGGGTGTCGGCCCAGACGTTCCTGGCCCAGGACTCCATGTAGGCCATTTCCAGCTCGCTTTCTTCCTTGGAGACGCCGTTGGCGCCCTTGGGTGGCACCATCGCCTTCTTCTCGTTGTCCCAGCGGAACACGGTCGCCACGTGGAAAGCTACGGTGTCGGAACCGGCCGAGTAGCAGGTGTTGGTGACCACCGGCGACTGGTCGGGCTGGCGGCCGGCGAACATTTCCGACAGGGCATAGGCGCACATCTTGCCGGTGTTGTTGGCCACGGAACCGGACTTCGGGAAGTTGGTCAGGGCCGAGTCACCCAGAATGTGCACGTTTTTCACGTCTTTCGACTCGAAGGTCAGGTAGTTGATGGCGCACCAGTTGCCGTTGTTGCCATTGCGCACCCCGGCCAGACCACACACCGCGGCGGCACGCATCGGCGGCACGACGTTGATGACGTCGCCCTTCACTTCGTCGAATTCGGTGCCAACGATCATCTTCTTGGCATCCACCATGCGCGGCATGTTGTTCGGACGGTAGTCGATCATGCTGTCGGAGGTGCCATAGCCAAAGTGCTTCTTCCAGGCGGCCAGGAACAGGCCCTTCTTGGAGGCGATGTCCGGGTTGCCGTCCAGGATGATGATCTTGGACTTGGGCTTGGCTTTCTTGAAGTAAGTGGCGATCTGACAGGCGCGCTCGTAGGGGCCGGGGGGGCAGCGGTAAGGAGACATCGGCACCGACATCACGAAGCTGCCGCCGTCGGGCATGGCTTCCAGTTGCTGGCGCAGGACACCGGTCTGGTCGGGGCTGGCCTTCCAGGCGTGCTTGACGGTCTTCCGGGCTTCGGCGTCGTAGCCTTGCACCTTGTCGAACAGGAGTTCGATGCCGCCGGCCAGGACCAGGCGGTCATAGGCGAAAGTCTTGCCGCCCGCGGTGGTGACAACGCGTTTGGCGGTGTCGATGCCGGTCACGGTATCGGCAACCCAGTTGTCCACGACCTTCTTGATGTGGTCGTAGGGCAGGGTGATGTCTTCCATCTTGTTCGTGCCGGCCAGCACCGTGTTGGAGAACGGGCAGGAAACGAACTGGCCTAGCGGCTCGATGACGGTGACTTCGGTGTCGGGGCTCCACAGCTTCAGGTAACGAGCGAAGGTGGCGCCACCGAAGCCGGCGCCAACCACGACAACCTTGGCTTTGCCACTCCCGGTAACCTTGGTAGAGGCGCATCCGGCCAGGCCGGACAGGGTGACGGCACCAGCGGCACCGGCGGAAACTTTCAGAAATTCGCGGCGATCAATAGTCATGTTTCTCTTCCTTATCGTCCGTTATTTGTGGGCTTCGAACCACTTGCCCATGGCTTCATATTCGGCGTCGGTGTAACCCAGGGCGTGCTTGGCCATCACCGTGGCGGGGCGGGAGCCGTCGCGAAAGGCCTTCATCTGGTCGACGAAGTATTTGACTTCGAGGCCGGCCAGGCTGGGGATGGCGCCGCGGCTTTTGCCATCAGGGCCGTGGCAGTAGGCGCAGTTCGCGGCCATGAATCGGGCGCGGGTGTCTTCAGCCTGGGCCGCGGCCACGGCGCCCAGTGTGCCCACGATCAGCAGGGCCAAAGTTAGAGATTTTTTCATGTACTCCTCCATCCAGTTAAACGGAAAAAGCGGGTCGCCACCCAGGACATTGCAAGGAGTTCGGGGGGAGTGTTGCATCCCGGAGCCGAATTGACGCGAGTCAAAGTGGGTAAGGCGGGCGGATTGTTGCCGGTCAAAACATACCAGTCAACAAGCGAACTCTAATATTGGCGCGGGTTCCCGCTATTTTTTTGCGCCCAGGGCGCGTGCTTGCTGGAGCCGGTTTTCACCTTCCTGATTTTCCGCGGCCTCGCTCCAGGTCGGGTCGATCCAGCCGCCCAGGTGTGAGCTTGCGAGATCGGCGAGCGCGCTGATCCACAGCGCGCGGTCGTTGAGTGCCGGGATGTAGCGGTATTCCCCGCCACCGGCATTGAGAAAGGTGGTTTTTCCCTCCATCGCGATTTCTTCCAGGGTTTCCAGGCAATCGGCGAGGAAGCCGGGGCAGAGCACATCGACGCGTCGGGTTTTCTTTTGCCCGAGTTCTTCCAACGTGGCGGCGGTATAGGGTTGCAGCCACTCGGCCCGGCCGAAGCGGGACTGGAAGGTGATCCGGAACCGCTCCGGTTCCAGGCCGAGTGCCGCCGCCAGCAAGCGCCCGCTTTTCTGGCATTCGCAGTGATAGGGGTCGCCCAGATCGAGCGTGCGGCGCGGGGTGCCGTGGAAACTCATGACCAGCACGTCGGGGCGGCCGTGTTCCGCCCAGTAGGCTTCCACGCTCTGGCGCAGGGCGGCGATATAGCCGGGGTGATCGTGGAAATGCTTGATTGCGCGGATTTCCGGCGGGTTGCGTGTGTGCAGGAGGACCTGCCAAACCGCATCGAGGGCGGAGCCGGTGCTGCTGGCGGCGTATTGCGGATAAAGCGGCAACGCCAGCAGGCGGTCGACACCTTGCGCCTTCATGGCCCGAATCTTCTCGGCCACGGCGGGCTGGCCATAGCGCATGGCGTACTCCACCCGCACTGGCATGGGCAGACGCCGTTGCAATTCCGCCTCCAGCAGTTGCGTCTGGCGCTCGGTGAAATGCTTCAGCGGCGAGCCTTCCGGACGCCAGATCGCGGCGTATTTCTCCGCGGATTTGGCGGGACGGGTGTTGAGGATGATGCCGTTAAGGATCAGCCACCACACCGGCCGGGGAATTTCCACGACCCGCCGATCCCAGAGAAATTCCTTGAGATAAGGTCGTACCGCCGCCGCCGTTGGCGCCTCCGGCGTGCCCAGGTTGATCAGCAGAATGCCGACACGGGCAGCCTGGTCGTGTTGATACGGAGGTTCGGGGAAATAAAAAGTCATCTGTTGGTGGCCATCAGTTGGTGGTTGGCGGGATTCTGCCGACTGACGACTGCCGACCGCAAACTTATTTCAGTGAAACGACAGCGCGTTCGATAGCAGCCTGGCGGTGATATCGACGATGGGGATCACCCGTTCGTAGGCCATGCGGGTGGGGCCGATGACGCCGAGGGTGCCGACCACTTCGCCGTCGACTTCATAAGGTGCGGCGATGACGCTGCATTCGTCGAGGGGGGCGACGCCCGATTCCGCGCCGATGAACAGTTGCACACCGCTGGCGGCATGGCCGACGTCAAGGAGTTGCATGAGTTCGGATTTCTGTTCGAACAGGCCGAACAGTTCGCGTAGGCGCCCCATGTTGGCGGACAGATCGGGGGTGCCGAGCAGGTTGCGTTCGCCCGAGAGCACATACTCCTTGCCGACACCGCTGAACGCTTCGCTGCCGACGTTGACCACGGCTTCCATGAGCTGGCTGATGTCGGATTTCAGTTGCACCAGTTCGTGCGCCAGGCGCGGCTTCACCTGTTCGAAAGACAGTCCGGCGAAGTGTTGGTTGAAATAATTGGCGGCGCGCACCAGTTGGCTGGGGTCATAAGGGCGGTCGCTGACGATCACCCGGTTCTGCACTTCGCCATCGGCCATCACCATGATGAGCAGGAGGCGCTTGTCCGACAGGCTCAGAAATTCGATCTGGCGCAGGCCCTGGCTGCGCCGCTTGGGGGTGAGCACCACACCGGCATAGGCGGTCAGTTCAGCCAGCAGATGCGAGGCGGCGCTGACCAGTTGCCGCGGGTCGTTGGGGGCCAGGGTGGCTTCGATCTGGCGTACTTCGCCTTGTGCCAGCGGTTTCACCGTCAACAGGGTGTCCACGAACAAGCGATAACCGCGTGAGGTGGGGATGCGTCCGGCTGAGGTGTGTGGGCTGGCGATGAAGCCGCCTTCTTCCAGATCGGCCATCACATTGCGGATGGATGCGGGCGAGAGATGCAGCCCGGTGTGCCGCGACAGGGTGCGCGAGCCCACGGGCTGGCCGTCTTCGATATAGCATTCGACGAGGAACTTGAGCAGGAGACGAGCGCGGTCGTTGAGCATGGCGGGCGGCAGAGTAACAGAGCCGGCGGCTCGGGGAAAACAACCCGGGCCGCCTGATAAATCCCCTACCCTTGAGTACCCCGAGGGGGCCAAGCCATTCTTGGGACGGCCCGGCGAATGGCTTGAGCGGGACGGCTATAATTTCACGCCATGAATTCAGATTTCAAGACCATCGCCCTGGTGGGCAAATATAACCGCTCGGGTAGCACGGGCTCTTTGCTGCGCCTGGCGGACTATCTCGGAAAGCGTGGGCATGAGGTAATGATTACCGCGCACACGGCGGAAAGCTGCGACACCCACGATTACCCGGTGGCGACGCTTGATGAGATGGGTGCGGTGGCGGATCTGGCCATCGTCATGGGCGGCGACGGCACTTTGCTCAATATCGCTCGCACCCTGGTGGACCATCGCGTGCCCCTGATCGGCGTCAATCAAGGCCGTCTCGGTTTTCTCGCCGATGTGTCCATCGACACCATGTTCTCCACCCTGGATGAAATGCTTTCCGGACAATTTGTGGCGGAGGATCGGATCATGCTGATGTCCAGCGTGGAGCGCGAAGACGACGTGCTGATCGCGGCCTATGCCTTCAACGACGTGGTGGTGAGCAAGAGCACCCTGGGCCGTCTGATCGAATTCGAGGTCTACATCGACAACCAGTTTGTCTACAGCCAGCGCGCCGACGGCCTGGTGGTGGCCTCGCCCACCGGATCCACCGCCTATGCGCTCTCCGGTGGCGGCCCCATTCTGCATCCCACCCTGGAAGCCGTGGTACTGGTGCCGATCTGCCCACACACGCTTTCCGCGCGGCCGATCGCCGTGAACAGCCACTCCGAGATCGAGATCAACCTGATCCACGCCGACGATGCCCGTGTCCACTTCGACGGCCAGCAGCACGCCGACATGAAGATCGGCGACCGGGTGGTGATCCAGCGCGCCAGGAACACCGTGCGCCTGCTGCATCCGCTCGGCCACAATTACTACGACACCCTCCGCCAGAAGCTGCATTGGGGGGAGAAGTTGTGACCCCTGTAGCGCAGGCATCCTTGCCTGCTCGTTCTTCTGATTGCCTTGAGCCGAAGGCAGGCGGGACGCCCGCGCTACAAAAGCAAGCCCGCGCTTAACCATGCTGCTTTCCCTCACCCTTACCGATTTCGTCCTGGTCGACCGCCTGGAGCTGGACTTTCACGCCGGTTTTTCCGTACTTACCGGCGAAACCGGCGCCGGCAAATCCATCCTGCTCGATGCCCTCTCCCTGGTCCTGGGCGAACGCGCCGAGGCCGGGGTGGTGCGCGAAGGCTCCCAGCGCGCCGAGGTGGCGGCCGAGTTTTCCCTGGACGGCCCACCTGAACTGGCGACCTGGCTGGAGGATAACGATCTGGCGGGGGAGGAAGGCTTTCTTCTCCTGCGTCGGGTGATCGAAGTGAGCGGCCGTTCGCGCGCCTTCATCAACGGCCGCGCCGCCACCGCCCAGCAACTCAAGGTCGCGGGCGAATACCTGGTCGACATCCACGGCCAGCACGCCCACTACTCCCTGCTGAAAAGTGCCGAACAGCGCCGACTGCTCGACGCTTATGCCGGTTCCACGCCGCTGGCCGCCGATACCGCCCGCGCTTTCCGCGCCTGCCAGGAGGCCCGCGCGCGACGCGAGAACGCCGAAAGCCGTGCCGGCGAGCAGGAAGCCGAGCGCGAGCGTCTGACCTGGACGGTGAACGAACTCACCACCCTGGCTTTCACCCCGGAAAACTGGGTTGCGTCGCAGGAAGAACACCGCCGCCTGGCCCATGCCGCCGACCTTCTGGCCGGTTCCCAGGCCGTAGCCAGCCAGCTCGACGATGATGGCGACTGTGTCCTTTTCCGCTTGCGCGACGCGCGCGGCAAGTTGAGTGAACTTGCCGAAATCGACCCCGGCCTGGGTGAACATCTGGCCATGCTGGAAAACGCGGCCGATACCCTGCAAGAGGCCGCCCGCGAACTCACCCGCTACGCCGAGCGCATCGACCTCGATCCGCAAGCCCTTGCCGGTGCCGAAGCGCGTATCGCCGCCGTGCAGGACGTTGCCCGCAAGTTACGCCTCAAGCCCGAAGACCTCCCGGAACAGCTCGTCGCCGCCAGCGCGCAACTCCAGGAACTCGGCGCGGCCGGTGATCTGGAAGCCTTGCGGCGCGCCGAGGCGGAAGCCGAAACCGGGTATCGCCGGCTGGCCGTCCAACTCAGCCAAATTCGCAACGAAGCCGCCGGCCGTCTAGGTGGCGCCATCAGCAGCGCCATGCAGCAACTCGCCATGCCCGGCGGCGCCTTCGAAGCAGGCCTTATCCCCAATGAGCCCGCCGTGCACGGCCTGGAAGATGTCGAATTCCGCGTCTCCCCGCAGGCCGGGCAGAGCCTGAAACCCCTGGCGAAAACCGCCTCCGGCGGCGAGCTCTCACGTATCGGCCTGGGGCTGCAAACTGTGCTCTCCGGTGTTTCCGGCGCGCCCACCCTGATCTTCGACGAGGTTGATTCCGGTATCGGCGGCGGCGTCGCCGAAATCGTCGGCCGTCTGCTCGCTGAGTTGGGACAAACCCGTCAGGTACTTTGTGTTACTCACTTGCCGCAAGTCGCCGCCCGCGCCGCGCAGCACTACCAGGTCAGCAAAACCACCCAGTCCGGCCATGCCCTCTCCCGCGTGGCCAAGCTGGAAAGCGAGACTCGCGTCGAGGAAATCGCGCGCATGCTGGGTGGCGTGAAAATCACCGATGCCACTCGCGAACATGCCAGCGAAATGCTGCGTGGTGTTCCCTAGCAGCCTGTCGGACTTTGGTCGTCGATAGCGACAACCAAAGTCTGACAGGCTGCTAGGCGCGGGCTCGTCCGCGATTGCCGGCGATTCCTCGCCGCTCCATCGTTATCAAGGATCATGGGTTTATGCTTTGTTTAAACATTTTCGAGGAGTGAGGCCGTGACCGAGGCGATTCTGGATATCAAACACTGGGGCAACAATCTGGGGGTGCGTCTGACGGCGGCGGTGGCGCGCGAGGCGCATCTGTATGCCGATCAGCGGGTGCGGGTGTGCGTGGAGGAGGGGCGGGTGGTCATTACCCCGCTGGACGAGGCGCCATTGAGCCTGGAACAGCGTCTGGCTCGTTTCGATCCCGCGCGGCATGGCGGCGAGGTGATGGCGAGCGAGTTTGTGGGAGCCGAGCGGTGGTAGCGGTTGCCAAACCCTGGGTGCCGGAGCGCCAGGAAGTCATCTGGATCGACTGCAATCCCCCGGCTGGGTGCGAGGTGCGCGACCCGCACCCCTTTGTGGTGCTTTCGCCGAGCGCCTTCAACGAACGCACTTCATTGGTTATCGGGCTGCCCATGACTACCCCCGAGTACAACGCCGACAATCCGTTCGCCGTGGCGGTGGGTAGTGCGAAGGGGGCGAAGGCGGGGAAAACCAGTTACGTGTCATGCCACCAGCCCAAGTCTTTCGACTGGCGCATCCGTGGGGCTTCCCCACACCCGATGAAGCGCCTGGAGGATGCCCCGTTTGCCGAGATTCGCACTGTGCTGAACCAGATTGTACAGTTGGCGTGACACGGTACGACTCGATCAAAAACCCTCTTTTTCTTACAAGGAATAGCCCATGCCCTCATTCGATATCGTCTCCGAAGTAGACAAGACCGAAGTCAAGAACGCGGTCGAGCAGGCCAACAAGGAAGTCAGCAACCGCTTCGATTTCAAGGGCTCAGACGCTCGCGTGGAGCAGGCCGAATACGCCCTGACCGTGTTCGCCGACGACGACTTCAAGCTGGATCAAGTGCAGGAAGTGCTCAACGGAAAACTGGCCAAGCGCGGGGTTGATGTCCGCTGCCTCGACGTGGGCAAGAGCGAGAAGGTCTCCGGCAACAAGGTGAAGCGCCTGACCACGGTGAAACACGGCCTGGAAACTGAGTTGGCGAAGAAGGTGGTGAAGCTGATCAAGGATTCCAAGCTCAAGGTCACCGCCAGCATTCAGGGCGAGAGCGTGCGCGTTTCAGGCGCCAAGCGGGATGTGTTGCAGGATGCCATCGCCCTGATGCGCAAGTCGATCACCGACTTTCCGTTGCAGTATCAGAACTTCCGGGATTGAGACGGTCCCGCGGTAGATGCACGTTACCGCCGGTTATTCCGGCAGCCAGGATTCGGAAAGAACCTCATCTTGGATCGACCACGGGCATTCGTCCGGGAAGCAATCCAGCCCTGTTTCATTGACCGCCTGTGCAACAGCACCTGTCCAGGCCATATCCAGCCAGCGGGGTTCTTGCAGCTTCGGCGCGAGGCTGGGTGACTCGTCCAGTGCATAGCTGATTTCCTTGCGCTGCGCCCGGATGGTCCTCTCCCAGCTAGCCCCGCGTCGCTCAGGCTGATACTTCCACTTCAGCAGATGTGCCAGCAAAACAGCCATGCGGCTGGTCAACTCGCGTTGTTCGCTCTTGCCCACGTCTTCGATCTCCCCTGCGACGTGCTCGACATCGATCAGGTCAAAGCGCCCCGCACGCAACAGTCGTGCTTGTTCGTAAGCCCACGCATTGATGTCTTTTTTATAAGTCTGCATGACAACCTCATCATCTGGCCACAGCCAACATCATGGTAGCAGCATCATGGCGCGGGTACCCGCAGACAGTGCCGGCCCGCGTGAGTTGCCCTTTCTCCATACCCGGCCTCCCCGCACGGCCCTGACAGGCCCTACGCAGGCTCTGAACACCTGGCTACAGCACCTGCTGGTGTTCCGGCAGGGTGACGTTCAGTTCCAGGACGTCGTATTCGCCGTGTTTTTCCAGTTGCACCTTGAGTTTGTCGCGGTCGATGTGGATGTACTTGGCGATGACTTCGAGCAGTTCTTCTTGTAGCGCGGGCAGGTAGTCAGGGGTGGCGGCGTTGCGGCCGGCGCGCTCATGGGCAAGGATGATTTGCAAGCGTTCCTTGGCCATGACGGCGGTTTTTTTCTCGGGGCCGCGCAGGTAGTCGAGCAGGTTGTCGATCAGGGACATTTCAGCGGCCTCCGAACAGTCGTTTGAACAAGCTCACTTTTTCGGCGGCGACAAAGCGCATCGGCACGTCGTCGCCCATGAAGCGGGCCACCATGTCCTTGTAGGCCTCGGCCACATCGCTCTTGTCGATATGGATGGCCGGGGTACCGGAGTTGGAGGCCTGCAGGACGGATTCCGATTCCGGGATGACGCCGAGCAGCGGGATGCGCAGGATTTCCTGAATGTCGTCCACCGACAGCATCTCGCCCGCCGCCACCCGACCGGGGTTGTAGCGGGTCACCAGCAGGTGTTCCTTGACCGGGTCGAGGCCTTCCACCGCGCGCTTGGACTTGGCGGCGAGGATGCCGAGAATGCGGTCGGAATCGCGTACCGAGGACACTTCCGGGTTGGTCACCACCAGCGCTTCGTCGGCGAAATAGAGGGCGGAGAAGGCGCCGTGTTCGATGCCAGCCGGCGAGTCGCAGACGATGTAGTCGAAGGTTTCCTTCAACTCGTTGATGATGCGCTCCACCCCTTCCAGGCTCAGTGCGTCCTTGTCGCGGGTCTGCGAGGCGGGCAGGACGAACAGGTTGTCGCAGTGTTTGTCCTTGATCAGCGCGCGGGACAGGGCGGCATCGCCGTTGATGACATTGATGATGTCGAACACGACGCGCCGTTCGCAGCCCATGATCAGATCAAGATTACGCAGGCCGACGTCGAAGTCGATCACCACGGTCTTGTTGCCGCGCATGGCCAGCCCGCTGGCGAAACTGGCGCTGGTGGTGGTCTTGCCCACCCCTCCCTTGCCGGAGGTTACTACGATGACTTTTGCCACTTGTCCCTAATCCTCACCAAAGAAAACGCTGTGCATTATCGCTGGCTTCGGCATTTCAGCGAACCGATGCGAGCGCGGACAGCGTGATGCGCTCGCCTTCGAGAACGACCTGAACCGGCTTGCCGCGCAGCGCGGCCGGAATGCCTTCCTCGAAAACCAGAAAGTAGCCGGCGATGGAGACCAGTTCGGCCTCCATGCCCTGCGCGAAGATGCGCGCGGCGGTGTCGCCGCGCGCGCCGGCCAGCGCGCGGCCGCGCAGGGGGGCGTAAACGTGGATGTCGCCATCGGCGATCAATTCGGCGCCGGCATTGACGATGGCCAGCACCACCAGGTCGCCGCCCTCGGCATGGATGCGTTGCCCGGCGCGTACCGGCTTGTCGATCACCAGAGTAGGGCGGCGCGGCGGGACGGCGGCAGCTTCTGCGGGGGCGGGTTCGGGTGCGGGCGTGGGCGCCGCGAGGGGGGGGGCAGACAACGGCGGCTCGGGCAGCGCGGCCGCCGGCTCAATCGCCGGTGGTGGTTCGGCGGGGGCGTGCTTGCGTGTGGTTCGCGTGGGTGTGTCCGGGAACAGGCCCAGGCCGCTGTTCCGGGCGGCTTCGCGTTGTTGCATGGAGCCGCCGAGCACCCCGGCGATGCTCATGCCGCGCTGCCGCATGAAGCTGGCGAGATCGGCGAAATCCGGTGTCGTGTCCGACTCGGCGATGGTCGCCAGGCCCAGTACCACGGGAGCGCTGGCGAAAAAGTCGGGCATTTGGCCAAGATGGGCTTCCAGTTGGAGCTTGAATTGCGTCATATCCGGCGTCATCGCATGCAGCACGAACAGCGGCAGGTTGGCGTTCTTGATCTTGAAGGCCGGGGTTTCTTTGGGCATGGCGTCAGGGGAGTGGGCGGAAATGAGCGGCCGGCGGAAGGTGGCGCATTATCGTTGAAGTAGGGGGGGCAATGCAGTCACGATCCGCGCCAGTGCGATCCGGATGCGTTCGGCGGAGGTGGTGTAGGCGAAGCGCACATGGCGGTCGGCCTGGTGCGTGCCGAAGTCGGTTCCCGGCGTGATGGCGACGCCGGCTTCCAGCAACAGCTTTTCCGCGAAGGCTTCCGAGTCCAGGCCGAAACGGCCGCTCAGGCCAATCGCCGGGCCGCCCCAAGACTGACCAGGCCCCCTCGGGGGGCGGCCCGGGTGAATTTCCCGGGCCGGGGGTTCAGGTATCTCGGCGTAGAGATAAAAAGCACCGTCCGGTTGCACCGGGATGTCGAAGCCCAGGCGTTCAAGTTCCGGCAGCAGCAGATCGCGGCGTGCGCGCAACTCGGCCTTGCGCGCTTCCAGGATCAGCCGTGTTTCCGGTTCCAGGGCCGCCAGCGCCGCGTGTTGGGCGACGGTGGGCGCGGCGAGAAACAGGTTCTGCGCTAGTTTGTCGATGGCCGGCATCAGCGAGTGCGGTGCCAGCAGCCAGCCCAGACGCCAGCCGGTCATCAGGAAATACTTGGAAAAGCTGTTGATGACGATCACGTCCTCGCCCAGCGCGGCGGCACTCGGTTCGGCGCGGCCGTAGATCAGTTCGTGATAGATCTCGTCGACGATCAGCCAGCCGCCGCGCGCTTTCACCACCTCATGAATGGCGCGCAATTCGGTGGCCTCGATCACCGTGCCGGTGGGGTTGCCGGGGTTGGCCACCAGCACGCCACGAGTGCGCGGCCCCCAGTGTTTTTCGATGAGTTCCGCCGTGAGCTGGAATACGGTTTCTGGCCCGACCGGCACACCGACCCCGCGCGCTTCAACCACCCGCGCGAAATGCCGGTTGCAGGGATAGCCGGGATCGGCCAGCAGCACCTCGTCGCCGGGATCGAACAGCGCCGCCATCACCAGCAGCAGCGCGCCGGAAGCGCCGGGAGTGACCGCCACGCGGGCGGGGTCGACCGCGACGCCATAGCGTTCGTCGTAGTAGCCGGCAATGGCCGCGCGCAACGCCGGCAATCCCAACGCCGGGGTGTAATGAGTGTGGCCTGCGCGCAAAGCCGCGATGCCGGCCTCGATGATCGGCTCCGGGGTGGCAAAGTCCGGCTCGCCCACCTCCATGTGCACGATGTCGCGGCCCGCCGCCTCCAGCGCCCGCGCCCGCGCCAGGATGGCCATGACGCGGAAGGGTTCGATGTCGGCGGTGCGGCGGGCGGGATTCATTTGACCCAGTTCTCCAGATACAGGCCGCTTACCCATTCGAACTCGCGGGTGTTGTTGGTAACCAGAATGGCATTCAGCGCTAGGGCATGCGCCGCGATCAGCATGTCCATCGAACCGATCAGTTGTCCGCGTCTTTCCAGGTCCGCGCGCAGGCGGCCGTAGTGGCGGAAGGCCGTTTCGTCGAAGGCGGCAATTTCCAGCGGCGCGAGGAATTTTTCCAGTGCCTGGCGGTTGCGTGCCGAGCCGCTTTTCTCGGCGCCATAGGCCAGTTCGGCGGCGGTCAGGCTGGACACCCCGATGTCGCCGATTCGTTCCCGGCGAAAGCGGGCCATGGCCTGAATGGGCCGCTCATTGATGATGTAGATGCAGATATCAGTATCGAGGAGGTACCTCATCACCCGATCTTCGCGCGAACCTGTACTGGCGGTTGCTCACGTTCCATGCGAAAGCCCGGCTCAAATTCGGACAGCGCCTCCTCCATCAGAAGCCAGGGATCATCCATTGGTAGCAGGAGAACGCCATTGCCGAAATGCTTGACTACGACATCCGTGCCGATAAAGCGGTATTCCTTGGGTAGCCGAACGGCCTGGCTGCGGCCGGAAGCAAAGAGGCGGGCGGTTACCATGGTGATGCTCCTGCAAAAGGTAGATACCAATGGTAGCCACCCTTCGGCAGCCGCGCAAATCCTATCCCAGATGCGCCTCGATGAACTCCCTCACAAAGTGTTCCGGCTTGGCGGAATGGAAGCGGGCCACGATCTCGCCGTTCTTGAACAGCAGCACGGTGGGAAAACCGCGGGCGCCGTAGCGGCCGGCGATTTTCATATTGTCTTCTTCGTCCACTTCAATCTTGGCCAGACGTACCTTGCCGGCGTAGGTGGGGACGACCTTGAGCAGCACCGGGGTCAGGAAATGGCAGGGGCCACACCAGTCGGCCCACAGGTCGACCATCACCAGGTGGCCTTTTGAAGCCTCGATCACGTCGGTTTCGAAGTGGTGCAGGTCGGTATCGAAAATGCACTGGTCGCAGACCGTGTGCGCGTGCTGGTGGTCATGAAGTTGCAGGGTCATGGAACCGCTCCATCGGATCTTGCCGGTAGAACCGGCGCAGTTGTTCATACACCGCCGGGTAGGCCTCGATCAGCGCCTCCGGCAAATCGAAAAAATATTCCGTGAGCACGGCGAAGAATTCGGCCGGGCTTTCCGCGGCATAGGGGTCGATTTCCGTTGCTTCCCCGGCATCGACACGGTGGCGGAAATCCTGGAAGGCGGGATTGAAGGCCGCCGCCCAGTCTGCCACCCGCATGTCGCCATGCAGCGGCGGCAGGCCGTTGACGCCAGCGCTGCCTTTGCCATTCGCCATATCCAGCTTGTGCGCGAATTCGTGAATCACCACGTCATAACCCTCGCCTCGCCCCGACCCTTGCAGATCGTCCAGCGACAGGATCAGCGGTCCACCCGCCCAGGCCTCGCCGCTACGCAGATGGCGCAGGGCGTGGACGATGCCGTGCTCGTCCATTTCTTCGGCTTCGTGGATAAATTGCGCGGGGTAGAGCACCACTTCGTTCCAGCCGTGATACCAGGCCACCCCCAGTTTCAGGATGGGTAAGGCCGCGCGCGCGGCGATACCGGCGATGTCGGCGCCACTGGGTTGAGCGTCGGCCACCGGGGTGAAGGTCTTGTCGGCCAGGAGTTGCAGGGCCAGGGTTTGCAGACGGCGGTAGTCCGCGTCGCTGAAGCCGGTGAACAGCGGCAGACTCAGCGCCCTCTCCCAATCCGCCGCGGCCGGCATGGGCAGCGGTTGTGATTTGGCGAAGAGGGTACGCAAGAGGCTCATCGGGGTGGTGTAGCGCCGGCTTGCAGCCGGCAAGCCGGCTGCAAGCCGGCGCTACATTTCAAGCATCGCGCGCCGCGCGTTTCCGGTTGAGCTCGTTGAGGACGCGTTTGCGGACGCGGATGCTCTTCGGGGTGATTTCCACCAGTTCGTCGTCGGCGATGAATTCGATGGCGGATTCCAGCGACAGCCCGATCGGTGGCACCAGGCGCACCGCTTCGTCGGTGCCGGAGGCGCGCACGTTGGTGAGTTGCTTGCCCTTGACCGGGTTGACGACCAGGTCGTTGTCGCGGCTGTGGATGCCGATGACCATGCCTTCGTACAACTTATCGCCGGGGCTGACGAACATGCGGCCGCGATCCTGCAACTTCCACAGCGCGTAGGCCACGGCCTCGCCGTTTTCCTGCGAGATCAGTACGCCGTTGCGGCGCTCGGCGACCCCGCCTTCCTTGATCGCGGCGTATTCGTCGAACACATGGCTCAACAAACCGGTGCCGCGCGTCAGGTTCATGAATTCGCCCTGGAAGCCGATCAAGCCGCGCGCCGGAATGCGGTATTCGATGCGCACCCGGCCACGGCCGTCCGGCACCATGTCGAGCAGGTCGCCACGGCGTAGCCCCAGGCTTTCCATGACCGCCCCCTGGTGGCCTTCTTCGACGTCCACGGTGAGCTGTTCGAAGGGTTCCAGTTCTTTGCCGTTGACGATCTTCTTCACCACGCGCGGGCGGCCCGCAGCCAGTTCGAAGCCTTCGCGGCGCATGTTTTCCAGGAGGATGGACAGATGCAGCTCACCGCGCCCGGAAACATCGAAAATATCGGCATCCTTGGTGTCGTGCACATGCAGGGCCATGTTGGTGAGGAGTTCCTTGTGCAGGCGGTCACGAATCTGGCGGCTGGTGATGAATTTGCCTTCGGTCCCGGCCAGCGGGCTGGTATTCACCATGAACTGCATCGACAGGGTGGGCTCGTCGATCTTCAACAGCGGCAGCGCCTCGGGATGCTCCGGGTCGGTCACGGTGGCGCCCAGCACCAGATCCTCGATGCCGGTGATCTGCACGATGTCGCCGGCCAGTCCTTCTTCCAGTTCGACCTTGTTCAGGCCGTGATAGCCGAATACCTGGCCGATCTTGGCCTTGATCGGGCTGCGTTCGTGCTCGGCCATTTCTTCATCGGTGCCGAACAGCACCAACACCTGCTGCCCGGTCTTGACCCGGCCACGCTGGATGCGCCCGATGCCGATGCGGCCGACGTAGGTGGAGTAATCGAGTGCGGAAATTTGCAACTGCAAGGGGGCCTCGACATCGGTTTCCGGCGCCGGTACATGCTTCAGCACCGTCTCGAACAGCGGCTTCATGTTCTCGCGCGGCGCGTCGAGTTCCAGCGCCGACCAGCCGTTGAGGGCGGAGGCGTAGACGATGGGAAAATCGAGTTGTTCGTCGGTGGCGCCAAGCTTGTCGAACAGGTCGAAAGTCAGGTTCACCGCGTTGTCGGGATCGGCGCCGTCGCGGTCAACCTTGTTCACCACGACGATCGGCCGCAAGCCCAGGGCGAGCGCCTTCTTGGTCACGAAACGGGTCTGCGGCATGGGCCCTTCCACGGCATCCACCAGCAACAGCACGCCATCGACCATGCCCAGCACCCGCTCCACCTCGCCGCCGAAGTCGGCGTGGCCGGGGGTGTCGACGATGTTGATATGGACCCCCTCGTATTCCACCGAGGTGTTCTTGGCCAGGATGGTGATGCCGCGTTCCTTTTCCAGGTCGTTGGAGTCCATGACCCGCTCGGAGACATGCTGGTACGCGGCGAACGTGCCGGATTGGCGGAGAAGCTGGTCGACCAGTGTGGTCTTGCCGTGGTCGACGTGGGCGATGATGGCGATATTGCGAAGGGCGCGGGACATGGTAAGCAACCGTTAGAAAAGCCGCGCATTCTAGCACGGCGTGATTTTCAGCCTGATTACGGTTCCTCTGTCCTCTTCCGAGATGGACAGCCCGGGTGTTACGGCGCCGGTTCCAGGTCCACCCGGTTGCGCCCGTTGGCCTTGGCGCGGTAGAGCGCGCGGTCGGCGCGTGCCAGGATGGCGTCGATGCCGCTGTCGCGCGGCGCGAACGGGGTGACGCCGATGCTGACCGTCATGGGGATGGCGCCGGCCGGCGTCTGGGCCGGCTCTATCGCGATCCGCTGGCGCAGGCGTTCGGCGAATTCGTGGGCGCCCCGGGCTTCGGTATCGGGCAGCAGAATGGCGAATTCCTCGCCGCCCAGGCGGCCGAGCAGGTCGATGCGGCGCAGGCTGGCGGCCATGATGCCGGCAACATGCTTGAGCACCTCATCGCCGATGGCATGGCCATGTTGGTCATTGATCCGCTTGAACCAGTCGAGGTCGAGCATGAGCAGGGCGGTGGGCGTGTCATGGCGCTGCTGGCGCGCCAGCGCTAAAGCCATCTGCTCCAGGAAGTGGCGGCGGTTGGCCAGGCCGGTGAGGGGGTCGGTGGCGGCAAGGTGGCGCAATTCGTCTTCCAGTGCCTTGCGCTGGGTGATGTCGCGCGCCATCGCGATGATCACCTCGCGGCCGAAATAGCTGCCGCGGTTCAGCCAGACATCCTTGGGAAACACTTCGCCATTCTTGCGCCGGCCCCAGAACTCGAACTTTCGTGTCCCGCCGGCCAGGACGGCGCGTAAGTGATCGGCCAGTTGTTCCTGGTCATTCTTGCCGGGGGCCGCGATGGCCTCGGGTGACTGCCCGATGAATTCTTCGCGGCTATAGCCGTACATCTGTTCCGTGCCGTGATTGACGTCGAGGAAACGCCCTTCGCCATCCTGGATGAAGATGGCTTCGGTGATGCTGTTGAACAGGCCACGCCAGCTTTCCTCACTCTCGCGCAGCGCGGCTTCCACCGCCTTGCGCGCGGAAACGTCCTGTTTGATGGCGATGAAGTGGGTGACTTCCCCGCCCTCCGCGCTGACCGGCGTGATGGTCAGTTCTTCATCGTAGAGGCTGCCGTCGCGGCGTTTGCTGATCAGTTCGCCGTGCCAGACCTCGCCCGCCAGAATGCTGTTCCACATCTGCTGGTAGAAGGACGCATCCTGCTTGCCCGAGTTAACCAATTCGGCGGGCTTGCGGCCGAGGGCTTCCGCCAGCGGGTAACCGGTGAGGGCGGAGAAGGCGGCGTTGGCCCAGACGATGCGCGGCACCCTATCAGTGATGACGATGGCGTTGGCGGCGGCGTTGAGGGCGTGCGCCTGCAATCGCAGTTGTGCGTCCTGCTCACGGATGCGGGAGAGGTCGCGGGCGACGGTGACGACATACTCATGGCCTTCGACTTCGGTCAGGCGGGCGTTGATCTGCACCGGCAATACACCGCCGTCACGCCGCCGCTGGCAGATTTCAATGAGCAACTGGCCTTGTGCCCGAATCGCCGCGCGGAAGGTTTTCCAAGCGGCGAAATCACTGATGCTGGTGGAAACATCGAGCATTTTGAGGGCGAGCAATTCCTCGCGCGCATAACCCAGGCTGCGGCAAGCCTGGGCGTTGACTTCGACGATGGCCGTGGACTCGGCGTCCGCCACGAAAATCGCATCGCTGACCTGTTCCATCAGGCTGAAATTCTGCAAACGCTGGCGCAATCCCCGCACCTGGCCTTGCGCCCGTTCCATCGCCTGGCGTTGCCGCTGGATGGTTTCGCGCAAGAAATCCCCTTCGCTGACGACGCCTGCCAGGCGGCCTTCGCTGTCCACGACCACCAGATGGCGGTAACCGTGATCCGCCATCAGGCGGTAGGCGGCGCGGGTGTCGAGATCGGCCGGAACGGCGAAAATCGGTTGCCGCATGACGTCGCCCATGTGCAAACCGGCCGACGTTTTTCCTTCAGCCATCAGGCGCACGGCGTCTTGCTCGGTGAAGATGCCGATCGGCCGCCGCTCGCTGTCCAGCGCCAGCACGCAACTGCTGTGGCCCGCCGCCATCAGGGCAAGCACTTCCGCCAGGGAGGCGGCCACGGGCACGCTAACGGGGTTGGCGCTGAGGAGGGCGCTTAAGGGGTGAGCAGTCATGGCAAAGCAAAAGGGGGCGTTGAATTCCTTTCCATTGCGTTAGCCGGATGTCTGATGCAGGCGGGACAGGTTGGCTGGGATACTCTCTTTTGACTTTATCGGGATTCCGCAAAGAACCTTGAGAGTTTTTGTAGATTCTTCCTCAGGCTGGGCGCTTACCCCTTTACTTGACTGGCCTGACTTTGCCCGCCGCTTGTTTCGCCCGTCGGCGCGCTTCATCCGTGTCCTTGCCTTCCGCCAGTGCCACGCCCATGCGGCGGCGCGGGAATGAGGCGAGTTTGCCGAACAGGCGCAGGTCGGTTCCGGGGACGCGCAGCGCTTCCGCCACCCCTTCATAGCGCAGGCCGCTGCCCTCCATGCCGCCATAGATGACGGCGGAGGCGCCGGGGTTGCGTAGCGAAGTGTCCACCGCCAGGCCGAGGATGGCGCGGGCGTGCAGTTCGAATTCGTTTTGCCGCTGGGTAATCAGGGTGACCATGCCGGTGTCGTGTGGCCGCGGGCTGACTTCGGAGAACCAGACCGTATCGCCTTTCACGAACAGTTCCACACCGAAAATGCCCTGTCCGCCCAGGTTGCCGGTGACGGCGGCGGCGATTTCCCTGGCCTTGTTCAGCGCCACCGGGCGCATCGCTTGCGGTTGCCAGCTTTCCACGTAATCGCCTTGCACCTGGAGATGGCCGATGGGCTCGCAGAAATGGGTTTCCACCTGGCCGGTTTCATTCAGGGCACGCGCCGTGAGCAGGGTAATTTCGTAGTCGAAGTCGATGAAGCCTTCGACGATGACGCGGCCCTTGGCGACACGGCCGCCGGTGGCGGCGTAGTGCCAGGCTCCGGCCAGGTCTTCCTCGCTGTCGATCTTGCTCTGGCCCTTGCCGGAGGAGGACATGACCGGTTTGACCACGCAGGGGTAGCCGATGCCGCCGCGGCCTTCTACCCCTTTGCGCAGCTCCTTGAGGGAATCGGCGAAGGCGTAGGGCGAGGTGGGTAGCCCCAGTGTTTCCGCGGCCAGGCGGCGGATGCCTTCGCGGTTCATGGTGAGGTTGACGGCGCGCGCCGTGGGAATCACCCGGCAGAGGCCGGCGGCTTCCAGTTCCAGCAGGGTTTCGGTGGCGATGGCTTCGATCTCGGGCACCACGATCTCCGGTTTCTCCGAGTCGATCAGGCGGGCGAGGACATTGCCGTCGGCCATGTCGATGGTCTGCGAGCGATGCGCCAGTTGGTGGCCGGGGGCGCCGTCATAGCGGTCCACCGCGATGACCTCCACGCCCAGACGTTGCAGGGCGATGATGACTTCCTTGCCCAGTTCACCGGCGCCCAGCAGCATGACCCGGGTGGCGGAGGGGGAGAGCGGTGTGCCGATGTGCATGGGCTTTGCCTTAGTGGTCGCGCGACATATAGTCGGGGCCGAAGCTTACCGGTAGGAGTTCCCATGCGCATCCCTTTGCTTTTGGCCGTACTGATGGCGTTCCCCGCGCAGGCGGCGGACTGGCTTTATCTCACTTATCCGGGCGATACCCTGAGCCAGATCGGCCAGACCTATCTGAAGAACATGCGCGACTGGCCCCGTGTGCAGGCCGCCAATGGCGTGCTCACCCCCAAACATCTGCCGGCCAACACCCGTATCAAGATTCCCGTGGAACTGCTCAAGGTGACGCCGGCGCCGGTCACGGTCACGGCGGTGACCGGCAATGTGCGTTACAAATCCGGCAGCGGGCCATTCCAGCCGCTGGCGGCGGGGGTGCTACTGAACGGCGGCGAGAGTGTGCTGTCTGGGCCGCGCAGCAGCGCGGCCTACCGCCTGGCCGATGGCACCCTTCTGACCCAGCAGGCATCCAGCAAGCTTGCCTTCGGCCGCCTCGCCGCCTATGGCAAGACCGGCATGGTGTCGACTGAACTGTCCCTGGACAGTGGCCGTCTGGAAGCCCATGCCGCCAAACAACTCGCCCCGGCCGGCGGCTTCAAGGTGATCACGCCGGTGGCGGTGGCCGGCCTGCGCGGCACGGATTTCCGGCTGAATGTGGCCGAGGACGGCAAGACCTTGCGCAATGAGGTGCTCCAAGGCGCGGTCGCTGTCGCCGCGCAGGGCCGGGAGGTGCGGGTGGATGGGGGCTATGGGACGCTCGCCGAAGCCGGCAAGCCGCCCGATCCGCCGCGCGCCTTGTTGCCGGCGCCCAGCGCCGAGGGCTTGAACCCGCTCATCGAACGTCTGCCTCTTTCTTTCACCTGGCCGCCGTTGGCCGGCGCCCGTGCTTACCGCGCGCAGTTGGCGCCTGGGGGGGCAACTGAGGCGACCTTCACCGAGGTGTTGCTCGATGACGTCACCTCCGAGCCGGGCATCACCTGGAACGACGATCTGCCCGACGGCCACTATGTCTTGCGCGTTCGCGCCATCGACCCGGCTGGCCTGGAAGGCGGCAACCGCGATCACGCCTTTGAACTGGATGCGCGTCCGCTGCCGCCGGCCCTGCTCTCCCCCTTGCTGGGCGAGCGCTTGTACCAGCACGAGGTGGCGTTTTCCTGGGCCGCCGCCGCCGAGGCGCACGGCTATGTGGTGCAGATCGCGCCGACGCCGGAATTCGCCAATGGCCTGATCGAGCGCCGCCTGGCCGCAGTCACCCGGCATGGCGAGACCCTGGCGGAAGGCGATTGGCACTGGCGCGCGGCCAGCCTGGATGCGGCCGGCAAGCCGCATGTGTGGAGCCCGTACCGCGCCTTCCGTGTGCAGCCGTTGCCGAATCCGCCCGCCGCCACCGCGCGCGCCGATGCCGGCCAGGCGCGGTTCGCCTGGAGCGAGGCCAAAGGGGCCGCGCGCTATGGCCTGGAGTTGGGTGCCGCGGCCGATCTGAGCGCGCCGCGGGTGAAGCAGGAAACCGCGGCCACCACCCTGGCCGTGCCGCTCAAGCCGGGCAAGTATTACTGGCGGCTGCGTGGTGTCGAGAGCGACGGCCAGGCCGGCGCCTGGGGCGCCGCCAGCCCGCTGATCGTCCCGCCCGACGCGCCGAGCGGATTGGCCGCCCAGGTGGAGGGGGGTCAGTTGCTGGCGACCTGGAAAGGGGAGGCGCCCGCCTACCAGGTCGAATTGAGTACGGATGCGAGCTTCGTCAAGCCGCTGCTCAGCCAGCGGGCCAACGACGGCCGCATTGCGTTGCCGAAGCCACAACCAGGCGATTACTGGTTGCGCGTCAAAGGCGTCGGTGCCGAGGGTGTCGCGGGCCCGGCCAGCCAGGCGATTGCCGTGAAAGTCGAGTCGTTCACGCCGTGGTGGTTGCTGCTGCCGTTGTTGCTTGTTCCCTGAGCGGCGTAGGGTGTGGTGAGGCACGAACCGCACCATGCTGCGCTACCCGGGGGCGATGCGGTTCGCTATCGCTCACCACATTCTACGGCCGCGATCACCCGTTCAACCTGGCGCTTGCGGCCGGTCGAAGTAAAAGCCCTGGGCATGTGAGAAGCCCAGGCGGATGACCTGGTCGAGCAGTTCGCGGCTGTCCACGCCTTCTGCCACCATCTGGTAGCCGGCGGTCAACACCAGTCGGGAAATCTCTTCCATCATGAGCTGTTGCCGGCGGTCGCCCCTGTTCAGCAGGCGCACCATGCTGATGTCGAACTTCACCAGGTCCACCGGCATGGAGGTCAGGTAGCGCAGCGAGGAATAGCCGCTGCCGAAGTCGTCCAGCGCCAGCAGACAGCCGGTTTCGCGCAGACGGTGGATGTTGCTGGTGGCGATCTCGATCTGGGTGATGAGGGCGGTTTCGGTGATTTCCGCGACGATCTTGCGTCCCGGATGGGCGTGAATCAGTTCGAGCAGGGCATCCACCACCTGGTTGTTGACGATGCTCGGCGCCGAGAGGTTGACCGAAACCCCTAGCCCGGCTGGCAGGCGCCCCTCTGCCAGGTCGCGGCCGAGGGCGCGGAGTACGGCCAGGTCGAATTCCCTATCCAGGTTGCGCGCCTGGACGATGGGGAAAATCACTCCCGGCCCGATCAGCTCGCCGTCGCAGCGAATGCGGGTCAGCGCTTCCACATATTCTTTTTGCTCCATGGGCAGGCGCATCACCGACTGATAGTGCAGCTCGATCAGGTCGGGGTTGTCGATGGCCAGGAACACCGCGCTGATTTCCTTGTTGCCCAGCAGCGCCGCCATGCCACCCATATCCTCGTTGTAGAACACCAGCTTGCGGCTGCCTGGGCGCTTGGCGGTGTACATGGCGAGGTCGGCGCGTTTCTGGAGTTCATGCAGGGTGAGCTGTGCCCCCGGCTCGGGCGATTTTTCCGAGCCGGGGGCACAGCTCACCTCGCGCAGGGCGTCGATTTCATCTGAAAACGCGATGAGCGGCCGCACCAGCAGGCGTTTCAGCAGCCAGGCTGCCAGGAACAGCAGGATCAGGATGACGATCACCAGCCGCAGCAGGGCGGCTTCGAAGAGCTTGTCGACGGTGTCCAGATCCGAGTTCTCGTGGACAACGAACTGCAGGTGGTCGATCGCCCGTTCCAGATTGACCGAGCCGCCTTCCGCCAGGGTCACGCGCAGATGCGCCAGGTCGGCATAGCGGTAGGCCTGTGCGCGCCGCAGTTCGCCGGCGAAATCGAATTTGACGCCGACATAGCCGAGCAGGATGTGGCCCCCGGGTCGGCATGGACCGGCAGGAAAAGTGAAAAATGGCTGCCACCGTTTTCCTGCTGCAACAGGGCCACCGCCTCGCCCCGGAGTGCCTGGCCGGGCAAGTGGCTCAACATGGGGCGATCCTTGCGCGGCGGGGCGAGGAGGCGGCCCTGTTTGTCGTAGAGGCCAACCGCTTCCACCTGGTCAGAGACCATGCCGGCGTCGCGAACGCGGTCGTCGCGCCACAGCGCGTAGTACTCGCTGGCCGACAACTGCTGCCGGGTCTCGTCCCAGAGCGCCCGCGCCCGCGCCATGCCCTTGCCACGGCGCTCCATTTCGGCCAGCCCTTCCACGACTTCGGCGCGCGCGCTCAGCGCCTCACGCAGGTGGATTTTCTTGGCAACCCGCTCCATCTCCAGCCACAGGTAGCCGCTCAGCAACAGAATGAAAGCGGCCACCGCCAGGATGAACAGGGTGGCCAGGCGGCCGATGCTGTGCGGTTTCATGGCGCCTTCATTTCATCGAGCACGCTATCGAGCAGGTCGAACTCGTGTTCGCCGTCCATGAAGTGATTGGCGCCCGGAATGATCTTCACCCGGTTGTGCGCTTTGAGTTTGTCCACCCAACCCGTACCCAGGCGGTCATCGTTGCCACCCATGATGAACAGATGGGGCAAGGGCAGCCTGGCGCTGGCTTCCCGTATCCGTTGCGGCGTCCACTCCAAATAGGACAGCAGGCCGGCTGGCGTGGCCTGGTATTTCTGGCAGAACGAGAACGGCTGGGTGACCACCCGCGGTTGCCCGATTTTTACGGCATGGCGCAGCTCGGCGAGGCGCGCGCGGGTCTCTGCGGGGGTTAATTTGATGCGGCCCTCGACGATGCTCACCCCGATGAATCGGGTGATTGCCGGGTCGGGCTTGGCGGACAGGTAGGCCAGGGCTTCCACGCTGCCAAAACTGTGGCTCACCAGAACGATTCCGCCGTGATGCCGCGCTTTCAGCCACTTCACCCAGGCGTCGATTTCGCGTCCGTCTTCCTTCAGGGTGTGGCTGTGGATGGCTTCGCAGGCCAGGCTCTGTTTTCGGTGCGTCACCCCCAGCGTGAGCGAGGGCGACAGCACCGTGCGACCGCTTCCGGAGAGCCCTTCGAGCAGGCTGTGGATGGTGGGGAATTCGTGGGTCTGGAGAAACCCGTGCAGCAGAATCACGGCGGGCTGGTTCGGGTCACCCTGGCGGTATTCGGCCTACGCCACCAGCTTGTTGGGCAGCGTCAGTTCCACCGGCTCGGCGCGCGCGGCCAGGCCAACGCAACCTAGGATAAAAAATAGGAAAACTCGCATCGCCATCTCCTGGTTTTCGCCCCGCCTTGGCCTATCGCTCCTCGGATAAACTCGCCGCATGAATCTCGACGAATTCTTCACCGACAGCGGTCCGCTCGGGGCGGTTATTCCCTTGTACCGGCCGCGCGAGCAGCAACTTGAGATGGCGCGGCGGATTTTTTCCACGCTGGAGACGCGCGGCCGCCTGGTCGCGGAAGCCGGCACCGGCACCGGCAAGACCCTGGCCTACCTGATTCCCGCCCTGCTGTTCGGCGGCAAGGTCATCGTCTCCACCGGCACCAAGACCTTGCAGGATCAGCTTTTTCACCGCGACATCCCCGCCGTGCGCGACGCCCTGGCACGGCCGGTCACGATTGCGTTGCTGAAAGGCCGCGCCAACTACGTTTGCCCCTATCACCTGGAACGCGCTTTGTCCGAGGCGCGCCTGAAAAGCCGTGACGAGGCGCTGCATCTGCGCGCCATCGCCCGCTTCGCCGCCGTCACTGACAGCGGTGACCGCATGGCCTGCCACGACGTGCCGGAGGATTCCCTCGCCTGGGCTTTCGCCACCTCCACCCGCGACAACTGCCTGGGCGGTGACTGCCCGCAGCACAAGGAATGCTTCGTATTGAAGGCGCGCAAGAAGGCGTTGGAGGCCGATGTGGTGGTGGTCAACCATCACTTGTTCTTCGCCGATGTCTGGTTGAAGGATGAGGGCGCCGGTGAATTGCTGCCGGCCAGCAATGCCGTGATCTTCGACGAGGCGCACCAGTTGCCGGCCACCGCCAGCCTGTTCTTCGGCGAGACCGTCACCACCGGCGTGATCATCGACCTGTGCCGCGACGTGCGCGTGGAAGCCGCGGTGGCGGCGGCGGATTTCCGCGCTCTGCCGGTGGCCGCCGACGAACTGGAAACCGCCGCCCGCGATGTGCGTCTGGCGATCGGCCTGGCGCAGGCCCGCCTGCCCGCGGAGCGCGCGTTGGAACGCGAGGAGTTCCGCGAAGCCGTGGACATCATGGTGGCGCGCCTGGCCAAGCTCGATACCCTCCTGGAGTCGCAGGCGGAACGCGCGGAAGCCCTGAAACAGTGCCACGCCCGCTGCCGTGAGGCGGCCAACCGCATGGAAAAGTGGCTCACCCAGACGGCCGAGGCCGGCATGGTGCGCTGGCTGGAAGCCGCCGCCCATTCCGTGCTGTTCCACGCCACCCCGCTCAACGCCGGCGAGCTGTTTGCAAAGCAGATCGAAAACGACGCCCGCGCCTGGATATTCACCTCCGCCACCCTCTCGGTGCGCGGCAATTTCTCGCACTACCTGCACGAAATTGGCCTGCTTGAGGCCGACACCGGCGTCTGGGACAGCCCCTTCGACTACGCCAACCAGGCGCTGCTGTATGTGCCGGAAAAGATGCCTGACCCGAATTCCCCGGAGTATGGCGAAGCCGCGCTAAACGCCGCCTGGCCGCTGGTGAAGGCGAGCGGCGGTCGCGCCTTCCTGCTGTTCACCTCGCTGCGCGCCATGAATGCCGCGCACAAGTTGCTCCAGGCGCGGATGGCGGCGGAAGGGGTGAGCTACCCACTGCTGCTGCAAGGCGAGAAAAGCCGGAGTGAATTGCTGGAAGACTTCCGCCGCCTCGGCAATGCCGTGCTGCTCGGCAGCCAGAGTTTCTGGGAAGGGGTGGATGTGGCCGGCGAGGCGCTTTCCCTGGTGGTCATCGATCGCCTGCCGTTTCAGCCGCCGGACGACCCGGTCCTGGCCGCGCGCATGGAAGTCCTGCGCCAGGCCGGCAAGAACCCCTTCTACGACCACCAGTTGCCGCACGCCGTGATCAGCCTGAAACAGGGTGCCGGCCGCCTGATTCGGCGCGAAAGCGACCGCGGCGTGTTGATGATCTGCGACCCCAGACTGGTCGAGAAAACCTACGGCCGCCGCATCTGGCAGGCCCTGCCGCCGATGAAACGCACCCGCAAGCTGGATGAAGCGGTGGGGTTTTTTGCGCGTGAAAGGTGAGGCATGCGGGACGTGGTGAGGAATGAACCGCATCAAGCAATGCGACGCCAGAAAAATGCGGTTCGCTACGCTCACCACATCCTACGTCACTTATATGAAAACTGGCCTCGTTGCCTCCGTAGGGTCTCACCACAGGGGTAGGGCGGATGCCCAAAGGGCGATCCGCCGACTGAAGCGGCGGAACCGCTTCGCGTTCCGCCCTACGCGCTACGTGGGGGACGCATGAACTTGTTGCGCCTGCTGTTGTTTGCGCTGCTGTTGACCGGCACGGCGGCCCACGCCGCCGAGGTCGAGCAGCGCGAAATCCTCCAGGTCTCGCCCCTGGCCGGTTTCCAGCACTATGCCGGGGCCGCCCTGTTTCCCCTGATGAATGTCGGCGACGCGCTCACCCTGCGGCGCGAGCCCGACAATCCCCACGATGCCAAAGCCGTGCGCGTGGAATGGTATGGCACGCAAATCGGTTACGCCCCGCGCGCCGACAACGTCGATCTGGCCCGCCTGATGGATCGCGGCACTCCCGTGGAAGCCCGCATCCTGCACCTGCAGAAGTCGCGCGACCCGTGGAAGCGGGTGCTGATCGAGATTTACCTGGCGCCGACGCCATAAACCGGATGCGGCGCAGCGGAATTCGGACATGAGTACTGCGTGGCTATTGCTGGATTCTTCAAATGCTGAGTTGTTGTATGGGGCCACGCAGGCTCAAGACGAACCATTTCGTCAATCAGGCGATCTTGCAACTTGCCCCAATCAGCTTCTGGTGTTTTCCAGCCCCCCTCTACGGCTTTGCTGATACGGCACCCTCTGCTTTGCGACGTCGGGCGTTTTCTTTCCATTCGCCAAATTCTTCGGCGATTACCATCAGATCGGGTGAAATCACGGCGATATCAGCCTTGAGCAGGAGTTGCAAGTCACGCCGTTCCAATGGTTTTTCTTGTGCAAAGGTCGTTTCAGGCACTTGAGTGAACGCTGAGCCAGTGACGCGGTAGATAGGCATGGTTCATGTTTTGTTGGGAAGTCGTTGATGGGGCGTTGGGCTAGCAGCCTGTCGGACTTTGGAATCGTCGGCTGCAAATCGACCGCAGCGGTCCATTTTTCACCGGATTTGCCGCCCCATAGCTGGGCTATGCGGCGGCAAATCCGGCAAAAACTGGCCTCGCTGGGGCCGATTTTCGCTATCGACGACCAAAGTCCGACAGGCTGCTAGTCACTACAGCGTGCATCACTTGGCGATACCAAGACTGGTTCAGGATTTAACGGACCAAGCTCGCATACCTCCGGAATGAATGGGTGAGTTGATGTCTATGCGGCGAGGACTTCGATCTTTGCGTACACATCGCCTCTTTCCTGGCCGAGCAGCCAGAGATCCAACGACTCTTGCATCCTTAGCCAGCTTTCCGGTGTGGTGCCGGTCATCTTGCCGATGCGGATGGCGAGGTCGGCGGAGAGTGCCCGCTTTTCGTGCAATAGATCGGAGACTGTGAGTCGGCTGACTTGCAGACGTTGGGCAAGTTCGGTCTGGGTCATGCCGGTGATGGGCAGGATGTCTTCACGGAGAATGGCGCCGGGGTGGGTAGGCCGGCGCTTGGGGTCGCGTAGGGTCATCAGTGGTAATCCTCCAGATTTACGTCAATGGCATCTTCACCATCGAAGGCGAAGGTGATGCGCCAGTTTCCAGATGCCTTCATGGCATAACGTTTCGGGGTGAAACCGGACAGGCCATGAAAGCCATAACCGGGCAGATTCATGTCTTCCGGTTTGCTCGCGCTCTCCAGGCGATCCAGCATTCGGCCGATGCGGGCACTTTGGTTCGCGCTGATGCCGCGAGTCTCACTGCTGATGAAGAACCGTTCGAGTCCCTTGTGCCGGAAATTGCGAATCATGGTGCGATTGTAATGTGATTGATTACAACGGGGCGGGGTTTGGCCGGGTCGATTCGTCCCTCAAACCCCCTGCTTCAAACTCGCCTCGATGAAGGGATCGAGGTCGCCGTCGAGGACGCCCTGGGTGTTGCCGACCTCGTAGTTGGTGCGCAAGTCCTTGATCCGCGACTGGTCCAGCACGTAGGAGCGGATCTGGTGGCCCCAGCCGATGTCGCTCTTGGAGTCCTCCAGTTTCTGCTGTTCCGCCTGGCGGCGGCGCAGTTCGGCTTCGTACAGGCGCGCTTTCAGCATGGCCATGGCTTCGGCGCGGTTCTTGTGCTGCGAGCGGTCATTCTGGCACTGCACCACGATATTGCTGGGTACGTGAGTGATACGCACCGCCGAGTCGGTCTTGTTGATGTGCTGGCCGCCGGCGCCGGAGGCTCGGTAGGTGTCGATACGCAGGTCGGCCGGGTTGATTTCGATCTCGATGGAATCGTCCACTTCCGGATAGACGAACACGCTGGAAAACGAAGTGTGGCGACGCGCGTTGGAGTCGAACGGCGACTTGCGCACCAGTCGGTGCACCCCGGTTTCGGTGCGCAGATAGCCATAGGCATAGTCGCCGCTGAATTTGAGCGCGGCCGATTTGAGGCCGGCGACTTCGCCCTCGGATTCCTCCAGCACTTCCACCTTGAAGCCGCGCCGCTCGCCATAGCGGATATACATGCGCTCCAGCATCCCGGCCCAGTCCTGCGCCTCGGTGCCGCCAGAACCGGACTGGATGTCGATGAAGCAGTTGGCGGCATCCATCTCGCCGGAAAACATGCGGCGGAATTCCAGTTCCGCGACCGCTTTTTCCAGTTCGGCGACATCGGCTTCGACCGCCTCCAGGGTGTCGTCGTCCTGTTCCGCGCGGGCGAGTTCGAACAGTTCCTGGTATTCGCTTAACCCCTGGCCAATCTTGTCCAGGTTGAGCACCACCCGCTCCAGTTCGCGGCGCTCACGGCCCAGGTCCTGGGCCCGCTTGGCGTCGTTCCAGACGCTCGGGTCTTCCAGGAGGCCGATGACTTCGGCGAGACGGTCACGTTTGCCAGGGTAGTCAAAGATACCCCCGAAGTTCCTCGGCGCGGCGCGCTAGGTCGGCAAGGTGAGTTTCGAGCAGGTTGAGGCGTTCGGCTTCCATGATGCGGTCCAGGGGGTAAAAAAAGGGAGAGATTATACGTGCGTCAAGCGCCCTCCATCCAACCGCAATTGCCGCTGGCACAAGGCGGCGAGGGTGGTGTCGTGGGTGACGACAATGAGGGTGGCGCCCTGCGCGCGGTTCAACTCGAACAACAGTTCGATGATCTGGGCACCGGTGTGGACGTCCAGGTTGCCGGTGGGTTCGTCGGCCAGCAAGATGCTGGGCGCCACCGCGAAGGCGCGCGCCAGGGCGACGCGCTGTTGTTCGCCGCCAGAAAGCTGCGCCGGCCGATGCCGGAGTCGCCCGCCCAGGCCCACCCGCTCCAGGTGGCGCCGCGCCACCTCGGCGGCCTTCGCGTTGCCTGCCAATTCCAGCGGCAGCATCACATTTTCCAGGGCGGTGAGGCCGGGCAGCAACTGGAACGACTGGAACACGAAGCCCATGCCGCGCCCGCGCAACGCCGCGCGGCCGTCTTCGTCGAGGGCGAACAGGTTTTCGCCGTCGAGCAGCACGCGCCCGGCGCTGGGAACGTCCAGCCCGGCGATCAATCCCAGCAGGGTGGATTTGCCGGAACCGGAACTACCGACGATGGCGACGCTCTCGCCGGGGTTCACGCTGAAGGAAACATCCGCGAGGATGTGCAAAGTTTCCTTGCCCACTTGTACTGATTTACTGAGGTTTTCGATGTCGATGCGCATACCGGTATTTTGTCTCTTGTGGCTGCTGAGCGGCCCGTTACTGGCAGGCGCCGGGGCCGCGCCCACCCTTCTGGTGTTCGGCGATAGTCTATCCGCCGCCTATGGCATTCCCCGCGAATCTGGCTGGGTGAGCCTGCTGCAACGGCGTGCGCCAGGGTATCGGGTGGTGAATGCCAGCGTTTCCGGGGAAACCACGGCGGGCGGATTGACTCGCCTTCCCGGCGTGCTGGCCGCGCATCAGCCGCGGATCACCCTCCTCGAACTGGGCGCCAACGACGGCTTGCGCGGCCTGCCTTTGCGGCAAACCACGCGCAACCTGGAGGCCATGATCGACCTGGCGAGGCGACAGGGGAGCAAAGTGCTGCTGGTGGGCATGCATCTGCCGCCGAATTATGGCCCGGCCTACACGCGCGAATTCCAGGCGCTGTTCGTGGCGGTGGCGAAGGCCAGGAAAGTGCGCCTGGTGCCGTTCCTGCTGGCCGGTATGGCGGACCAGCGCGACCGCTTCCAGGCCGATGGTCTACATCCGGACGCCGAGGCGCAACCGCGCTTGAGAGACAATGTCTGGCGCGAACTCGCGCCCATGCTCAAGGAGAAATGATGGAAGCCCGACTGATCGAAATAGAAATCAAACTGAGCTATGCGGAGGACACGCTGGAAGTCCTCAACCGCACCGTGTTTCGCCAGCAGGAGCAGATCGAACAGTTGCAACAACTGGTGGTGCGTCTGACCAACCAGCTTCAGGAGATGGCGCCGCCGGAAAGCCGCGAAGCGAAAGAGGAACGGCCGCCACATTATTGAGCGTGTAGTTATTCTTGAATCCGGCTGATGGCTACCCATTTAGGAGCCAGTCATCCCATTAGGAGTCCGCCATGCGTTTCGACAAACTCACCACCCCGTTCCAGTCCGCCATCCAGGATGCGCAGAGCCTGGCGCTGGGCAACGACAACCCCTATATCGAGCCGGTGCATCTGCTTGCCGCGCTGATCAATCAGGAAGGCGGCTCCGCTCGCCCGATCCTGCAAAAGGCCGGCGCGCGCCTGCCCACGCTGGTGTCCGCCTTGCAGGCCGCGATGAACCGATGCCCCAAGGTGGAAGGCGCCGGCGGCGAGATTCAGCCGTCGAAGGAACTGGTCAACCTGTTCAACCTGACCGACAAGGAGGCGAGCAAGCGCGGCGACCAGTTCATCGCCAGCGAGTTGTTCCTGCTGGCGGCGGTGGACGATAAAGGCGAGGCCGGCCGCTTGCTGCGCGAGAACGGCGCCACCCGCCGCGCGCTGGAAGCGGCGATTAACGAAGTGCGCGGCGGCGAGGGTGTGGACACCCAGGAAGCCGAAGGCCAGCGCCAGGCACTGGCCAAGTACACCTTGGACCTGACCGACCGCGCCCGCCAGGGCAAGCTCGATCCGGTGATCGGCCGCGACGACGAGATTCGCCGCGCCATCCAGGTCTTGCAACGCCGCACCAAGAACAACCCGGTGCTGATCGGCGAACCCGGTGTGGGCAAGACCGCCATCGTCGAGGGCCTGGCACAGCGCATCGTCAACGGCGAAGTGCCGGAGACCCTGAAAGGTAAGCGCGTGCTGGCGCTGGACATGGCGGGGCTGCTGGCCGGCGCCAAGTATCGCGGCGAGTTCGAGGAACGCCTGAAAGCCGTGTTGAAGGAAGTCGGGCAGGACGAAGGCCGCATCATCCTGTTCATCGACGAACTGCATACGATGGTCGGCGCCGGCAAGGCGGAAGGCGCGATCGACGCCGGCAACATGCTCAAACCCGCCCTGGCGCGGGGTGAACTGCACTGCATCGGCGCCACCACGCTGGACGAATTCCGCAAATACATCGAGAAAGACGCCGCGCTGGAGCGCCGCTTCCAGAAGGTGCTGGTGAACGAGCCGACGGTGGAAGCCACCATCGCCATCCTGCGTGGCTTGAAAGAGAAGTACGAACTGCACCACGGCGTCGACATCACCGACCCGGCCCTGGTTGCCGCCGCCGAGTTAAGCCATCGCTACATCACCGACCGCTTCCTGCCGGACAAGGCGATCGACCTGATGGACGAGGCCGGCAGCCGGATCAAGATGGAAATCGACTCGAAGCCGGAGGTGATGGACAAACTCGACCGCCGCCTGATCCAGCTCAAGATCGAGCGCGAGGCGGTGAAGCGCGAGAAGGATGAGGCCTCGAAGAAACGGCTGGCGTTGATCGAGGACGAAATCCGCAAGCTGGACAAGGAGTACGCCGACCTGGATGAAGTCTGGAAGGCCGAGAAAGCGGTGGTCCAGGGTGGCGCGGCGGTGAAGGAAGAAATCGACCACCTGCGCGCCGAAATGGCCGACCTGCAACGTCGCGGCCTGTTCGACAAGGTCGCCGAGATTCAATACGGCAAGCTGCCCGCCCTGGAAGCACGCCTGAAACAAGCCGAGTCAGGTGAAGGCAAACACGAATTCAAGCTGCTGCGCACCCAGGTCGGCGCCGAGGAAATCGCCGAAGTCGTCTCCCGCGCCACCGGCATTCCCGTTTCCAAACTGGTGCAGGGCGAGCGCGACAAACTGCTGGCGATGGAAGAACGCGTCCACCAGCGGGTGGTTGGCCAGGACGAGGCCGTGCGCCTGGTGAGTGACGCCATCCGCCGTTCCCGCGCCGGCTTGAGCGATCCCAATCGGCCTTATGGCAGCTTCCTGTTCCTCGGCCCCACTGGGGTTGGCAAGACTGAGCTGTGCAAGGCGCTGGCCGACTTCCTGTTCGACAGCCAGGACCACCTGATTCGCATCGACATGAGCGAGTTCATGGAGAAACACTCGGTCGCCCGCCTGATCGGCGCGCCGCCCGGCTATGTCGGCTACGAGGAAGGCGGCTATCTCACCGAAGCCGTGCGCCGCAAACCGTACAGCGTCATCCTGCTAGACGAAGTCGAAAAAGCGCATCCGGACGTGTTCAACGTGCTGCTGCAAGTGCTCGACGACGGCCGCATGACCGACGGCCAGGGCCGTACCGTGGACTTCAAGAACACTGTCATCGTGATGACCAGCAACCTCGGCAGCCAGATGATCCAAAGCATGGCCGGCGACGACTATCAGGTGATCAAGTTGGCGGTGATGGGCGAAGTGAAGTCCTACTTCAAACCCGAGTTCCTCAACCGCATCGACGAAGTCGTCGTGTTCCATGCGCTGGACGAAAAGAACATCGCCAGCATCGCTCGCATCCAGTTGCACTACCTGGAAGCCCGCGTCGCGCAAATGGAGATGAAGCTGGAAGTGTCCGACGCCGCGCTGATGGAACTGGCGCGCGAAGGCTTCGACCCGCTCTATGGCGCCCGGCCGCTGAAACGCGCCATCCAGCAGCAGATCGAAAACCCGCTGGCGAAGGAAATCCTCTCCGGCCGCTTCGCACCCAAGGACATCATCCGGGTGGAGGTGGAGGAGGGGCGCATCGTGTTCGAGCAGGTGATCGAGGCGGAGGCGGTATAACCCCGCGACGAAATGAAAAATGCCCGCTTGCAA
>Ga0210033_1000120_pt1 | contig 64954 bp, 62 predicted proteins | sample CryGeymeta201501_FD_185465 | JGI IMG/M metagenome (GOLD analysis project Ga0210033, IMG submission 185465) | Groundwater microbial communities from Crystal Geyser aquifers in Utah, USA - Crystal Geyser metaG 2015-01 (SPAdes) (version 2) | ecosystem: Environmental > Aquatic > Deep subsurface >... | reverse complement strand
CACCTCCAGGGGTGGGTTCGGGTTCTCGAACAGCCTGGGGTTAACTCCCGGATGAGCTACCCCGAAGATAACCAGCACATGCAGGATGGCCGACACCATCACCGCATTGGAAAAAGTGGCTATGGCCGTCGATAGAAAAAACCAGCTTGCGCGCCAGGCATTGATGACCCCGGCCAAGCCTGCGGTGATGATCGACCTGTTCATGTCCGGGTTGTAAGCCCTTAGGGCCTGTTCATGAATAACTCAAACATTCTGGCCGCACTGGCGCGCGCACTGCGGCGTTGCCGGCCACTTGCAGGGAATGGCCATGCGGCGTGTCCGGCGCCTTGCATTGCATCCCGCCAGCACACCCATAATTGCCCAATTTATTCATGAACAGGCCCTTAGTCACTCTAGAGAAGTGGCGCCAGGTAGCGGCAGGTCAGGTCGATATCGAGCAGATCGATGTCGGCGAGGGCGACACGGATCCGGTCGCCCGGATTCAGGGTGGGGGCGCCGGTGATGCGGGCGACGAAGGGCAGGCCATCGAGGCGGATCAGGTTCTCGCGCCAGGCGGTGGCATCGAGCTCGGTAAGCCCTTCCTGCTGAATCCAGCGCAGGCACCAATAGCGTTCCATCCGGCGCTGGTAATCGTTGTAGGCATCGTAGGCGAGTTCAAAGTCACGCACGGTGGCGAACAACAGCGGGTCGGATGCGGTGTGCGGAGGCGATTCGCCGGCGGCCGCGGCGAGAATCTGGCGCTGATTGACCAGGTCGACATAGCGCCGCAACGGTGAAGTGCTCCAGGCGTAGCAATTGACGCCCAAGCCTTCGTGCGGTGCCGGACGCAGGGTCATGCGCACCTTGCCGCCGGTCTGCGCGCGGTAGACCCCGGCCACTTCATGCTCGGCCAGGAATTCACCCCAGCGGTTATTGGCCAGAATCATCAGTTCCGAGACCAGCTTGTCGATGGGATTGCCGCGCGCGCGGGGGGTGATGTCGACGTGCTCCTCTTTCACTTTGAACACGTAATCATGGCGTTGCACCTGTTCCGCCTTGCCGCGCGCGGCTTCCAGATGGCCGGCGAAGGCGAACAACCATTCCAGTTCGCGGCGGAACGGGTAAGCGGGGCCAGGCTGGCCAATGCTATTTTCGTTGAATAGCGGCTCCAACGTCTCATGGCGCAGGTTGGCGGCGATGTTGACGCGGTCGGCGACCGTGGACAGCGTCTCGATGTGGTAATCCGGGCCAATTTCCAGGTACAGGGAAAGCGCCGGGCAAGCGCGGTTTTCCGCCAGGGTGTACTGGGCGATCAGATCCTCCGGCAGCATGGTGAATTTTTCCGCCGGCGTATAGACCGTGGACAGCCGGCTCGCCGCCAGGCGGTCGAGGTCGGAGCCGGGCAGAATACCCAGCGCCGGCGCGGCGATGTGGATGCCGACGCGAGCGCCACCGTCTGGCCGAAATAGCAGCGAGAAGGCATCGTCGATCTCGGTGGTCGCGGCGTCGTCGATGCTGAACGCCGGCGCGTCAGCCGCTGGCAGGTCGGGCGGCGGCAGGGGGGCGGCCAGCTCGGGGAAACCGAATCCCTTGGGAAAATGGGCGAGACGAAATGCCTGGCGGTGGAATTCGTGGCTGGAAGGAATCGCCCCACACTGGTCCAGCAGGCGCACCGGGGAAAGGCTGGTTTCCGCACAGGCCTCGTTCAGCGCCTTGAATTCGAGGCTGTTCTTGTCCGGCTTGTGCGCCAATTCGAAAACATGGGCGCGCAGCGGCTCTGGCAGTTGCCCCGCCACCAGTTGCGCCACCCACTCGGCGCGCAACGCCGCTTCGCGCGCGCGCCGTTCCAGGCCGGCTTTGGCGGCGGCCAGAATATCGGCGGCGGCGGCCTTGTAGCGACCCTTGCCTTTTTTCTGGAAGTAGATCGGGGCGTTATGCAGGGCCAGCGCGATGGCCGCCGCTTCCGCCGGAGTCGGTGTATGGCCGAAGTAATCCGTGGCCAGAGCCTCGAAACTGAATTCCTCGCCGCCGGCCACTTCCCAGAGGAAATCCAGATCAAGTTCCTCCTTGAGCGCGCGCGCGCTTTCCATGACTTGCGCCGGGCTGGGCGACGGGTAGCGCAGCAGCACGCTGTTGGCCTTGAGCTTGCCGCGCTTGCCGTGCTGGGATTCGATCTGCAGCGAACTGTCGTTGTCGGCCAGGAGGGTGCCGGCCTTGATATCGCCGTCTTCTTCGTAAAGCACGTACATGGAAACCGCCGGAAATTAGAAAGCCAGGATGTCGGGGAGGAATTCGGTGAAGCGGGTAAAACCGTGGTTGCCGCCTTCCAGGACCACCTGGCGCGCGCCGGGGAAGGCCGCCACCGCCTCGCGGTAATCGAGCACTTCGTCGCCGGTCTCCAGGAGCAACAGATAGCGTTCCGGGTGAGCGGGTCGAGTCGCCAGTACCCGCAATTCATCCAGATGCGCGGCGGAAAACTGGTATTCGGTGCCGCTGTGCCAGTTTTTCTGCGCGCTGCCGGCGTAGGCCGCCAGTTTCTCGTGACAGTTCACGCAGGGATTCACCAGGACGGCCTTGAGGCCCTGTTTCTCGGCCAGATACGTCGCATAAAAACCGCCCAGAGAACTACCGATCAGCTTGGCCGGGCCGACGCTTTGCGCGATCAGGCGTTCCAGCAGGGCAATGGCGGCGGCGGGACGATCCGGCAGGTCGGGGCAGACGCAGGCTTCGCCGAGGCCATGCTCGTACATCCAGGAAATGAGCTCGCGCGCCTTGCCAGATTGGGAGGAACTGTTGAAACCGTGGATGTAGATCAGCATGGCGCGCATTTTAACGTGAAACAACCGCACATCTTCACTGTAGCGCCGGCTTCCAGCCGGCTTTGTAGGCCTGATCAGAAGAACGCAGCCGGCTGGAAGCCGGCCCTAAAAGTGCGCCCGGTTTCATCATCCTGGGCGGCCTCTCCGCCATGAAGGTTAGCGGGAAGCCCGCCGCGGCCTGCGAACAATCCGGGGGGGGTAGCGCCGGCGCTACATGGGCCTCGCCAGCCACGCCACGAGCCGATCCAGTGCCTGGGTGAGCGCGGCATTGCTGCCCCGCGCGGCGCCGCGGGCATCCTGACTGGGCGCCGGGGCGCGGGTCTCGATGCGGGTGCGGGCGAGCAGATGGGCATCGCCGCGACGCACCAGTTCCACTTCCAGCACCAATTTCACCTCGCCTGGCGCCTCGCCTATGTCGTGGTATAGATCGAGCAGTCGGGTATTGAGCTGGTAGGCACCCTCGACACCGGCGCCGAGCGGGGCGACCGCCGTGAACAACCCGGACTGGTCCAGCCGCTGGCGGATCAGTTGCGCGATGCGCGGCGCCGGCAGCTCGCTCTGGCTCGCGTATTGGTAGTGCCCGCGGGTTCCGGCCGCGCGGCTATAGGCCATCGCGCTGACCTGGTAGAAGGAGGGCGCGTCGCTTTCCCGTACCAGAAGGGTGCCCGGCCAGGCGGGTTTGCTGGACGCTGTCGCCGTGCCCAGGTCTTCCAGCACATACCAGGTGGCGGCCTGGCGCGGCCCGGTAAAGCCGCAGGCGCCGAGAAACCACAGGCTGAGGAGGAGGCAACGTGATTTCATGGGCGTTCCTCCCCCGGGCCCATGCTGCCTTGCGCCGGGCCGAACAGGATGCGTTCCGGCTCGCCCAGGGCGCGCGCGGATTGCTGCAGGGCGCGGCCGCTGTCACGCAACGCTTGGCTGGTGGCTTGCAAATCCTGGCTGGCGAGATCGGCGGACAGGCGCAGGCTCAAGCTGAGGGCGCTGATTTCCGTTCGGGTCTGATCCAGCGCGGCCGTGGCGGAAGCCAAGGTGGCGCGTGCCGTGTTCAGGGTCTCGCGCGACTGCGCGGCGAGGCTGTCGATATGCCTGCCAGTGGCGGCCAGCGTTGCCTGTGCGACGACCCCGACCTGTTCCAGGCGTTCGCCGGCGCGCCGCGATTGCTCCAGCGTGCCACGCAGGGCCGGGGTGGTCTTTGCCAGTTGTCCAGTGAGTGTGCGAGTGTTCGCCAGGGTGTCGTGAAAAGCGCGCTGGTTGCTGTCGGAAAGCAATGAATTGATTCGATACAATGTTTCGTTCCCTCCCCTGCCCAAATCCTCCAGGACGCCAGCCATGCGGGTGATTTCCGGCACACCTTCGGCGATCACCGGGTAAGGCTCACCGGGCGGCAGGCGGGTCAACGGCGCCGCGTTCTCGCGGGTGTTGACCAGGTCGACTCCGGCGATGCCGGTGACCAGTTTGCGGTTGACCGTCGCCTGAGCACCTTCCAGCAGCGGGATGCGCGCATTCACTTCCAGCAGCACGCGCACGCCGCGCGCGGTATCCGGCAGGATGTGGTAGTCCGCGACACGGCCGACCTTGATGCCGCGCATGCGCACCTCGCTGCCAATCTGCAAGCCTTCCAGCGACTGCTTCTGGAAATACACCGTGAAACGGGTGCTGGGCAGGTTGTCGCTGGCGCCGGAGAGCCAGTAGATGCCAGCGGCCAGGGCCAGGAACAGGACGATCAGGGTGCCCCCCACCCAGGCATAGCGTGCTTCGGATTCCATGTTTACTCCAAGGCCCTTGTATCGAAATAGGATCGTATCCACGCATGCTCGATCCGCGCCACTTCCCGCACCGGGCCGTCGGCGATCACCTTACCCTCGAACAGCACGATGACGCGATCCGCCAAGCCCCACAAGCTGTCCAGATCATGGGTGGTGAGCAGCACGGTCAACCCCAGGCTATCCACCAGCACGCGCAACGTGCTGTCGAATTCGCGCGCGCTGATCGGGTCGAGGCCGGAAGTGGGTTCATCGAGAAACAGCAGCTCCGGTTCCAACGCCAGGGCGCGCGCCAGGGCAGCGCGTTTGCGCATGCCACCGGAGAGTTCACTCGGCATCTTGCAGGCGGCATCCACCGGCAGGCCGGCCAGCGCGAGCTTGAGATCGACCACTTCGTCGCGCAGCGGCGCGGACAACCAAGGCAAGTGTTCGCGCAGCGGCGCGGCGACGTTTTCCGCCACGCGCATGGCCGAGAACAGGGCACCATCCTGGAACAGAAGGCCGAAGCGACGGCGCAGCGCCTGCAACGCATCCACACCCATCCGCGCCAGGTCCTCGCCGAACAACTTGACCTGGCCGCCGTCGGGGCGGCGCAGCCCGACCAATTGATTCAACAACACGGTCTTGCCGCTGCCGCTGCCCCCGATCAAGGCGACGATCTCGCCCGGCCACAGCGTGAAGGAAACGCCGTCATGCACCCAGCGCCCGTCCAGCCGGGTGCGCAAGGCCGCGACTTCGACCACGGGCGCGGTCATCTGGGCCCCCTTGCGCTGCACGCTGTCCCCCCGAGGGGGAGTTCGCATTCCTTCGGGCGGCCGTGCGGAATGCTCATCGCTCATGGCTCGATTTCCGGATAAGCCACGGCAAAGACGGCGTCGGTCAGGATCACCGCGACGATGCTGCGCACCACCGTGGCGGTGGTATGCAGGCCGACGCTGCGCGCGTCGCGTTTCACCGTGAAGCCGCTGTGGCAGGCGATCAGGGCGATGGCGGCGGCGAACACCGGCGTTTTCTCCAGCCCGAACAACACCGTATTCAACGGCAACACGTCGCGCAGGCGGTCGTAGAAGCTGGCGGTGGGAATATCCAGGTGCCAGGCGGCGACGTGGGCGGCGCCGACGAAGCCGGCGACATCGGCGACGAAGGTGAGCAGGGGCAGCATCAGGACGATCGCGAACAGGCGCGGCAACACCAGCACCTGGAATGGCGACAGGCCGAGGGTGACGATGGCGTCGATTTCCTGGTTCACCTTCATGGCGCCCAGGTGCGCGGTGAAGGCGGCGCCGGAACGGCCGGCCATCAGCACGGCGGTGATCAGCGGCGCCATCTCGCGCGCGATGCCGATTCCGACGCCGTCCACCACCAGATGGTTGGCGCTGAATTTCTGCATCTGGATGCCGAGCAGATAAGCGAACACCACGCCGATCAGGTAGCTCATCAGCATGACGATGGGAATCGCGCGTAGCCCCACCATTTCCAGTTGCACGAACAGTTCACGCCAGCGCACCAGACCGGGATGCCGCAGCAGGTGCCCGAGTGCCTGCCCGGTCTGGCCGATGAAGGCCAGCCCGGAACGGGTGCCGCGGGCAATGTCGAAGGCATGCCAGCCGACCACCTGGCGCAGCCCACGGCGCCCACGCCGACGCGAATGCGGCGCAACCCCGCCGCGCCGGCCGGCCACCAGGTTGAGGAGCGCCAGGCCCTGGGCGCTGAACCCGGCCAGATGCAGATTGGGAAAGGGAACCCCCAGACGTTCGAGGTGGCTGAGCAAATGGTTCGCCCCGGCGCTGTCCAGCGCGCCCAGGCCGCTGGCATCGAGTTGCAACGGTTGCAGCGGGTCGATCACCAGCGCATGCAGCCGGGCCTGCAATTCCGGCAGCCGCGCCAGCGTCCAGTCGCCGCGCAGGCGGAGAACCTGCCCATCCGCGCCTAGCTCCAGGTGGCAACAGGGTTCGGGCGAGGCGGTGTTGGACATGGTGTTAGAGCGCGGACCGGTTCATTCCGCCAACCGCTTCAGCAGCCGCTCGTGGATGCCGCCGAAGCCGCCGTTGCTCATCACCAACACCTGGTCGCCAGGCCGCGCCGTGCCGGCGATGGCTTCCACCAGTTCGCCAAGATCGGCATGGGTACTGGCCTGGTCACCCAGGGGGGCGAGGGCGCCGGCCGCGTCCCAGTCGATGCCGCCGCTGTAACAGAAGACGCGGTCGGCGTCTTTCAGGCTATCGGCCAGCAACGCCTTCATCACGCCCAGCTTCATGGTGTTGGAACGCGGTTCCAGCACCGCCAGGATGCGCGCTTGGCCGACGCTGGCGCGCAAGCCGGCCAGGGTGGTGGCGATGGCGGTGGGGTGGTGGGCGAAGTCGTCGAAAATTTTTACACCCTTGACCTCACCGCGCAGCTCCATGCGCCGTTTCACATTTTCGAAACGGCCCAGCGCGGCGCAGGCTTTCTGCGCCGGTACCCCGGCATGGCGCGCAGCGGCGATGGCGGCGAGCGCGTTCATGCGGTTGTGCTCGCCCTGCAACGACCATTCGACGCGGCCCTGGAAGGCTTCGCCGAGGTGGACGTCGAAGATGGATTCCGTGACGTTATCGGCGTGCCAGCGTGGCTCCCTCACCCCCGGCCCCTCTCCGGTGGGGAGAGGGGAGGCATTGTCGAAGTACTCTACCGGCGTCCAGCAGCCGCGACGCAAGACTCGCTCCAGGCTTGCCTCGCGCCCATTGGCGACGATCAGGCCGGCGGCCGGAACGGTGCGCACCAGATGATGAAACTGGGTTTCGATGGCGGCCAGGTCGGGGAAGATGTCGGCGTGGTCATATTCCAGATTGTTCAGGATCACCGTGCGCGGGTGGTAGTGGACGAACTTGGAACGCTTGTCGAAAAAGGCGGTGTCGTATTCGTCCGCCTCGATCACGAAGAACGGCGAGTCGGGGGTGGACGAGCCGGCCAGGCGCGCGGAGACACCGAAGTTCATCGGCACGCCACCGATCAGGTAGCCGGGCGAGAGGCCGCAATCTTCCAAAATCCAGGCCAGCATCGAGGCGGTGGTGGTCTTGCCGTGGGTGCCGGCCACGGCCAGAACCCATTTGCCCGCCGCCGGGCCGTCCCAAGGCGGGCGATGCGCCCCCTCGGGGGGCAGCGAGCCGCTTCTGCGAGCGTGGGGGCTGTTCGTCTCGCGCAATACGTTTTCCGCCAGCCATTGCGGCCCGGAGATATACGGCAGGCCGCGATCGAGAAGGGCTTCCATGAGTGGCTGCCGGCCGCGCGTGACCACGTTGCCGACCACCCAGATGTCCGGCTTGAGACCCAGTTGTTCGACGCCGAAGCCCTCGATCAGGCGGATGCCCTGGGCCTCCAGTTGCGTGCTCATCGGTGGATAGACGTTGCTGTCGCAGCCGGTGACGGTGTGGCCGGCCTGGCGGGCAATGGCCGCGATGCCGCCCATGAAGGTGCCGCAGATGCCGAGGATATGGAGGTGCATGTCAGCCAGGGAAAATCAATGTAAATACCCTTCGTGCTCCAGTTTCAGCACGATCATCTGTACCGCTTCGTCGACACGGTATTGAGCGGTGTCGATGCAAAGCTCCGCGTTCTCGGGAGTTTCATAAGGGTCTGAGACGCCGGTGAATTCGGGGATCAGGCCGGCTCTGGCCTTGGCGTAGAGGCCTTTGCGGTCACGCTGTTCGCACACCTCGATCGCGGTGGCAATGTGCACCTCGATGAAGCCGCCCCATTGCTCGATCATCGCGCGCACGTCGCGCCGGGTCTGCTGGTAAGGGGCGATGGGCGCGCAGATGGCGATGCCGCCGTGCTTGCTGATTTCGCTGGCGACGAAGCCAATGCGGCGGATGTTGATGTCGCGGTGCGCCTTGGAAAACCCCAGTTCCGAGGACAGATGTTTACGCACGATATCGCCGTCCAGCAGGGAAACGCGGCGCCCGCCCATCTCCATCAGGCGCACGGTCAACGCGCGCGCCACGGTGGATTTGCCGGAACCGGACAGGCCGGTGAAGAACACGGTAAAGCCCTGGCGATTGCGCGGCGGATAGGCGCGGCGCAACTCCTCGATGACTTCCGGGTAGGAGAACCATTCCGGAACTTTGAGCCCCCGCATCAGGCGACGGGTCAATTCCACCCCACTCATGCTCTGGCTGTGGGTTCCGGCGGGAATGGCCGCCTCGGCCAGCCACTCGTCGCGATCCTCCACATAGAGCAGCCGCGGAAACGGCACCAGGGTCACGCCGAGGTTTTCGCGTGCCAACGCATAGGCGTCATCCTGCTCCAGGCTGGGCGTGTCCGCGCCGCGTCGGCGCTGCCCCGTGAGCGGCGTTTCGCCGCCCGTCACCAGCAGGGAGCAGCCGTAGTTGCGCGCCATGATGGCTTTCAGCAGGGTCTTGCGCGGCCCCGCCGCCCAGGGCGTCATCGGGTTCAGGGCGAGCAGGGAAGTGGCCGCCGGCAGGCGCGGCAGCAGGGCCTGGCAAGCGCGCACCAGGGCGAAATGGCCGGATTCCATGACCGGGTCGGAGCCGGCGACGGCATGGATCAGCAAGTTGGCCTCGCGCTGCATGGCTTCGTTCAGCAGGAACTCGACCTGTGGCCGATGCAGGGGCTGGCCGGCCTGATAGGCCATGACCCGGCGCCAGCCGCGCCGCGCGAATTGCTCGCGCATCTCGGACGGGGTCAGGCGCAGGGCGAGAAAATCGTGCCGTGGCGGCAGGGCGATGCCCTCCAGGCGACCGGCCACATAAACCTGGCCAGGTTCCGCCAGGGGCCGCGCCAGCGGTACACCGGATGACTCGGCCAGGCGGCTTTCTCCTTCTGGATCGGCGGCCCAGACTTCGCTGATGCGCAGGATGGCGGGCATGAAGCCCTCGCCATCGCGCAGCGCCACGCTCTGGCCGGGCTGGAGTTTTTCCGCGACCCTGGACGGCAGCACCAGCATCACCGGGCGCGGCCAGAAAGTCCCATCAGGCAGCTTCATGGTGGCCAGCACGGACTCCAGTTCGGCTTTGTTCATGGTGCCGGTGAGCGGCGACAGGGCGCCGTTGAGCAGCAGTTCAAGTTCGCAGATCTGCTTCCAGGCCAGGTCCACGGATTGCAGCCCAAGCGCCTCCTGCTTGAGCGCCTGGGCGTGGTCAGGATCGGCAATCAGGTTGGCCAGTACACCGCCGTAGGGGGAGATCAGGGTATCCATGTGAGGGCTGGTTCAGGACGAATAGGTTGCGAAAAATGCGGCAATAAAGTCGGGAATACGCGATTCCGGCAGCACGTTGATGCCGGCCGCCGCGCGGCGGCCGCCGCCAGTTGCAAAGCGCTGGCAGAGTTCGTCGGCGCCGCGTTGGTTGGCCAGCGGCGCGCGCACGCTGACCACATAGTGGCCCCTCGGTGAGCGGGTCAGCAGGGCATGGGCGCGGTTGGGGTTGGCGGTCGCCAGGTTGTTGGCATAGACGCCGGAGACGCGCCGCGCCCAGGCGGCATCCGGGAGGATGAACACGGCGCCGGAAGCCCGCGCTTCACTCGGCTGGGTGGCCGCCGCTTGCGCCATATCGGCGGCATAGCCCTGGCTCAAGGTCTTGAATTCCGGTGCTTCCTCGATGAAGGCGAAGGGGTCGGCGTAGGCGGACAAGCTGCGATAGAGATCGGCCGGATGGAAGTGGAGATCCGCCAGATTCTCGCCATAACCGTTGTAATTGAGGCACTCGCCCAGTGCGCGCAGCCGGTCGAGTTGCGGCATGGAAAGGACCAGGGGTTCGGCGGCGCGGCGGGCTGACTCATGCAAGTTGTCGCCGAAAGCCGCCGTGACCGCCCAGATGCGGAATTTGCCGCCAAGGAAGCGATCCACCAGGAGGCTGGTGCAGGTGTCGGCCGAGGTGTCGATGGTGGCCTGGAAGTTGGGGTGGGTGGGCAGCAAGCCGGGATTGTGGTGGTCGAACCAGCGCACCTTGACGCCTTTTTCCAGCAGCGCGGCCAGGGGGCCGGCGTTCTTCTCCACCGCGATGTCCAGCGCCAGGACATGGTCTCCGGCCTGGGCGTCGATTTTCCCCAGCAGGCCGATGTCACGCTTGACCCCGGTCACCAGGGTCGCCACCGCCGGCTCGGCCAGGCGCAGTTGGTGCAGGGCACAGAGGCCATCCGCATCCCCGTTGAAAGCGTCGAATAACATCTATTCCCCTGAGTTCGTTGAGTCGCAAGGGTGGACGTGACAGGATGCAACGCCTGTTCACTCGACCCGCCAGCCGTGCCCCCGAATCCACGTCCCGCCCTTCTGTTTCTGGTCCTTTACGCTGGGCTGATCGCCTTCGGCAGCCTCTATCCCTTTGCCGGGCTGAGCGGGCTGGAACACGGGGCGGGCGAGTTTATCACGGCCCCTCTGCCGCGCTTTATCACCCGCAGCGACATCTCCACCAACCTGTTGGCCTACCTGCCGCTCGGCTATGCCCTGGCGCTGCGGCTCGGGCTGCCAAGGCGCCGCTTGCGGGCGATTGTTTTCGCCACGTTTGTCGGATTTCTTTACAGCTTGAGTATGGAAAGCCTGCAACAGCTTGTACCCGGTCGTATCGCCTCGAATCTCGATATATTTCTCAACACCCTGGGCGTCTTCCTCGGCGCCTTGTTGACCCTCCACCACCGGCGCTGGCTGCGCGCCGGGCGGGCGTTGTGGCGCTGGCGCTCGCGCTGGTTCCGGGTGAGTCCGGCGGCGGATTTTGGCCTTTGCTTATTGCTGCTCTGGGTGCTCGCGCAGTTCACCCTGCAACCCTTTCCCGGCGCCGGCTGGCTCGGCCTGCATCTGCGCCCACTCGATACGCCGCCGGGCAGGCTGGATCAGATCAATTGGCCCTGGTTTGCCGCCGCCTGGCTGGAAATAGCCGCCCTCGGCACCTTTGCCGCCAGCCTGCTGCGGCCGGGGCGTTATGTCGGCGCCATGCTGTCGTTGCTGCTGGTCGCCTTCACCGTCAAGTTATTGGCCGCCACCCTGCTGCTGAAACTCAAAGTCGTGGGTGGCGTGCTGTCCCTGGAAACCCTCGCCGCCTTCCTGCTGGCGTTCTGGTTTTTGCTCATCCCCGAGGTTTCCCGCCGCCGCCGCGCGGCCGCGCTGGTATTGCTGGTGATCATCCTGGGCGTCCGAGTGGCGCTGGCCGGCTATCTGGTGTGGCCGATCGCCAGCCTGTTCAACCTCATCGGCCTGGCGAAAGCCAGCGCCTCCTTGTGGCCCTACCTAGCGCTGGGAGTGCTGGCCTGGCTGAAATTTTCCGCGGCGGTGTCCAGGAGATCCGCCGCCTCGTCCGGATGAGGCGATCGCCGCGAGCGGTGCCGGTGCGACGGTTTCGAATGCCACTCATGGCCCGCCCCCAGGAGGCACAACGCGATCAATAGCGTCGCCAGGCGCGGCGTATCCAGCAAGCTGTCGAACAGGCCGACGGTGAACAGGCCCAGCAACGAAGCCAGCCAGGCCCAGGCCAGAGCCTGGCCGGACCAGGCCGCCTTGGCCAGACGCGCCAGCGCGAAAGCGGCCAGCAGGGAGAACAACGACAACCCCAGCCAGCCCTGCTCGAACAGCAACTGCACCCAGACATTCTTGATATGCCAGGGCAGGTGGCTATGAGTCTTGAAGAACCAGTAGTCGCCCCCCCAGGTGAAACCGCCGTTGCCGAGCAGGTTGCCGCCATTCGCTGCGAGCAGGCGGACATTGTCGACGTCGATCAAGCCATCATTGCCCGGGTAGTACAGGGCCAGTTCCACCGCTGGCCGTTGCAGCCCGTCCTCGGCACCCACCTGGCCACTGGAAAAATCGCGGGAGAGGCGATGCCAGCGGCCGTCCGTGGGAACCTCGAAAGTCATCCAGACACAACGGCGCGAGTTGAGCAGTTGCTTTTCGCAGACCGGGGTCTCGATACGCGCCCCGGGCTGCTGGCTGCGCACATCCAGTTCCAGATGGTAGCGCTGCCCCGCCCGCACGCTGACGCGCTGGGCGTAATACAGGGTTTCGCCGTGCCCCAAGCGCAGGAAGGGGTTGTCGTTTTCGACCACGAAGCCGAAGGTTGCCGGTTGCTTATCCGCCGGCCCGCGCTCCAGATACACCCTGGGGAAGCTGCCCAGCCCCATGCCGAACAACTGCGCCATCGGCGTCGCGTCCATCATGGCCACGGTGCTGCGCCAGTGTTCGACACGGATATCCCAGTCCTCGCCGGCTTGCGCCAGGCGTTGCTGAAAGTAGCCGCCGCCGATGCCGGCCAGCAGCCCCAACGCCATGAGCGCGAGCACACCAATGGGTAGGACGGCCTGGCGCCGCTGTCCGGCGCGCCAGGCCAGGCGCAGGCTGGCCACGGCCAGGGTAAACAGCACCACGCCCAGCGCCAGTACCCCGCCACGCGCCACGGTGAAGACCGTGACAGCGACCGTCAGCGCCATGACCGGCACCACCCATAGACGCGTCTTCCAGCCCAGCCAGAGAAACGGCAGCGCCGCCGCCAGGTAGGCCTCGATGTGGCCGCCGCCGGTATGCATGCTGGAAAAGGTGCTGACGATACGGTAAGTATTCGAGTCGTTGGCGAAGCCGGCGAACAGCCAATGTTCCCACAGACCGACCAGCCCGACGCCGAGCAGGCCGATGCCCATGCCGATAGCCAGGCGGGTGGCCAGTTGCGCGAGTTCCGGGCGAGCCAGGCGCAGCAACAGGAAGATCAGTCCGCCCCAGGCAAACCCCTTCGCCACGCGCAGGCTGTTGTAGGGGCTCCAGTAACTGGAAAAGGCGTTGGCATCCAGGGGCGGCGGCGACCCCAGCCCGAGAGCGAGGCTGATCAGAACGGAGACGGCGCACAGCGCGAACAACGGCCACAGGGAATTCAGCCCGGAGCCGGGCGTGCGCCGTCCTCGCAGCAGCAGCGTGCCGGCCGTGGCCAGCATCAGCAGATCGAACTCGTCGAAGAAGAACCGCCCGCTCCAGGGTGCCAGGTCGAGCAGGGGCAAGGCGGCGGGCACCACCACCAGCCAGGCCAGCGGCCAGCGCCAGAGCGCCGCCATATAGAGCGCCAGGCCCAGGCCGAGGCCCCATTGCCACAAGGGAAACGCGGCCAGGCCGATGCCCGCCGCCAACAGCAGCAGCGAGCCCACAATGCCGCGCGGCAAGCGGCGGCCGCTCCGCGGCCGGGAAGAATGGGAAGGGTGGGAAGAATGCCGATGGCGGCGGGTGCGGTGCCTTGCCGCCGACTTGTCGTCTGGCGCGGACGCGCCAGCAGGCGTCCCGCTCACGTGCTCCGCCAGGCTGGCGCGCGGCTCGGGAACGGCCGCCTCACGGCGTGTCGCCCCGGGCAGGGCCGCCGGCGCCCAGTGCGGCAGACTGCGTGCGCCCAGCCAGTTACCTACCCAGAGCCCGGGCAGGGCAAACAGCAGTTCCAGCCCCTCCGCCAAAGGCTGCCCGTACAGCAACGGCACCCCTTCGAGCAGCCAGGCCACGACCAGCGCGATCCCCCAACGCGGCAGCGCCACGCCGTGTCCGGACATGGCGTAGAGAAATCCGACCGGCGCCCACAGGATGGCGCTCTTGATCAGCAGATAGAAGCGTTGCGGAATCTCACTGAAATACGCGGAGCCAGCCAGGGCCGGGGCGCCAAGCGGCGCTTCCAGGTTCAGGGGGAGCAGGACGGAAAACGCGGCGGACACCACCAGCAACGGCCAGAGCCACGTCGACAAAGGGGGCAAGAACAGTGGCAGGCGCCGACTCAGGAGCGGCCCGAACAGCCACCACAACGCCATCCCGGCGGCGACGCCCAGGAGCGGCACCAGTAGTCCGCCTGGGAGCGCCAGCTTTGGGGGGAAATAGAGCTGGCCCAATTGCAGCAGCATGGCCAGCAGGCCCAGGCCCAGGAACACGGCGGCAGCGGCCGCAAGCCGCGTCGAGGCCGCCTGTGGCCACACCACCCCCTGCCAGAAAACCCCCAGGGGCAGCATCAGCAACAGGGGGAGCTGCGGAATGCCCTGCGCGAACAGTCGCTCGGGCAGCAAAGCCAGCGCCTCACCCCAGACTATCCCGGCCGGTGCGAACGGCAGCAGGCCCATACCCAGGTAAAGCACGGTGCAGGTGACGGCGAGGGGGAGCAGGGCGGGGTTCACAGAGTAGCGGAAAGATGGAGCAAGACCGGTGGCGGTACTAGCCCGGATATTGCATGAATTCGCGTGATGATCGCGCAGCCCATTGTTTGCAATGGGAATTTTGCGAAGGAGCGGCGTAGTTATTCATACGCCAGACTGAGCAAGACTTTCCAGTGCGGACAAGGGACCAGCGAGGGCGCGCGAGTATTCATGCAATATCCGGGCTAGGAAGCGCTATGGAGCACGCTACATCCGCTTGCACAAGGTGGAAAAGCCGGAGAATTTCGGCAATAAAAAGGGGGCGCAATGCGCCCCCCCGCTCAGTCTGACCGCCACCTCAGCGGGCGCGTCGGCGCATTGCCCCCAGACCGACCAGCCCCAGGCCGAGCAGGGCCAAGGTCGCCGGCTCGGGGACAGTACCGCCACCGCCACCACCACCGCCAGTGGTGCAACTGGGATCGTTCGGGTGCGCGGTGCAGGAGAACGGGATAGGCGTGCCGTTCAGGTTGAAACCAATGCTGTTCCAGATGGCGTCCTCGGAAAAACTCTCGCCTTCGAATAAAGCTACATCACTGAGGGACTCATAGAAGCGGAAGGAGAGACTTCCGCCCGCGGTGACGAGTGCGTCAGCCACATCCAACGACCCTGTGAACGGTTCATTGTTGCCGAGGAAGTAATCACCGCTGCCCAACTGGAAGCTGCCCAGACCAGTAGCCCCGTACAGGATTTCTACGAAAAGCTGGCCGCCAGCCGTGCCCCACGTTGTAACGGCACTGGCAGAGCCCGAGAAGTCGATGGTTTCGAGGGTGTAACCATCCGGCTCGCTCGTCACCGAGGTGAACGTCTTCGTGATGTTGTAGGTGCCAGGACCCGTACCGCCAATAAGCTCGTTGTTGCTACCCCAACTCTTCACGTCGGTGAAGGAAGTGATTTCCATCGGGGTGGCGCCGGCCAAGCCGCTGCCCAGCAAGGGCAGCATGGCCGCCAGAAGGGTGAGGGATTGCTTGAGTCGCATGATGTTCTCCAATTAGTGATTCATGTCCGGGATGGGGTGATGGCTACAGGTTTGCCGCGCCAGCCGCGCAGTGCCAGCCCGGCGGCGGCGGCGCCAGCCAGCAGCAGGGCCAGGCTGCCCGGCTCGGGGATGGGGGAGGCCGATTTCGGGTTCCAGATGTGATACTTGTTGCCGCCAGAAATAACCTTCCAGCAAGGTGGCGCGGCGGGCGCGCACGCGGCTGCAATCGTCCAATAACGCTCGACATCGTAGGTTCGGGTGAAGCTGTAGGTGACTTTTCCATCGGGACAGGCGCCCGCCGTTTTAGCCAGCTTGAAATTCAGCGCCAGGGTGATGGGGGTTGTTCCCACCATCTTGGTACCGGTGAGGCGGTATTTCAGCCCCTCCACGTTAGGCCCCTGCTCCAGGCCTTCGATAACGGACGGATTTGCGCCGCGATTGCCGGGCTTGCATAGCGTGTTGGTGACCACCACGACTTTGAGCGGGGTGACCGGGTCCACGGTATCAAAAGTGAACGGCCGCAATGCCGGTGGCAGGAAGGTGGCCGTAGGGATGGTGATACTGGGTGTAGGCGCGGCCTCGGGGGCAATTTCCTGATCCGGGCCGGCGACTTCCTGTGCGTTATCGAAGGACAGCCCTCCCGACCCTAGGGGGGTGGGCGTGGTTGCACTGTCTTTGACCACGATGCTGTAAGGCTCGACATTGGTGGCCATGGCGGGCGTCCACGGCCAGGCGGCTGCGGTCAGGCAGACGATGGCGGTAGAGAAAACACGTTTGATCATTTCTTGCTCCTAAATTCCTGGGCTGGACAGCGCCCGGAAGCCAATATTGCACTATGACCAAACATAAGCAATTACCGGGCCAACAAATTATTTCATTAAATATCAATTACATGCAATCGCTCGAAGGGTAAAGCGGTCAGCCCTGTAAAAGAATCCGACAGACGGACAACCGTCAGGGACTGGCCGGTTGCCGCGCCGACATTCCTGCTTCCTTCCTTGCCAGATGCCCCAGCAGTACGGACAGGGCTATCAGGTGATAGGGGATATCCCAGTAGGCCAGCCCCAGGAATACCCCCCCGGCGGCATAAGCCGCCAGGGAGGCGCGCAGCATGGCGGCGTAGTCGCCCGCCCAGGGGGGCGCGCGGGCACGCCCCGCCAGCCAGGCGAGACGGGTAAGGGCGAGCATGGAACCAAAGATCAGCAGGCTCCACAGGGTGAGGCCAAGCAAGCCATGCTCGGTGACGATTTGCACATAGCTGCTGTGCCAGGCCATCGGATGTTCAGGATCCGGCTGGACCGCGATCCAGCCGTCGAAGCCGGCGCCGGTGAACGGGTGTGCCCGTGCGTAGGCCAGCCCTACCCGCCACGCATCGAGGCGGCTGGTCGCGGAGGCATCCTGTTCATAGGTGGTGATGGTTCCCATGCGCTCGAACCACTTTTCCGGCAAAGCAGTCATGGCGAGTACCCCGCCGGCCAGAAGGAGCGGCAGCATCAGGTGTCGGCGCTTGCCACTCCACAGCAGGAAGGCGGTGGCCACCGCCAGGGTGATCAGGCCACCACGGGACCATGAGGACAGCACGGCGGCGTAGCTCAGTCCCACCATGGCCATGAGGGTCCAGCGTAACCGCCGACCCCCGGCCTCGCGCAGCCAGAGCACCAGCAGGGGAATGTTCATGGCCATCGCCACCGCGAATTCATTGTTGCCGCCAAAATGGCTACCGGGCGGGCCGTAAACCCGGTCCTGGAAACCGGTCATCACCGCCCAATACCCCCCCTTCAGGGTCACCAGGCCGAAAGAAATGGCGATAGTGGCGATGAGGAAGAAGAACTTCCGCCGGGTATCGATAAGCAGCAGGGTGGGGAGCAGCGCCAGAAATAGCTTGCTGATCTCGGATAGTTTGATCCAGGCTGCCCAGGGAAACTGGGACTGCCAGGTGGTGAAGAGGAAGCAGGCCCATAACAACAGAAAGACCGGGATGCGCCAGTCCCAGTGCAGCTTGGGCAAGGTTCCGCGGCGATAAGCCTCCCAACCCAGGGAGAGACAGACAACGACGAACAGGGTCTGGTACACGGGAAAGCCGCGCATGAATCCGACGCCGTAAGCCTGGGGGTTCAGGTAGGCGAACACCGCCAATCCCAGCACACCTAGCCACGGGCGCAGCCAGGCCGCCCAGGCCAGGCTCAGCAGGATGAACAGAATGGCGATGTCCCTCATGTGCTCCGCTCCCGCCCCGAGTCATGGAATCCCGGTTCTGTCCGGCGACGGGGTGTGGCCGCCAAACGTGCCCGCATCATCCGGAAGAGGGCATAGCCGAGCAAGCCACCCACGCTCTCCAGGAACCAGTCGGTGGTGTCCGGAAACTTGCCCGGCAACAAGACCTGCCCGAGCTCGATCCCGAGGGCGACGGCGACCACGGCGAGCAGCGAGGCCGCCGCCGCGTAGCCGCGCCAGCGCCAGGACAGGCCGCTCACCCACCAGGCCAGGAGGGCGCCGAGGGGAGCGAAGAACAGGGTCTTGTGGAACACCTCGGTGACCGCGCGGAATTCCGTGCCGTAGTAATACACCTGGAATGGCACCCGATCGAGGAAGGCCATGCGGCCGCGCACGAAGGCGCTTTCCGGGTGGAAGTCGAACGGATACCAGAACACCAGCAAAAGCACGGGTAGCCAGGACAGGGCCAGCAGCAGGCGGATCCAGGCCGCCGTGGCGCGGCCGGGCGTGTGGCCCGAATCGACCCGGCGGGCGCCGCCGAACTGGCGGCCGCCCAGCCAGGCGCCTACCCCAGCGCCTAGCGCGCCGGTGAACAGGTCGGTGACGTCGCTCACCCGCGAATAGACGAACAATTGCATGAACTCGATGCTGGCCGCCGCCAGAAAGGCCATGCGCCAGGCTTTCAGGCTGTCGCGCCCCGGCCGCGCGCGCCAGAGCCAGGCCAGGGGCGCCCAGAGCAGGGCGTCGGTGGCGAGTTCGAACAGGGCATGGGCGGAGTCGGCCGGCAGTCCGGCGAAGGGAATCAGGTTGACCTTGCCTTCATGCCACTTGTGATAAATCTCGACCGCGCTGAGGGTGAGGTCCAGCGGTAGCACGTTGTAGCTGACCAGAACCACGAAGTAAGCCCAGGCCGCGCGTTCCGCCAGGGCCGCCGGCTCGCGTTCGCGATGCCAGCCCCCGTACCAGGCCAGCAGACGGGCGCCGAAGCCCCACCAGCAGGCGGCGCCGAGGATCGCGCCCAAGGCTTCCGCCGCGATGTCGTTTTGCGACACGGTGCGTTGCGGGAAGAACAATTGGGTGAATTCGATGCCCAGGCTCAAGGCCGCCGCCACCGCCAGGACAAAAGCCGTCGCCAGCGTCGCCACCGCGGCATGGCGCCCATGCGCCAGGACGCCAGTCCAGAGAAACGCCAGCGGGATGAACAACAGCAGGTTGGCCACCCAGTCGGCGCGCGAGCCGATGCCGAGTTGGAGGAAGGGAATGTCGCGGAACTTCGCCACCGCCACCTCCCAGGGCAGCGCGTGGTAATCCAGCGGCACCAGGCTGCCGTAGACGACGAAGGCCAGATAGAGCAGGCCCAGCCAGAGCAAGGGGCCACGATGAGCGGACGGACGCGTTCTGCGTTTCATGCGATTGAGACGGAAAAATCGGGGACGCGGTCCCCGCCTACGGCCACGCGGGCACCTTTGCCAACTGGGGACAGGGGCTTTTCGCCTCGCCGACACAGGCGCCCAGCGAGGGCGCGACCCGCACGCGCCCGTCGCTGTCCTTGTCGCTGTCCGGGTAGTCGGCCAGCGAGCCTGGCAAGGCCTCGCCGGCCAGCGCCATGCGCGGGGTGAGATCGAGTTGATCGAGTTCCGTGAAGGGCTTGTTCAGAAAGCGCGCGGCGGCATCGACGCCGCCGACCCGATTGTCGAAGGCTTCGCCGCCCGCGATGGGTTGCCCGGCGAACACCAGATTGCCGGCAATGCGTTGCGGCCAGTCCGCCGCCCTGCCTTCTCGCCGCAACAGTCGAATGCCATGGCCGCGCGCCAATACCGTGTTGTGAAAGATCTCCACCTGGCGCGGGACGTCGTTGTGCGGCTGGATGTGGACGGCGTGGCCATACGCATTCACGAACACGTTGTTGTAGATCGCCAGATGCCCTTCGCCCTGGAACAACGCCTCGCTCGGGTTCTGCCAGAACAAATTGCCATGGATCAGCACCCGGTCTTGTGAACCCGGGCCGGTGAGCGGCGCGTGGCCGACCAGGACATTGGGGCGGGCGGCGCGGTCCGGCCAGGCGGCCTCCTTGGCGAAGAAATTGCCGCGAATCACCGTGTCATGCCTTTCCAGCAACTCCGGCATGGCGGCCGGGCGCGACTGCTGGTGCTTGATCTGGAGGTTGTAGCCGATCGTGTCGCTGACCCGGTTGCCCTCGATCAATCCGGCCACGAAGGGATCGCTGCCGTCGGAATCGCCGAAGTACATCCCGGTGCCAACCCGTTCGATGCGGTTGCCGCGCACCACCCAGCCAAACGCCGGACACTTGCTGGAAATCCCCACGTTCTGCTGGCTGGCGGCGTGGTCGTGGATAAACAAGTTCTCCAGGGTGATGTAGTCGGCGTAACGGCTATTGCCCTCGGCCTTCACCGCATCGACCGGCAGGTTGCGGCCATCCAGTTCCAGATTGCGGATCACGATGTGGCTGACGTCCAGCAGGCTGACGGTGTTGCCACCGGGGCGGGCGAGGAAGCGGGTGGAAGGCTCGCCTTCGATAACGATGGGCCGTCCCGGCTCGCCAGAAAGATGATGCAGCGGCAGGCCGTGTTGATAGTCGCCCGCCTGCAACAGCAGATGGTCGCCGGCGCGCAATCGGGGTAACAGAGAACGGTAATCCTCGGAGCCGGCCTGGATGTCGACGGCGAACGCCGGGGAGCCGATCAGCGCCGCAATCAGCAGGCCACTCAGTTGGCGGATGAGGACGTGCATTTCTCGCAACGCGCCACCCCCGCCAGGTCGAGGCTGTTTTCCAGGCGGCGCACCAGGCTGTGCGCACTCTGGCGGCCGGAATCGAGGACGATGTCGGCGGTATCCATATAGAAGGTGTGGCGCGAAGCGTAGAGCTCCTTGAGCTTCGCCAGCGGATCGTTGGTTTGCAGCAGGGGACGATTCTTGTCGTGGTGGGTGCGCAGATACAGTTCGCGCGGCTGGCATCGGAGGTACACCACGGCGCCGCGTCCCTTCAGGTGGGCGCGATTCTCCGGCCGTAACACCGCGCCGCCGCCGGTGGCCAGGACGATGCCCTGGCGCCCGCTGAGTTCGTCGATGACACAGGCTTCGCGCTTGCGGAAGCCTTCCTCGCCTTCAATCTCGAAGATAGTGGGGATGGAAACCCCACAGCGGGCGACGATTTCGTGGTCTGAATCGAGAAACTCCAGGCCGCGATGCTTCGCCAGCAGTTTGCCGATGGTGGTCTTGCCGGAGCCCATCAGGCCGACCAGGAAGATGTTTGCACTGGGGATCATGGCGCGATTGTAAACGGGCTTGGCAACGCGGCCGGACCTGGCCTTGTAGGAGCGGGCCTGGGGAGATTCAAGAGCCGGGTTAATAACCCCCGCTCCGTTTCGCCAGCAGGGCATCCACGGCCGCTTTCAAGTCGCCGTCCGGCAATGCCTGGTCCAACTCACGGAACGCGGCCAGGGCGGCTGGCCGGAGATCCGCTTTCTCGCGTTTCTCCGGCAAGGTCCAGTCGGCGCGCACTTTCACCTTCACCGCCAGCACTGGCGCATCGGGCCGCGTCAGCACCCGGCCGACGCCGGTTGCCTGGCTGCGTACCCGGCTGGCGGCGGCGCCGTTGGCACAATAGATCAAGGCCGTTTCGCCCTGGATCGCCACGACCCGGCAGGCACGCGCCACGGCGGACGGCACCACGCCAGCAAAGCGCTGGTTGAGTTCGCGCAGGTGCAGGGCTTCCGGCAGGGCGACCGCCAACGTCGGGTCGTTGCGTAGAATGCCGCGGATGCGTTGTAGGGAAGAGGGGCGCATGGTGTAGCGCCGGCGGGGACGCCGGCGCCACGGGAGGGAAAACGCCGGTATGGTAGCATCGCCCGATTTTCCGAAATCCCACCTATCTCCTTCATTTTTCATGATTTCCAACCTACTCAAGAAAGTCTTCGGCAGCCGCAATGACCGTCTGTTGAAGCAATACCGGGGCGGTGTCGCCAAGGTCAACGCCCTCGAATCCGCCTACCAGGCGCTCAGCGATGAGCAACTACGCGGCAAGACCGATGAATTCAGAGCGCGCCTGGAAAAGGGCGAGACGCTCGAAGCCTTGTTGCCGGAAGCCTTCGCCACCGTCCGCGAAGCCGCCGTGCGCGTGCTCGGCCTGCGCCATTTCGATGTGCAGTTGATCGGCGGTATGGCCCTCAACGACGGCAAGATCTCGGAGATGCGAACCGGCGAAGGCAAGACCCTGATGGCCACCTTGTCCGCTTATCTCAATGCCCTGCCAGGCAAAGGCGTGCACATCGTCACCGTCAACGATTACCTGGCTTCCCGCGACGCGGAGACGATGGGGCGCGTTTACGGCTTCCTCGGCCTGGCCACGGGTTGCAACCTGGCGCAGCTCAGCCACGAGGAGAAGCAGGCCGCCTACAACGCCGACATCACTTACGGCACCAACAACGAATTCGGCTTCGATTACCTGCGCGACAACATGGTGTTCGAGCCCTCGCAGCGGGTGCAGCGGCCGCTCAACTACGCCATCGTCGACGAGGTGGACTCGATCCTGATCGACGAGGCGCGCACGCCGCTGATCATCTCTGGCCAGGCCGACGACAATATCGCCATGTACCAGGCCATGAACGTGCTGCCGCCGCGCCTGGAACGGCAGGAAAAGGAATACAAGGAAGGGGAAGAGCCTACTGGCCCGATCGGTGATTACGTGGTGGACGAAAAAGCCCACCAGGTCACCCTGACCGAACGCGGCCACGAGCGGGTGGAAGCCATCCTCGCCGAACTCGGCATCCTTGCCGCCGGCACCAGCCTTTACGACCCCGCCAACATCAGCCTGATGCACCACGTCTACGCCGCCCTGCGCGCCCACGTGCTGTATTTCAAGGACCAGCATTACGTGGTGCAGAACGGCGAAGTCATCATCGTCGATGAGTTCACCGGTCGCCTGATGCAGGGCCGTCGCTGGTCCGATGGCCTGCACCAGGCGGTGGAGGCCAAGGAAGGCGCCACCATCCAGCGCGAGAACCAGACCCTCGCCTCGATCACCTTCCAGAATTTCTTCCGCATGTACAAGAAGCTGTCCGGCATGACCGGCACGGCGGATACCGAAGCCTACGAGTTTCAACAGATCTACGGCCTGGAGACGGTGATTATCCCGACCAACGTGCCGATGATCCGCAAGGATATGAACGATCTGGTCTACCGCACCGCCGACGAGAAATGGCGGGCGGTGATCGAAGACCTGCGCGATTGCCACCAGCGCGGCCAGCCGGTGCTGGTGGGCACCACCTCGATCGAGGTGAACGAGTTCCTCTCGGCGCAGCTCAAGCAGGCCGGCCTGCCGCATCAGGTGCTCAACGCCAAGCAGCACGAAAGGGAAGCGCAGGTGATCGCCCAGGCCGGCCTGCCCGGCGCCATCACCATCGCCACCAACATGGCCGGCCGCGGCACCGACATCGTGCTGGGCGGCAGTATCAACAAGGAACTCGAACTGATCCGTCTTGCCGAGAACCTCTCCGAGGAAGAAAAAGCCACCCGCGGCGCCGCCCTCAAGGAAGCCTGGAAGCCGCTCCACGCCCAGGTCATCGCCGCTGGCGGCCTGCACATCATCGGCACCGAACGGCACGAATCGCGCCGCGTCGATAACCAGTTGCGCGGCCGCAGCGGCCGCCAGGGCGACCCCGGGTCCTCGCGTTTCTACCTGTCGCTGGACGATTCGTTGCTGCGCATTTTCGGCGGAGATCGCCTGAAGTCGATCATGGAGCGGCTCAAGATGCCCGAAGGCGAAGCCATCGAGCACGTCATGGTCAACCGTTCCCTGGAATCCGCGCAGCGCAAGGTGGAGCAGCGCAACTTCGATATCCGCAAGCAATTGCTGGAATACGACGACGTCGCCAACGACCAGCGCAAAGTCATCTACAGCCAAAGGAACGAGCTACTGGAGACCGACGATGTCTATGAAGGCATCGTCGGTATGCGCGCCCAGGTATTGAATGACGCCATCAACGCCCACCTCCCGCCTGGCAGCCTGGCCGAACAATGGGATGTGCCTGGCCTGGAGCAGATGCTGGCTGGGCAATACCTGCTGCACTGCCCGATCCAGCAATGGCTGGACGCCGACGAAGGCCTGGCCGAGCAGGGCGTGCGCGAACGCATTTTGGCAGCCGCCGACCAGTTCTATGCGGAAAAAATCGAATCCGCCGGCGTCGCCGCCATGCGCAACTTCGAGCGCGCCATCCTGCTGCAAAGCGTGGATAGCCACTGGCGCGAGCACCTGGCGGCGATGGACCACCTGCGCCAGGGCATCCATCTGCGCGGCTACGCGGCCAAGAATCCGAAGCAGGAATACAAGCGCGAAGCCTTCGAATTGTTCGAGCGCATGTTGAATAGCATCGCCGCCGAAGTCACCCAGGTCACCCTCACCGTGCAAATCCGCGGCGCCGAAGACGTGGAAGAAGTGGAAGCGCACGAAGATTTGAGTAACGTGCAGTACCACCATGCCGACTATGACGAAGCCCTGGCCAGCGCCGCGGAGGAAATCACCGCCGCGGCGCAGCCGTTCGAGCGAGAGCACGCCAAGGTCGGCCGCAACGACCCCTGCCCGTGCGGCTCCGGCAAGAAATACAAGCACTGCCACGGCAAGCTGGCCTGAACTGTAGCGCCGGCGTCTCGCCGGCGACTATGAAAGACGCCGGCGCTACATGGCTTGCCGCTGCCGCCCTTATAGCCGACAATTTCGCTCGACTATTTACGGAGTTCACATGCCCTACTTCATCTACAAGATCGGTGGCCCGTTCAAGCTTCTGGAAAAACAGGGTGAGGCCGACTCCTTCAAGGCAGCCAAAGCCCTCGCCAACGAGCACCGCCGCGGCCTCGATCCCAATTCCGGGTATGCCGTGAAAATGATTTTCGCCGACAACGAACTCGCCGCCGAAGACGTCCTCTCGCAGCCGCGCGAGGCGGAAACCGGGATGATCGGGGACGATTACTGAAGGTGCGCACGGCGCACCCTACGGTTCACCGCAGCCATGTCCGGTTACAACGAAGAAGCTTACAAACAGGCGCGCGACGCGGCGATCAACCGGCCCTGTCCATTCGAACGCGCCCTGCTTTCCCGCTGCGTCTCCTGCATGCACGCGCGCAAGCTGTTGCTGGCGGAGCGAGAAGCCATCACTTGCGGCCATGAAAGCGCGAACCAGGCCTGCAACGTGTTCCACGAAGCCTTGCACAGCAACGCCCACTTTGCCCTGCATATGGAGGCCAACCAGGCCTGGCCGTTCGGCAAGGAAATCCGCGCGCAATGTGGCGGCGTGCTCGGCTTGAAAGACGTGCTGGGCGGGGAGCACGCCGACGTCGCCGTGCTGGTCGCCGAGGGCACTCGCCGCTACGGCGGCATCGGCCATTTCCCTTATTCGGAAATCATGCGTGGCGTGGTGCATTACGAGCCGCGCAAGAAGCGGAGTTAACGAAGTAGAAGCTCCGAAGGGTGCGCCGCGCGCACCGAGGCAAATGCGTGGCGCACCCTATGGGCTTTCGACCAACAACTCCAGCACACGCCGAGCTGCCACCGCCGCCCCTTCCATGGCAACCTTGGGCAAGCGTGGCGCGGCCCAGAGCAGAGCGAGCCGCTCGCCAATCGCCGGATCGAACAACTGCGCTTCGTCGATTGCCGCCGCCGGCGTGTGGGCCCGCAGCCAGTCCGCCAGAAACGGGGTTTCCGGCCAGTCCGGGCGGTCGATATAGAGCACCGGGATGCCTGCGGCGGTGGCTTCCACGAAGCTGCCGTAGCCGACCTTGGTGACCAGGGCGTCGCTGCAGGCGAGCAGGTCGAGGAAGGGCAGGCCGGCGCGCGCGAAGGAAAGCAGATCAGCACGTTGATTGGCACCCCCGGCAGACCAATCATCGGGTACCAGCCAGCGCACCCCGCACAGGGCAGGCAGCGGCCGCGCCGCCGGGTAGCCGATGCCACCGAAGCCGATCAGAACCAGGCGTTCGCTTCGCGGCAATCCCAACCGCGCGCGCAATTCCGTACCGCGATCGACGCCGCGAGCGGCGATCGGCGGCAGCGTTTCGCAATTCTCCAGCCAGTTCATGGGCATGGCGGGAATCACCCGCAGGAAGGCGCGCGCCGAACGGTAGGACTGCGCCATCTGTTCCAGCACCAGCGCCATGCCGGGTTGTTCCGCCAGATAGGCGCCGGCGAAATAGGCACTTGCAATATCCACCCAATTCAGCGAGCACACGGCCACCCCGGGAATGCCGGCCTGGGCGGCGGCGGCCAGCGGCAGGCAGGCGACATCGGAGAGCACGCCGGTGATGCCCTGGGCGCGCAGCCAATCCGCCTCACGCGCCACCCGCGCCGCCCAATCCTGATGAAACGCCAGATAGGCGGCCCGGCTCGCCGCCAGGTCCACTCGCAGCGCATCGTGCATGGCCAACCCAACGTCGGCTGGCGCATGGCGATGCTGGAACGGGGCATGGATACGCGCCGCCAGAGCGGCCCGCGGCACCCCGCTCCAGACCAGGAATTCCAGGTCTGGCCGCGCCGCATGCAGCGCGTTGAGCACTGGTGCGGCCTGCGCCAGATGGCCCAGGCCATGATGGCTGATGGCGACCAGCAGACGCATTACCACGGCAGGCGCAGCATTTCCTTGAGCAAGGGCACGGAAACCGGGCGTTTGCGGCTCAAAGAAAAGGTGTCGAGCGCATCCACGGTGGCAAGCAGGCGAGGCAGGCCGCGGCGCGAGTGGGCGAGCAGATAACGGATCACTTCTTCCGGCAAGTGCAGGCCGCGCCCCTCGGCGCGGATCACCAGCGCGGTGGCCTTGTCGGCATCGGACAGCGGCAGCAGGCGGAACACCAGGCCTTGCGCCAGGCGCGTGGCGAGATCAGGGCGTAGTCCCAGGCACGCCGGCGGCAGCGTGCCACTGGCGAGCAGCAGGCCACCCTGTTCACGCGCCGAGTTGATCAGGCTGAATAGGCGAACCTGGTTGTCCGCGTCGAGGCTGTCCACATCATCCACCGCCAGCGCGGGTACCGGCGGTTCCGGCAACGACTCGCGGGCAGTCGGCAGGACGGCGCCCAGGGCGCGGGCCCAGGCCCGCAACAGATGGCTCTTGCCCACCCCCGCTTCGCCCCAGAGGGTGAGCAGTGGCTCACGCGTCCCGCCGGGAATATGGCCGCGCAAGGCCGCCAGCGCCTCGGCATTGGGACCGGGTAGATAGTTGCTGAAATCGGGAGGGGAATCGGGACGAAGGTCGAGGATCAATTGCCGCATGGGACGCAATGTTAACGTGAAACAAGCCAGCGCCTCCCTTGTAGCGCCGGCGTGATGTCCCGCGGGGACGGTATCCCGCGGGGCTCGCCGGCTTCGTGGGCTTGATCAGAAAGACGCCGGTGAGACGCCGGCGCTACAGGTCGGCGCGCTAAAATGCCGCCGCTTGGCTTTCAGGAAATTGTCATGATCAAGACTGTCCTCTGTTTTTTGCTATTCGCCTGCGGCACTGCCCAGGCGGGTGAACTGTATCGCTGGGTGGATCAGCGCGGCGTGGTGTCCTATTCCGACCAGCCCCCCCCGCCCAGCGCGAAGAAAGCGCAAAAGCTCAAGGGCAAGGGCAAGGGCAATGTGATAGAGGTGGACAAGGAATCCTACGAACTCAAGCAGGCGAAAAACCTGAGCCCAGTGACGCTGTACGCCACTGCCTGCGGCCAGTTATGCGACCAGGCCACGGATTTTCTGAAGCAGCGCGGCATTCCCTATACCGCGAAAGACCCATCCAATGAACCCGAGATCGCGCTCGAATTGAAGAAACTCACCGGCGCGGTCGATGTGCCGGTCATCGTGGTGGGTGGCAGCGCTTTCAAGGGCTTCGATGCCGCCACCTGGAACCGCATGCTGGACGTGGCGAACTATCCCAAGGGCACCGAGCAGAAGGCCAAGTGAGCAAGTAGGGTGCGCCGCGCGCACCATTTGACGCCAAACGGTGCGCGCGGCGCACCCTACTGAAACTATCCACTACGAGCCAGCACGAGGAGACAAGAAATGCGCGGTTTATTGGGCTGGAAGGGCGATGCGCCCGATGGCACTTTCGAAGCAATGTGGCGGGGTGCCGGCCGGCCGCGGCCGTTGGGCCTGGAACGGCAGTCCACCGCCGCCGCGACCCTGGCCGCCTGGGGTGGCGACCTGCGCCAGGAAGCGGGGCTGGCCTGCGCCATCGCCGGGCGGCCCTATTTCAATGACCCCGAATTGCAGACGCTACCCGCCGCCGTGGCCCTGGCCAGGCTCTGGCGCGCGCACGGCAACGACGCCCCCGCCCACATCCACGGCAGCTTTTCCCTGGCCGTGATCGACCACGAACAGAATTGCGTTTTCCTGGCGCTGGACCGCATCGGCGACCACGCCCTCGCTTTCGCCGCGCGTCCGGATGCCTGCGTATTCGCCAGCCGCGCCGATCTGGTGGCGGCACACCCGGCGGTGGGGCGCAGTCTCGACCCGCAGGGCCTGTTCAACTACCTGTATTTCCACGTCGTGCCCTCGCCCGGCAGTGTTTATCACGGTGTTGAAAAACTGCTGCCCGGCCAGTGGGCGCGCTGCGAGGGTGGCCGTGGCCAGGCAGGTGGCCAGGTCACCCGTGGCTTCTACTGGGCGCTGAAATACCGCGACCAGCCGCGCCACGATTTTGAGGCGCAGAAGGCGCGCTTCCTCGACCTGATCCGCGACAGCGTGAAGCGCGCCAAGGGCGATGATGAGGTGGCCACCTTCCTCTCGGGTGGCACTGACAGTTCCACGGTGTCCGGCATGTTGAAGCAGGTCTCCGGGCAGGCGCACACCTATTCCATCGGCTTTCCGGCGGCGGGTTTCGACGAGATGGAATACGCCAGAATCGCCGGCAAACATTTCGGCCTCGATATGCACGAGTACTACCTGCGGCCGGAAGACATCATGACCGCGATCCCGGTGATCGCTGGCCACTACGATGAGCCGTTCGGCAACGACTCCGCCGTCCCCGCTTATTTCTGCGCCAGGCTGGCGGCGGCGGATGGCCACAAGATCATGCTGGCTGGCGATGGCGGCGATGAGTTCTTCGGTGGCAACGCGCGCTATGCCAAGCAGAAAGTGTTCGAGGCCTACCACAAACTACCCGGCTGGCTGCGCGCCGGCCTGATCGAACCGTTGGCCAATCTCCCCGGTCTCGGCGCGCGGGGGCCTGGAGCCAAGCTGCAAAGCTATCTGCGCCAGGCCAACATACCGCTGCCGGAACGGATGGAGTCATACAACTTCATCTACCGGCAACCGCTGCATGAGATGTTCGCGGCGGAATTCCTCGCCGGCGTCGATGCGCACCAGCCCGGCGCCTGGCTGAAAGAGGTGTACGACCGCACCGATTCACTGTCCTACATCAACCGCATGCTGCATCTGGACATCAAGTTCACCCTGGCCGACAACGACCTGCGCAAGGTGGGCGGCATGACCGAGGCGGCCGGTATCGAGGTGCGCTACCCACTGATGGATGACGCCCTGGTCGATTTCTCCGGCGAAATTCCGCCCGATTGGAAAGTGAAGGGCCAATACCTGCGCTGGTTCTTCAAAACCGCGCTGAAAGGTTTCCTGCCCGACGCGATCATCGACAAGAGCAAGCACGGCTTTGGCCTGCCGTTCGGAGTCTGGGCCAGGGATTACGCGCCACTGCGCGAACGTATCGAGGATCGCCTGTCCGACTTCCGCAAACGCGACATCCTCACGCCCCACTACATCGACCTGTTGCGCCGCGAACATCTATCCGGCCACGCCACCTATTTCGGCAACATGCTGTGGGTGATGCTCACCCTGGAAGAATGGCTGGCAGCGCGTGGGCTGTGACTTGTAGCGCGCCGGCTTGATAAAGCCCCTGATGAAGCCCCTAAGCGAAGGACTAAGCCGCCAAAAGACGGCGGCCAAGTCCCTGCTTATACCCTTCGGTATCCAGCCGGCTGTTTTGACAACTGCCGTTCTCCGCCATCTCGGCCAGGTCGATTACGAACCCACCTGGCGCGCCATGCAGGCCTTCACCGCGCGGCGCGCGCCCGATACCCCGGACGAAATCTGGCTGCTGGAGCACCCCCCCGTGTTCACCCTCGGCCAGGCCGGCAAACGCGAACACCTGCTCGCCGACATCGGCATTCCTGTGATCCCCATCGACCGTGGCGGCCAGATCACCTATCACGGCCCCGGTCAGGTGGTGGCCTATCTCCTGATCGACCTGAAACGCCGTGGCTACGGCGTGCGCGAACTGGTGCGGCGGATGGAGCAGGCCATCATCGACCTGCTGGCCGAACTGGGCATCGCCGGCGAACGGCGGGAAGGCGCCCCTGGCGTCTATGTGGCCGGCGCCAAGATCGCCGCCCTCGGATTGCGGGTGAAGGGCGGCTGCACCTACCACGGCCTCAGCCTCAACGTCGACCTCGACCTGGCGCCGTTCCAGGCCATCAATCCCTGTGGCTACCCTGGCCTGGCGGTCACCCGCACGCGTGATCTGGGGGTTTCGGAAAGCGGATGGGAAATTGCCGAGCAACTCGCCGGATATCTGCTGCAAGCGCTCGCGCATCGGTAGCGCTGGCTCAATGCTGCCGCAGCCAGTCCTCCAGTTGCCGCGCCGATAGCGCACCAGCCACCCGATCCACCTCCCGCCCGCCCTTGAACAGGGCCAGGGTGGGAATGCTGCGGATGTTGTGCTGGCCAGCGAGCCCTTGTTCGGCTTCGGTATTCACTTTGGTAAAGCGCACCCGACCGACGTAACTCCCCGCCATCTGGCTAAAGGTCGGCGCGAACATCTTGCACGGCCCGCACCAGGGCGCCCAGAAATCCACCAGCACCGGCAAGCTGTCGCGGGAGAGGAATTTGCCGAAGTTGCCGGCATTCAACTCGATCGGCTGGCCGGGCAACACTTCCGCGCCGCATTTGCCGCATTTCGGGTGCTGTTGCAGGCGTTCGCTGGGTACACGGTTGACCGCGCCGCAGGTGGGGCAGACGAGTTCCATGAGGTACTCCGGTGAGTTACGAATGCGGAGGAGATGGCGGCCGGGGCGGGGAAATCAAGCCATCTCCGCTTCCGCCACGGAGGACAAGGAGAGCGCTAATGCCCGGCTCTCCCTGACAGGTCTCAAGTCAGCCGGGCGACTAAACCGCTCGATTTAGCCAATGCGAGCGGCTTGTCGCGACGCCGACCCCAGTCGAGACGGCCAGTGGCGGTTTGGAGGCCCGCGCCAGGCCGGGACTACTTGGCCGGCTGTGGCGCGGCCGGGGCCGGCATCATTGGCATCTGCATCATCTGCATCATCTGCAGCATCTTCATCAAGACGGCAGGATCCAGGGGGATGGCGCTTGCCTGGCCGCTGGGCATAGCCATCATCTGGCCCCAGGGGCCATAGGTATTCGGGTTCATACCGGCGCCCATCCAGTTGCCATACAGATTGGGGTTCATGGGCGCCATCATGGTGTTCATCGCGGCGGGGTTCATGGGCGCGTTCATCCAGTTCGCGTACATGCCGGGGTTCAGCATCTGGGTGCCCATGTTCATCATCTGCGGGCTCATCGGGGCCGCCATCATGTTCATGTAGGCATTCGGGTTGAGGCCCTGTCCTAGCATGGCGGTGGCAAAGCGGGGGTCGATGCCGGCCGCCATCCATTTCATGGCGAGGGCGGGGTCGGTGAACTGCATCGTGTTTTGCAGGATGGCCGGATTCATCATGCCGGAGAGCATGCGCATGGCGGTGTTGGGGTCCATGCCCTGCTGCATCATGGCCATCGAGGTGGCCGGGTTCATCATGGCATTGGTTAACTGCTGGAAGGCGGCGGGGTCTTTGAAGGCGGTGGCAACCTGGCTGGGGTCGAGCATCTTGCCGGCCCAGGCTTGCGGGGTCGTGGGTGTAGCCGGGGTGGGGGGGACGTCGGTGGCTTGGGCAATGCCGGACACGGCCAGTGCGGCGAACAGGATGGTCAGTCGATTCATGGTTAACTCCAGTAGTGGGTTGGGTCGTACTCGGAAAGCGGCCTCGGTGTCAGCGAGGCTGAGCCAGCCTATTCCCCCGGTGTGGCATGGGGGGCGGCGGGTACTTGATTACGGCCAGTAATCCTGCGGGCCGCCGGACTTGAATGATGACCCGAGACGCGACGAATAGTTGACTTATTTTCTCGCCAGCAACTTTAGCGACTGGCGGATGGATTCTTCCAGGGTCAAGCCTTCCGGCAACTGTTTCACGGCCGGCAGGGCTTCCTTGTCCGAGTAGCCGAGGGCCAGCAGGGCGTTCAGCGCATCGTTGGCCACGCTCGCCATGGCCTGGCCGGCGCCCCCCCCTTGCGGCAGAGCATCGGCCAGCTTGCCCTTGAGTTCCAGCAATAAACGCTCGGCGGTTTTCTTGCCAATGCCGGGCACCCGGGTCAGACGGCCGGCATCCTGCATGACGATGCAGTTTGCCAGATCGTCCACGGACAGGCCGGAGAGCACCGACAAGGCGAGCTTAGGGCCCACCCCGGAAATGCGAATGAGTTCGCGAAACGCGGCCCGTTCCTTCTGGGTGAAAAAGCCGAACAACTGCTGCGCGTCCTCGCGCACCACGAAGTGGGTGAACAGGCTGACCCGCTCACCGGTGGCCGGCAGGTTGTAGAAACTGCTCATCGGCACATCCACCTCGTAGCCAACGCCGGCCACATCCACCACGATTTGCGGGGGTTGTTTCTCGAGCAGGGTTCCGCTCAAGCGTCCGATCATGTATCGCCTCCCGTAGCGTGCGCCGCGCGCACGACTGAATATGAATCGTGCTACCGCAACGCCAGCACCAGCCCCAGCAGCACCGGCTGCAAGTGCGCGGCGACGATGGTCATTTGCAAAGCCGGAGCCAGTTTCGCCGGCTCGCCGGCATGTTCCGACAACAGCCGCCCGGCTTTCAGTGCGGGCAACACGGCCAGCAGGGAAACCAGCGCCAGCGCCGGCAACCAGCCGCTTGCCACCAGCCAGCACAGCGCCAGCACGGCGGCGGCCAAAATCAGCCAGTAACCGCGTGCCGCTGTTGCCGGCGGCAAACGCGCCACCCAGTGCAGTTTGCCCGCCTGAATATCGGCGGCGCGATCGGGGAACTGATTGATATAGAGAATATTGGTCACCAGCAGGGCATAGGGCAGGCCGATCAGCCAGGGATTGAGCGACAGAGCGCCGCGCTGCACGAAATCCGCCCCGGCGACGATGAGCAAAAAGCCCGCCGCCACGCACACTTCGCCCAGGCCCCGGCTGTTCAGCTTGAGTGGCGGCGCCGAGTAGGCCCAGCCGATCAGCAAACCGGAGAAGCCGATCCAGAACAGCCCGGCGCCGCGTGTCGCGATCAACCAAAGGCCACCGGCAATCACCCCGGCGAACAGGATCAGCGCATAAAGCAGAGTCTGGCGCGGCGACATCACCCCGTTCTGGATAAAGCGGGAACCGCCAGTAAAGGGAAACAGGCGATCCACATTGGCCTCATCGCTACCGTTCAGGTGGTCGTAATAATCGTTGAACACGTTCACGCCGGCCTGCGTCGCAATCGCCAGGAACAGGGTCAGCAACGCGAGCGGCCAGGAAAACGCCGTCTCCAGAGCGGTGGCGAAGCCGAGCAGGCACCCGGCCAGGGCGATGGTGAGAAACGCCGGCCGGGTCGCCAATAGATAGCGCTTGATCGGATTGGCAAGCGCCTCGGGGGTCGGCTCCAGCGGCGCGGCGGCAACTTTGCTCACAGCATCCTCCCGGCGCGACGCCGCCGCGACGCGGTCATCAGACCGGCCAGGCCCATGCCGCCGTGGGCATGGCAGATCGCACAAGCCAGGGCATCGGCGGAATCCGAGCGCGGCTCGGCGGGGAGATTGAGAAGTCGTTTGACCATATTCATCACCTGCTGTTTTTCGGCGTGGCCGTTGCCCACCACTGCCTGTTTCACCTGCAACGCGGTGTATTCGAACACCGGCTGCCCCGCCGAAGTCAGCGCCGCAATCGCCGCCCCACGGGCCTGCCCAAGCAATAAGGTGGACTGCGGATTGACGTTGACGAACACCTTTTCGATGGCGGCGACCTCGGGGCGGAACTGCTCCAGCACTTCCATCACGCCAGCGAAAATGATCTTGATGCGCCCGGGCAACTCCCCGGTCTCCGTGCGGATCACCCCGCTGGCCACATAAGTCAGCGTCTGGCCGACCTTGTCGATGACGCCATAGCCGGTGATACGCAGACCGGGATCGAGGCCGAGGAGGCGCATCAAACTAGCCCCAATACCCATGAGAGTTCAGGGCTTGCTCCCCTTGCGCAGCGGCACCCCGCCACGGCGGGGAATATCCGCATCGACCCTCACGATGTCCGGCATATTGACCCTGCCATCATCCATGATCCGACAGACACCGAGCCGTACCAAGGCCAGTAGCAGAGAACCGGGATCATCCTGAGTTACCTGGGCAGGTGGCAGTTTCTCCTCCAGGCCCCCCAATACTTTCTCCACGGTCTTGCTCTTTCTCCAACGCGCCAGTATTTCCGTGCTCTCACAGGGAACACCCAGGCCATTCAGCGGCTCAATCGCATAGCGGATCCAGGGAAAGTCTTCGTACAACTCGTTCAGTCGCACCTTCGAGGCGACTTGAACGCCATCCTGAACCGCGCGCCAGTGCAGGCAAGTTGGCTCCTTGCCGGCAAAGTCCCTGGTTGCAGAGTCAATAGCCGCCTGGTGCAAGGCGACGATGAAGCTACGTGGACTGACAAACCCCGATTCATCCGCGAGATGGTTGGGCAACCATTTCCAGGTATCCCCGCGATTCACACCCCCTCCCATCGACTTCCCGGCCAGCGCATGAAACAGCCCGCGCTGTAGCGAGCCATCGGTACGCAAGGCCTCGGGCACAGGAAAGGTTTGCTCAACCATTTTCCACCTCACTTTAGTGAGCACGGCGGCAAACTCCCGGAAGACGCCGCCTGTCTCCCTGGCGTTACCCAGGTATTGCCAGAGCAACCCATACAAATCGGTATCCGCCCAATCCAGGCGTACCTCGTTGCTGACCAGCTTGGACGCATCCGGAAAAGATGTGGTCTGGGCATCCAGCATATCGGAGCGCAGAAAAATCTTGAGGCGCAGGGCGCGCCTGCCCCGGAATTCCAGGGCATTCATCAACAAGCCGCGCAAAAGAGCCTGAGTATCCTTCCAGCTATGTGGTGCTGTGCGGTCCAGCCCATCGAAGACCACGAGCTGTATAAAACCATCTCGCTGGTTTTCCTTATCCAGCTCATACAGCTTTCGAGAAAGCATTTCTCCGTGCTCAATAGTCCATTTAATTCGCCTATCCCAATCTTCCTGTGGAAACAAATCTGGCCCGCCCAGAGCGCGAAGAATGACCGCATACCAAATATCGCTAGGCTCGTAGCCTTTTTTCATGAGGAAACGCAAGGTTCGGCTATCTGGGAACAGGTCCGGCCTCATGCCATTGGGGTCGAAGCCAATGCTGACCTTGGCGCGTTCAAGTTCCGGCATATCGAAGGCATCCGCAACGAGCCGGCGGCGCTCATCGTCCAGCAACGCCCCCTGCCAGAACGACTTTCCCGTCCCCCGCCCACCCAGGACCACGGGTCTATCCGGAGACAGCGCTCGACGGTGGGCCGGCGGCATATACATTTGGGAGGGCAAAGGGGTGTAATTTTCGTCTTGAGCTTCGCTGGGGAGTGCTTCCAGAAAGCACCGGCGCAATTCTTCAGCTTGGCTCATGTATCTTCCTCGGGGAACAAATCTGAAACAGCCATTTCGAAAAAGCTACCGAATGCTTCCCGCGCCCTGCTTTCATCGAGTTGAACCGCCTCTTCCAGCGGGGAGAACCTTAAATAGGCCTGGTGGGAACTAATCAGCGTCGGGTAATGCGGGGCTCTCTCGTCGCTGGGTGAGAAATTGAATTCTTCAGGGTCGCCACTCGGTTTGTCATAGATTTCCAGGAAAACCCGGTGGGCATGATCCGCGAATCTTTTTGCGTATTCAGATGGGATTTCGTTGGCCGGGGTCAGCGCTCCGATCATCCGCAGGCGCTGCCGAATTCCGTCGAGGCGTTCGATCTGATGCCGCCAATGTAAAAACAAATGGCGATAGCCATCCCAGGTTTGATCGGTATCCACGGCAAACAAATAATTAACAGCCCCCAGGCGGGTCAATGCCGCCGAGGAAATATCATGCAACCCGGCACGGCAATCCAATAGCACCACATCTGGTTTTGTCTTTTCTTCCAGTTGATCCAACATACGGGCAAGGCGGTCGCCGAAAACCTCGGTATCTTTCCCTAGTTTGGGCAAATCCATATATACACGCGACAACTTGGAAAGATAATCCTGATCCACGAGGCCGCCACAGGCGGGTACGATCCGGATTTCACCATTGCTGGCCAATTTACTGCTGCCCAGCATGTCCTCGATCAAATCATCATCCGCCTGGTCTATTGCATCTTCCACAAACCAATCGACAACACCAAATTCCGGCCAGCCGTGGGCGATGCAGCTATCACCCGATGTTTTCATTGAAGGCAGAAGTGATGGCCCCAGGCCAGGTGATTCCAGATCGAGATCGACCACCAGTACATTTTTCCCCAGCTTGGAGAGGTGCCAGGCCAGCATGGCAAGAGCCGTGGTACGACCTACTCCGCCTTTGATGCCGAAGAAAACAGCACGCGGCGGCGTGATTCCGGTGTTTTTTGTTGCGGGGAAAAGCCACTCTCTACCTGTTAAATGGCGATCAAGCACCTGGAAATTGTCCGGGCCATCCGGGGGCGTCCAGGCATCCAGGCAATCAAATATCGCTTCCGGTGCGATGAGATCGTCTTTGAAGAAAAAGTGCTGGGAGGTTCTCGGGAAATAACCCCCCCCCTCTATGCTGAGTTCCGCCTGTAATTGTTCGAGGATTTCCTGCTCTGGCTGGGTTTCAAAAACAATGCGAAAAACCCCATAGAGATCGCGAACCAGAACCACCTTGCCCGAATTGGCCGTGGCATTCAGCCAGCGAATCACAACCTGTAGAACCTGCCGAAAAGCCTGGTCAAAGCGGATTGTTTTATTCATGGATTGGCGCATTCCGTGAATTTGCTAACTACCCTGCATGGCGTTCAACGCGGCGCGGGCTGCATCATGATGCGCTGTTGCCATGGCATCGGTAATGGATGATCCATTGGAATATCTATCCGAAATATCCCAGCCGAAAAATGGGTTCGTTGTAGGCAAGACAGGCAAGGCACGATTTTTTCCCTGGTAACTCAGGCATTCGTCCCAAACATCCGGAGGATGGCCATGCGTACCGCGCAAATTGGGTTGTTCTGGTTTGCCATCCGGGGTGAGAGTAAGTAAACCGTTTTTCTCCAGGATGCGCTTCAGGGCGCACTCAGTGGCCAGGCCGAACAGATGGTCTGCCCCGGGAAGGTGGCTTCTGTGCTTGTCCTTGAGGCATTTCGCATCCTTGAAATGCCTGATGGCAGCGGCCCCGTAATTCGGCTTCATGTCCCTCAGTCCGGAAGAATCGCCGACGTAAACACTTCCTGGACGTCGTCGAGGTCGTCCAGCATGTCCAGCATCTTCTGGAACTTGAGCACGTCGTCGCCGCTGACCTCGGTCTCGTTGAGCGCCTTCATCGCCAACTCCGCCATCACCGTGGTGCAGCCGGCGGCGTCCAGGGCTTCTTTCACCGTGGCCAGGTCGTTGGTGGGCGCGGTGATGACTTCGATGGAACCATCCTCGTTGCTCACCACGTCTTCCGCGCCGGCTTCCAGGGCGACTTCCATCACCTTGTCTTCATCGGCGCCGGGCGCCAGGATGATCTGGCCGCAATACTTGAACTGGAACACCACGGAACCATCGGTGCCCAGGTTGCCGCCGCACTTGTTGAAGGCGTGGCGCACATCTGCCACGGTGCGCACCCGATTGTCGGTCAGGCAATCGACGATCACGGCAGCGCCGCCGGGGCCATAACCCTCGTAGCGGATTTCCTCGTAGTTGACGCCTTCCAGTTCGCCGGTGCCGCGTTTGGTGGCGTTGTCGATGTTGTCCTTGGGCATCGACTCCGCCTTGGCCTTTTCAATCGCCAGGCGCAGGCGCGGGTTGAAGTTGGGATCGCCGCCACCCATCCGCGCCGCAACCGTGATCTCCTTGATCAGCTTGGTGAAAATCTTGCCCCGCTTGGCGTCCTGACGCCCTTTGCGGTGTTGGATGTTTGCCCATTTGGAATGACCGGCCATGATTCAGCGCCTCGAAAACACGAAGAAATTGAAGGCGGCGATGTTACCACCGCACCCGGCTTCTCTTTCCGGCGCGCAGCGGTAACGTAGCTCCGGCGTCTCACCACCTTCGTAAACTGGCGAGCAAGAAATCAATGAGGCCATACACGATTGATATTGCTCCGCGTAGGAGCCGACCATCGCCCGCGGGTCTGCTTCCTCGCGCGCGTCATGGTCATAGAAGCCGGGCTGCCAGACTTGACTCGGCCTACAACGGAGGACAAAGGACGGGATGCGGTGGCATAAGCCAGTGGCAATGGTCCGGCATCACGACGAAGGCCCAGGTGGTTGCCAACCCTTCCGCATCGGCTGACTTCAGCTCGCGCACCAACGCCTCTTTGCAGGAGCGGACCGTGTCCGCGATTTTGGCTTGGGTTATCGCGGACACGGTTACGCCAGTTCCTCAATGTCAAAGATCCGCCGATGTTCGCGGATGGCGTAGCGGTCGGTCATGCCGGCGATGTAGTCGGCCACCGCGCGGGCTGGGTCAAGGTCGGCGCGGGCGCGGTGTTCCGGCGGCATCAGACGCGGCTCGCGGGTGAAAGCATCGAACAGGTCGCGCAGCAGGCGTTGCGCTTTTTCGCTCATGCGTGCCACCTTGTAGTGGCGATACAGGTTCTGGAACAGGAAACGCTTCAGCTCGCGATGCTGTTCCAGCACGCTCGCGCTGAAAGCCGCCAGCGGCGGGCAGCGGCGCACGTCGTCGAGGCTTTCCGGTTTGTGCTGAGCGAGGTTGCCGCGGGTCTGTTCCAGCAAATCCACCACCAGCGTGTTGATCATCCGACGCACGGTTTCGTGGATCAGGCGACGGTCGTTGAGGGCGGGGTAGAGGCCCCGCACGGTGTCGAGGTGGCTGGCGAAGATGTCCACCTGTTCCAGTTGTTCGACCGTGATGAGGCCAGAGCGCAGGCCATCGTCGACATCGTGGTTGTTGTAGGCAATCTCGTCGGCCAGATTGGTGATCTGCGCTTCCAGCGAGGGTTGCCGGCCTTCCAGAAAGCGCCGGCCGACTTCACCCAGCTTTTCCGCATTCTTCAGCGAGCAGTGTTTGAGAATGCCTTCGCGTGACTCGAAGGTCAGGTTCAGCCCCTCGAACTCCGCGTATTTCTGCTCCAGTTCGTCGACCACCCGCAGCGATTGCAGGTTGTGCTCGAAGCCGCCGTGGTCCTTCATGCAGTCGTTGAGCACATCCTGGCCGACATGGCCGAACGGGGTGTGGCCAAGGTCGTGCGCCAGCGCCAAAGTTTCCGTGAGGTCTTCGTCCACGCCCAACATGCGCGCCAGGGTGCGGCCGATCTGGGCGACTTCGAGGCTGTGGGTGAGGCGGGTGCGGAACAGGTCGCCTTCGTGGTTCACGAACACCTGGGTCTTGTATTCCAGGCGGCGGAATGCGGTGGAATGGACGATGCGGTCGCGGTCGCGCTGATATTCGGAGCGCGGCGCGGCGGCCGGTTCCGGGTAACGGCGGCCGCGAGTGCGGGCGGAGAGGGCGGCGAATTTGGCCAACTGCGGGGCCAACTGCGTTGCCAACTGCGGGGCGAGGTCGGTCATGGCTTGCGTTTCCAATGCGTTACGTTATGGATCTGACTCGTAGCTGTCAGCGTCGCCCGCAAGGCCGCTGGGTCGTAATCGCCGGACATGAAGGCTTCGCCCAAGTTGCGCAACAGGACGAAGCGGATGCGCCCCGCTTCCGCTTTCTTGTCTACGCCCATGAAGTTCATGTAAGCGTCGTAGCCCAGAGCGGGCGCCACCACCGGCAGGCCGGCGCGGCGGAACAACGCCGCCACGCGATCGACATCGGCTGGCGCAATCAAGCCCATGCGCCGCAACAATTCGGCTGCCAGGACGGTGCCGGCGGAAACGCCCTCGCCGTGCAGCCAGACGCCGTAGCCCATGCCTGTCTCGATGGCCTGGCCGAAGGTGTGGCCCAGGTTGAGCAGGACGCGCGCCCGGATTCGCGCTCGTCGGCGCTGGCCAAGGTACGGCTGAGCCGCTCCAGATACAGCGGCCCGACCGTGGTATTGGTGACGATGACGGCGCGCTTCTGCTTCAGGTGCGGCAACACCAGATCGGCCCGGTCGAGCAGGCCAGGGCCGATGTGGATGGGGTAGGCGCGGTCGCCCAGGTCGACGAAAAGGGTTTGCATGGAAATGGCGGGGGGGGGCGGATCAGGGGTTGGAATGATAGCCGGGGCGCGTGGGGCTGGTGCGTTTCCGCGAATGCGGGCGTCAGGTTCAATTTTCCAGACGCCTTGGCATAGAATGCCGCGGCCACACTCAGATCAACTACCCACTACCCGCATGTTTAGCGAAATCAAAAAACTCCCGGCGTACCGCGAACTCATCATCAATTTCGCCATGCGCGAAATCAAAGCCAAATACAAGCAGGCCGCGCTGGGCGTCTCCTGGGCCGTGTTGCAGCCGCTGCTGCAAATATTGATCATGACCCTGGTGTTTTCCGTCTTCGCGCGGGTTCCCAGCGAGGGCATCCCCTACCCCCTGTTCCTGTTCACCGGTCTTTTGCCCTGGTTGTTCTTTGCCAATGCCCTCAACCGCGGCACCACCGCGTTGACCAACCAGGCCGGACTGATTACCAAGATCTACTTTCCGCGCGAATCTCTGGTCATCGCCGGGCTCGTTGCCTCGCTGGTGGACTTCGCTATCGCTGCTTCGATCTATGTAGTCATGCTCATCTACTATGGCGTGTCGCTCTCCCCCTATGCGCTGATGGCGATCCCGATCTTCCTCGCCCAGATGATTCTGGCATTCGGACTGATGCTGCTGCTCGCCCCGCTCAACGCCTTCTATCGCGACGTCAGCCAACTGATGCCCGTGTTGATCACGTTCTGGCAGTACCTCACCCCCATCATGTACCCCCTGAAAATGGTTCCGGCACGCTACCAGGCGCTCTATAGCCTCAACCCCATGGTTGGCATCATGGACGGCTACCGTTCCGTCCTGCTGCGCCACCAGATGCCGGATATGAACTTGCTGGCTTATGCCATCGGTGTCGGTATTGTTCTGCTGGTCTTTGGCTATTCGCAATTCAAGCGCGTGGAAATGAAGCTGGCCGACATCGCTTGATGGCCGCCGCCTCAGCCGAATCGATCGTGGTCGGTCCATAAGCTCTTAAACCGCCATGCGCCTGACTCCAGACCAGGTCAAGATCATCAAGGATACGGTTAGCCGCCTGGCCGGGCCGGCAAGCCGTGTATGGTTATTTGGTTCCCGTGTGGATGACGATCTGCGCGGCGGCGACATTGACTTGCTGGTCGAAACCGATGAGACCGTACCCAACAGGGTGCGGATGCTTTGCAAGTTAGAGAGGGCTCTCGTCATGGCGCTGGGCGACCGCAAGCTGGATATCCTGATCAAGGACGCGCGCACGCCAGACGCCCCGATCTTCCAGGTTGCGCGTCGCCAGGGAGCCATGCGGTGAGCCTTGCCTATTTAGCGGAACATACCGAGAACGCCTTGCTCGCACTCGAACTGGCCGAGCGCGAAGCAGCGCACCTGGCCTACACCCAACAGAGCCTATTCGCCGAGCGGATCGATCTGGCATGGGTGAAAAACCTTGTTACCCGACAAGATCTGGCAGAGAAAATCGACGCCTTTGTCGCCAGATTCGGGCGCCTGCAGGACCATATCGGAGAGAAACTCATACCCAGGTTTGCCCAATTGATGGGAGAGCGGCCCAAGTCACTACTTGATGTGCTGGCTTACGCGGAAAGGATGCACTGGATAGACAGTGCCGAGGCGTTCGTTGGCAGCCGCAAGCTGCGCAATCCGCTTGTGCACGAATACATGGCTGAGCCCGAACTGTTTCTCGAAGCCCTGCTGGCCGCCGATGGAGCCACCCGACTGCTCCTCGACACCGTCCAGCGCGTTGGAAAACATGCGCAGCAGCTTGGCTTGCGCTGAACCTCCCAAACCCGCCCCCATGCGCATAACCGAATCCAAACGACAAGCCATCACCGACGCCATCCGCGCCGTCGATCCCGATGCGCCTGTCTACCTGTTCGGCTCGCGCGCCGACGACAGCGCCAAGGGCGGCGACATTGACCTTCTGGTGCTTTCATCGCAGATCGACCTGATGGCGAAACTCGATATCCTGGCCTGCTTGCATGGACAGATAGGCGAACAGAAAATTGACCTCGTAATTCAACCTGACCTCTCCCGGCCTTTTGCACGCATTGCAGTCAAGGAGGGAATCCGGCTATGACCTTAGACCGCTGCCAGCGCGTAGTCCGCGAACTGATGATTTTTTTCCTGTGCGCACTCAACCAACATTGGCGCCAGCGGATACCCTGCTGGACCGCATGCATCGTGCCGAAAAGCGGGGTTGGATAAACACCGCATCCAAACGCCAAACCGTATGATTCACCCAGACCACCCCGCAACAGAGAAAAAGAAATGAGCCGACCCGCAGTCGTTTTCGACCACGTATCCAAGATGTATTCCCTTTCCCATCAGAAAACGGAGAACCTCAAGGACCGCCTCACGCGGATGCTCAGAGGCGGAAAGGCCCCGGTACAAACACAAGCCGAGTCAGAAGACTTCTACGCACTGCGTGACGTTTCCTTCGAAATTCAGCCTGGCGAATCCGTAGGCATCATCGGCCCAAACGGCTCTGGCAAAAGCACATCGCTCAAGATACTTGCCGGTGTGACAAAACCCAGTTCAGGCAGATTCGAACTCAATGGCAGACTGGGGGCGCTGATCGAGGTAGGCGCCGGCTTCCACCCTGAAATGACCGGGCGTGAAAACGTCTATATGAACGGCTCTATTCTCGGCATGAGCAAGAAGGAGATCGACCGGAAATTCGATTCCATCGTGGATTTTTCCGAGATCGAGCAATTCATCGATACGCCGGTCAAGCACTACTCATCCGGGATGTATGTGAGACTCGGATTTGCCGTAGCCATACACAACGAGCCCGAAGTTATGTTGGTAGATGAGGTGTTGGCGGTTGGCGACCTGGGCTTTCAGAAGAAATGCTTCGAGCGTATGGAGGCACTGAAGAACGAAGGTCGCACCTTCATTCTTGTTTCCCATTCCATGGGCCAGATTCAGGAAATGTGCAAACGGGCCATCATGCTGAAGAACGGCGTGCTTGTTGCCGATGACAAGGCCGCCGATGTGTCCGGACGTTACATCGAACTGATGTCTGAACAGGTTGTTGAGCCGACCGATGAAGGCGGAAATAACACGGCCAATCTAGATATCATCGACGTGAATCTGGTAGGGGACGATGGCAGACCGTTGGCCCATGTGCCCGTCGAAGCGCATCTGATGGTGCGTATCGACTATGAAGCGAAAGAGCCGGTGGATGGGGCGCGCGTGGTCGTCAACGTGTTGCGTATGGGTACTGCGGTATACCGTATCAACTCCGGAATTCAGGGCGTGCCACTGGCACCGTTATCAGGAAAAGGCCACATCCTTTGTACCTTGCCCAATCTATTTCTATTCCCCAACGCTTATGGTTTTGACGTGCTGATCTGGGATGCCAAACAGTCCAGCATCCTGGCGCGCAAGATCATCAGGGAATCCTTCACCATCATGCGGCCTGAGGAACTCGCCACGCTGGGGTGCGGGTGCCCTTCCGAACCTGCCGAACGTAGTTTCATTTATGGGCACGCCCGGTGGGAGCATGTGCCAGACGGCGGCCATTCCTCATCCACCATGCAGATCGCTCAATGACACCTATCGGCTACCAGAGCGAAGCCTATGCGCGCGCGCTCCATCACGGCGACGCGATCCCCCTCCCCCATGCACAAAGCTGGTGGATACGACGGCCCATACCGGGCTCGTCACTGTTCGACGGCATGGGTCCCTACCCCATGCTGTGCTGCGGCGACTGGTCGCGACTCGGCGACGACCTGGCCGCACTGGGAGGCGGCATCGTCTCCTTTGCCGCCGTCATCGACCCGCTGGGCGATTACGACGAAGCCATGCTTCGCGCCGCTTTTCCGGACGTGCTGTTCCCCTACAAACAGCATTACACGGTCGATCTGACGCGTCCGCTGGCGGAAACCGTCTCCAAACATCACAAATACTATGCTCGGCGTGCGTTGCGGGAATTCCGGGTCGAGTTGAGCGAGACACCCACCGACCATGCGGAAAGCTGGGCCTCACTTTATTCGGAGCTGATAGAACGTAATCAGATCAAGGGGGCGGCCGCATTCTCACCCTCATCGCTGAGAGCCCAACTGGGCGTCCCTGGCATACAGGTCTATTGCGCCTATGAGGGCGAGGCCATCGTCGGAATACAGCTTTGGGTGGTTCAAGGTTCGGCTGCGTACTACCACTTGTCCACATCCAGCCAGCGCGGATATGAGCGGAGCGTCGCCTATGCGTTGGTGTGGAAAGCATTGGAAAACTTGCAGGCGAGTGGCGTCACGCTGGCAAACCTCGGTGGGGGAGCGGGCGTCAACTCAGGTTCGGCAGGGTTGACCGAATTCAAGTCCGGCTGGTCGGATGGGCAACGAACGGCCTGGTTCGGTGGCCGCATTCTCGATCGGGAGCGCTACCCACTACTAAGCGCGTCGATACCCTCCAATACGCCCTTTTTCCCCCTTTACCGTGCTGAGCAAGCCGTGCTGGAATCATGATGGCCACTGAATTCGAACACCAGACTCGGCAAGCCACCTATCAGCGCAACACCAGCCTGGAAGGCTTGCTGGGCGAGATCAATCGACTCCTGGAGCCGGTGGAAGCCGGGGTGCGCGAACGCTTCCAGAAGCCACGCTGGCCACTCATTCTGGTGGTGGGCGCGCCACGCAGCGGCACCACCCTGATGACCCAGTGGCTGGCCACGCTGGGGCAGTTCGCCTACCCCACCAATCTGCTCTCGCGCTTCTACCAGGCGCCCTATGTAGGCGCGCTGATCCAGCAGATGTTGACCGACCCGGCCTATCAATTCCGCGATGAATTCAAAGAACTCAGCGAAGCGCGCGCCAGTTTCGACTCCAGCCTGGGCAAGACCAGCGGCCTCCTGGCGCCCAATGAGTTCTGGTATTTCTGGCGGCGTTTCTTTCCCTATCAGGAGGTTCATTACCTCGACCATGACGCGCTTGCGCAAATCGACAGCGCTACTTTCCTCGCCGAACTGGCCGGGCTCGAAGCAACCTTTGACAAGCCGCTGGCGATGAAAGGGATGATCGCCAACTGCAATCTTGACTATCTCGACGACCTGCTCGACCGCGTGGTCTTCGTTTACACAAAGCGGCGGCCTTTCTTCAATGCGCAGTCGCTCCTGACTGCGCGGCTCAAGTACTCGGGCAATTTGGACGAGTGGTACTCCTTCCGCCCCAAGGAATACGCCATGCTTAAAAAAATGGACCCCTATCACCAGGTGGCCGGGCAGATTCACTACCTCAACCAAGCGATAGAAACCGCCCTGGCGCGGGTGTCCGAGGAACGGCGGCTGGTGGTCGATTACGAGGACTTCTGCGAATCACCGGGTCGCGTGTATGAACGACTGCACGCCTGCTGCCAAGCCCAGGGCTATGAGATGGCGCCCGACTACAGCGGTCCGAAGCAATTCGCCACCACTGACCGGGTGACCGTCACCGAAGATGAAGCCCGTCTCATACATGAGGCCATCGACCATTTCTCAACGGAGACCGCACAACCATGACCGCAACAGGAGCACAGACCCAACTCGCACTGTTCGGCTCCCAGCCCGCGTTTCCCGAGCCTGTCCACGTTGGCCGCCCCAATATCGGCGACCGAGCCGCACTCATGCAGCGCTTCGAAGACATTCTCGACTCCCGTTGGCTGACCAATCGTGGCCGTCAAGTCCAGGAATTCGAGAAGCGCCTGGCCGAGCGACTGGGCGTCAAGCACTGCATCGCCATGTGCAACGCCACCATCGCTCTGGAAATTGTCACCCGTGCGCTGGAGATGAAAGGCGAGGTCATCGTTCCTTCGATGACCTTCATCGCCACCGCGCACGCCCTGCAATGGCAGGAAATTACCCCGGTGTTCTGCGACATCGACCCCGACACGCACACCATCGACGTGGAGCGGGTCGAAGAGATGATCACCCCGCGCACCACCGGCATCGTCGGCGTTCATGTCTGGGGCCGCCCGTGTGATATCGAGGGGCTGACCGACATCGCGAAACGGAATAACCTGAAACTGGTGTTCGATGCCGCTCACGCCATCGGCTGCGGCCACCGTGGGCGTGCCATCGGCGGCTTCGGCGACGCGGAAGTATTCAGCTTTCACGCCACCAAGGTACTCAACAGCTTCGAAGGCGGCGCGGTCACCACCAACGACGACGCGCTGGCGGAGAAAGTGCGGCTAATGCAGAACTTCGGTTTCGCCGGCCTGGACAACGCCATCCACATCGGCACCAACGGCAAGATGAGTGAAATTTCGGCCGCCATGGGCATCGTCTCGCTGGACAGCTTCGACGACTTCGTCGCCTGCAACAAACGTAACTATCTCCAATACCTGAACGAGCTGGGCGATATCCCCGGACTCCGCTTTGTGCGTTATGACGAAAACGAAAGCAACAACTACCAATACATCGTCGCGACCATCGACGAAGAAAAGGCAGGGCTGTCACGGGACGCCCTGATCAAGGTATTGCACGCGGAAAACGTGCTGGCTCGGCGCTATTTCTGGCCCGGTTGTCACCGCATGCAACCGTATCGCTCGTACTATCCTCATGCCCATCTGCTGCTGCCTAATACGGAAAGAGTGGCTTCGCAGTTGCTCATCCTGCCCACAGGGACGGCATTGGGTGCTCCGGAAATTTCCACGATCTGTGCGATCATTCGCCAAGCGTTGGCAATGGCGGCTCAAGTCAGCCAGCATCTAGCCTCCCATCCGTAACCTGCCCCATTCGAAAAACAGATGCCTCCAACCATCGAAAGATTCGCACTGACAGGCGAACTCCCTTTGACTCTGCTCGCTGCGGTACTGCCTGATGCCGCCCTGCCAAGCAGCGTCTCCGGGATCGCACGGTTTGGCCATACTCAGGCGGGTGAATTGTGCTTTTGTGATCGGGTCCCCGGGGCCGAATACGCTGAAGTCGCGGCCGGCTCGCTGATTCTTTGCGGAGAAGACTTGGCCGTCACCTTGAGCCACCGCTTTCCCGGCATCACTTGCTTACCCGTTGCCGACCCCCGCGCGCTGTTCATCGATCTCGGGCACCGTCTGTTGGCTGCAGAATCGGTCGCCGTGAGCGATGCCGTTCCGCGTCCGTTTGGCATTCACCCCGGGACAAAAATTGGCGCATATACCGACATCCATCCGGAAACGCGCATCGACGAAGGCGTTCATATTGGCGCCCACTGCGTCATACACCGGGGCACCTGGATACAGGCCGGCACCATCATCAGGGACAACACCACGATCGGCGTGGCAGGCATCAATGCCTATCGTGGCCTGGATGGCAAGGTCCGCAACTTTCCGCATTTCGCCAGCGTGATCATCGGGCCCGGTGTGGAAATCGGCGCTGGTACTGTCGTGGTGCGCGGCATTACGACCAGCACGCAAATCGGCGCGGAGAGCGTGATTGGCAATCTTTGCAATATTGGGCACGGCGTCGAAATCGGCGAGCGCGTCTGGATGTCCGTCGGCACCCTGGTCGGCGGACACACAAGAATCCATGACGGCGCCACACTCGGCATGAGCGTGGCCGTAAAGGACAACATCGAAATCGGCGCGGGTGCGCAGATCGGCATGGGCAGCGTGGTCGTGAAGTCCGTCAAGCCTCACGCCTCATTGTTCGGCAATCCGGCGCGCATGGTCGGCCCCATCCATGCCGGCCCGAATCGCTGAAATGGGAGAACTGTGATGCCGGAAACAACGCTTGACTTGGCGTTCAAGGGTGCGCGCGACTATCTGCAAGGTACCGATGTCTTCAACCAGACCTTGTCGTGGCTGGAAAACGCGCTTCCTGACGCCCCTATCCAGGATATCGACTTTTCCTTTCATCATCTCGCACGCCATCGAATCAAACTGATCCTTGGCGCCTTGCCAGAGGGCGTCGAGGCCTTCTCAGTGTGTTCCTTTTCCCAGGCCGGCCAGCGGCAGAAGGCCTATCTCATCGAAACCGAGGAGCCTGTGACGGGTCGCTATCCGTATCCGGAAGATGAAATGGTCGCGCCGATGGAATACGATCTTGCGGCCAAGCGAGGCGTGTTGCGCGGCTCCATCGCCTATAGCGACATCGAAATATGGGTGGCGATGACAAAGGCGCTCCATTACAAAGTCTTCCCCCAGTACTCGGGCAAATGGCTGTTTGTAAGAGGGCGCTTCCCGCGCTATTCAGGCCATACCCAAGCAGATGAACGGACGCTGGTGATCGCCGCCAGCTTCAATGACCGCCTGACTCGCAGCGAAGTCCTCCTGGATGGGCACAAGGTCGGTGAAATCTATTTCTCTATCGTGTGAGAACGACATGCTTGGAATCGAAGCCATCGCAGTTCACATTCCTCCGGGCCGAGCATCTAATCTCGACCTGAGAGATACGTTCGATGTGGATGAAGCCTTCCTGGTCGACAAGATCGGGGTTCTGGAACGTGCGGTGAAGGCGCCGGAAGAAGACACCAGCGACTTGGCCCTTGCAGCATTGGAAAAACTGATTGAACAACAAGGATTGGCGCGTGACGCAATAGAAGTCCTTGTAGTGGTTACCCAGAATCCGGACAGCAATCTTCCGCATGTCTCCGCCTTGGTCCATGGCCGGGCTGGCCTGTCCCCCACCTGTGCGGCATTCGATTTGTCACTGGGTTGTTCCGGCTACGTCTATGGCCTTTCGGTATTGCAGTCATTTCTGGCGGGCAATGGATTGTCGCGTGGCGTTCTGATCACCTGCGACCCCTATAGCAAAGTCATCGACCCGAACGACAAGAATACCGTTCTCCTGTTCGGTGATGCCGCGACCGCAACCTTGATCGGACCGAATCCGATCTTCCTGTGCGGGCCCTTTACTTTCGGGACGCAAGGCGACCTAACCGGTGCGCTGACTTGTCGGGAAGGTGTCCTGCACATGAATGGGCGAGAGGTGTTCAATTTCGCGGCCACTGTGGTACCCAAAGATATAGCGCGTTTGCTTGAACTGGCATGCTTGAGCAAATCTGATGTGGATTGCTTTATTTTCCATCAGGGCAGCCGCTATATCGTCGAAACCCTGGCAAAACGACTAGGACTGAACAAAGACGGTGTGCGTATGGATATCATGCACACCGGCAATACTGTTTCCTCATCGATCCCGATCTTGCTGGCGCGTGAGTTCGACAACCCTTCGGTTTGGACTCTGGTTATGAGCGGTTTCGGTGTCGGCCTGTCCTGGTCAAGTTGTGTTTGCAAACGAATTGGAGAATGAAATGACTGAAATGAAGGCACTCACCGAGATCATCGCCGGGCTGGATCTGATATCCGATATGGCGACTTTCGACCCGGAAAAAACATTCAGAGACAACGATATCGATTCGCTGGATGTCATGAGCGTGTTTCTGGCAGTGGAGGAACACTTCGGCATCAAGTTTCCCGAGGAGGAGGCCCTCCAGATCAATACTCCGTCGCAATTACTGAATGCCATTAATGAGCGCGGCTAGCGGATGAGGTATCAGCCTAGGTTAAGGTGTTTGTGCAGAGAGGCGGGAACCTGAACAGACAGACCCGCTGGGGAATAATCCATGGATACGGTTTATCTGAATATCGGCAGCGACAGGCAGCCACTGCCTCAGGATTAAATGGTGTCTGATCCCCTTGGCATCATAAATCTAGCGTTAACTGGCATGTTTCCGTACAAGAAATCGCCCCGGAATGTGCCAATTACCCCGGAAGGGTTTGCTGAAGACAGTATAAGATGTATTTCATTGGGTGTTAACATGATTCACTTGGATGCAAGGGATACACATGTAATACCAGTTTTCGAACAAAGTTATTTGCACCGATGTGGTTGCAATATTAATCAAATGGAATGAAGAGGTAGCGCGAGTGAGCGTTAATGAATCTAAAGAGATTCTAGCCGGGTCTAATAGCGCAGGCTTGAGAATATGCCAGCCTATGAAGATCGCTGAGCAAACTTGGCCAGAAGGAACCGACCCGGTCGTTAGCATATGCTGTGCAACCTACAACCATGCAGCATTTATTCGCGACTGTATTGATGGATTCCTGGCCCAAAGAACGACATTTCCCATCGAAATACTCATCAATGATGATGCGTCAACTGATCGCAACGCCGAAATAATCCGTGACTATACAGCCCAATATCCTCACCTAATAAAGCCCATATTTCAGACGCAAAATCAACTCTCTAAAGGGTTGAAGCCCAACCCAAACTTTAACTTTCCTCGCGTCAACGGGGAATACATTGCATTTTGCGAGGGTGATGATTATTGGACAGACCCATTAAAGCTTGAAAAGCAGGTCCAATTCTTACAAACGCACACAGACTACTCCCTATGCTGGACAAGATTCAAAACCAGGAACGAAAAGACCGGTGAATTCATTGAAGATAACAATGGGCTCTATTTCTCAGGGCCAGAAGGTAGTGAATTCGACTTTGAAATCTTCCAACAAGCCTGGCACATCGGAATGCAAACTCTGCTATTCCGCGCAAAACCTTTACTGGAGAACAACCACTTCAGCAACCCGTACTACAAGGATGTGTTCTTAATCAGTGACTTGCTCAATATAGGCAAAGGCTTCTGCCTGAACGAATTCACCGCGATCTATAGACTGCATGATGGTGGCATCTACTCCTCCACGAACCCGATGTCTAGGGCAGAAATAGGCGCTGCAACTTATAGGGAAATTTTCCAAGCCTACCCTGGCAACGTATATCTCAAGAAGAAATACGAGAATTTTTCTAACAACCTTATCAAACTCCTCATCGGTCAAGGTGCGGTTGCCTACCCTAAAGCATTACAACTTCTGAACGAACAACTCAGACTCACCACACAGTCCGAACAAGAAAAGAATGATTTTCTTTTTGAAAAAATTACCAAACTTCTCGTTGAACGGGATGAGAGTATTCACCGACTGACAAGGGAAGCTAAGTCATTAACAAATGAATTGCGTAATGTCTACCGTAGTGCGTCATTCCGTACCGGGCGCGCATTAACTGCGCCTGTTAGAGCGTTGCACAAAATCAAGAACAATGCAGGCACATTGTCGAGAAAAATATCCAGGGCCCTCCGCAGCCATGCCCAGATTGAGTCCGACAAGCATAAACAGACGCTCCTAGAACGCGGTGTCATCTTCATCGACAAAAAGAAACTGCTCAAGGAAAGTAAACATTTGACTCCGATGCCGAGCACGAATGCCGGCAATCCGAAACTGGTTGTATCACTGACTTCCTTCCCGCCCCGCGTCGACGATCTGTTTTTCACGATCTATTCGCTTCTGATTCAATCCTATAAACCTGATCTGCTCGTTTTATGGCTTGCGGATAGCCAGTTCCCGCGCAGGGAAAAGGACTTGCCCACGCGCCTGCTGAAGTTGCGTCAATACGGCCTCACGATAAAGTGGTGCCATGACATTCGCTCATACAAGAAGCTCATTCCAGCCCTCAAGGAATATCCCGAAGCCGTCATCGTCACAGCCGATGACGACATCTATTACCCGCAAAACTGGCTCAGTTTGCTAGTGGATTCCTATAAGAAGGAGCCAAGTAATATCCATTGCCAGCGTGCCCATCGGATCGTTTTAAATTCTGACGGCACGATAAGCCCATATATAAATTGGATTAATTGTATTTCCTCGGCAGAGGCGTCTTTCTTAAATTTTCCCACAGGTGGTGGCGGTACGTTATATCCGCCAAAATCTCTCTTCGAGGATGTTTCTAACGAAGAGTTGTTTATGAAGCTGTGTCCCACAGCGGATGACATATGGTTTTGGGCAATGGCCTTAATGAATAATCGAAGAATCCGGGTCATAGACAAAAACATTTCCAAGGATGAGCTTACCTATCTAGATCCTATTGAGGCACACGGCTTAAAAGTAGGGCATGGACTATGGGCTGTGAATGAATATGCTAATGACGGTCAGTTGGAGTCGGTCATTTCGTATTATAAAGACAGGTTTCAGATTATTAATAAACTGAAGGAAGAGATGGATGGTGCGATTGATGGAAGAGCGTAAGATACGCAATGCGTCGGGGATCATAAGGACGCGGCCCCATGCCATCAATGCACTGTCCATTGAAATCCATTACCGTGATAGAGAATTTGGCCGCAACCCGCGCGGGCGCAGGGTTGCGGAAAATGGTCACGGATCCAGGTAGATAAAATACTCTGCATATAAAGGAGCCGTTCTTGATTCGAGTTTTTCAGACTATCCATAAGTACACACCTCATATCCCGCTCTTCGAAAGAAAGTACGATGTTACGGATGACATGGATTTTGAGACTCTGCGTCGTCTGGTGGTCAACGATGGCTATGCATCAACTTACGTTCTTTTGCCTGCGCTTGAGCACAAGGCGGATGAAGTCTTTTATACACTCTGGGACTACGAAAGACTTCAACAGTGCTGGGCCAGAGAGCATGGTCTAATAACTCGAGACCTAAGTGAAATCAAGTTGGCCCAGATTGAGGAATATAAACCAGATATATTTTATAATATGTCAGCTTTTTGCGATGGCGAATTTATCAAACGGCTTGGCAAGTCCAGGGTGCGGAAGGATATTTATTGGAATGGCATAATTGAACCTGAGCCGCGGACATTTTATGAATATGATGGTCAATTATCACTGCATCGCCCCTACATCGACTACTGGAAAAGGCGGGGCCTTGCGGCTTGCGAGCTGCAGCCAAGCATTCCTTCTGGCTGGCATCAGCGCATTCATGCCAATAAATCTATCGACGTACTATTTTATGGACAATACTTCAAGGGCATGTTTGACAATCGAAATGCCATTATTGATGATTTGCTCAAATATAAGCAGGCCTCGCGTAGAGACATTCGTTGTCACCTGACTTATACAGAAACGCGACATCAACAAACCATTTTTCGAATCCCGGGTTTGCCTTGGACTCACATTCGCCGGCCTGTTATAAGTTTCCCTAGCAGGAACGTCAGGGAGCAATCCCTGCCCCCATTATACGGTGACACGCTTTATGGCTCAATCGCACAGGCAAAGATTGTAGTCAACGCTTATACGGATGACAATCGCGACTTCAAGAGTAACATGCGTCTTTACGAGGGTATTGGCTTGGGCGCGTTTCTGATTTCAGAAGAAGGTAATTATCCTGATGGTTTTGAGCCCGAAGTCGATTTTTATACCTATAGAAATTCAATTGGATTAATTGTATTTCCTCGGCAGAGGCGTCTTTCTTAAATTTTCCCACAGGTGGTGGCGGTACGTTATATCCGCCAAAATCTCTCTTCGAGGATGTTTCTAACGAAGAGTTGTTTATGAAGCTGTGTCCCACAGCGGATGACATATGGTTTTGGGCAATGGCCTTAATGAATAATCGAAGAATCCGGGTCATAGACAAAAACATTTCCAAGGATGAGCTTACCTATCTAGATCCTATTGAGGCACACGGCTTAAAAGTAGGGCATGGACTATGGGCTGTGAATGAATATGCTAATGACGGTCAGTTGGAGTCGGTCATTTCGTATTATAAAGACAGGTTTCAGATTATTAATAAACTGAAGGAAGAGATGGATGGTGCGATTGATGGAAGAGCGTAAGATACGCAATGCGTCGGGGATCATAAGGACGCGGCCCCATGCCATCAATGCACTGTCCATTGAAATCCATTACCGTGATAGAGAATTTGGCCGCAACCCGCGCGGGCGCAGGGTTGCGGAAAATGGTCACGGATCCAGGTAGATAAAATACTCTGCATATAAAGGAGCCGTTCTTGATTCGAGTTTTTCAGACTATCCATAAGTACACACCTCATATCCCGCTCTTCGAAAGAAAGTACGATGTTACGGATGACATGGATTTTGAGACTCTGCGTCGTCTGGTGGTCAACGATGGCTATGCATCAACTTACGTTCTTTTGCCTGCGCTTGAGCACAAGGCGGATGAAGTCTTTTATACACTCTGGGACTACGAAAGACTTCAACAGTGCTGGGCCAGAGAGCATGGTCTAATAACTCGAGACCTAAGTGAAATCAAGTTGGCCCAGATTGAGGAATATAAACCAGATATATTTTATAATATGTCAGCTTTTTGCGATGGCGAATTTATCAAACGGCTTGGCAAGTCCAGGGTGCGGAAGGATATTTATTGGAATGGCATAATTGAACCTGAGCCGCGGACATTTTATGAATATGATGGTCAATTATCACTGCATCGCCCCTACATCGACTACTGGAAAAGGCGGGGCCTTGCGGCTTGCGAGCTGCAGCCAAGCATTCCTTCTGGCTGGCATCAGCGCATTCATGCCAATAAATCTATCGACGTACTATTTTATGGACAATACTTCAAGGGCATGTTTGACAATCGAAATGCCATTATTGATGATTTGCTCAAATATAAGCAGGCCTCGCGTAGAGACATTCGTTGTCACCTGACTTATACAGAAACGCGACATCAACAAACCATTTTTCGAATCCCGGGTTTGCCTTGGACTCACATTCGCCGGCCTGTTATAAGTTTCCCTAGCAGGAACGTCAGGGAGCAATCCCTGCCCCCATTATACGGTGACACGCTTTATGGCTCAATCGCACAGGCAAAGATTGTAGTCAACGCTTATACGGATGACAATCGCGACTTCAAGAGTAACATGCGTCTTTACGAGGGTATTGGCTTGGGCGCGTTTCTGATTTCAGAAGAAGGTAATTATCCTGATGGTTTTGAGCCCGAAGTCGATTTTTATACCTATAGAAATTCTGCTGAGTTGATTCATCAGATTGAACGTGTCCTGGCTGATTGGCCCGCTCATGCAGAGGTTGCACAACGCACTCAAAGAAAAATTTCTGCGCTCTATAGCAAGGAGCGTCAGTGGAATGATTTTCAAGGCTTTGTTTCAAGTTTGTAGTAACGAGACAGTAAGAGAGGATATTTTGTGATTTGTCACCCTTTGTGTGATGTAACTTCTAATCAAGTCGGGTCAAATACTAAGATCTGGCAATTTACTGTGGTCTTGCCCGGCGCAATAATTGGTGATGACTGTAATATCTGCGCTCACTGCTTTATTGAGAATGATGTGGTCGTCGGTGACCGTGTCACGGTAAAAAGTGGGGTGCAGTTGTGGGATGGCCTCCGCATTGGTAACGATGTTCATATTGGCCCTAACGTCACTTTCACGAATGACAAATACCCAAAAAGTCGCAACACTAATTACGTCTGTCTGCAAACCTGGATTGAAGACGGTGCCAGCATCGGGGGGGGGGCGACGATCCTTCCAGGTTTGCGAATCGGAGCAGGCGCCATGGTAGGGGCCGGGGCTGTGGTGACGAAAGATGTCCCCCCCGGCGTTACCGTTGTTGGAAATCCCGCCAGAATTTTGGCCAAGTGTTGATGGAGTGATTGCAAGCATGCTTTACAGTATTGACACCTGTCGCATGATCGACCTTCCCAAGATCCACGACCCACGGGGTAATCTGACATTTATTGAGTCTGGCAACCCAATCCCATTTGATATCCAACGTGTTTATTACCTCTATGATGTGCCCGGCGGAGCGGAGCGCGGTGGCCATGCCCATAAGGATCTGCATCAACTCATCATCGCCATGTCAGGGAGCTTTGATGTTGTATTGGACGATGGCAAGGACAAACAGCGTATACATCTCAACCGCTCCTATAACGGCCTTTATATCTGCCCTATGATATGGCGGGAGTTAGATAACTTTTCTTCCGGATCGGTCTGCATGGTACTGGCGTCAAACAAATATGATGAGGCCGATTATTATCGTGATTACGCAGAGTTCATGAGAGCGCGGTGGCAGGCATGAGTGTCCCCTTCCTCGACCTTCATGCAGCTTATGTAGAACTCAAGGCGGAGATCGACGCTGCGGTGGCCAGGGTGCTGGACAGCGGCTGGTACATCATGGGCGCCGAATTGGAAGCGTTCGAGTTGGAGTTCGCCAACTATTGCGGAGCGCAACATTGCATCGGCGTGGGTAATGGGCTCGAAGCGCTGCGCTTGTCGCTGCAGGCTATGGATATCGGCCCTGGCGACGAGGTGCTAGTACCATCCAATACCTATATTGCAACATGGCTTGCGGTAAGCCAGGTAGGTGCTACCCCTGTTCCTGTAGAACCGGATGAGCGCACTTACAACATGGATCCACAGCGTATCGAAGATGCGATCACTCCTCGCACTCGCGCTATCTTGCCCGTTCACCTCTATGGCCAGCCTGCTGACATGGCACCCATACTTGCCTGCGCCGATAAGCATGGCCTAGAAGTTTTGGCAGATGGCGCTCAGGCACACGGTGCACGTTATCGTGGTGCTGCTATCGGTGGGTTGGGCAATGCTACAGCCTGGAGCTTTTATCCCGGAAAGAACCTTGGGGCTTTCGGTGATGCTGGCGCGGTAACCACCAACGATCCTAAGCTCGCCGAGCGGATTCGTGTACTTCGCAACTATGGTTCGCGGGTGAAATACGTGAATGAGGTCCAAGGCTTCAACAGCCGTTTGGACGAAATACAAGCCGCGATACTGCGCGTAAAGCTGCGCCATATGGACGATTGGAACGCAAGAAGGGTGCGCACTGCGCTGCGCTACAGCGAGGCCTTCGCAGCGACCGGGCTCATCCTGCCGACGGTGGTCGCCAAGGCCGAGCCGGTCTGGCACCTCTATGTCGTGCGCCTGATGCAACGTGATGCCCTACAAGCCAAACTCGGCGAGATGGGCGTACAGACGCTGATTCACTATCCCATCCCGCCCCACCTGCAACAGGCCTACGCCGGCTATCCGGCCCCCGACCTGGCGATCACCCGTGCGATGGCCGAACAGGTGCTCAGCCTGCCGATGGGGCCGCACCTCTCTGACGTGCAGGTGGAAACCGTCATCAATGCAACCCTCGATGCGATGAAGGCCCTGCGCCCATGATGATGGAATTGACCGGCGCGCAGTTGAACTTCAACCGCAGCCTGTTCGACTGGTGCCTCAGAAACGCAGAGCGCACCCACGCCATCGGCCACAAGATTCAAAGCGCACGCTGGTGCCAACTGGCGGGGAAGCTGGCGGGGTTTGGTTGCGGCATGCTGGTTTCGCATGAACTCGAAGCCTTGCTGCTCAAGCTTGCAGCAGACATAAAGACCACGATGCCGTGGCAACCCTCGCAGGCCGGAACAAGGCGTTGGCTGCACGTCATGACGCGCACCGACAGCATCGGCGGCCACAACGCGCTCCTGAAACGCTGGATACACGCCAACCCGCTGGGCGAGCGACACAGCATCGCCGTCCTGGAGTACCTGGACCCCGAGGAAACCGAGTTGCATGCCGCCGTCAGGCAAACCGGCGGCGAGTTCTTCTCGCTCGTCGAATACGCCGACACGCCGCTCGAATGCGCCAGGAATCTGCGCGAGCTGGCCCATGCACAAGCCGACGTCATCGTCCTGCATCACCACATGTGGGATGTCATTCCAACGATTGCATTCGGCGTTGCCGACTGCCCGCCCGTCCTGCTGCTCAACATGGCCGACCATCTGTTCTGGGTGGGGGCCGCCATTTCCGACATGGTGTTGCAGATCCGGCCCGAAGGCACGGAATTGACTCGGGAATTTCGCGGTGTGGACCGCAGCCATCTGCTCAACATCCCCCTGCCTGAGAAGCCAACGGCCGATGCGACTGCCGTAGACATACGGAAAACCTTGGGCATCCCCGAAGACGCCTGCGTCTACCTGACGCTTGGCCGCGAATCGAAATACGAACCGCGAGAAGGCATCGACTTCCTCGCTACGGCCGGAAAGATCATCGACACCGTGCCCGGTGCCTATCTGATCGCCATCGGGCCATCACGGAACCACCCGGCCTGGGACCGCGCATTCCGTGAAAGTGAGGAGCACATTGTGGCCGTGGGCCCGCAACGGGCGCTGCCAGGCTACTTCGCCGCCGCCGACATCTATCTCGAAGGCTTCCCGTTCGGCTCGCTCACGGCCCTGCTTGAAGCCGGGCTCGCCGGTCTGCCCTGCGTCCGTGCGCCGGCCTTCCTGCCATCGATTTACCGATCGAATGGCCCGGCCATCGACCATATCGCGGCACCTGCCGACGCCGATGTGTATGTCGAACACGCGCGCCATCTGTCCGCACTCTCCTCCGACGAGCGGCACCGTCTGGGCCGGGATCTCGCGGAAAAAGTGGCGCACAAGCACTGCGCCGGCTGGGCCGAAGGGCTCAAGGAGCTGCCGGTCCCATTCGCGCATCGGCTATACCCCTTTGCGGATACGGTCACGCCCCTGCCGCCCGGCTACGCCCAATTGCTGCGCTGGTACGAAGGAGATGCGTTGGCGTATGCCGCCTGGCACATCCAACGTTATGCAATGAACATGAAGATTGACCCGCCCCTGTTGCTCGCCTGCATGCGCGGACTGCCCAGACTCGATCGCATGCTGGGTCTCTTCCGGAGCGTTTTTTCTCCACCGACCGAACAACCCGTTATCAAGGGCATTACCTGACAGGCCGCACCCATGACACGAATGATCGCGTTCTATCTGCCGCAGTTTCACCCGATACCGGAAAACGATGAGTGGTGGGGCAAGGGCTTTACCGAGTGGACGAATACGGCCAAGGCCAAACCGATGTTCCCCGGGCACTACCAACCCCATGTACCGGCCGACCTGGGGTTCTACGACCTGCGGCTGCCGGAAGCGCGGCTGGCGCAGGCCGAACTGGCCAGGCAATACGGTATCGAGGCGTTCTGCTATTACCACTACTGGTTTGCAGGTAAGCGCATCCTCGATCTGCCTTTCAATGAGGTGTTGGAATCGGGGCAGCCGAATTTTCCGTTCTGTTTATGCTGGGCCAATCAGAGCTGGACTGGAGTCTGGCATGGCGCGCCGAATCGAATGCTGATCGAGCAGACCTACCCGGGAATGGAGGATCATCGCCGGCATTTCGAATATCTATTACGCGCGTTTCTCGACCCGCGTTATATCCGTGTCGATGGCAAGCCGGTATTTGTGGTTTACAGCCCCAAGGAATTGCCCGATTCAATGGCAGTGACCGATCTCTGGCGCGACCTGGCGGTTCGTGCGGGCCTGCCGGGGCTGTTTCTGGTTGCGGAACACAAATCACCCGATTGGGATCCGAAAAATGCGGGATTCGACGCAGTGATCAATGTGCGCCTGCCTCCCCGGCGTCGCGATTCCGAGGCGAGACCCGCCTGGAACAATCCCATCGGAAAATTGAAACACTGGTACCAGGACACCCGTCGCCTGCCCACCATACATCAATACAAATACATCAGTGACTACCTGATCTCCGAGCCCGTCTCTGGTATCGAGGGTTATCCCTGCGTGATCCCGAACTGGGACAATACCGCTCGCAGCGGTTCCAATGGCATGGTGCTACACGGCTCCACGCCCGATTTATTCCGTAAGCATCTGCACAGAGCCCTGCATCAGGTTCAGCATCTAACTGAAGAGCATCGTTTCGTTTTCGTCAAATCCTGGAATGAGTGGGCGGAAGGCAACCATCTGGAACCCGACATACGCTATGGCCGGCGTTACCTCGAAGTGATCCACGATGAATTGAATGCGCCATGAATGATCTGGTCCAAATTCAGAAATCTGGCGCACCCCGTCGGATCCTGATCATTTCTCCCACCCCAACCCACCCGACCACGGCGGGTAATCGGGTGCGGATCCTTGCCTTGATCAAAGCACTGATTTCCCTTGGCCATGAGGTTCATCTGGCTTTTCTGCGCACCGCTTCCGGCGACGAAGAGGCGATGCGCACGCTGCTGGGAGGTCGGTTCTATCCCCTTTCCTACACGCTGCCGAAACGCAGCCGGTCCTTGCGGGAGCGGATTGAGGACGCTTGGTTCGGTTTTCGTGACCCGACCTATCGCCATACTCTGCGGATCGATGACTGGTTCAACCCCTGGGCTTTGTCCAGAATATCCGATCTGCACACACAGCATCATTTCGATGCCGTTATGGTGGAATACGTTTTCTTCTCGCGTGCGCTGGAATGCTTCGGTCCGGATGTCTTGAAAATCGTGGATACCCATGACGTCTTCACCGACCGCCATCAGTTGTTTTTGCGCGAGGGGCGACAGCCGGAGTGGTTTTCCACGACCCGCAGGGAAGAGGCGCGGGGACTGCGGCGAGCTGATGTGGTGGTCGCCATTCAGGATAAGGAGCGCGCTTTCTTCTCCGAAATCTCCGGGCGCAAGACGGTTACTGTGGGCCATCTGGTGCCGCTACGGCCTAGTCATCGCGGCCGGTCACCAGGCAGTTGCATGCTGTTTGTGGCCTCGTTGAATCCGGTAAACAACGATGCGCTCGACTTTCTCCTGGCGGAGATCCTGCCCCTGGTGCGTGCGCGTCTGCCCGAAGCCAGGCTGCTGCTGGCGGGCCGCATCTGCGAGGTCGTGGCGGATCAACCGGGAGTGGAGAAACTGGGCGTCTTGCCGGACCTCGCGTTGGCCTACGCTCAGGCTGATGTCGTCGTCGTTCCCATGCGTTTTGGTACCGGTCTCAACATCAAGTCCATCGAGGCCCTGGCGCACGGAATGCCATTGGTCGCCACCAGCAACGGTAGCAAAGGCATAGAGGCAACGCCGCCGATCTTTCTTACCGGCGATACGCCCGAAGCGTTTGCCGATGCAGTAGTCCGTATTTGCAACGATGTCGAACTGGCGGCACGCCTGTCCCACGACGCCAGCGTCTTCGCCGAGTCTTGGAATGCCCGGCATGTTGCTGCGCTTGACGCCATTATTCGCGGGACGGAGTGAGTCCTGTGCCTACGCATCCCGTTCAACCCGCCAGGCGCAGTGCGGGTTTTTGCATAAGGAACCCAGGTTCATGAGGTTGTTGATCATCTCTGCTTTCTTCCCCATGCCGGATCGTCTCGGCGGGGATCTTCGCTTTATTCGGATACTCGAATTTCTGGTGAGCACGCACCGGCTTTCCTTTCTGGCTTATTCGCCCGAGGCACAGGTCGAGCAGTATGGCGAGGCGGCGTCTGAGCGTTATCGTGCTGGCGTTGCCGCTCTCGGGATTCAAATACTCCAACCCGGCGTGCGGATCGCCTTGCAGGCATGTGACTACGACGCGGTGATCTTTCCCAATTATTTCCATGCCGTGCCGTGGGTGGCAGAGGTGCGCACATTCCAGCCCCATGCGCGGGTCGTAGTGGATAACGGCGATGTGGCTTATCGCCGATTTTTTTCCAAGGCGGAGCATACCGGCCTGGCCGAGGATCGCCTGTTGGCGGAGCAGGTCAAGAGGGACGAACTAACCGCTTACCGCGCGGCGGATGCGATTCTGACTGTGTCGCAAGAAGACCTGAATGTTGTCCTGCCCGAGATTCCGGATGTGCGCGCTTTCATTGTTCCGAACATTCATCAGATTCCAGCCTGTCCCGTGGGTGAGCGTGAAGCTGCGCGCCTAGTCTTTATCGGTTCTTACCTTTTTGCGCCAAACATCGATGGTGTTGTCTGGTTTGCGCGGGACATATTGCCCTTGATCGCGAGAGTTCGTCCTGATGTCCGGCTGTGGGTCGTCGGCTATGGCCCCACGCCGGAGGTACTGGCGCTTGAGTCGGAGCATGTCCAGGTGGTGGGTTATGTACCCGAGACGGCACCTTATCTTGAAAAGGCCAGCATTTCGATCGCCCCTCTGCGCTATGGGGCCGGAGTCAAGGGCAAGATTGGGGAGGCGATGGCCTATCACTTGCCGGTGGTCACGACCAGCATCGGCATCGACGGCTTCGGCCTGACGCCGGGAAGCAACGTCCTGGTCGGTGATACGGCTGAGGCGTTTGCACAGCAGGTGATACACCTGCTGGAGGATCCGCAGCAGCATACGGCGCTTGCCGAGGCGGGCTTCCAGTTCATCCGCGCGCATTTCTCTGAAGAAGCCGTGCACAGGCAGGTCCGCGCCCTAATGGATGCATTGCCGAGTCTGCCGATCAAGCGCATCCCGTTTGCATCCCGGCTTCCCCTCCTTCTGGACGACTGGCTGGAGCGCAACATTCGCTGGCGCTTCAAGAAAGCAAGCTACTGATGCAGCGCATCCTCTACGTCTTGAGCCGTGCCGACACCGGCGGTGGTGGCGAGGTTTACCTGCTGCGTTTGCTGTCCCGTTTGGATCGCAGTCGCTACGAGCCCATCGTGCTGATGCCCGAGGAAGGCAATTTGCGCGCGCCGCTGGAAGACCTGGGCATCGAGGTTCTGGTCCAGACTCTGGATTACGGTTGGTTCAAGCCGGATGTGCGCTGGTATGACGGTCTTTCCAAGCTGCCGCCGCGCGTGGACAAGCTGGTCAGCCTGTTGCGTGAGCGGGCAATTGATCTTGTCCACACCAACACCAACAAGATTCTTGAAGGCGCGCTCGCGGCTCGGCTGGCTGGTGTACATGGTATTTACGTCTGCCATATCGAGTTCCAGGCCGACATGCCGGTGTACGAACGCTTCCCGCTCGACCCGCGCACATTCGCGGCGCTGATGGGTGAACTGTCGAGCCAGACTGTCGCGGTCTCCGCCATGCTGGCCGACACCCTGAGCCCGCCAATTCCGCGGGAACGCATCACGGTGATCCCCAATGGCGTGGAGATCGACGTCTACGATGCGGCCTTTGCGCATCGGCCGGGAACACTACGCCAGGAACTCGGCCTGCCCGGGCATACCCCGCTGGTCATGGGCATTGGACGTTTGGCGCCCGACAAGGGTTGCGACGCCTTTGTGAAAGCGGCGGCGGCCGTCATCCGCCGGCATCCCGACGTCCATTTCGCCCATGTTGGCCAGCATGATCTTGCCGACTATGCCGCGCGGATCAGTGAACTCGCGCGTCCCCTGGGCACGCGCTTCCATTTCCTTGGCTATCGCAAAGACATTCCAGACCTGCTCGCTTCGGCCGACATTTTCCTGCTCACCTCGCAACGTGAGGGCGGCCCCTATGTGCTGATCGAAGCGATGCTGACCGGCAATGCCGTCGTCTCCACGCGCTGCGGGGGATTAGTGCCAGAGGTGATCGAGGACGGCCGTACTGGCCTGCTAGTGGAGGTGGACGACGCCGAGGCGATGGCGCGGAGTGTGCTCGAACTGCTTGCCGACCCGGCCCGCCGCGCGGCGCTTGCCGCCGCCGCCCGTGCCCGTGTGCACGAAGCGTTCGATGTCAACCGCAGTGTGGCGAGCATGATGGCGGTCTACGACGAGGTGCTGGTGCGCCCGGCGCCGCCGCCCGGTTCACTCGCCACCGCCCTGTTCCTGCGTTGCGCCGCCGAACTGGGCCATCTGGGCAGCGAAATGGTGGTGCTCAAGGACAAGATGAAGCGCTGCGAGCGCGCGGCGGAACTGGTACTGGACAACCCCCTGATGCGCCTGTTGCGGCGTCTGCTGGGACGGCGGTGAAAATCGCGATCGTCAGCCCGGAATTTCCTCCGGACATCGGCGGCATCGAAACCTATGCCTTCGAGTTCTGCCGTGAGCTGGTGCGCCAGGGCCATGCGGTCACCGTATTCACGTTGCGTCATGGCGAGGGCGAGATCAGCCTGCCCGGCCTGGAAATCATCCCTGGATTGAATTTCTCGCAAGACAACGACCTTCGTTTATTCGGTTCCTGTCAGGCCGATATCTGGCATGTGCTCAACGCCGGTTACGCCTGGGTGGCCCTGAGCGGCCGCCCCACGGTGGTGTCGATCCACGGCAACGATTTCCTGCGCACCTACATTCCTTGTGCCCCGTTTTCCCTGGAACAACTGCCGCTCTTGTGGCGCCATGCCGACCACCTGCGCGCCATGCTGCGCCCGCTGTGGTTGCGCCGTGGCCAGAAACTGCTGGCGCGCGCACTGCTCGCCGCCCGTCACATCCTCGCCAACAGCCGCTATACGGAAGCGGTGTTTCTGGAGCGTTTTCCGGCCTGCCATGGAAAAACCTCAGTGGCTTACGTGGGTGTAAGCGAGCGCTTTTTTTCCGTGCCGCGCGCGGCGCCCGGCAGCGGCCCGACCCGCTTGTTGAGCGTGTGCCGCCTGTCCGAGCCGCGCAAGAACATCGGCCTGGTGCTGGCTGCTCTCGGGCGCCTGAAAGATCGCTTCGAGTTCGAATATGTGGTCGCCGGCGACGGCCATCTGCGCGGCGAACTGGAGCGCCAGGCGGAGAACCTAGGCTTGCGTGGCCGGGTCAGGTTCACCGGCCGCGTGTCCGACGCCGAGCTGATGGCGCTCTATGGCGCCGCCGACCTGTTCGTCCTCGCCGCCTCGATCGTGCCGGGCAGCCACGAAGGCTTCGGCATCGTCTACCTGGAGGCCGCCGCCAGCGGTGTGCCCAGCCTGGCGGCGCGGCTGGCGGGGGCGGCGGAAGCGGTGGGCGAAGGCGAGTCCGGCTTTTTCGTGGAAGCGCCGAGCGAACATGCCATTGCCGAGGCATTGGAGCGCTTCTTGTCCGCTGGCATCCACTTTGATTCCGAACGCTGTCGCGCTTTCGCGCGCCGCTTCACCTGGTCCGGCGTGGTGGCGACGGCCTGCGCGGCGTACCGGGTGGCGCTGGCGCGCTGATCCGCGATCTTATGCGTGGGGTGCATCGCGGACGCGGTTCGCTCCTACGGGGTGGTCGGCGATGAGCGGCTAGCTAGTGCCTGACCGAAAACCCCACCCGCCCAGTAACGGCGGGCATTGCCGTCGACGAAGGCGATGCGAAGATGATGCCTGAATGTCAGTTTGAGGCCGGATTCTCACGAATTTACGGGGAAGCGGGGCCC